>Ga0080013_1000901_pt1 | contig 40722 bp, 71 predicted proteins | sample ETNvirenome_6_85_FD_69236 | JGI IMG/M metagenome (GOLD analysis project Ga0080013, IMG submission 69236) | Marine viral communities from the Pacific Ocean - ETNP_6_85 (SPADES assembly) (version 2) | ecosystem: Environmental > Aquatic > Marine > Oceanic | place: Pacific Ocean | collected 2013-06-19 | reverse complement strand
GAATGTGTCCACGCAATTCTTGATGATGATTTAGAGGCACTTCAAGTTAAACGAACTGCTGTTAAAAATAAATATCCGAAAGGTTGAGGAATAAATAATGGCTAAAATTACAAACACAGGAGTCTTTATTGTAGAGGGAAGTGATGCTGCTGCTGATGTTGCAGGTTCTGGGCAAATATGGGTTAAGTCAGATGCACCAAGTTCCTTGTATTATACAAATGATGCGGGTACTGACTTTAGAATGGGTGGTATTACATTAGGAGCAAATACAGCTACAACCTCTGGCACTTCAATCGATTTTACCTCAATACCAAGTGGTGTTAAGGAAATTAATATAATGTTTGACGTTGTTTCTGGTAGTGGTACATCTGAGATGTTAGTACAAATAGGTGATGCTTCTGGGGGAATAGAGAATACTGGTTATGAATCACTAGCGTTAGAAATAAATAGCGGGGGAGTTACCCCAGATAGCGCAACGGCGGGGTTTATAATTGAAGCTAACGCATCTGCATCAAACGTATATCGTGGAATAATAACATTGCTTCTTAAAGATTCAGCCACCTTCACGTGGGTAGAATCAGGTAGAATAGGTAGAAGCACTACCACACAGCAAGCTTCAGAGGGTGTAAAAGCACTTAGTGCTGAACTTGACAGAGTTCGTATAACTCACGAAAACGGAAGTGATACCTTTGATGCGGGTTCGATAAATATTAGCTATTCTTGAGGAAAATAAAATGGCAGATGTAATTGAAATAAATTTAGCAACAGGTGGAAGAACTGAAAGAGAGTATACACAAGCAGAGAAAGATGCTATTGCCTCAATGCAACCAACGACTGATGAAAAGTGGGCTAAGATAAGAATCAGAAGAGATAAACTATTAAGAGAATGTGATTGGTGGGCTAGTTCAGATTTAACTATGTCTGATGCACAAACTGCTTACAGAAAAGCATTAAGAGACTTACCTGCATCTGAAAGTAACCCTGACGATATTGTGTTTCCGAGTAGACCTTAGTGGCACTCAGTTGGCACTCTTATTTATTAATTTTGTTCCTCCCTATGATAATCTCAACATCCGTGGGCATTTACATACAACTGTATCTTAAATTAATTAATAGACAGGAACAAAAACCCCCGTGGACATATAAGAAGTCTCTTATCAGTGCAATAGTGATAGGCGCACCTATGGGAGCGTTAACACAAGTACTTCTTCAAGAGGCTTTGAGTCCTTACGTTTATCTAACAGAAGAAAGTGCATGGAATCTTGTTTTATTTGCAGCAGTATTTAGTCCGTGGCTGATAATGATTGGTTATAAAACAATCCTCTGGTACTGCAAGAAAAAGAATTATGAAATGTTATACGAATACTTTAGAGTTCGTCATGCACCTATAGAATATCCTGACGAGGATTCAGATTTTACAATTCAACATTATCGACAGAGTAATGACATCAGGGAAGAATGATAATGTACAAACACCCAGAAACAGTAGTTAAGGCAATCGACTTCATTACTTATTCCTGTTCTGGTTGGGCGTGTTTTGCCGCTTATGCAGACCACTATTCAACCTTAATCGCGCTCGGTATTGCGTTCTGTTCTTTATTAGTTTCTGCTTTTTACAAACATCTCAATTACAAACTTCAGAAAAAACAATTAAATATTGATACTTGATAGTCTGTGTATAGTAATGTTGACGGCTTATTTCGGTAACCCGAATATAGGTTATTCTTTCATTCCAGAAAATACGACAAAGATAAATATCAATATAAAAGAAAACAGATACAGGGCATCACTATTTCTTGTTGACAATGGAAAATGGGTTGGTATTGTGAACGGCAGAATATTCTATAATTCACTTGAACAATTAAGAACAGATGTATGTAAATTAGCAGAAAAAGAACCGCTACCACCTGAGGCATACAAAGAAAGGGCAATATTACATGAAAGCAAAGTTAGTCATTAGAGGTCATGATGCTCACGGAGCAGGACATTGGGGCGCACCGCGAGGCGAAAGACAACATCGAGGTATAGACTTTGCTGCACCAGTCGGTATGTTGATTCTCCCAATTCGTGAAGGCATGGTTACCAAGATTGGTTACCCTTATCCTGATTCTGATTACAGATATGTCCAAGTTACAGAAGAAGGACTGGATTGGCGGTATTTTTATTTAGACCCTATGGTTAAGGTAGACCAGTATGTTGATACAGAAACCCCTATTGGTACTGTTCAAGACCTGACAACACGATATGCAGGGATTACTAATCATTGTCATTTGGAGATTAAGAAACGAGGGGAATATATTAATCCGAAAGAGTTATTGGAATGAGTAAGTTTGTCATAATTTTATTAATTTATTTTTATGACGGGCGGATAGATGAGGCGAATACGAGTTTCTTTTTTCCTACAGCACTTGAATGTGCAAAGTTCAAAGCATCTACTGAGTTTACTGATTTACTGAAGAATACTTTTAAAGATAAAGGTATTCAATATATAAAAAGCCAATGCCGAATCAGACAAAATCCTACAGATGACATTGTCGCAGATAACGGCTCATCAGGAATATGTTCAATTAGTCCATGTGTTTGGTAACAGGAGTAACTTATGATAGTTGACAGTATCGTTGGAATAGCAGGTAAAGTTTTAGATAAGTTTGTTGGTGATAAAGATTTAAAAACAAAACTTCAAGCTGAACTACAAAAAGAATTAATCGGTCTTGATATGGCTCAGGCACAAGCGAATGTAGAATCCGCCAAGTCATCACATCTGTTCGTGTCGGGCGCACGTCCTGCCATTATGTGGATATGTGCATTAGGACTTTTTACAAATTTTTTCCTAATGCCTATCGCAGAATGGATAACGACTATCTGGTTGCCTGATGTTATATTGCCCGAATTAAAAACAGATGAATTAATGAGTCTAACCTTATCATTACTCGGGCTAGGCGGAATGAGGTCGTGGGAAAAAAGCAGGGGTGTTGCTCGAGAAAATTTAAAATAATAAGAGTTTCAAATGAAAAAAGACCCAGATTACTCGTCTCTGATTCCTTTTTGCATAACTGAGATAGAGACTAAGTACATAAAATCCCTGTCAGGGGGGAAGTCTCAAGCGCAAGCCTCAATAGAACATCATGTGGCGAGAGCAACAATATCCGATACTGTTTATCGGGTAAGGCTCAGAAAACAAAAACAACAATCTGGACAGTCTACTTTATATTCAGAATCGGGGGCTGTTTCAGCAACTTGGGTAAAAGGGCAAAGCCAGAAAGGTCAAAGAAGTCTACAAGATGTAATTCACGATACGACTTCAGCTTTTAAAGAAAATGTAAAACTGAGGTCGGTAAGCACCAAAGCACCGAAAGTAAAAAATAAAGATTTACTATCCTGTATATGTATTGGCGATGCTCATTTAGGTATGCTGTCATGGGAATCAAAGGCGACAGAAGATTTCGATTTAAAGATAGGTTGTAAGGACTTAACGCTTGCGGCAGATAGAATACTTGATGCGACACCAGATACTAACGAATGTTTAATCGCACAGCTAGGGGATTTTTACCACGTTGACGACTCCCTTAACCAAACACCTGCCAACAAGAATCCTCTCGATGCAGATAATCGGTTCAGTAAGATTATAAAGTCTGGAATTTACGTTCTCAGATACTTTATTGATAAGGCTCTTACTAAACACAAAATCGTCAGAGTTCGGAATGTTGCGGGAAACCATGATCCACATAGTCATGTGGCTCTTAGTTGTGCGTTATCAACTTTCTATGAGACAAACAAACGAGTTATCATAGAGGACTCACCGAGATCAATGTACTACTATCGGTTTGGTCAGAACCTTATTGGTATCACGCATGGGCATATGCCACGACCCGATAAGTTACCAAGCGTAATGGCAGTTGATTGTGCAGAGAAAGATTGGGAGTGTAAGTACAAGTACTGTTGGCATGGGCATATTCATACCAAAAAAAGTTTTGAATCTATGAACGTCATAGTTGAGAGTTTTCGGACACTAGCCCCATCTGATTCGTGGACTGTGGATAGCGGTTACCGTTCTGGCAGAGAAATCCAATGTATAGTATTAGACAGAAATTATGGAGAAGTAGAAAGGCATACAGCAGGGATTAGGAGGGTAAGGCATGAAAAAGGGTTATCGTAAATACCCATTAGTCGTTGTTGAATGGTATGACCACAGTGGTGACGGTGGTTGGATTGATAACTTGAATGAATTAGATGAGAAACCTATTACTTGCAAGACAGTTGGTTTTCTGGTAAAAGAAACTGAAACGTCATTACATATTATTTCGACATTGACAAATGATGATGGTCATGGAGGAAATAATGAAGTGCTTAAAAGTTGTATTGTATCTCAGAAAACTTTGAGGAAATTGTTTTGAGTCTTGAGCCAGTTATTGAAACTGAAATAAACTCTCATTACAAAGAATTTTTAGTCCATGAGGCAGAAGAACTGACTGAAAGGTTAGGGGTTGGCTCTCCTATTGAAATGACTTTTTTAACATGGGAAGAATTTGTTGAAGAATGTAACGCGATGGGGATTAGTATAACTTTTGATATAGATATACCCGAGGAAAATAATGAGTAAATTAACCGAAATAAAAGACAATGCTTTAGATTTGTTGGAGTCGTTACCGAATATTATCTGGTATGTGGGAATGTTCGTGTTTGGACTAATAGTGGGAGGTTGGTAATGCCTAAAGGAAAAGGAACATACGGAAAGAAAAAAGGCAGACCTAAGAAAAAGGGTAAGTGCTAGGACTCACCCTTCTCCTTTTGTGTAGCTTTCCATTGATTGCAGTATGGAGAGGCTGAACAATAAGATTCACATCTTGTATATGTCGGAGGTCTTTCTTCTATAAGATATGCCTCACCTTTTTTACCATCAGCATTATCAATTAATACTTTGAAATGCACTTGAGCCTCTTTTAAATCTTCATAGAGTTTGATAGCTCTTTTTGCACCTGCTTTTTTAACAGCATAGATTGTAGGTGTTGCCCATCTTTCTTCATCAGTACATTGATAATGGTCTATACCATTCCTTTCGTTATAGTGTAGTTCCATTCTCCTCTCTATCTCTGCTTTAATTTCTACCTCAGATAAAAGAGGTATATCAAATGTAGTAACTTTTTCTGGGTAACCTTCTTTTTTCATTCTATCGTATTCACGTTGTCGCCAATCTCTGGCAACAGCTATTATCTTAATGCCTTTGATTTTTTCACAACCGAATAAGTAACGATAGATATTGAGTTGCCACAACCATTCTTTCTTTACTTCTTTATCTTGCAGTAAACCTTTAATGTGAAATACAGAAGTGTTTTTATAATCATACAAAACTTCTTCCGAAATCAAATCAGGTGTACCTACTAATTTAAGTTTGAACTCATCACTTGATAAAGTTTCCTCAAGTATGTCATCACTATCTGGGTCTGATGCTCTTTCAAGTAGTAAGTGCATTAGCGTACCATCTAAACTGAATAACATCTTTGAGGCATCTTCTTCTAATTCATCAAAATGTTTTCTGCGTAACTGAACTGCCTGTGGCTGTGATATTAATGTTGTAACACTAATAGTATTCTCATCACCAAGAGGTCGTTCATTCTTTTTGATTGCCCTTAGAAAAACATCAGGCAATTCTTTTTCATTGGTTAGTTTCATTTTCTTTCTCCTTATACGGACTTAATGTGTAAGCAGATTTTGGTACATTTGTCATAAGTCTAATCATTATTGGATTATTAAACATCTGGAAAATCTCTGCATCAGACCAACCATTTTCTTTTGCCTTTTTTCTTAACTTTGATTTATTCATTTTATTTCTCCTCTTTATATGCTAGTGAATCTTCTCCAAGAACGTACTTATCCCAATAAGCACCTCTTGCAGTACCGTCTTTATCTATGAATGTTTTTGGTTTAAAGTCAAAAGTGTCATGTAGGTAACAGACCATCTTTTTTAAGTCTCTCACATTACCTAATGTTACATCTTCTGTTTCATGGATTTGATCAACTACTTCTTTAAGTTGATTGTGTATATGAAGCAAACCTAATCTTTTCTCAAGACTAAGTTCGTGTATTTTGATTTTTAACTTGGTTGGTTCTGTCATTGGTATCTCCTGTTGGAATGGAAGTGGCTCTTTTGACGATAGAGTACTAGAGCCGACAGTACTGAGGAGAGGGCTAACACCCACCTATCTTACAAACTAATTTAAAGGACTTTGAATGACTTTATCCTCAATTTTATCATGTACCATTTTTTCATCAACAGAATCCAAAATGTTTTTACATTCGTCATTCATTAGTGGTGACTCAACAATGCTTGTTCCACGTTGCCAAGTAACGACACCAACATAGTCGCCCTGCTCTGAACCATAAGTTATCAGTTCTATTTTCAAACGTATTACCGCTTTCATATAAACCTCCTAGAATGGTATTTTTTCATCAGGTTCAATAGTCTTATTATCTACAACATCTTTCACCATATCTTTAACAAGGTTTGTAGTTGATGCAGATAAAACTGCCATTTGACAAGCCTTTACCCATTTCTCTATTTCTTCTGGCTGTTTAATTAAACCTGCTGTAATACAAGTTGCCACAGTATTAGAAATAAAAGGAAGTGGTAAGTCTTGTTTAGAACTGCTAACACTACTTGCTCCGTTAGATTTTGCAGGACTGTTACCTGTTGGACTCCAATACTTAATCTGTTTGTAAGCGTGACCTTGATAATCTTTATCAATAGCCTCAAATGTAATCTCATTACCAACCTGAGATTGTATTCCAAAATCCAAACAATTAAACTTTTGCCCATCAATAAAACAGTCAAGACTCTTGCCACTCTCTTTCGGATTAGCAGATGTAAGTATGCCTGTAACTTGCTCTGTCATTTGCTTACTCCTATCTTGGTGTTCCCACCAATGTTTGTCTCTTTCATCACTATCCTGTTGATAGAAAGAATCGTTGTCAAGTACCTCGTCCACTTCCGTGTGGAGAGGTTCGTTGCCATTACTCATAAAAAAAGTCAACATCTTCGCTGAGTAACTTTTTATAGCCGTCAAGTATTTGCTGACTAGCAGGTCGCACTTCTATACCACCTTCTTTGTCGTCAAATAATGCAAGCTTGTATTTAATCAACATACCTAAAAGTTTACGACCATAGATACGTTCTTCTTCACTAATCATGCCGCAACTGCATAACCACTTAACTCATCACAATGGTCATGCAAACTCTTAGACAGTCTTGGCAGTCCAAATATATTACCTTTAGACACCTCAGTCACAGCATTATAGAGTCTCCAAACATTCTCCTTATAAGCAAATTCTTCATGGGTTGGATTATCCCATTCCTTAATTGCTTTACCGAGTTTGCTTGAACCTAACTTTCTCTCACGATACATATTACAAAGCGTATGCTCTGCCTGTTCATGAGTGATGTTAGTATCTTTGTATGAGATAATCCTTTCGTCCTGTATAGAAACTTGCTTATCTATTCCTAATACAAGACCCTCTATTAACTCAGGTAAGTCACGCTCCATGTTGATTGTATGCCTTCTTTGCATTTTCACTTCACCTGAGAAACATAGGTTATCGCAAACAAAAACTTGATTACCAATAACAATACCACCAGAAGTGGATTTGTCATGTGAGTTACGCAAACCAACTACAACTCCGTAGTCGTTTGTGTTATGCTCAATTTCTAATAACCCAAAGTAACGTGAGCCGTTACGGGTTAAGGCATGACATTCCTGCTGAATGTTATAGTCATGGTCATGAAGAAAACCTTTCACCATGCCTTGAAACTTATCATGGTGCATAGGTTTATGTGTAGCGGTAGGGAAAGGTATAGGCTGTGCTTGTAACTCACTCAGCTGTACCTCCCTTGCCCCGCAATGTAACATTAGATTTACATTTGACATATTACTCTCCTATCTAAAATGATACTGACTTTGCTCTTGGTAGACGCATAAGTGTATCGGGTTGAAATAAATCCTCCTGTACAGAAAGGATTGGTTTAATGCCATTAACATTATTCTTACTGATAGAACATTTATGAGGAACCTCTTGAACGAGGTTATCGTCCAAGAGTTCCTTTACCCTACCAGAAATAGCATTAATGGGTATTTCTAAAATGCCAGATAGTTCCAATCGTGAGAATGGTTCATCGGCATAGTTACTATGAGCCAATAAAAAACTTATAATCTTACCACGTTGAGTATTCAGCTTACCGCTTGCCTTTAACTCATTGTAGGCATCGAGTGATGTTTTTCTAACGCTCATTTTCCTACCTCCTCTATATTAATCGCGTACCATTTATTTGAAACGTTCAAATCAGAACGAAGTTTAGTTTCAGAAGATTCCTTTACCCATTGGATATGCTTTTCCGTTGGAGCAACCATTCTGGCTCTAATCTTCTGTCCTTTCATTGAACCCCTAACATAAACTTTCACATAATCCAGATACCTCATATCACAAACTCACTGATAAAAAGCAGAATTAATAGAAAGCAAATAAAACAATAAATACAGTTAAAGAAAATTTTAGTTTTCTTTTGAGATTTACGAAAGTGTTTTAAACGATATTCACCTTCGATACCTGTCCACTTACCTTCGTATCTATGTTTCATACTTATCCCTCCTATCTGGGTTACAGAAAAACTCCTGACTTTCAACTCTATCTCGTTTTATTGAGATTGCATCTGGAGCAACAACTCTGGCTGTCATAAGCAAATGCCAAACAATAATGTCATATGCTTTTTCAGCAGTCTTGCAGAAGTTGTATGTTACATCATCGCCTTTAAATTTAGGCTCTCTATTCAAGTCACCATCTTTAATAAGGCAAAATGTTTCATAACTACCTTTACCAATGCCATTTAAGATTATTGCTTGATCATCATTCCTTCTTCCATGAGTAGAATTAAAAAGGTTCTTGTCTGATTCATCAACAAAAAGAAGTCCAGACATTCCGCTTTCAAGCTCATGTTGTCCTATAAGATAATGATACTCTGACTTGATTACTTCCCATTCAGTATCAGTGAATGGTCTTTCTTGATACCAATAGTTTGTATATCCCATTGTATCTCTCCTCGTTCCACGTGGAACATTAAGTAAGTTTCAAATACTTGTCACCAACCATATATTGATTCCAAGCGTCCAATGCCTCAGGGAATCCTAAGGCAATCTTTGACTGATTAAAGGAATCAGCGTGTAGCATTACTGCCATTAGTTTTTCATCAAAACTTGATGGCTTAGTACCACTCGTGATTCTCTTTAACGCACCTGCTAACTCTTTTACTCTTGCTTTATCTATCATGATGTTTCTCCTCTTTAGGTATGGATATAATTACTTCCTCATCACAAGATTTATCAATAGGTATAAAAAACCTAACGTGTATAAAACCACCCTGCATAGATGAAACTGTAAACTCACATTCACAGGTTTCTAACCAATCTAAAAACTTCTTCATGTTATTTACTTGGAAGTGCATATTATTTCTCCTCATTTAAAGATTAAAAAAAAAGGGTGTCGCTAAAATTAACGAACACCCTTAACCCTACCTATCCTATTTTATTGACCTTGCTTGGACATCTGCTAATTCAAGAGTATTAACTCCCAAATCAAAGACTACTTTAGTTTCATAATGGAAAAGACGTACACCTTCATACTTAGGGTGTTCCTTTAGCCATTCGTCAACAAGCTCTGACATATGATCATGAACATCATCATACCAACGAGCTTTCATATTAAGGTCAATCTGTTCTTCGCTTTCGCCTTGTTGCCCCATACTAACTTTCATTGGCACACGAAATTCAAAAGAACTTTCTGTTACCTTCTTAACATTAGACATAGCATTACTCCTCGTATATCTATCCGTACCGAAATTAGTACGACAATGGGCTACGTTACCGCAACCCATTAGCTTACTAATTACAAGTGATGCCTGTTGCAAGTTTAGTAAAACCAAAATTGTCAACAAGATAAATACTACCATCACCTTTAATAAGAATATCGCCAACACTTATTGAGTGCATACGACCTTTCCTTTTAATCTTTTCTTCGGGACCAAGATTGCCAATTTCAAATGCCTCATCAAGTGAGTCAGTTTCAATATCAGCAACATTATAGAAAAGACCTTTTTCAATACCTTTTTCTGCAAGTTTTTTAAAGGCATCTTCTTTTCCTTTTCTCATGTTACCCATTATCAAGTCTGTGTAAATTTCACGCTTGGTAGCTAGGTCTGTATCTTTTTCCCAATTACTCATCTTTAATTTACATCTTTCTTCATCTGTATAATTAATCTGTAATAATCTAACCATTATAATTTCTCCTCATTAAATTATGACCTGTCTCCTCAGAGTAGGTAGGTCAACTCCTACTGACACCTGAAATGAATCAGGTGTTTCGACTGCATCTGTAAAATCAATTCCCCATTCAGTTACGTCTGGGTAATCAAGTTGTAGATGGAATATTATTTCTTCTATTGCCATTTTTATTTCTCCTCTTGTGTTGTAACTATTCTTGTCTTAGCTTTAGTGCCGTCAAGGTTAAAAGAATCTTTAAGATGTTTTTCTTCATCTCTGGCAACTCTAAAACTATAATCACCAAACTGCGGTGACCACTTACCATCTTCGTAAACTTCTACTGTATGATATGATTTCAACATTTTTATTTCTCCTCTAACTTATTAATTTGAGATTGACAGTTTTTAACAGAGTGACCAAATCCACTCAACTTGTCATTCTCCCTAAGACCGAATCCGAACACTTCACCACAATGTAAAGGTACTGCTTTGTATTGTATAATGTCGTATTCACCATAACGGTAGTAACCTTTCTCTAACTTTTTAATCTTCATCTTTTATTCTCCTCGTAATATTTTTGTGTTGGCAACCATTGGAGGCAACAATCTTCATAGCTAATTTGATTTTCCCACCAACAGTTATCTTCATCAGACATACGGTTTATTAAGTCAAGCGGATTATCATAGAACACGACCACTCTCTTAGGTTCACAATAATAGAATTGTTGTTCATCTGATAATTGCTTTAATCTTTGTAAAACTTTCTTCTTGGATTTTTCACGAATAGTATTTGATGTTGTGTACCCTTTCCTATCGTGAGCAACCCAGTATGTTAATTTCTTCATCTTTATTTCTCCTCGAAATATTTTAGTTGTTTAAATTATTTGAAATCCCAAGTCGATCTTCCTTTAAATGCTAAAGCAATTCGACTCCATTCAGGACTATCAGTAAAATCATTATTTTGTTCCCTTTCTTCTGTATACTCCCAAACATTACTGAATCTCCCAATCCAATTTCTTTGCTCTTCTGATAATTTATCGTTATATAAATATTCCTCATTAGCACAACGTAAAGGTTGAATATTTTGTTCCTCGCCATAGCGAGTATATATATCTACAAGTTTGTCTAGTTTAATCATCTTCGTTTCTCCTCGAAACTCGTACCAGAATTAGTACGACATTGGAGTCTGCCAAAGCAAACCCCAATAGCTTACTAATTAAAATTTTCGTTCCCCTACAAAGCATTTACTGTCACTTGTAAATAACTTCTAACTCCAACAGGTTATTAATCAGTCTGGATTACTCACAGTCCGAATGGATTATTATTTTTATTCTTGATTAACTAATAGCTGTCGTTGCTTTTCGCTAAGAACGCATAGAATAAACTTTTTATAGTTCATCTATCTGGTGAGGGTCTTCCTATCATTAGAGGCTCGTCCTTTTTAAAGGATTGCTGTCTGGGAGTTGTTGCTTATTATTTTTTTGTTCGCTGTGCTTTGGGTTTTTACGAACTATTCCCTGATAGGCTCTTGGGTTTAATCTTGACTTTTATAGTGTGTGTAACCCTTGGAACTTGCCACTTTGTTTTTTTGTGTGTTTCTATAATTTCCCCTTTTGTTAATTTTGCTGTGTTTGTAGATTCCATTATATAGTATGAGTAATATATTACTATGGTCTATTTTACTATACAAATCAAGGGGTTATAAGCTATTTTTAGCTAGTAGAACCCATATATCCGTACTTTCCATAAAAAGTGCTATAACCCCCTGATTATAAAGAGATTTTGAGGGGTATAAAAATACGTGTTTTATTATTTATATAGACCGCTTGTTATAGATAGATAGATGAATGTTATTAATAAAAAAATGAATATATCTGTTCTAAAGAAAAAAATTTTTTAATACTTATTTTGTAATATAATTTTATTCTATGAGTACAAATATATATCAGAAAGTCTATACCCTCTCTCAGTCCTACTCAGAAGATTCTAGGACATTAGCTGACGAGGTAGGTGTTAGCTATGAATGGATTAGAAAATTCATGACAGGTCAAATTAAAGACCCTAGCGTTAATCGTATAGAGAAGTTATATACTGTTCTGTACAAACGTAAACATGGTATTGAACCGAGTGTGATAGAAATTAAATGAATGATTTTATATGGAGTTTTATTTATCAATAATCAGCGTGGGTTATCGCTGTGGAAGTGTAATAGTAATCAAAAGGGATTGTCTAAATAACTGCGCTGTCCGAGCCAACTGACAACAGTGACCTGATGAGGAAATCAGGGGAGACTGAGTACCAGAGGATATAATCCTCTCTATTGAGAAATAGCTGAATCGCACAAAAAGCGGATCAGGGGAAAAGGGGCAAGTACAAGATTATGAAGATAAATAAATTTACAAAGTCAGCCAGAAGGCAACAATGTACGTTTCAAATTCCAAACGTATGTACCCACGATGTGTCCACAACTGTACTCTGTCATCTGCCCGATGAATCTGGTACTGGTCATATGGGCGGTAAGTCTCCAGATTGGATAGCGGCATTTGGTTGTAGTAAGTGCCATGATGTTATTGACAGACGAAATAATACCAGAGCAGTGGCAGAAGAAGATAGGGAGTTTTATATGAGACGTGCTATGATTCGAACATGGCGAATCTGGATAGAGACAGGACTGTTAAAAATTGCAAACTAAGAATAGAGCTACCATTCCCATTGCCAACATGGAACCGAATGTTAGCTATGCATCATTGGCAACGAAAAGCATTACGAGACTCACTTCACCGATTAGTATTCATGTCCACTCAATACGCAAAAGACTCACAGACGTTGACGGTATCTCCGCTAAAGCAGTCATTGATGGACTCGTACATAGCGGAATACTTATTGATGATTCGCCCATCTACGTCAAAGAAGTTACCTACTCGCAAGAGAAAGGTAAAATTGAGAAAACGATAATTACAATAAAATGAAAACAATAATACACGTTAATCAACATAAGATTAAAGCCAACACAAAGAACGGCACAAATGAACCTGTACTGACAGTAAAGACTTACAAAGATAATCGGTACTGCCATGAGGCTATTATTCATGGTGAGTCAAAAGTAGTTCACAGACCGCATAAACCTTTGCCATGCGGTGCTAGAGTTTGGATTGAAACACAATCAGATGTAGAAACAAGATAGGAGAATAGATATGATAGGATTTAGCGTTGAAGAAAACGATATTATTATTAGTCTTAATATAAGAATGAGTATTCCAGAGTTTTTACAAAGAGTAACCGAAGTTTACAAGTATGCGATAGATTACAATGTCACCACAACAAAGGAAACCGAATCGCTCACGCACCAGAAGTAGAAAGGTATGGCGCGATGGTGGCAAATATTATATTGAACATTACAAAAGATATGACACGACTATCTCTTGGAGTGATAGAAAGGATAGGTTTTTATTAATCGTCAATAATGAACCTATCGGGGCATTCCCAAGTCTGGCAGGTGCTAAGAAATATTATGAAACAGAATGTTAGGATATTGGTAACAGGTTGTTGCGGATTCATTGGTGCCGCAGTTGTCTATCGTCTTGTTAAGAGTAATTTTGAAGTTACAGGTATTGATAACCTCAACGATTATTATAGCCAGACACTAAAGAACGAAAGACTTGCGTTATCAGGTCTTGGTGCAGGTAATTACCGATTTCACATAATAGATATTAAAGACCAAAAAGAACTGCACGAATTATTCAATCTTAATAAATTCCATATCGTTTACCATTTTGCCGCACAAGCAGGAGTCCAATATAGTTTAGAAAATCCTGAAGATGTAATGCACCAAAATATCAATGGATTTTTTAATGTCTTGGAAATGTGCAGAGAGTATAAAGTTGGCAAATTAATCTATGCCTCAAGTTCTTCTGTCTATGGCAACGAACATGGGAATGATAATTGTAACTCACCAATATCATTTTACGCGGCTACCAAGAAATGTAATGAAGTCATGGCTCATAGTTATCATAAATTACATGGGTTTGATTGTATTGGTTTGCGTTTCTATACTGTTTACGGAGAGATGGGCAGACCTGACATGGCAATTCTGAAATTTATAAATATGATAGTAAATGGAAAAGAAATTGAACTTTATAACAACGGAGAAAATTACAGAGACTACACTTATATTGATGATGCTGTTTCATTAACAATTAAAGCATCAGAACTAAATGGTTACCAAATTGTAGATGTTGGTAAGGGCAATCCTATTAGTACCAATGAACTTATCGCTGAGATTGAAAAGGCATTGGGTAAAAAAGCAAAAACAAAAAGAGTCGGCAAAATATTAGGTGATGTCGAAATAACTAAGTCACCAAGTCAAAACAAAGGAGTTTCATTAGAGGAAGGCATAACAAAAACAGTAGATTGGTACAGAGAGTACACCAGAAATGGTAAAAGAAATTTTTAAAGTTATATTTTTAGTACCAATTTTAGTGGTTATATTTATACTATCTATGATAATTTGTTATGTTGCAGATAGATAAAATTGAAAGCTCATGTACTTTTGAACTTTGTTATATTTGTAAAAAGACTGAGCCAGATAAGAAAGTATTTATTAAATATACCAATAGACCACAACTAACAGAAATCTTTGTAATGCACGGAAAATGTATTCCTAAGTTTAGGGAGAAGATAGATGAAAATAACATATGTTAAGACAGATGATAATGCAATAAAGGAGTATGAAAATAATCCAAGAATAAATGACAAGGCAATAGATGCGGTTGCACACTCAATAGAAAAATATGGATTTAAGCAACCCATTGTATTATCTAAGGACGGAACTATCGTTGTTGGTCATACTAGGTATCTTGCGGCAAAACAATTAGAGCTTGATAAGGTACCAGTTATATATTCAGACTTAACTGAGGAACAAGAAAGAGCATATAGAATAGCTGATAATAAAACAAATCAATTCTCAGCTTGGAACTATACGTTATTGGAAGAAGAATTTAATGAGTTGAATCTTCTTAACTATGAGCCTTCAGATTTAGGTTTTACAAAAATGGAACTAGAAAATATGTTCCTAGAAAAAAATACAGATAATGACTTTGAAGAAATATCCGAAACCCTAAAGACAAAAAATAAATGTCCTTCTTGTGGTTTTGAATATGATTGATGTAATTCTAAAAAATATAATAAAAAAAATACCAGATAAAGAAGTTGCAGTTCTAATGGGCGGTGGTGTAGATGCCGCAGTACTTTTAATTACCTGTATTAGATTAAATAAAAAACCACACGGATATTCTTTTTATACCAATAATGAGGAAACATATGATTCATTAAAGGCTAAAGAAATTTGTAAAAAATTTAATATACCCTTTACTTCTATTTCTTTACCAATAGAAAATTTAGAAAATGATTTTAAAACATTAGCAATAAAATATAATTGTATAAAAAAAACTCAGTTCGAATGTAGCTTTCCTTATATTTATACCATTCCTAAAATAAAAGAAAAATATATTCTCTCGGGTATAGGTGCAGATGGTCATTATGTATTAAGTAAAAAAGGAATGATACATTATCGTCATACTTTAGAGCTTATGAAAAAATTTAGATTTGATTATTTTAATCAATTAAATGCTGCAGGATTACTACAATTAAAACAGTTTTGTAGTGAAAATAATAAAGTTTTATATTCTCCTTATTTCGAGAAAGATGTGTATAACTATTTTTATGATAAGACATGGGAAGAAATAAATAAACCAAAACAAAAATCATTAATTAGAAATAAGTTTCCTGAGTTAGAAGATTTAAAATTAAAACCACATATAAACTATCAGCTTTGTGCAAATGTCGATACCTTATTTGAAACATTAATAGATAATAAAAAAATAAATTTTAAGAAAAGAAAAAGAGTTATGGATATTTGTAGGGATTGGTCAAAAATATGAGATATGGTGTTTCATTCTTTTCTGGTTGTGGCGGTTCAAGTCTGGGATATAATCTTGCAGGCGTAAAGATATTGTATGCGAATGAGTTTGTTCTCAAAGCATCTGACACATATAAATTAAATTTTCCAGATACCTATATTGATACAAGAGATATAAGGACAGTAGATGCTCAGGAAGTATTGGATATTATTAAACTTAAAAAAGGCGAGCTCGATTTTTTAGATGGCTCCCCTCCATGTGCATCATTCTCAACGGCAGGACTACGAGAAAAAAAGTGGGGAGAGATAAGGAGCTATTCTGGTAAGAAACAAAGAACAGATGATTTATTTTTTGAGTATATAAGAATGGTAGAAGGTATACAGCCTAAGATATTTATTGCTGAGAATGTAAGAGGACTAATTCAGGGAAAAGCAAAGGGACACTTTAATATATTTTTAAGGGAGTTTCAAAAATTAAACTATAATGTTAAAGCATCATTACTTGATGCGAGTTATCTTGAAGTACCGCAGTCAAGAAAACGTGTTTTTATAATCGGGGTAAGAAAAGACTTAAACAAAGAGCCTAGCTTTCCTAAGAAACATAAACAGATGATAATTAAACCTATACATGATAAAAATTATCCTGTTGAACCAGAGGCATGGAAGTTACATAAATGTTATTTACCCTATCTTGAGTATTTAAAAATGGGTGAACAGCCGAAGATGAAATTCTTTTCTTTAAAAAGAAATCATTTTTATAGACCTAGTTATACAATAACAGCTACCTATGCTAAAGGTGCTTGTGTTATGCACCCTACCGAAGATAGGCATATGTCTATTGCTGAGTTAAAAGATATTTGTTCGTTCCCTCAGAGCTTTAAATTAATAGGAAAATATGAAGATAAGTGTGAAAGACTAGGTAGAAGTGTACCTCCGAACATGATGAAGAATATTGTTTTAAATTTAAGGAAGAAAATCTTTAATGAAAATCCCTAAAAACTGGACGTTTGAGGATAAAGATGTAGCAAAGAACTTTGATAGTCATGTCAGAGAGCAGTTACCATGGTATGACCTAGCCACGCAGAGTATCGTACATATATCAAGACACTATATACCCTACAAAGGACTGGTCTATGACCTTGGTGCAAGTGTAGGTAATATAGGAAATGCTATTAAAGATATATTAAAAGAAAGAAATTGTGAGTTTATTGCTATTGAAAAGAGTAAAGAAATGGCAGAAATATATAATTGCGACTACGGAGAGCTTGTTATTCAGAATATTAATAACTATAACTATAAAAAGTTTGATGTTTGTATATCTTTTTTAACATTAATGTTCCTAGAACCTAAGTTTAGAGTTGATTTTTTAGATAATTTATATTCAAATCTTAACGAAGGAGGCGCAATAATTATATTTGATAAGATAGAAAGTGATGGAGGATATATAGGAACGATAAATTTAAGGCTAACTCTTGCTGAAAAGATTAAAAAAATAGAAAATTATAAGGAAATAATAGATAAGGAACTAAGTTTATGCGGTATACAAAGACCAATTAAGTATAAATTATTAGAAAAATATAGTCCTAGTCTGTTTTTTAGATTCGCAGACTTTGTAGGATATATTATTGAGAAGTAAAATGAAGTGGATAATTAATAAAACAAATAAAAAACAATGTTTAGACTATATAAATGAGCTAAAAACAGATGAAAAACATACTGTTGAGGTTAAAAAACTAAGCAGAAGTGATATGCAGAACAATACTGCGTTCATGTGGTATAAGGAAATAGCGTTAGCAAAGGGAGATGAGACAGCTACAGACATCAGAGCATACTGTAAACTCCATTTTGGAGTAGGAATATTAAGGGAAGATAATGAAGAATTTAGAATTGCATATGATAAAGTAATAAAACCATTGTCATATGATAATAAATTATTAGCCATGATTGAACCTTTGGACTTTCCTGTTACCAGAATGATGACAACAGACCAGATGCTAAGGTATATGGACTGTGTTCAAGAGTTTGGCTATTCAGTTAATGCGGAACTGACTATACCTATTTAGATATGACCACAGCAAAGGACGATATAAAACGTATTGATGCTGTACTATATTCATGGGGTAAATGGGTTAAATCAGGTGGATCATTAAAGTTCTTGGGTTATCCAACAAGTGTTCCATATATTATCAAAGGTTCTGGTGTTAGAGTTGATGATATAGTAATGACTGAGGTTGACTGTGTGATAGGAAGATTGGAAGAGCCGTATAAAAGAATAATCAGACGAGCATACTTAGATGAACGACCACATAACAGTACAAGAAAAGACAGCAATTATTATACTTATGACAGGACACAGAAAGAAATGGCTAAGACAGAGAAGATGACAATAGCTAACTTCTCTGATGTATTACGAATGGCAAGGCATAGATTGATTGGAGCGTTACAACATCTGTTATAATTAACTGTTGACATCTAATTTATTTACAGGTATATAGTTTTAGCTAAGATAGAGTCATTCCCGATATAAATTCACAGGAACTAATTATGATATATAAAGCGATAACGACAGGTCAGGTTACAACGACAGCAGAGATACCTTGTCCGTCAGGTCTATTCGCAGTATCACTCGTGGCTGATGGCTCTAACTCTGCCAACGCTATAGTAAAGAAAGATACATCTAGTGGTGCTGTAGTCTTTGATGCTGATGCAGTTCAATCTGTTTGGTACGCAGGTCCATTCCATGCTGATGGTGCTACTGAGTTACATCTAACTGTAGCAGGTACAGGAGCAACTGCTCAACTCTTTGAGGTTAAGCCATAATATATATATACATCTATAGCCCTATGGAGGGGTTGTACCCCCTACTAAGGGGGGTGACGAAAACCACCCACGCTTATAATTCTTGAAAACAAACATAATCAAGTTATAACACATGAGTACAGGACCTAAGAACGGTTGGGGAGGCACAAGACCTAACTCTGGTAGGAAAACAGAGACATTATCAGGCAGACAAGTACAGGCTATGCTTGATAAGGCTACTGAATATGAAAAAAAATCAGGTCACTCATTAGACGACATTCTTCTTATGATAATTTATGGTGATAAATTTCAAGGAGACAAAGTACCATTAAAAGATAGGGTTGCGTGTATCAAATTATTTAAAGAATACACAATGGCAAGATTAACTGAAGGTGGGGATATAGATAATCAAATTGAAATGCCTGTCTGGCTACCAGAGAAAAAACAAGACCCTGCTAAATTAGTCAACCTTGATGACCACAGGGATAAAGATGACGTGGAGACCCCATGAGGGGAAACAAACTGAATTTTGTGAACTCGGAACTTTCGAGGCTTTGTATGGTGGTGCCGCAGGTGGCGGTAAGACAGATTGCCTAATTGCACTTGCAACGAGAAATATAAATCACCCGAAATATAAAGCAGTCTTACTTAGAAGAACATTCCCAAGACTACAAGAAGTCATAGATAGATGTTGGGAGCAATACCCTGCTCTTGGTGGGGTTTATCGAGCAACCCAACATAGATGGTTCTTCCCATCTGGTGCGACTATTCTTCTAGGACATATGCAACATGAAGATGATATGTATGACTATCAAGGTAAGCAATATCACTTCATTGGATTTGACGAACTAACTCAATTCACTCAAAAGCAATATGAGTATCTTGTTCTATCAAGAGCAAGGTCAGTTGACCCAGAGTTACCTGTTGAGGTAAGAGCCACAACAAATCCAGGTGGTATTGGTCACATGTGGGTTAAGGATAGATTCATAAATATAACTGCTCCGAATCAAGTTTACATAGACCCAACTACAAATACCTCAAGAGTATTTGTGCCAGGTCTTGTTTATGATAATCCAACACTTATTGATAACGACCCTCAATATGTAAAACGTCTTGAAGGTTTACCAGAGATAGAAAAGAAAAGATTACTTTACGGTGATTGGGAAATATTTGAAGGGCAAGTATTTAGCGAACTATCTCAATCAACTCATGGCTGTGAGCCTTTTGAAATTCCTCCTGATTGGGAAAGGTATTGTGTTTTTGATTGGGGATTTGCTAAACCATTCTCTGTCGGTTGGTATGCTATTGACTATGATGGTAATATCTATCGCTATCGGGAATACTACGGTGTAAAAACTGTTGATGGTAAGTCAGAGGCAGATATTGGTGTTAGAAAAATTGCTCAAGATGTGGCTAAGGAAATTTTACGACTTGAGGCATTAGATGGTGAAATACCAAGAATGAGAATAGCAGACCCATCAATATTTAATGCACAACCATCATTTAGAAAAAGAGAATGTAGAGGAGAAACTATTGCTGAAGATATGTCTGGCATGGGATTGTTTTTTCTTAGGGCAGATAATGATAGGATAAACGGAAAGCAACAAGTGCATAGAAGATTATCATTGGTTGAAAGTATTAATCCAGATACAGGGGAAATGGAAGAACACCCACAGTTCTATGCTTTTAATAACCAGACTCACTTCTGGCGAACTATGATGGAGATACAGGAAAATCCTAGTAACCCAGAAGATGTAGATACAAAACAGGAAGACCATATTTATGATGAATTTCGATATATGTGTATGGCAAGACCTGTTAAACCACCTAAGGTTGAAAAGTTACCTGCAGGAACATTCCAAGCAGAACGAAGAAAATTAATCAAGGCAAGACGATACGCATCTACTCATGGTGTCAGTCTTTCCATTGCATATAGGCGAGTAAGGTAAATGGCGAGAAAAAGCAAAAATAAAACATCTCAAGAAATTCAGGCTAAATGGGAAGAACGTATTAAAAAAGCCAAGAAGTTCAGAGAGGAAGATTTTGAAAATAAATTTCAAACCAAATTAGGTCTGAGTTACTATGAAGGTAACCAAAGACCTGCAGGTTGGGCATCACATGAATGGCTGACGATTAATAAAATATTTTCACATCTTAGGAGTCAACTGCCATCTCTTTATTCAGTTAATCCATATTTCTATATTAAACTTAAACGCTCTTACAAACCTGACCCATTAGAAATTGCCGCTTTAGAATTAAAAGCAGAAAAACGTCAGTCTATGCTTAATTATCTGAAGAATGAGTTAGACTTAAAATTAAAAGCAAGACTTGGAATCCAAGATGCCCATTTTGAATACGGAGTAATAAAAACTCACTATTCAGCAGATATGGTAGATAATCCAGATAGAGGGAAACCCATGATGTCTGAGGAGGCTGAAGAAGAAAATACTCCTTTACTCGGAGAAGATGGTCAGCCATTAATCGAACCAAACGAAATACCTATTAATGAAAGATATAATATTACAAGAGTCAGAGCATCTGATTTCTTATTTAGTGCAGATGCAGGAACATTAGAGGACAAGTGGCATTGGGTTGCTGAGAAAATAGTATTAACTGAGGCAGAGGCAAAAAAGAACAAATGGATTTCAGATTCAGCGTTAAAAGATGCTCCTAAGAAACAGATAGAAAAGACAAAAGATGAAGATGGGTATATCAGTTCAAGTTTTATTCGTTCACAGGAAGAACATAAAAAAGACCCTGACTCGGAAGTATATGTGGGTTGGGAAATATATGACTTAGATAATAATGAATGGCTCATTATTTTAGAAGATGCACCCAAGTGCGTAATGATGCCAAGTCCTTTACCTGCAGGAACAGAAAAACACCCTTACTCTATTTTACGTTTTGCATTAAGAGAAAATTCACCTTATCCGATACCAATGGTGTCTCAGGCTCTTGACGTTCAAAAAGAATTAAACTTGGCTCGCTCAAGAATAATGACTCACCGAAAACGATTTAATCGAAAGTACGTTATGGCTAGACCTGCTTTCCAAGATGTTGAGGCAGAGGCGGCTAAATTAGAACATGGTGAAGATGGTACGGTTATCATAACTGACTCCCCAGATGCAAGATCAGGAGTTGACCCGATTAATGAGGCATCACTTGACCAACAATCTTTTCAAGAAATCGCATTACTTACAAATGATATTGTCGAGGAATTAGGTAGTACAGGTGAAGCAAGAGGTATTGCACAATCTGATACGGCTACTCAGGCATCTCTCTTAGACAGACAAATGGAAGTAAAAGAAGGCGATATGATGAGCAACGTCATTGATTGGATAACTGATGTAGCTAAAAAATTAGACCAATTAGTTCAGGTTCATATTAGTCAGGACGAGGCGGTTAAAATAACAGGAGTTAATGGAGAAGAATCTTGGCAAATGATTAGTACATCAGACTTTGATGCTATTGAAGGAGAATATGAATATTCTGTTAATACAGGTTCAACCATGCCTCGTTTGCCGTCTATGGAAAGACAACAATGGATGGCTTTCCTACAGGTTCTTGGTTCTTATCCTCAGTTAATGTCCAACAAAAGATTAATGACCAAGATGGCAGAAATGCACCATATTGAAGATGAACCAATGATTGATGAAATGGTTAAACTCGGACAACAGGCATTACAAGAGGCAGGTGCTATGCCTCAGGGTGGTCAGGGTTCTGCGGCAGGAGTTCCTGTTGATAATCCAATAGCAAATGTAATAGGTGCTGCTGCAGGAGTACAAGGCGGAACGAATAACGGAGGTGGTGGAGGAGAGATAGGATAATGTTACTATATGATTTTAGATGTACAGAGTGCGGAGTAAAACAAGAACATACTGCTGAGATAGAACAAAGAACAGTAGAATGTGTAGATTGTGGAGGATTAGCAAAAAGACTAATTACCTCTAATCATTTTGTACACGGAGATTTAGATTTTGTGACTGATAATATAACAGGAGAACCGATGAGGATTGGTTCCAGAAAACAATTAAAAGATTTAGAAAAAAGACATGAGGTATCAGCCAAATACGGAAAAGGTTGGTACTAAAGAACATCTGTATTGAAGAAAAACTGTAAAACTTTCATTCTTCAATAAACAGATTTGGCACTTAGTGATAAGTGCTATTTGATAAAGGAGGTCACCACATGACCGACGAGACAGAAAGTAGTACTTTGACTGCTCAGGATTCTACGAGTGGAGATGACGCTATTCAGGAAGTTAGCGAACAATCCACTACAGAGAATACTGAAACGGAAGAAACTGCAGGTTCAACTAAAAATGATGTTGAACAATTCATGGATCCAAAAGACTTACCTGATGACTTAAAACCTCATTTTAAACGTATGCAATCTTCTTTTACTAAGAAGATGCAATCGGCTAAAGAGTTAAAAGATAAAGCCCAATTAGTAGATGCATATAATGCTGACCCTTTAGGTTTTACCAGACAACTTGCGGCACAACATGGTTTAAATATCAACTCCCAAGCCCCACAGGGTAATACAGGGGAGCAAACTGAATTTAAACCTAGTAACTGGAATGAAGTTTTTAAGGAGTTTGAAGGTAGAATGTCTGCTTATTTAGGCAATCATTTTGAGCCTGTATTAAATGAAGTAAAGCAAGTTAAGCAAAAGCAAATTGAAAACATATTAGATGAGGAAGCTCCCGAATGGAGAGAATACGAAGATGATATGATTGGTTTGCTTCAAACACACCCAACACTTGCTAAAGATACAGAGAAACTGATTAGACTCGCTATTCCTAAGGAAGTTATTGAGGGTAGAGCAATGCAAAAAGCATTATCTCGAATTGATAAGAAAGGACAAGCGGCAAAAGTAAGCAGAGGATCAAGCACAACTAAACAAGTAGCCCCTAGTAAGTCAGGTGTTATGTCTTTTGCCGATGCAATTAAAGCGGCAAAGAATGATCTTGCATAGGGATTTAAAAAAGGAGTACTAATTTTATGGCTACGATTGGCGAAAGTGGTGCGCCCTCACAAAATACGATTAATTATGATGCGTTACTGACAACGACTTTGTTCAAGTATCGCCCCACAATGGTCGATAACATATTTAAAGATTCTGCGTTTCTTGCGGCTTTACGCGAGTTCGGTGGTGTCGAAATGCAAAATGGTGGCGAACGTATCGCACAACCATTGATGTATGGCACGAACTCAACTATTAAGTCTTATGCAAATTACCAGACTTTAGATACGACTCCACAAGAGGGTATGACCACAGCGTTCTACGATTGGAGAGAAATTGGTGGCACAATTTCAATCAGTCGAAAAGAAGAACGACAAAATAGTGGAGAAGCGGCAATCCTTAAATTGCTCGAAAAGAAAATAGGTCAGGCAGAAATGTCTATGCGTGAAGAACTTAACAGTCAACTCTTACAGGGTACTGTGTCAAGCGCAACCTTTATTCCAGGCAATGATAACAAGGACTTACACCCGCTTGGTTACTTTTTGCGGAAGTTAAATGCAACCGATCCAACAACAGGTGGAAATGTCGGAAATATCTCTGGCTCATCTAACAGTTGGTGGAGACATCAGACTGCAGTTTTAAACAGCGGCAGTACTGATACTGGTAACGCATTTGCTCTTAATGTTACTACTTACGCAGGTATGAAAGTGGCATTACGCAGAATGTACAACCATTGTAGTAAAGGCTCAGGAGGCTCTCCTAACTTAGTTGTTATGGATCAGACCACTTTTGAAACGTATGAAAACGCATTAGATGTTAATGTTCGTTTTCAAAATACGGCTCTAGGTGAACTTGGTTTTGATACAATTAAACTAAGAGGTGCAACCTGTATCTGGGACGAAGTAGTACCAGACATTGATAACGGTACTACGTCAGTAACAGGTGGGACTGCGTTCTTTTTGAACACTAAGTTCTACAAATTGGTGATTGATAGCGAAACTGATGTTGAAGTTACGCCATTCATTGAACCAGAAAACCAAACAGCTAAGACAGCTAAGATTTTATTCATGGGTAATTCCACAGTTTCTAATTTACGGAAACTTGGTGTTGCTTATGGTCCTATCTTAACTATCGCGGCATAACCCCTCGGAGGACACTTATTATGTTGATGAATAGAATTAACAGAACAGACCCCGAGAAAGTCTTTATCGTTGTAATGAACTCAACAGCAACAGCTATGACCAATGGTCAAGCGGTTCAATGGGATTTTGCAACTGATGCAGACGGAGTCGGGGTTATAAAACCAACTGCAGGTACAGGCAGAGCAGGACATTACGGTACTGCTTTTGCAGGTATAGCGGCAGAAACGATTGCGGCATCTGACTTTGGACTTCTTCAAGTCTATGGTTTCCATTCTGCAGTTCGTGTAAGAAGCGGAACAGGTGGCAAACCTGCTATTGCGGCAGGTACAGGTTTAACTTGTATCAACGCAGTATTTGCTTTGGAGTCATACGCGGCAGCAGCAGCGGCTACTTCAACTCTAACTTTGCATAACGCACATTGGGTTGGATTTGCTCTTGCGGCACAAGCGTCATTTACGACAAAAGCAATCGCTTGTTTCATTAAGGCTCTTTAGAGTCTTTAAGGGTTGGGTAGGGCAACTTTTTTTTTAAGGAGATAGGATATGAAATTATTAATTTATTATTCACATGACAAGTTAGAAGGTAATTATATTCATACTTGTGGACTAAAAAAACTTACAGAAAAACAGATAGAAAAAATTAAAGATGAAATAGCAGTTGAAGTTGCAGACGTTAATTATGTACAGTCTAATGCGGACAGAGTAATAATTAAAAACATGATGAAATTTTAGAGGTAGGTATATTATGAAAGCAACTGGTAAATACAATAAAGAGGGTGCGTTTGTAGAACCTGTTTTAATTTGTGATTCTTGTACTAAAGTTATCTTATTAGATGATTTACATAAGCAAGGTATGTGTCCTGAGTGTGGAAATACAAGAGTTAGAAATGTAAAAGTATTGAATGATGAGAATTTACTTAGAGTAAATAAATGGGTTGAAGAAGGAAAAGTTGACCCTGATTGGTTAAAACTTTTTGAAGAAGATAAAGGATAGGAGACTCCCATGAGAATAATGATAGGTATTCCCTGTTATCGAGATGTTGCAGGTGAAACTTTAGAAGATTATATGCGTTTTGCTTTTCACTTAGGCAGAAGAACAGAACATGAATATGTAGTGGGAATAAAAACAAAGTCTGAACAATTCAGAGCCAGAAACTCTATTGTTGAAGGTGCTTTACAAACTGAATGTGATTATCTTTTCTTTTTAGATGATGACCATGTGCTCGACTGGGAACAGACACGAAATGAAACGTCTGCTTATGATATTGTTGAGAAACTCTTAGCACATATGGAAAAAGATAAACAGATAGGAGTCTGTGGTGTTGTTTATTATCACAGAGGGGCAGAATGCAGACCTGTACTTATGAAAGAAGGCAAAGATGGTGGTTTCTATTGGTTGCGTGATGATGAAATAACTAATGAACTACAAGAAGTAGATGTTCAGGGTGGTGGCTGTATGTTACTGAGAATGTCTATGTTTGATGAAATCAAAGCTCCTTGGTTTGAACCTGAATTTGATATGGGAACAGACTTACAGATATGCACTAAAGCAAAAGCACAAGGCTTTAAGATTTGTTGCGATACTTCAATACAGATTGGTCATGTTAAGTCAGCAAGAGAAATTATAACCCCTACGAATAGACATAGGGTTGCACAAGAAAATAATAACAGGTCAATCGGATTAGAAGATGCCATAGACCCTGTTTACAGAGTTAAGTCAGCAACTACAATGTACGTTATGGATGTTGAGGAATATCTACAAATGAACAAAGTAGATTTCGGTACGTTAGCTTGCCAATATAATCCTGAGAATATTAAGAAGTTTGATAACACTCAAGATTATTACAAAAGTCTTGGTAATGAACAATTAACAAGACAGGTTCTATTTCATCAATTAGACCAAATGCAAAACCAATGGCAGTATTGGAATATGTGTGTTAATTCAGACATTGAAGGTTATGGTGCTGATGTTGGTTGTGGTTCATCTCCTGTTGGGTTCGACTTTGCTATGCGAGGTCATAAGATGGATTTTGTAGATTTAGATGGCTCTGGTGCTTATGAGTTTACAAAATGGAGAGTTAATAAAAGAGAATTAAAGAATTGCGGGTTTGAACTTAAAGGACCTTATGATTATGTCTTTATGCTTGATTCAATAGAGCATATGGATAATTGGAAAGAAATGTTAGATAAAGTTGCTTTCTGTTTAAAAAGTAGCGGTGTAATTTTAACTAATTATTTTAAAAATGAAGATTATGAAAATCCTGAGCATATTAGTATGGATAAAGAGGCAGTTACAAAACATCTAGTATCATTAGGTCTTTACCCTTTAAATGACATGACATGGATTAAGAGAGATTTAGGATTCATGGACAAAGATAAAACTAACTAAGGAAACATTGAGGGTGGTAAAACCTTAAAGAACAAAGCCCTATCCTTTGTTCGCCCTCTCCTATTATGAACAAATTAGAAAAACAAGTTGTACTAATGGTCGGTGACGATCCTGACAACCCTGATGTATTTAAAGATACAGAACAGGGACTTAAACCTATCAGACGTTCTATCAATGATGCGGTGCAAGAAATAATCTTATTAAATGGTGGATTTTCTCGTTCCTTTCATATTCCATTAACTGAGGGAAAGACATTTTACTCAATTAATTTTAATGATGGATTTTTAGGTTGGATAGAAAATGTCTGGCTAGTTAATATTAAACGCAGATTATCACAGACTGATTTACATTCATTAAGAAATTGGGATTATCGTTGGTTCTCAAGTACAGGTACGCCTGAGTCTTATTTTCCAATCGGGGTTAATGTAATCGGTATTTATCCAAAACCATCTGCGACTTCTGACATTGCAGAAGTATCGGCTATGGTTATCCCTGCACCTTATACAAACGATAAGCAGAAAATAAGATTAAGAAAATCTTTCGAATGGTCAGTTATTAACTATGCTGTATCAGAATATTGGTCTAGTCGTGGTGATGTAGCTACCGCCAGAAAACATTTTGAAATATATCTTAATACATTAGGTCTAAGAACAGGGTTCAAGACTTCAAAAGAAAGAATACATCAAATGAGAACACAGAAGGATAATATCAACATCAAAGAACAGTCATCTATTGCATTATGACAATAGCAAATGAAATAGAGACAATACGCTATTACCTGCGTGATCCTTGGGCTAAAATATGGGAAAACTCATTACTATTCGGATTGTACACTCAGGCACAAAATGAATTACAACAAAACACAAACTTATTAGAAGGCATTTTTGGTGTAGAGTTGCCACCCGAATTTCAATGTAGTTATACCTATGATTGGGAGGCAGGGTTAGTTAAAGGTTCTAATCAGTACCAATGTTTCAGAAATCAGGGGAATACTTTTACTTTTACCTATCGTTGGGAAGTTCAGCAAATGTATGGGGTAGCTGACCCTGACGTTGGTGATGATGATACTTACGCTTACACGCACCCGTGGGAGGCTTTCGTTGGGAATCCTAACAGACCACCATCTGTTCCTTTTCCTGATGATATGCAATCGGTTAAAGAAATGTTCCATGATGAAATACCGATACTGCCAATAACAAGTAAAGATATGCAACAACATGACCCCTCATGGAATATCCGTCAAGGTGTTCCACTAGCATATTACGTTGATTCAGATATAGAGAATCAGTTTGTTTTATACGGCAGACCGAGTTCTTTTACTTGGACAGATGATGTAGGCGAAGGTATGGTAACAAGTGTTAGTGGAGATACGACTAATTCTGAGACAGGTATATTCACAATAAGCACAGGTCGTTCTATTACAACTGATGATGGTATGACCATTGATGTTATAGACACAGATGACAATGTTTTATTAATCTATGATGTAGCACCGCCAGATATTGAAGGGTTATCTGATGAACCTTACTTTCCAAAGTTTCTACAAAAGTATGTACGGTATCGTGTTCTTGAGTTGGCTTATATGGCAAACACAGATGGCATGAATGATGAACTTTCTCAGTTTTGGGGTGAAAGAAGTCAATTAGGTACTGAGGCAATAAAAAGATTCAGAGGTCATAGATATAGAGATAGAAGTATTCGTTTGAGAACCCATGATGAGTCAGTTGGTATCAGAAAAATTAAGAAACCACGACTACCAGATACTTACCCGAGGCACTAATGTTATTTAAACCGACAGGAACTCTTGACATTGCATCTTCTCCCTCTGAGGCGAAAGGCAATATGACAAGAAGTAAGAATCTGAAGTATGAGCAAAATGCTATCGCCATTACAAGACATGGTTCTTCAAGACCTACAACAAATGTATTAATGAACTCGGCTAATTTCTTAATCGAAATGGCAGGGGATAGATATGCTTTTGCAGGTACAGAAGTTTACAGAAATGAATCTAATATACCTCAGAGTAAAATTGTAACTGCATTGACAGAGGCAGATTGGGACGGCTGTGTTTATAATGCTTTTAATGATACAACAGAAAGTGTTTTCGCAACCAATGGTACTGACAGAGTTAAGATAGCAGGTAATGTTATGACTGAGTGGGGAGTATCTGCCCCAACAATAGCACCAACAATTACCACAGGCACATCTACAGGACTGACAGGTGATTATAATGCTAAATACACTTATCTTGTCAAAGATGGTACGACACTTATCGCAGAATCTAATCCGTCACCAGAGGCAAGTTCGGCACAATCATTAACTAATCAAAAACTCAGAGTAACTTGGACAGCATCATCAGACCCACAGGTAACTCACGTTAGAATATACAGAACGATAGCAGGTGGTCTTGTCTATTTTGTTGACCAAGACATAGCCATTGGCACAGTAACAGTTGATACAAATACAGCAGATACGTCTTTAGGGGTTTCTGCCCCAGATGACCATGACAGACCGCCAACAGGCATCTCAGTAGTCACTCCTCCTATCTTTGGTGGGATAATCTTCATGGCAAAAGATAATCTGCTGTATCATTCAAAGAATAAAGAGCCAGAGTATGTTCCTGCTTTAAATTTTATTGAAGTAGGGTCAAGAAGTTTTCCAATTAAAGCATTAGTAACTCTAAATGGACAACTTCATGCTTTAACGGCAGAACAGATTTATCTGATACAAGGTACAGTTGCAGGTTCGTTTATCGCTGTTCCAATGTCCTCATTAACAGGCGCACCGAATAAGTATGGGGCAGTCGGGGTTAAGGGTAAGGGCATCTATCATGTAGGTGCTGACGGTATTTATTTATTTACAGGCACAGACTCAAAGATAACCGAAACAAATTATGAACCAATATTTCCTGATGCAGGTGGGTTAGATGGAATTGAGGTTAATGGGGTACAGGGTGTGCCTAATGTTAAAGAAACTTTCTGGATAAAACAGTTTCAGAATAAAGTTTATTTTCATTATTCAAATGGGAATATTATTGTATTTAATACTGACTCATTTAGGTCTTACTACTACAAGTTTGACATTAGATTAACTTCTCCTGCTATTGATTATACAAACGACAGATTTATATGCGGTGATGCCGATAAAACAATAAGAGTAATTGAAGACCCGACAGTTACAACAGATGTCGGCAATAATATAGAATGGGAAATACAGTCTGAGGATTATACATTACAAACAGACAAGTATTTTCCGAAATGGGTTAAGTACGATATAGATGTAAGTGATGCGAGTTCAGTTACAGGTAGTTTAGTTGTAGATAATTCGGTATATCATATCCATGATATTACAGCATCAAGAAAAAATAAAAGAAGATTAGTAGACACGACTAACGGCAACAGGATAGCAGTTAGACTAAATGGAACAGGAAAGGCATCAATCTTTGCGGCAGAGATAGCATGAGGTAAGTTATGAAGGAAATAATGGTAGTGGGTTATGTAGAAATTGATGGAATCAGAACATTCTCAGATGAAGTTATGCGAGTTGTCTGGGAACAAGTTGTGGCAGATGGAGTTTCAAAAACTGTCTTTAATACCGAAAGTATTAAAAATTCAGATGACTTTGTACACTATATGAAGCAACCAACAATATTACCTGCATTAATTATTGTAGATGAAGAAATTGCAGGTTTAGGTTGGCTCGCAAATATGGAAAGAAATTATGCTTTTGGAAACTATGTTTTTTTCAAAAAATGGTGGGGGAGAAAGACATTAGCTATGGGGAAGGCTTTAATAAAGTATTGGTTTGATTTTAAGAAAGGTGATGAACATTTGATAGATGTTGTCATAGGACAAACACCAAAAAACAACCAGAAAGCGTGTAAGTTTATACAGAAGATAGGTTTGACTGTTGTAGGCACGATACCTTTTATGGATGATGGAGATGATATGTTAATAAGTTACGCAACAAGAAAAGGATTAAATTATGGGTAAAAGTAGAGCACCTGCACCACAACAAGTAACAGCAAAGATAGACCCATTCTCTCAGGCATCAGGTGATATTGCGAAACAGGTATTTGCAGAAACGACCCCTTTGAGAACATCATTGACTGACCAATTAACAACAGGTGTTCAATCTCCTGCATTGCAACAGGCAAATGATTTACAGACAAATATTGGTAGATTTTTACCTCAGGGTACTACTATTGATCCTAATGCTTTTGGTATTAATCAGACAGGAAGATTACAAACTACTGATGTAGGTCAGATACCAAATATTGGTAATCTGAATTTACAAGATGTATTGCAAAATGCACAAACATTAACAGTTGACCCTGCGTTTTCTCCAAACTTTGGGGCATTAAAATCTGCGGCAGAACAACAATTTGAACAGGCAAGACGAAGGGCATTAGAATCAGGAGCAACAGGCGGGGCATTGACAGGTGCATTAACTCAACTCGAAACTGATAGAGCATTAGGAATGTCAGGTATTCTTGGTGACTTAGCTAACAGACAAGCGCAAGCAAGAGGAGAAGGATTACAACGTGCCTTAGGTGTTGGTGCTGAGGACTTAGCAAGACAAGAAAGAAGTAGGCAATTACAACTTGGGACAACAGCCGCAGATATTGAAAGAGGTTTAGGAGTTGACAGAGAAAATCTTGCTGAACAACAAAGAATAGCAGAAGCAAATATAAACAGACAACTCGGTTTAACTGAGGCAGGTCTTGGTAGAGGTTTAGCACTAGCAGGAGCGCAAACTGATATTGACCAAAGAAATATTGACAGAGCGTTACAGGTCGCAACAGGTGGTACGGCTCAGGCACTACAAGGTTTCGGTGTGGGTGGTAACTTAGCGGCATCAGCCGCGGCAACTCAGGCAGGACTCGCTAATGCACAGGCTAACAGACAGGCACAGGCAAAAGGCGGAGTAGGTAATGCACTAGGTCAAATAGGTAGTGCCGCAGTCAAGAAATGTTGGGTAGCGAGAGAAGTTTATGGTCTAATGAATTTACGTTGGTTTATGTTTAGAGAATGGTTAGAAACAAAAGCACCAAGATGGTTAGATAAAATTTATACTGCATACGGTGAAAGTTTTGCTTTATTTATACATGATAAACCTAGAACAAAAAATACTATTCGTTTCTTTATGAATAAAGCGATAGGAGGTTCATCATGTTAGAACTATTTGCAGGTATAGGAAAAGGTCTTGTTGAGGGGAAAGAAAAAGCCGAAAGAAAAGCATACTTAGATATTCAGAAAGAACTTGGAAGACTACAAATAAAGTCTAAAGAGGCGGCATTAGAAAAAGCGGAAAGAAAAAGAGAACTCCTTGAAACTTTACAAAAACAGGGTAAAGGAACGGAAGAAATTCTTGACCCTAGAGATGAAATATCTACTGCTATTTCTCCAAGTACAGGGCAACCTGTTGACACATTGGGTATTATGGCTGACCAACCTGCTGACCCAAGAACAGAAGGATTAGGAGGTATCATAGCGGATTTAGAATCTGGTGCGTTACCTACTACACCATTCCAAGACCAAGCACAATTTGGAGGTTCACATACTGTACAGGAAGGAATGATACCAACTCCTTTTGAGGCGGCAGGATTTCCTGCAGGTGGACAAGAGGCAGTTGCAGGGAAATCATTACCAGAAATTATTGCAGGACTAGATATGTCTCAAATGGACTTATTAGGAATTACTGCTCCTCAATTCGTAACTATGCAAGAGGCAATTAAGAAAGGTAATTTTAATGACGCTATAATGAAAATTCTTGCTGAACAAATGGGAATATCTTTTGAAGATGCAGTTAAAAGTGCGGCAGGTAATGGTACTGCTCCTCCTGTCGGTGATGCACCTACTATCAATGGTGAACAACCTTTTGGAGTGTTACAGCAAGATGCTAATGTTCCTACTATTAATGGTGCCGATGCTATTGGTGGTGGAACTACAACTACACAAACAGACCAAGCAAAAACGCAAGCAACATATGGTAATGTAGCAGATTATACAGTAGGGAATTTTTATGCTAATCCAAATGTAAAAACAAATAAGGTTCAGGTTACAGGTTTTAATCTTAAAGATGGTACACCGACTGTAAAATTTAATAAGAATGAAGTTAAAGAAAGAACAAGAACTTTGAATGACCTTAGTGAAATAACTTCTTATTATGATAAGTTTGACCCATCAATTAAGTATGGTGAAATTATGACCAAGCCTAGTGCAAAATCTATTTTCGGAGCAACTCCATTAGGTATAGATGCTTCAGACTATCTTGATTTAAAAACAGGTCTTAATCCTTCTGGTAATATAACTCACGGAGAAATTAATGACCCAGAAACTACTAGCATTATAAAATTAGATAGGGCGGAACAGAAAGAAGTTGTGCAAAGCATTAAAGGATTAAACAGAGTAATCGGATTAGCTGATAGAACAAAAACAGGATATGACATACTTGCGAAGAAAGGAATTTTCGCTAGAAATGCTATGGAAGGTGCTACTGTTGATGCAGAAGGCAATCTTAAAATGGATTTTCAAGGAAAAAAAGTTAGCGGTTTAGATAATATAATAGAAAGAGGAAAAGCCGCATGGACAGTATTTGCAAATAGATATACTAATGAACACCCAGAAATAGAATCATTAAGAAAACAAAATCAACTTGTAGTAGGTATAGCAAGAGGGTTAGGTGAAAAGGGTACTCTATCTGATTCTGACGTAGCAAGAGCAGAAGGTCTGGCAACTTTTTTTAGTGAAACGCTTGTCGTACACCCAGAAGTAGCAAAACAAAAATACCGAACATTGATTGAACTAATTAAGGAAGATATAGCAGTATCAGCCTCAGGTGGATTAGGATTAGATAAAGATAGACAAGATATGATAAAAGATTTATTACCTACCGCAGTCTGGGAACAGATTACAGAGAATGATGCAGGTGGAGGTGGAGGTAGTCTTGTTCCTGCCGATGGTTCACCATCTCCTAATACTGGAATAATTAAGAAAAGGATTAAAGGTAAGGTTGATAAAGATGGCTAATCCTTTACTAGAATTACTAACTCCTGATTTTCAAACAGACGTTAATGCAGGGGTAGCACCTAGTGGCGACCCAATGATGCCTTTGACAGAAGAAACTCCTACAGGTCAACTAGAAACTATAATGGTCGATTATGAATTACAGGACGGTCAAACTATTGGTAATGGTCAAGCAAAAGTTTTAGATGGTCAGGGTGGGTTTGAATATAACATTCCTGTTACTCTTGGTGATGGCGGAGACTTACCAATAAATGCAACGGACGACCAAATACAAGATGTTGCAAGAGCTAAATTAGCAAAAGATGGAGTAGTTCGTTTTACCGAACCTACAATAACTGCTTTACCTGACCGAGAATCTAAACCAACAGCACCCTTTGATGAAACTTTATTTGAAACAGAGCAAGTTCCTACCAAGGATTGGACAAGAGGAATGAATGTTTTAGGAATGGGTGGAATTGCTGATATTATTGACCCTAAGCCTCAAGAATATGAAACTGAATTAACACCAAGAAGATTTACACACCCAGACGACCCTCTTAGAGAATTATCAGATAAGGAGGCAATAGATACCTTTGGATATGCAAATAGATTAGATGAAGAAAAAGGTAATTTTCCTGAGTTTTATGAACCAGAAATGTCAAGAGAAGAAAAAGCTATGAAAGCAATTTCTTATTTACCTATGTTTAGTGGTTTAAGTGCAGGTATGATGATTACAAGAGAAACAGGTAAAGCACTTCTAGGTAGCAAATTATCACAGGAAATATTTAAAAAAATAACACCACAAAGTGGAGGTAAGATAGATTTCGCATCAACGAATGTTCAAAACGTATTTAGACATTATATGCCTGCAACTTCTGATATTGTTTTAGGAGGAGGTAAACACGCAGTTAAATTTGCCGCAGAAGTACAACCGACAGCGATTGCCGCAGGTTCAGCTTATGTAGCAGGTGACCAATGGATTAAACGTATGGCGGCAAAAGAAAATGGTTGGTTTGCGGATAGTGAAAATTTTGGTGGTTGGTATATAAATAAAGAAGGGAAAAATGAAAGATATGATGCTGACCTTTTAAAACGTATGAATGATAATCAAGATTTAATCCCAACTGAAGAACAAGTACAAAAAATCTTTAGTGATATTTCAAAAGCAAATTTAAAACCTGCTATGGAAGATTCATTAGAAGGTGGTAAATCAATGTATACGCTTACTATTGGTGGGGAAATGATATTAGGTGGTATATGGAAATTATTAAGACCAAACGCAGGTTTGATGAAAGAAGATTCAAAACAAGTTTTAGATTGGATAAAACAATTTGATGAAGGAAGTATAACTCCTAAAGACTTAATGGATAAAGACCCATTGTTCTTACAGGCTCTTTCCAATATGTTTAAAATAACAGGGAAAGACCCGAAAGAGATTGTCAGAATAACTGAACTTCTTGATGCTCCTGCGAATGAAGTTAATTCATTATTGATGAGTGTTATAAAAACTGAGGCTGTTAAAGAAGCTGTAAAAGCAGGTAGATTAAAATTACCTGATGAAGTTATTGAAAAATCAATAGAATTACCTGAATGGTTAGGTAAAAGGCTTACAATTAGAAAAACGATAACAGGCGAAGAAAGAAAATATATATGGAAAAATTCTTCAGATTTTGGAAAAACTGAAGGTTCATTAACATTACCATTAAAATATACATCAGAAGATGTAATGAAAAAACTTATTGCAAAATCAACTATGCCTGCTCCAAATTTAGCAAGAGCAGGAACAACATCACAACGTGAACTTTCTGGAATAATAATAGATGGCGATCAATTACTTTATAATATAGCACAAGCAGAAAAGTCGGGTTTATTAAAAAAATTCGATACAGATGTTCTTAAAAATTTCAAACTATTTGCTAACTACGCAAAGAAAGTAAAAGGCACAGTTACAGGAGTTGATAAAGCACAGGAAGGATTATTTAGAGGGTATTCTGTTCCTGTTGGTCAAGCGGCAGTAATGACTCCGTTACTTACTGAGGGTTTAACTGATGAACACGTAGGTTGGGAGGGTGGATTTGAAGGAACTGCCGCAGATTATGGATTGGCTCTAGCAATTAACGCAACTGCTCTATGGATAACAAGAGGTATGCACAACCCGAGGTCAGGACTGCATAATTGGCTTACAAAAGGTCACATTGATTCAAAAACTACACGTCATTTAATCAATATGGCTGTAAAGAATGAGAATTATAAATTCTGGGATAATGAACTTGGTGCAGTACAAGATGATTTAGAACCAGAAGGATTTTTAGATGAAATATTGAAATCAATGGGTGGTGGGGCAGGTACAGCACAAGAAACATTAGGACAAACATTCAATCAAGCTAATTTAGCGGCAGGAAGTGCTTTTGATGATAAAACTCCTCTTACTCAGCAACTAGCAGATTATGGTTGGGGTAAATTTGATTCTGGAAAAGATAGGTTGAAAAGTTTAATAGGACAATAATGGCTAACCCAATATATACAGTAAGTGGTAGTGATGCAGAAACAATTAGAACTGAATTAATGATAATACTTGCGAGTATTTCAGATAGACTAGATGCTATTGAAGGTCAACGTGGGTACGGTAAAATAAGTAATAGATTAGACATTCTTGATGATAACCAGAATAGAATACATGGTTTCACCAATGAAACTACACCAACATCATAATGAGAGAATAACATGGGAACAGTAACGAAAGGTAAGATATTCCGTTCAGACTTAGAACAATTTGACGGAACATTATCAAAGAGCAGAATCAACTCATCTGGTGGGAGTGAGGTAGGATTATCGGTTAATGATTATATAGACGTACTTCAGGTATTCGGTGGTGGCGATACTGATAACATGACTGATGCGACAATATCAACTGCAATTAGTTCATTAGGCACTACAAATATTGGATTACTATTTGCAACAGGTACTTGGACAATCTCAGGTTCAGTTAGTATTCCTTCAAACTTTACAGTCATTACTCCTGCAGGCTGTATATTCAATGTGGCATCAGGTCAGACTTTAACTATTGCAGGTGTATTTGAAAGACAGCATGGCACATTCTCAAGCGGTAGCGGTACAGTTACTATTTCAGGAACAGATGTTTTAGCAACAAGTTCCACATCTTCTCATTTTGCGGCAGATACAGGTAATGCTGATGTCTATGTTATTGACCCTGCGGATAATCCATCAGGGTATGTTGCAGGACAGATGTTTGCTTTTAAGGCAAAGAACGATAACACAGGTGCGAGTACTCTCAATGTGGAAGGTCTTGGTGCTAAGAATATTAAAAAGTACGACTCAGATGGTACGTTAGATGCTTTAGAGGTAGGGGATATAATTGAGGATCAGATAGTTCGGGTAACTTATGACGGTACGCAGTTTCAATTAGTACCTAACATTCAGTTATCAGGAAATATCGTTACAACAACAACTGATAACGTCTATACAAAAACAGAAACATGGAAACAGGGTGCAGATGTAGCAAGTGCTACTTCACTACCTATTGATGTTGATGGTAACTTCTTTGATGTTACAGGTACGGCTACTGTTACGTCTTTTGCTACTAAAGGTATTGGTACATTCGTTGTCTTGCAGTTTGATGGTGCTTGTACGCTGACACATCATGTTAATGATTTAATACTACCAAGTGGTGGGAATATTACGACAGCGGCAGGTGATATAGGTATTTTTTATGAATATGCCTCTGCTGACTGGAGATGTATTTCTTACACAGGTAAGAACGCAGTTTTTAGTGGGGTAACCACAGGAACAGTTACGGCATCTGGAGATATTACAAGTGCAGGAACACTTAATGCGACAGGCGATACTTCAGCAGGTGATGATGCGGCAATAGGATTTACAGCCGCAGAAGGATTAATCCTGACAGGTCAGGGTGCAACGAATGATATAACAATTAAGAATGATGCTGATACAGTAGTCGCTAAAGTCGCAACAGGCACAACAGTTCTTGATTTAACAACTGCCCTTGCAATAGCAGATGGTGGAACAGGGGCAACTACTGCCGCCGCCGCCGCAACAGCATTAGGACAACCAACTTATGCTAAAGCGGATTTAGCATCAGCCACAAATATGACAGTTCCGACAACAGGCAATTACTTTGATGTCACAGGAACTACTACTATCGTTACTCTTGCTGTTGGTGCAAATCGTCATTTCTTTCTACAATTTGATGCCGCACTTACGCTTACACATGATGGAACTGATATTTCCCTCCCTGCAGATGCCTCAATTACAACTGCGGCAGGGGACGTTGCGGAATTTTATAGCATAGCCACAAATGACGTGGTTTGCGTAAACTATACTAAGGCTGATGGTTCGTCACTTGCAGGTGGGGGAGCAGGGGGTCTTGAAGATGATGGAGGTAATGTAGTGGGAATTGAAAATCATGTCACAACAGCAGGTGATTTTACTGTAACTAATGGCAAGAACTTAGTAACAGGAGGTCCATTCACAATCGCAAGTGGACATACTGTGACAGTAGGTTCTGGCGAAACTTGGACGGTGGTATAATATGAGTACATTAAACGTTACAACAATTCAAGATAGTGCAGCAGCTTTTGAACACGCGAGATTAGTTCAGGTTGTTAATGTGCAAGATGGTGAAGTAGCCACAGGCACGACAGTTCTGCCTGGAGAAACAGATAATACCATTCCTCAAAACAATGAGGGCGATCAATATATGAGTTTGGCTATTACGCCAACTCACGCAAGCAATAAACTATTAATAGAGGTTGTTGCTAATCTTTCTCACCCAACAAGTTTATCTATGCTCACGGCAGCATTATTTCAAGACTCTACCGCAGGGGCTTTAGCTGCTGCTCAAGGATGGGAATCAACAGCAGGTGCGGTTAATATAAATGTAGTCTTTGCACATTACATGACAGCAGGAACAACATCATCTACTACCTTTAAAGTGAGAGGTGGGTGTGAAGATGCAGGAACTGTCTCTTTTAATGGATCGAGTGGTACTCGGCAATTAGGTGGTGTTATGGCTAGTTCAATTACAATATCGGAGATTAGAGTATGAGTATAAAAACGAATAACCCTGAAGCATTGGGGTGGAAATATGATTATGTTAGTGGTATATCAACTAATGATGGAGTTGTTGTTGGGTGGCCTGATTCATTACCAACGCTAACTCAAGACTTAGTAGATGCTGTTGAAGCTGAGTGGGAAACAAAAGAATCCTATAAAGGTAAGAGACAAAAAGAATACCCATCTATTGAAGATCAATTAGATGACATCTACCACAATGGTATTGACGAGTGGAAGAAAACAATCAAAGTAACTAAAGACAAGTACGCAAAAGGTTGAGGAATAAAATATGAGTAAATTAGTAGTTGCCGAAATTGAAAATGCCGCAGGGGCGAATCCTTATTCCATCTCATTGGGAACAGTATCTACAGCTACTGGCGATGCAACCATTGATTTTACATCAATACCAAGTGGAGTCAAACATATAACAGTACTTGGAAATCAAATATCAACATCAGGCACTTCTCCTGTTTTATTTCAGCTTGGTGATGCGGGCGGGTTCGAGACTGCGGGTTATTTAGGCGGAGAGTTTAATCTTGCCGCGCAAAATTTAACAAGCACAGCAGGGTTTAATGTTCATTCCGCTACTGCGGCAGCAGGGCTATATAATTTTGTTGTTAATTTATTTTTATTAAACTCTGCATCGAATATTTGGGCAATGCACGGACATATGTCAAGGACTGACTCTGTGCAAATACATTCTGGAAACGGCAGTAAAACACTTTCCGCAGAATTGACTCAAGTCAGAGTAACTACCAATGGTGGAAGTGAAACATTCGATGTTAATGGTGGCATTAATATACAATTTCAATAGGAAAATAATATGGCTGATGTAACAGAAGTAAATGTACAAACAGGGGAAAAGATAACACGCTCCTATACACAACAAGAAAAAGATAATATTGCTGCTGCTCAAGCAGAGGCAAAGAAGAATTTTGATGCTCTCGATTATAAGACTAAAAGAAAATCAGAATTTCCCACGATAGAAGAATGTGTCCACGCAATTCTTGATGATGATTTAGAGGCACTTCAAGTTAAACGAACTGCTGTTAAAAATAAATATCCGAAAGGTTGAGGAATAAATAATGGCTAAAATTACAAACACAGGAGT
>Ga0080013_1000900_pt1 | contig 40739 bp, 56 predicted proteins | sample ETNvirenome_6_85_FD_69236 | JGI IMG/M metagenome (GOLD analysis project Ga0080013, IMG submission 69236) | Marine viral communities from the Pacific Ocean - ETNP_6_85 (SPADES assembly) (version 2) | ecosystem: Environmental > Aquatic > Marine > Oceanic | place: Pacific Ocean | collected 2013-06-19 | reverse complement strand
AACCGATCGGAGAGTAATCATGCCAGAATATGAACTTGTGTCTTGCCATCAGGTCATCATAGAGGATGCAGAAGGTGAAGTTGTAGACGCTGAGTATTATTGCTCAGACTTTTGTGCCAGAGGATCGGACAGCTATGCAGGATGGAACGGATGCAATGAGGTGGATGGACCGCAATGGTGCGAAGGTTGCGGGGATAAGTTGTAACATCACCGCCGGGGGCATCATGCCCCCGGCATAACAGATCGGAGAGATCACATGACGAAGGCCCAATTCAAATCAGCCGAAGCAAACTTGATTCACAAGTTGAATCCGGTCATCGAAACACTGGCCGCACTCGACGAAGGCTTCGGAACCTCATGCGAGGTCGAAGCATGGAACGAATTGCATGAGACTGAGCGAGTGTTGCGCCAAGAGTTGTTTGACCTGCAAAACGATTATGCCGTCTCACAATCAACCGGCATAATCGTCATAAGCACGTCCCCTGGAACCATGGGCAGAGTCTATGCGGTAAAAGAATAACCATCACCGCCGGGCGGTAACGCACCGCCCGGCACAACCGAACGGAGAGTAATTATGGCAATTACAGTAGTAGTAGAATCAGACCATCAGGCGTTCCCAGCAGGATGCCGGTGGGCAACCCGGATGGCGAAGAAAACCGGAGTCCTCCAGGGAGTCTATCTCTGGGATGACCGTATGTGGGTACGGGAGACGGGCAAGGAGCCAATCGGTTCTACGCTATTGGCGTATGCCGATGTTTAAATCGATGTACGAAATTGGAGTACGGCTCGTAACAATTGTCTTGTTCTGGCTGATCATTATGACCATAATCGAGATGCAATAGGGAGAGTAACATGAAGAGCAAGAGTACGGCCAAGGAGAAGAAAACGACTGAACGCGATCTTACTGATGACGCAGTCATTGCATGGTATGAGGGCTTGATGAAAGATGTACGCCGGGCCGTTGAGGAACTCGGTCGTAGGGCTGAGACAAATGAACGGATGCGTGATTGGTGCGTCAGGGAGATGGAAAAGGTGAAAAAAGGATAATCCAACGGTAAAGGAGTACGGCTATGAAAGATGAGAAACCAGAAACCAAACACCCGGCAGAGCTTGACGTTTGGGCAAGCCTGACTCGGCGGAACCGCCGATATCACGACAAGCATGAGCATGACGGTCCAACGCAGTGGGAGTTGGCGTTAAAGAGGATGCGGGCGGAGCAGAAGGCAAAGGAGGAAGAGCAATGAAATGGGTACGGGTCCAACTATACGATGTTGCCGAAGACCATGGTAACGAATGGGCGTGGGTAAACATTGACATGATCCAAATGATTGTCGCTCGAACTCACGTAAAAAGCATTCCCCCTCCGACTACGCTTGTCTTGAGAGGTCGGGAGATAAGAGTCAAGGAAACTCCAGGGGAAATATTTGAATTGTTTAAAATCGCGAATGACAAGGAGAATTAAGATGGACTCCATAGCGCGGTACAGGTTGCGGATGAAAATAAAGAATCATATGACATGGGGAGGGTTGGCGATTGCGATCCTGCTGGTAGTGGAGATCGCTTGGATATGGGCGTTGTGGAGAGTGTTGACTGTTGCACTGGAAATCTTAGCTTGGGGAGGGAAAACACCATGAAAGTCGAGGGACTCATACCCACCTGGCGGTTATCTTGTGGACATACCGTTGTCAGTCCTGTCATCAGCAGTGGAACCAGATCCATCAGGATCTGCATTCCAAAGGGGATGCGTTGCCCGGAGTGCGAGGCCAGGGCAGAGGGATTGCCGAACTCAGAGTGGTCAGGCGGAGACGCTATTAAGGGAGGAGCAGAGTGAAATACATCAGTTTGTTTTCTGGAATAGGAGGTTTTGACCTCGGTCTCGATCAAGCCGGGATGGAATGCATACTCCAGGTGGAGCAGGACAAGTTCGCCTTGGAAGTACTTAATCGTCACTGGCCCAATGTACCCAAGATTACGGATGTAAAGGAGGTAACAGCAGATGCCATCAAAGCCCTTGGAGCAAACAGAGATGGACTTCTTATTGCAGGAGGATTCCCCTGTACTGGAATGTCGGTGGCTGGCCGAAGGGAAGGATTCCGAGATCCCCGGTCAGGACTCTGGATGGAGTTCCATAGAATTTTGTCGGAAGTACAACCTGAGTACGCACTCATTGAAAACGTGCCAGGCCTTTTCAGTAGTGCTAAAGGAAAAGATTTCGCAGAACTGCTCAATGGGCTGGAAACAATCGGGTACTCTGACATCGCCTGGAGAGTACTTGACTCTCAACATTGGGTTCCACAGCGAAGAAAAAGAGTCTTTATACTTGCGAGACATACTCCAACCGTCTCAGGACGTTGCGCCGAAATACTATTTGAGCAGTCGAGCTTGCGCCGGGATACTAAGAAGGGCGGACAAGAAGGGCAGGAAGCTACCGGAGAATCTAAGGAGAACTCTGGAGGCAACGGTCAATACAACGCCTACAGTGTTGCCGACAGGATCAGAGGAACCGAAGGAGTAGCGTCTACCTTGTCGAGCCAAGGCAGTGGAACCGGGGCGAAGACGGGGCTGTATCATGTAGATGACGTTCATTGCATTAAAGGTGCATCCATAGGTAGGAAGCCAGAGAATGGTCCCCAATGGTCAGAGATAACCAAGGGTCAGTCGTACACCCTCAACACTGTAGATCAACACGCAGTGCATATCCCTGACTTAGCCCGGACCATACGCCCCAGCTTGGAAGGGAAGAATGGAACGAACAGTGACGGCACAGGGAACATGATCGTGCAAGAGACCTACAGCACTCCTGCCCTCGGTGATATTCGGAAGGATGGCATATCATCTACATTAAATGCCCAACCATTGGCGGAACTTAGCACTGAAATGAAACACCCTGCCTTTGTGCAGGAGACCACAGGGACTATCACGCCAGGATGTTATGGAGATATAGGGACTTCAAGTGATGTGAAAAAGCTTGTTGTGCAGGACACTTGTGGGACTCTCTCAGGAGGCGCGCATCCTTCCGGGTTCAATGGGCAGGATGCGTACACCGGCAACGTAGTAGGGTATGCAGTCACAGCTAAACAGGCTGGCGGTCCGTCAGGGTCAGCATCCGAGACCAACAACTGTGTCCAAACATCAGGTGCAGTGAGGCGGTTGACACCTGTCGAATGTGCCAGGTTGCAAGGATTTCCAGACGATTGGAATGCAGAGGTCTCAGACGCACAAAGATACAAACAATTTGGAAATGCAGTAACAGTCCCGGTAGCTAAATGGATAGGAGAGAGGATTCTTAAATGCCAAGGAAAATAAAACGCACAGTGAAGACCGAACATGGGGATTGGCTCTTTTCCCCAGGGAGGCAATCCCAAGTACCGTGTAGGCTCTACTATGAGATGACCAACTCGCATATAGGAGATGCGACATGGCCTTACATCGTCACGCCCTATGGAGCGTGGAAGCTCTCGGAGAATGTACTGCCGAACACCAACACAAAGATACGGTTCATCGTATACGAAGGGATGGGGCAGCCACCTCGATCGCGATACAAACGTCATGCGAGGTGGATCGAAGAGATCATGCATGAGGTTGAGGAGAACAAAAAGGTTCCTGTGTTTGTGGTTAACACCCTATTAGGAGACTACAGGGACTATGGATAACTATTTCAGAGTGCCAACTAAAATATACCGCACACTGAAGTGGCCCAAGTCCTGGCTCTACATAGAAATTTGCAGTAGGATAAACTATGGAGAGCCACATCTGCAACTGGGGATAGAGTGCGGTCATGGGCAATGCGCTATCATTAGGACGTTCCTCGCATACAAATATTGCAGGGACAAGCACAATCTGCCCTATACCTGTAATGCGTGTAAATCATTTGTCGGCTATCATCTCAAAAGGATGGGGGATGTCATTGATTTAGAGACTATTGGCAGTGGTAGTAATCGGCTGTACAGGATCACGCTACTGCAACACGGTTACCCTGAAAAGTCTGACAAGCAGTCTAACAAGCAGTCTGACAAGAACCCGGTCATCGAACCTGTTGTACGGCAACAGGATAAGAAGGCCAAAGAAGAGGAGTTCCTACCAATGAATCTGACAAGCTCTCCAATACCTGTATTAGATTATAAAGAATTAGATTATGGTATAGATAAAAAACCTCTCTACATAGATATCACCTGTGAGGTGCTGACGGCTATGGAGAGGCAGAGTATTAAGAAGGATGATTACAAAAAAGCCTACGCCCTGGTCAAGAGTTGGATTAACGTGTATGAACTGAGCAACAAGGAATTATTAACAATCACCGCTCAAACGATTAAGACCGAGCCGATTAAAAAGTCTGTTGTTGGATGGATGGAGACCGTCCTTCATATCAAGGTCGAGGATGCCGTGTCGCAGAAGATGGCACAAGAGATGTCTCGTAAGAAGGCTGAGGAAATGGCGCGAAAGAAGCCACCAAAGAAAGAGTATGTAGATCCTCTCAAATTAGATGAAGACCAAATCCGATCTAACAATGCAGGATGGGCCATGTTGTCTGACGCTTTACGCAGAACAAAAGGAATTTCTAATGCCGATACAAACAAAGAAGATCGATAGCCCGGAGGACAAGGCTTGCATGGCAGAGTTGGCGGAGTCCATGCGCCGGGATGGGAACACACGCTACATAGCTGCCACTGCTGAGATCATGGAGGTAGACCATCGGTCGGTGGCTACAGCCATGAAAGAGTACAGGGCTGGCAAGCTAACGATAACCACCTCCCAGGTAGATCAATTCTATGAGGGGGAATATGAGGAGAACAAAAACAGGAAAGCCTACCTGTCTCAGTTCGCCGGGATGGCACTGCTCAAAAACATCGGTGAGCTGTTACAGCTAAGAGACATCGACTCCCTCGAAGACCATCGGAAGATAGCCAAGATAATAGAGATCTATTCTAAAGCATTCATTAACCTGACAAGGGTTACGGCAGCCCTGAAAGGAGAGAAGGCCGCACCTGTTGGGCAATCCACCCAGCAGACACAAACCAACATACAGATCACGCTGCCACCGAAGCAGGATATGCCGATAGAAGATGGACACATCTCAGTCGCGGAGGTGATATCAGATCCCAAAAAACTCCCCAAGTAAGCTTTAAAATTCCTTGACTACTCTTCGATAATAATGTATAGTCTAAGGAAGGTTGTTTACTGTTGTTTACCCATAGCAAGGAGAGAGAGATGAATTCGAGTGAATCGTTAGACAAGTTTATCCCTGCCTACATAAAGATGTGGGCTGAGTTGGAAGATCTTACGAAGGACACTGAGGGCCGATTCAAGTACACCGACCTGAAGTCAGCTCACGATGAGATTAAGCCAACGATGGTGAAGCATGGCTTTGCTTATTGCCAGGGCGGTGCGTCAGATGAGATCGCGTCAGAGAGTGGCAAGCTCCCTATCACAACCCGGCTAATGCACATAAGCTCCCAATGGTTAGAATCAACATTGGAGATGGAGATCGACCCAACATCGGTGCAAGGGAATTTCTCTCAAGCCCAAGGGTCGGTCATCACCTATTGCAGACGCTATTCTCTGCTCATGGCCCTCGGATTAACGAGCTTCGATGATGACGCAGAGCAGAGCGGTGGAGAGAAAGGCAGTCGTAAAAGAAAGGCTCCTCCCTCTCCACCTAAACCGAAAAAGGCAACCCCACCACCAACCCCACCTCCACCATCGGAAGATGGGAAGCAAGAAGTCATCAGCCCTGATCGCCCATCTGATTACTCCAGATTCCAAGCGAACAAATGGGCAAGCAAGTGTACCTACTGCGAAGCCGAGGTCGCTCCAGAAGAGGGTTACCGCGACAACATAGAAGGCACATGGGTTGTGTTCTGCCAGGACAAGGATGCTTGTCTTGAAAGGACAGACGGACCGGTAAGCATGGAGGATCAGGTCGATAACCTCCCATTCTAAAATGGTAGACCATGAGTCTATCCCTTTCATTGAGGAAACTATCCAAGTCTGGTCGGCCCACCGGCCAGGCTTGGGAGAGGAGAATACTGTGTCAGAGGACAAAGGAATCAACACCAGTTTCACTGCATCCCCACGCATCAGAAACCAACTCTCAGTTGTTACGGCTTACAACAGGCTTTCGTCTAAAAGCAAGATGATTAACAAGCTAATAGAGGTGGAGTATGCCTTCGTCCAGGAAGCATTGGACAAAACAAGGAGATTAGAGGAAGAGCTAGCGGAGGTTTCCAATGGGGAAGATGCAGAGGGATAAAGGCGCAAGGATAGAAAGAGAAATCGTCTCCGAGTTCAGGAAGATCGGATTATGGGCTGAGAAAGTCCCTTTGTCTGGGGCTGCCGGTGGTTCATTTGCCGGTGACATCTTAGTTGAAGACTATACGGTCGAGGTTAAGGCCAGGAAGGATGGGACAGGATTCAAGCTGCTCTACCGTTGGTTGGGAGACAATGATATCCTGGTGTGCAAGCAAGACCGAACAGAACCTTTGGTTGTTATGACCATTCAAACATTAGGAAATATTTTAGATGTACATGGTCCTCACCCTTCACCACGGATGGAGAAACACTTTGATCTCGAATGCTATCACACGCCACCGCCCCCGAAGGAACAGCCAAAGCCAGAATACGAACCACTAGGTCTGACTACAGAGGAACTCGATGAGCTGGGAAGGGAGTTAGAGGAGGAAGAAAAAATATCAATGAAATATGTTTCAGCTAAAATGAAGAGTGAAAAGGAACAGCCAAAGTCAGAATACGAACGACCTTTTATGACTGCTGAGGAACTCGATGAGCTGGGCAGTAGATTAATGGAATATGTTGCAGCTGAAACGAAGAGTAAAAAGGAGAGAGATTTATGATAATCCCAGTCAAGAAAGAAAAAGTGAAAATGATGATGAAATATATCAAGGATGGTCCCACTGATCTGACCCCGGCAGAAGCTAAGGGGGTTATCATTTATTACTTGGCAGATTTATGCGATATTGGGATTGATATGCTGATCGACAAGGAAGAGGCCGCAAAACTTAACAGGCAAGGAGAGAAGGAATGTCAATAACACATTTTAAACAGAAAGATATTTTTTCTCATAGAGATGAGGAATGTTTTTACTGTTTGAAAGAAATTACAGATAAACGTGCATTATGTTGGAGGGGAATAGGTCACATATATCTACATCCAAAATGTTTCATAGAATTAACTACGAGATTATTTCGTGATTACCATGAAATGCAAATAACAGGGGAGAGAGATGAGTAAGGAAAACAAGAGGAAGGTATACACAGTACTTGAGGCCTCAGAGATGTTGGGGGTCAGGAAGGAGACTGTCTATAAAGCTATCCATAAAGGAGACATCCCTGCAATCAAGGTCTCAGGGAGCTACGTTATTCCTCGCCGTCATTTTGATAGCCTTTTAAATGGGGAATACGTAAGGTTGTCAAAAGAGTTGAAGGACTTGTGCAGGAAGATCATTGAGAACCCAAACGCCAGGGCGAAGGATGTCTTGGATGAGTGGAGTGATGAGGCATACTACGGGAGAGAGATGTGAAAAAGGTAAGGATAGGGGAGAGGGTCATTCTAAATGAAGCCGAGCAAGAGATATGCCGGGCAGTCGCAATGGCAAAGAGCTTCAACAGCCGTTCGGCAGGAGTGGAGAACAAGCGTATTGGTCCTCAAGACGATCAGCTTACAGACTTGAATGGGTTCGGTGGGGAGTTCGCCTTCTGCAAGATATTCAACGTGTTCCCAGACTTTTCAATGGAACTCCGGAACGCAGCCACCGACGGGGGAGACGCACTCCTCCCATCTGGTCATACAGTGGACGTTAAGACGACTGTATATCCTTCCGGGAAATTGATCGCGGCTCCAAGCTTAAAGGACAATCACGACCTTTATGCATTGATGACAGGGACGTTCCCCGAATACACCATGCGAGGGTTCATATCCACAGAGATACTGCATAGTGATCTATACGAAAGACCTATGGGAGATCGCATTACATACTGGGCGTATCAATCAGAGTTATGCCAATGGTGGGAGTGCGTGTTCGGACCAGATCCTATCCCTTCTTATTGAACAATAACTTCAGGCTTCTTAGCGCATCAACGGGTGATTTCTGGAATTGCCCGATGATGTTGCTTAGTTGTCCGCCAAAGAACAGGGCTACAATCGCTTCTATGGGCAGATCTACCCCCAGGTAGGCCGATACCCCAGTAATGATTCCTGTGGCTCCTGCGGCAGGGATAGACCCCTTGGCGGCGGCTATCGATATCTCCTTGGACTTCTCTTTGTTGAACAGATCTGACAAATTCACAACACCCCTCCTATATATAATCAAAATTTAAGCGGAAGACCCGCCAAGTACAGCAATTTATTTTCGCTTGGGTTAAATTATAGTAATTCGATATGCGGTAAATCGTTGAACGACTGGTCTCGTAGATTGTTATCGCCATCCCAATCCGCTCCGCACCTGATGGGGATTCCCATGACCGCCGCGACACCTCGAACAAACCCGACAAAATGATAGAACCTGTTGAGATCCTGCCATATCGATACGCCATCCAACACGCCGGGATAGGGAATCACATCAACTGCACGGGATTGGGGCTGTTGAATAGTGACATTGTGTTTACCATAAGGCCATTTGATCTTGCTCTTGCCAGCGTGGTACAGTTTGTCCTGCTCTTCCTGTGGTCGTATGCCCTCGATTATCGAGCAGTCATAATGCTTAACGACCTCCTCAAACAGGTCGATTAGCGGCTGCTCACACTCATATAGGTTTCGTACCGATTGTTGCCCGAACTGTGGCATCACGCCTCCTCTAGCGTTTATCTGATATGAATGGGAAGAGTCTCGACAGACCCCCCTCATCCTCGATCCTTTCAAACTGTCTTTCCATCCTCTGTGGAACCACCAATCCTTCTAACACGGATAAGAGACTTCGGGCAGGGTTGTCATCTGTTGGTTCATAATAGCCTGTGTCTGGATATCTCTCTTCCAAATATGATGTCATCCTTTTCGGTCCCAACAATGGTGCTTGCATATAATCTTCCTCGAAGGGAAGGATGGATCTGTTGTCAGCAGATCCGAACCTGGCTTCAGAGTATCCACCAGCGGAAGAGGGAACCGGCGTAAACCCTTGGTACATATCTGCCAGGCCTTCAGCCGTCCTTCCTACTTGAGTCCCACCAAAAGGAAGAGCCAAGTTTAAAACTGCTCTTATAAGCTCCCTTGTTTCAGGGTCATTGATGTTCTCTTCCAACCCTTCCGTATCTCCCCAACCCAATTCCCTGAGTCCAAAAAAGATTTCCCTTATCGGCTTCCCTATGAACAGAGTGTCTGTTCTTCCATAGCCGGTTCCGAAGACAGTCTCCGCAGCACCTTCGGCTTGCTTTTCAAAAGGAATGATAGACCCCATGTCATAAGATGGCGGTAGCCCCATAGACACCATGATTCCATTGATAGCCATGGCTGCACCAGCAAACTTGATAGCCACGCCCAGCCTGTCCGTGGGACTTAGCTGATCCAAGAATTCTTTGTCCACTTCTCCTGCTGCCCGGCGTAGTCCTGGTGATCCCTGCCCACCCATCCTTCCGCCTATGATATCATTACGAACAAATGAGTTCAGGTTGTTTGTCCAGGTTTGGAATGGAGCAAAAGCACCTAGGTATCTGCTTCTTAACAATTCGGGCTTATAGGCGGCAGAATATATAGCCTGGTTCTTATAAGCCATTTCATCCGCGAACTTGACGGCTTGCTCATGTGGAACCCCTCTCTTAATTGCCGTCATGTAATTGGCATTGAACGACACGGCTACGTTGAATTGATCGGCGGTGTCTATGAGACTTGAAAGAGCATTGTAAATTTTCCCCCTGCCCAATGCTTCTCTTCCGATCTCTTCGTACCCAGTATACATACGCTGCTGCATTACCTTGGAATGAGAAAGAGCAAAGTCCATCCCCATCCTGTTCCCGGTAAAGGCTGTCCCTTTCAGGAGGGCTTCCGCTCCTGCTTGGTCTTTGGCAAACACTTTCATAAACAAGTCGGGAGATGCCAGGTACGTTGCTTTGACAGTGCTTCTCACGCCGGCACTAGCCACCACCTGTGCCAAGGAAGCTATATTGTTAAGCATAAAACTTGTACTACCGACCAGAATGTTACGGGCGAACCTGTCTCCCAATCGTTTTACAAGGTATGCTGCCGTTGGGATGCCCAATGGGGCATCCTGTATGGCTTTGTCAATAGCACCGGTCTTGCCCAACAGCCCTTCGTCTATCCACTTATTGTAAATCGTAGCTTGCACATCAGTCAGCTTCCCAGCCTCCGCCAAGTATTTCACCCGGCCTCTTACCACCTTGGCGGGGATGGCATTGTGGATTATCTTCTTGGCTCCCCTGGTGTACTTCTCAAAGACCTCGATGATGTTTCGGCTATAATCCTCTCTGTTTGTAGCGCGGTGCATAAGAGGGCCGAACCAAGGGTAATCAGACATGGCTTTCCCCTTGGCTAAATCCTTGTTGAACGTCTTCACCACAGCATCAGGGACTTCAATTAAACTGCCGAAATAATCTTCTAAGACGTTAAGTTTATGCATATGAGGGAAATAACGAGGCAGAAAATTAATAGGGGTCTTCCCCGTAAAAACCCTTACCTTGTTTATATCTACTAATGCGCCTCTCCATTCTTCCACCATGTAAGCCGCCAGGTTAACAGCTTTTTCCCCTCCGAACATAACCTCTTTGCCTTTATGCCTAAAGATCTCACCCTTGGCATTTCTCAAGGGAGCCTCTTTTAAGACTTCTGCCAAGTCTTGGTGGAGTTTTACTCGTCCCTTATTAGATACTCTCCCAAGATCTTCAAGGTCTACTGATTGTATAGCGTCCACAAGCCTACGGCTCATCGCTTCAGATCTGGCGGAACTTTTAAATATAGCGTCTTTTGCACCTTTTATTGTGGGATGGTCCTTTATTTCTAAATATCGGAAGAGACCAACATCGGATGCTCTCTCTGCCAACCCCTTGAGACTCTCCGCAACCGATGCCTCATAAGACAACTGCCCTCCGATCCTCTTGCCAGCTACTAATACTCCATCAAGGCCAGTATTCACTAAGCTTTCCCGAAGGAACTCATCCCCCCCAACGCCTTCGATCTTCTGGGTTATGTTCAGGATGTTGTCCAACCCCCTGTGTATGGCCCCCAAGAATCTCCCTCTGCCAGTCCCTTTTCCTGTGGTTTTTAAAATCCCTTCGTCTATAGGGTTGAAGTTTTTGGCTCCTTCTACGAAGTCCAACTGGCCAACCTTCAGGGCTTCGCCCAATTCAACAGCCAATCGCGCTGTGCGGCCTTTGCTGGCTAAAAGATCGAGCGGCGTTTGAGCAATCAGTGGCCTTATGAGTGCTTCAGTAGCAAGAACGTGCATCCCATTGCCAATGACTTCTTTTGCCTTGTAGAAGTTCTTTGGAATTTTAAAACTTTGCGGTAACCCTTGGAGCCGGGCGAGCATCCTGCCCGTAACTTCTATTGAGTTGTTCGCCAGGTCCTTCATATTGTCAGGGAGGTATTTTGCTTCAGGCATTAGTATCCTGGCTTTCTGAGGGGAAGCCATCAAGGAAGGGGCTGCCCTCCCTGGGTTTACCACTTGCGGCAACCGAGTGTTAGAACCATCCCCATTATACCAAATTGGCTGATCCCCTCTAACTCGCTTTTCCCTTATTGCTCTTTCCACAGCCTGGATTCCAACTAAAGGTTCCTTGGCCCCCTTCTTCTTTAAGGAGTGCCAATCTTTTGTTTCGACTTTAGCTTTATGTAGCTGACCTTTTGCAATGACTGTTTTCCACCAATCTCCCTCTGCCACCTTGGGTGGAGGAGGAGGGATTACATTGCCTTCTACCCTTGTGGCCCTAATAAATAGTCGCTTTCTGGATGAGGATGCCCCAAGATCTTTAGCATCTACAGTGTCATCTCTCCATCTATAACCGCTATCGTTAAGAGCCTCAGTTAATTCCTTGAAATACTTTCCTCCAAATCTTGTCTTATATTCTGGGACATTCTCTATTGAAATATTTTTCGGTCTTGCTTCCTTGATAGCCCTGATGATGGCATTCAGGAAGTCCAAGTCTTTGCATCCCCGTGTCAATGCTGTTCCTTCTGACCTAGCACCGCTAAACAATTTGCATTCTGGAGAAGCGTGGAACAAATCTGGATCTGCTTTCTTTAGATCCTTTATAGCTTGATCATCCAAGACACTCGACGGGGAGAAGTTAGTCCCATGAGCTTTGTTGTATGCCTTCATCTTAATCTCGTCAAACTCTACAGCCCTGACAGGCTTGACCCCTGGAAGACCGGCTTCCAGAGTTCCCGTGCCTGAGAACCATGAGACGATTTTCTTTCCCACCATCTCTCGATACTTAGGATCAGCTGCCAACGCTCCCTCCACCTCCCCAATAGAAGGGATCTTCCCCATCTCTTCTGCCGCAGGAGATGTAGCCCTCGCAGCCGTAGGAGCTGTCAAGTCTAACCCTTTCTTCAAGGCAGCCTTGCCGCCCTTGGCTCCCATTTTCGCACCTAATCCTATCCCTAACGCCATGAGAGGGTCATCGACATTCCAATCCATTGCCGTCCCATAATCTTGAGGTACGCCGGGCAGTTCTTGGTGGGTACGTGGTCCATAATATCTTTTCGAGTCTCTTGTGCCAACAATCTGTTCCAGGTAGTTCTTGAAATAGTCAGCTTGTTCCGATAGACCAAGGGCTGACGTTGGAAGGTGTCCTTTATATGCTCCATACGCCGTAGTCGCATACTCTCCCCCATACCCTCCAAGGGCCATCCCCAAAAGCTTGAGCGGACCTGGGGCGTGTCTCGCAGCCTTTCCAAGAAGTCTTGGTAAATACTTCCCTCCTGCCATAACAGTACCGATGTTAAAGCCGAGTCCCGTCAACGCAGATGGAGCCTCCCTAAATATTCCCCTGCCAGTTATCTCATTCGGTCCTTCGTCCTCAACCTCTTTCCCCCGCCAGAAGTCGAGGTCACTTTCATAAGCAGCCTGAACACGAGGTCTCGTTGATCCAAAGCGATCATAGATATCCCCCAGGAAACCGAAGGTAGTATCCATAACACTGTCAAGCATCCCGGATTCTTCAGGCTCCATATCCATTATCTGCTCTCTGGTGAAAGTCTCTCCTGCTGCTGCCCGTCTGGAAAGATCAGCAACCATCTCAGGAGAGAGAGCATTTAAAGCAGATTCAAAGTTAATGTCAGATAGAGTTGGCATACGTGTTAAACCCTCAAGGAGTTGTCGCTCCTCTTATAAGATCTATACCAGATAAACGTCTCTCGTTACTTTGAGGCCCGAAGGCTTGCCTCGCAAAGTCAGGGGCTATTTGCTCTGCCAGCATGGTAGCATCAGCCAAAGGAAATCCTTCAGCTTGAAGCCCACCACTGATTATCTCTTGCATCTTCTGCATTGCGAGGAATGAATCTCTATGATCAGACTTTCCTTTTGTATGTAACTCAGGGTAATAATTTTCACTGTCTGATAAAGTCTCCTTTAGGTATGGCTCCATAGTATCAAAGACCGGTTCTAGTGTTCTAAACAACTTCTGCGTTTTTTTCTCATCCAACCCTTGAGCAACCAACTCTTCCCTCTCAGTTGCCAATCGTCTCCTGGCAAAGGCTATATCCCTCTCTTCAGGGCGGTATCCTCCCTTTGCCAGCATTGTATTAATCGCATCATTACTTGACATTTTGCGATCGAAAATAGCGTCTTTCCGACCTTGATCATACCTCCTATCATATTCTTTTATGCTTGCCGCCTCGGATCGAAGCCTTTCTTCCTGCCGGATCTTATTCTGCCTGTCCCACTCTTCTTGCCTGTAGGCTTGAGAAAGACCGAGCCTTTCCAAGTAGTCGGCCTTCTCCCTCTTCCTCTTTAAAGAGGCTCCGAGTAAGGAGGCTATTCCCATAAGCAATTTATTCGGACCAGCCATGTCTTCCTCCTATCATGCGTATGATCCCCACAAACTGCTCATATATGGGTTCGTGCCAGCTTGATTTTCTAATGCAGCCCTTTGCATTCCAAATCTGGCTCTGTTCTCACGCTCACGTTGGTTGAATCCCTGCATACCCATCTGTTGGTTGAACCACTGGTTCTGCAACCCTGCCATGTGAGGAGCCATTCCCCTCGTAAGGCTTATATCGGTCATGTTACTACCAAGACCACCCATGGCAGCCCGGTTCTCAAGGATATTCTGCCCTATCGCCGCTGTCATAGGATCATATCCAGTCCCTATCCCAGGAACGCCACCGCCACCGCCACCGCCACCGCCACCAGGGGGCTGAGTTCCCTGACCAGGTATGGCTCCTGTAGCACCGCTACCAGCTCCACCGCCTGTCATTGCTGTTCCTTGGAATTGCCCAGGAACTCCAGGAACTCCAGAGCTGCTTGTGTTTTGCATCATGTTTCCAGTGCTTCCAAGATTAGGATCATTTAAATATTGTACGTTTCTGTTTGTATGCGTCTTGTCGTAGTTAGGATCATTGTACAGATTAGTAGGAGGGGTCATTTGAAATTGCTGAGTGCCGTCAGGTAATGTAACGGTTCTCCCTTCTCCTTGAGAAGGCGCGCCACCTCCACCCATTTGAGGTGTAGGCATACCACCTTGAGGAGACCCTGGTGCTACAGGGGGAGGCATATTACTGGATTGCCCAAAATTCATGCCTCCCATACCACCACCTTGTGGAGGGCCAGAAGCGCCAGGAGTCTGCCCTACCCCACCATGCTTATATTGATCCTTAGTGATACCGCCAGCCTGTAGCTTCGGTATCTCATCGTAAGCCTTTAACATGGAAGGAACAAAACTATTGACACCCTGCCTGTTCGGATCATCTATTGCGTTGACTATCGCATCCCTTAACCCTGTGCGTAAGCCACTCAATCCACTCTCATTACCTGATATCCCACCTTGTGCCATCTGTGGCACTGAGCCAGTCCATCCTTCTAATCCCTTGAAGCGAGGGTCTACTTTTTGGGCTTTATTCAGAATATATTCCTCGCTCGCCTTCCCAGCATAGCCTGGACCTTTGAGCCATTTCGCGAGTTCCGATTGGTCTTCATTGAAGTTTCGTCCGATCTCCTCTGTCCATGCATTCCTTGTAGAATCCGATATGCCTGGGATAGATTCTCTTAGCAGATAGTCCTCCCAACGGCGGGGATTCTCTGCCTGACCAATAGAATCTATTTGCGCTGTGCCAAATCCGTAACCGCCCTCTGTCAAGCCTTTTAATCTTCTATAAATACCCTGTAGGTCCCGATCATCAGCTATGGGCGGCCTACCCACACTAAGGTCATACTGCCTTTCTCTTTCAAGCAGCCTACTCTCGGGACTCAGGTTAAGATCCTCGGCTCTTTGTCTCCTCCTCCAATAATCAGAGTTGATACCACCGCTAAACTTGCCGCCGGGGACAATTTCCTGCTCTTGCCCTGACACCCCACCTCTCTGCATCTGCGGCACTTCAGTAGAAGGAGCGTATCCACCCAGGTTGTCATATGTCAGAGGCGTATAGCCTTCATACTCAGGAATATCAGAAGAACCGCCTCCCCAGCCTTTATCAAGGCCAAGGGCATTTAGACCTAATATCCCTCCCATCGCTGCCATCTGTGGGTTTTTCTTTATCCAATCGTATGCCCCAGGATTTCGTTGCAATAACTCACCGAGACCATAACCGCCCGCACCGCCCATCAATCCACCGGCTAGGCCACCACGTTTGTATCCAGTGAAAGCCCCTAACCCTGCAAGGGCATTCCTTAACCAACTGGGGGCATTCGCGACATCTTCTTCTGTCATCTCATTATCACCACCCCCGGAGGGGTGGCTACCAACTTGCATCTCAATAGGATGTTGGTCCATTTCGTAGTTGCGGCGCGATAAGCCCGTGCCGCCAGGACCACGGCGACTAACACGACTACGACTAGAGCCTTCGTCGAGGGGAACAACGGTTTCCCCCACACCCTCTTCATCCTCACTAAGCAGAGAGGATAAGAGTCCATAGGTTCCTCCACCAACGACCGATCCAATCCCTGCTGCCTTTGCGGCTTTTCTATAATTGGAAGACCTCAGAGCAGCCGCAACCTCTTCTCGTTCCTTGGCGAGTTCGCTCGGAGTTTTCCAAGGTTTAGTGGGTTTGAATTTGTAATTAATGTGTCCTACCACCCCATCGGCGGAATCGTAGTCAAGCTCCATGTCTTTCAATACTTTATTTTTTTGCCCTGTCGGGGCATTAGAGAAGAGCCTGTTTAATCTCCTCAGATACCTTTGTTCCAACCCGACGCGTTCGCTCATTATCTCACGCAGTACTTCCTCCTCAACCTCTTGCCATGGCCGACCTCGAGTGCCTTTATCGAAGATCTCCTTTGCTTGCTCCAGATACTCTCGCTCAAGATCTTTGGCTGTATCCCAAATTTCAGGCGTAATGTTTTCCACATTAGGAGCGTCTCGCCCAACACGCCGTATTGGGATTCTTGCAATAGAATCACTAGATGTACCTAACTGACTCATTTCGTCAACTATATCTTCATAGATAGCGTCCTCATATTCCTGAGTTGCTCCGCCCTTCGCACTCCTTGTTGGTCTACTACGCAACGCCCTGTCATACCCTATTCTGCTTCGCCATTCAGGCAAACCTCTTGCTATTTTCCTTATCAATGGTACAAGAGCTTTTGATCCTGTAGTAAGAACACTCATAATATACTCCTCATTATTGTTTTAACCCTGGAGGGGTATCACGCCGGGACGGTGAACGGCTCGATACCATTTATCTATATCCTTATTTTTGGCATTCCTTCGGATTTCTTCGACCTGCTCAGGGGTATCGCTATAGCCCAAGTCTTTTATCATCTTGTGCAATCTTCCTGGGGCATATCGAGATCCTTCTCCATGCATCCAATACCTTGCGTTTTCATTGTCAAGCAAAGACAAATCTATTCTTTCTTGGGGAGAAGTTCTTTCTCCCAAGAACGAAGGAGCCTCTTCATCTAAGAACCGTGGGTCAATGTCCCCCGTCCCTTCTTCTAACGTCATTTGCCTAAGTAGCCCCAATGGATCACCAGTTTGAACAGATGTTTGTGGTACAGGTTGAACAGGCGTTTGTGTGCCGGGTTGAACAGGCGTTTGTGTGCCGGGTTGAACAGATGTTTGTGGTCCGGGTTGAACAGATGTTTGTGGTCCGGGTTGAGCATCAGCCTTGGCTTTGAGCATAGCATAGATTCCTGGGGACACATCGTATTTCCTATATGGGTCCATCCACCCAAACTCTACCAACAGATCTTTAAGATCATTAAGTTGCCCTCGTTTCCAATCATAGGCCACTGATAGCGGCAGACCGACCCCTGAAGCGTATCCAAGATTTACCATTTGATCTTCAAGGAAATCTCCCAAACCATATTCTTCGGTGCCTTCTTGGGTCCATCCCTTCCCGCCTTTTCTTCCTTGATAAAGATCAGAAGCATCACTTGCCAGTTGCCATGCTTCAAAGGCAGCACCAAGGCCTGGTATAAGCTTGGCTCCTCTAGGTAACAGCTTCAACAGCCTCGAGTTTAGCCACCCTTGGTTTGCCCCTGGTAGAGTTCTAGGAAAGACAGCGTGTTTAAGACCCCTTGTAACACCTCCTGCAACGCCACCTCTCTGCATCTGTGGCACAGGCTGCTCCCGTAAAATGCTTTGTGCGTATTGCTCTTCCCCAGGGCCTAACCTTGTTACATACTCAGGACCGGCCTCACCCACTATAGCCTGACCGGGGGAATAGTTTAACCCACCCTTATTCATGGCAGGAAGGAGTTTGTTGAGAGGGAGAACTGCTTCTTTACCTGCTTCACCCAAAGTAGCAAGGGAGGGCTGCGTAACCCAACCCTCATAGTTCGCAGGAAGCCTGTTAATCGGTTGATGCCAATCGTCCCCTGTGATTCCACCCTGCGCCTGAGTTGGAAGCTGTGTCGTAGGGGAGAACCCTGCTATATTGCCATAATCAATCGGTTGATACGATTGATATGGGGCAGCGGATGGTCCACGGCTTTGTTCCTGACCTCCCTGAAGGCTACCCAATATTGGAGGGGCTAAAGTGCCTATGGCGAACTTTGAGCCTTTGTCAAGCCCTTCGTACTTGTCCATCAATCCAAAAGGATTTGAAGCTCCCCCACCAAAATCTTTCAGGTTTTGCATTGCCTGACTTTTAAATCCAACTGTAGCAGCAGGGTTTATCCCACTGCCTAATGCTTCTGCTCCTGTTTGACCGAGGCCAAGCTCCTTAACCCCTCCACCAAAGCCTGTAGGTTTTATTTTGTGCGACCCATACATCGATGCGCCAGCCAGCGCGGCCCCCATGAGGTCTTTATTCTTTATACCCTTAGCAACATCGAACCCGGAGTATGTCATCGCTAAAGGTTTCGCGAACACATTAACGCCAGGGATAAACTGTCCTATCTGGGCCAACTCTTTAAGCTTGATCCAATCGTCAAACTTATCAACAGCCTTGACACCCTTCTTGACACCCTTCTTGATGCCTCGACCTATCTTTTTTATTCCACCCCATAAGCCCATTAGTCTACTCCTGCCTCACTCTCCACCGCAACTCCATTAGGCTGATACGCCGCCAGGACATCCCTCATCTTCTCTGCCTCTTCCAATAGTTCTTTCTTCATGCTTGTGTGTAAACTGATAATAAGCTCCACCTCGCCTAACTTGGCAAGCACATTAACGTAGTTCTTCTGATACTCTTCCTTTATGTTGTCCATTATTCTCTCCTAATCAAACAAGTTAGACAGCTTCGTGAAATCCCCTATCGCCCTTAGTGCATAGACCAGCCTAGTATTGTCAGCTTGATCAAAATCATACTGTCCTTTGACCGTCCATACGCTGCCAGAATTGCTAATGGTTATTGTATTCGCATAGGTTGTGCTACCTACATCGAGTCCTCTTATGTCTTCGCCTACACCTGTCAGAGCTTGTACTTTTATGGTCGAAGGAAAGAAATCCCCATTGTTATCCCTATATACAAAGATGCTGTACTTACCTACAACCGAGCTAGTGGGAGTAGGGTCGGTTGTAACGGGCCATGAAACAACGGTTAAATCTGCCTGGAACATTTGCCCATTGGCTAAATCAAAAGAGAACATATTCACTTGTGCATCTCTGATATAAACCGCCTCCGTCCCACCCATTGTAAAGGTGGTGGGGTTCCCTGCCGTCATTCCCATTGACTGGGTAGTAACTACATTGTTTGTGCTGGTGGTCCCGGTCCCTGTCGTTGGCGTAGTGTCTACCGTAAATGTGTTTACTGTCTCCCCGGCATCTTTAAAAGCAAAGATCGAATCAGTCTCTGGGTTGACTAAGAAATTATCACTGTTATCAACCTTCCTAAATTCCCAGTGTTTATTTGTAGTCCCCTCTTCTAACCTCAGCGTTGGATCACTAGTGGCATTACTTAAAGTGGCAAAGGTGGTTGTACCCTCTCTTACGTTTATTGCACTGGTAGATACTTGAACATTGTTTTCCGATCCAGTGGCTTGACCTAGAATAAGTTCGCTCGCAGTTATGCTGCCTAATACTGTCGAGCTATCCTTAAAGGTTATCCCTGAGTCAGTAATAGACAGATGTTCATCGGTTGCATCTCCTAATGTCCAAGTGTCGGTACTTAGACTGCCCCTTACTGTGCCAGCATTATAAAATTGTATATCACTTCCAGAAATTGAAATATGTTCAGCAGTCGTAGCACCTAATGTCAATGTACTACTAGATAATTGTGCCAATACAGATGTATTATTCCTAAGTTGAATCTTGGCTGGAGATCCTGCCAAGATATGGACATTCCCTTTATCAGCAGCCACTTCACCTATTGTAGCATTGCCACCGGCAATCTCAGTTAATACCGTACTGCTATTTTTTAATTGTACTTCTGTATTAGTAATGCTGGTATGATAAGCAGTAGATGTCCCCAATGTCCAGGTATCCCCACTAAGGCTACCCTTTTCAGTATCACTATCCTTGAAAAACTTTATAGCAGTAGTGTCAATAGTTATATGATCACTATTGGTAGGACCGATAGTAATGTCTGTCCCATCCCACACAAGAGGTTGATTCTGCTGCTCTTTTATAAATAGATCCCCCCTGGCATCGAGATACAACAGAGACAAGGCTGCGAACCCCCCTTCCCCCGTCACATCGACAGGACCGGGAGTGTTGCTGATAGGGAGAGCATCAGCTAATGTTTTCTTAACGATTACAGCGATCTCTTCTTCTTCGATTAAGGTCATTTCCTTGCTCCACCTCTTTTAAACATAACCTCATAGAATAGATCGGCTCGTCTCAGATCGCCTTTAACACCCGCAGTATCCTCAGTGATCTTCACCCTGAAGAAACTTCCAGCCCTGGAAGTCGGCAGTGGCACAACATAATGCTGTGGCTGCGTAGCATCTACCTTGGCGGCCACTGAAACGGTTTGTTGCGCCTGCTCTGTGTTGTCTATCGTTATATCGATCTTGTAAGTAATGACCGAGGAGGAGTCAGGAACCACATAAAAATCTACCCTGTTCAACTTTATAACATCTTCATATGAAAAGCCATTCATCGCCGCCAGGTTAAGATCGCCTGTCTCCAGGATAGTCGTTACTGCCCCACCCGGATCGTCCGGAACGTCTGTAGAAGGCTCAAAAGTGTATGTTGCGGCCACAGGATTGTCTATCACAGACGTTCCTTCATCTGTGCCACTCAACCCCATCCAAACAAACCCCGTATCGTGATAATCTGATACATAGTTTACATCGGTGTAGTTGGCCCCCAAACGATACACATAAGTAGAAAACGATTGGGACTTGTAGTTATACAGCCATGTCTCCTTCCCCGGTAGGTCAGGAGATGAAGGATAATTCCCAGCACTTAAGTCAGGCCAATGGATTCCATATATCTTTAACTTCTCGTTTATAAAAGCTGTGGGGACTTTCCCATAACCCGTCGCGGCGTTCCTACCTAATGGATTATACTGCTCTATCTGCTTCTGCTTGTAGGCAAGTGGAACCGTGTCTTCAGTTATATTCTTAACCTGGGAGCCATTGAACATCTGTATCCCATTGGCATCAGCCCAGAAGAGATAGTTGTCACTGGCCCACATGGTCAGACCTACCGCTGAAGGGGAAGAACATATACGGGTTAATCCGAATTGGGCAGAGGTGGTTCCTGTTACGACAAATAGATCACTTGTAGTAAGTGCGTACAACTGCCCTCTGAATTGCCTCAACCCCACTACTCGATGTTCCCCTGTCACAGGGATGTCCAAGTACCCTGTCCCGGCTTCTGCCCACGACCCTGCGTCTCCTGCGCCTGTCCCAACATAATTGTCGTCCCATGCACCTGTCTTAGACCACCTGATCCTGTTATGTCTGTTGACGAGGGGATTGGCTGCACTGGCAACTAAGTCGGGATTAAAAGACTCCCTGAGACCTCCTACCCACAACTTATTAAGGTGATATTCAACGCACATGGCCGACTGCCAATTAATTGTTTTTATATTGGCGGCGGCAGTACTTGCTTGATTCCCAAAAGACTTTACGAAATAGTCTGTAGTGTTGGCAGATGTAATACGGTATACTGAAGTAGTGTCTGGTGTAACCACCCCTCCCGCTGTCCATGTTATAGAAGTAGCATCGCTATCAGTTATAGGTTGGACCGTACCAACACCCGTCCCAAGGGTTATCTCAATCGTCCCACCTATCCACTCATCAACCTTCCACAGTTTGGTTGAGTCTGTAAAAGTCCTTGTTCCTCCACCTGTTGCAGTCCCTTTATCTCCCAATCCCTTATATATAGCAAAACAACAATTCTTTTCCCCAGAACCAAAGGTGTGATCGTTGCTTTCTGCTTTGACTAAAACAAGGACAGGGTTTATGTCGTTCCCTTTAGCACTGAGAGCATTGCACACATAATAAAACCCATCATCTACAATCGAAGAGGCAGGAGCTGTAGAGACTGTTGTTATCTGACTCCAAACGCCATCCTCATTCTTAAATAGATGGCATAGATTGTCTCCTGTGTGTCCCGCCGTGGTTACATTTGAGTAAGCGGCTATGGTATCAGTGTCAGGACTTCCCTTCAAGAAGAATGGCGTAATAAGCTGGCATTCCCACACCTTCGCAGTTTCGATCACATCCCCGGCAACCAACCCATCCCTCTCTTTTAAAGCCCCCACAGGTACAGGCTGCCTGTTCTGCACAGTCTTGAAATGCGGTGGATAGATCTTATCCGCACTTACAACATCTACCACCTTGAGGTCAAGGAGGTCTATCGAGAATAGTTGGTTCATTAGTTGGAATAATGTGCAGGGTCCAACATGGCGGTGGCCCCATATCGGCGTGATATGTTCAAAGCCCTACCGCCAATGACGACTTCAGGATTTGCACTCAGCCCCAGGATACCTCTGATGGCTCTCATGTCCTGCATCCAGGAGGGAGTGGATATCTGTATAACTTCAGATACTCCCTTTGATTCACCATACCAGGCAAGGACTGCCGTTTCTGCCCATTTCATTATATATCTGTGTACCCTCTCATCCATTGCAGGACGAGAGCCATCCAGGGTAAGAGGAATGAGCTTTCTGTAATACTGATAATTAATCCTTTTTCCGTCTGGTATAGGATAAAATCCTACTATTGGGATATCGAGAGATCTCTTTTTCTTAGGTATCGTGGCTACACGCTGGGAAGAAGGATTAGAGGTAATAGAAATCACTCCATCAGTTTCTGAATCTACCGAAATACTTTCAATAGTTGTGTACCTATGGACAGAAGTTTCATCAGAAGAACTAAACGTAGCTGTTTTAGCCTCTTCTAAATAAACATTGTCTTGAAGTATCGGATAGACTCCCGAATCTATAGCCCCCAACAAAGGACCATAACCCGTAATCGATACGCTATGGGAAGATCCCTCTGTTACACTGCTCACTATTTTCAGATCGCTAGCAGGGTTAAACAATCCATAATCAGAAGTAGCCGCATCAGTTTCTGATGTAGTAAACCGAGCGACTTTAATATCAGTAGATGTAGCCCCATTGGATTTGACGATTATACTGTCGGTCGCGGCGGCTGACAGTGATATCTTGTCGATAGTCGTAAATCTGTTAGTAGTTGTGCCAGCCGCAGCCACACCAGTTGCTAAGGTTAAAGACTCAGAGATGTTTCTGAAATCAACCATCCCTTGTATAGTAGCAGTAACCTCAGCAGTTAAATAATCTGCGCTAGTTTCTGCTGTAAAAGTCAAAGTGGATGAAGGCTGTCTCTCCACGCCATAGTTTCCGTACAGCATAAAGTTGTGGGGAACGCCTGTAGAGGTAGGATTCTGAACATTAGCATTAAATGTCTCTACAGGGGTCATCCAGATATTGGCATTGCTTTCTGCCACTATCATAGGCTCAATAACAGAACCTACATCTGGATCAAGAGGATAGGAAAATCTACCGCTTTCGGTGCGTATCTGCCCCCATCGCCTTTCGCCGGGATACTGGATATCGTCTGAAATACGGAACATAATATCATTGATGAACTCAACGATACGGTCTCCCGTATTGGTAGAGGTATCCCCCAGCCTATTGGCAATGGTGTTTTTCATCTCACCAAGCGTCATGATGCCTCCTAAATACAGAGGGTGTGGTCAGGGCTTCGCCCAACGAGAACACCCTCTGTACAGAACTAAGTCATGCAGGGATATTAGCCTCTTTCATTCTGCCAACCCCTTCGCTCTCTATAATATACCCATTGGCTTTAAAGTCGTCAGCCTGAATCTTGTCCCGGTAGTCCACAATAGAAACGTATTTGATGTCCACTTGAACACAATGTATCGAAGAATCTATCCACACATCTATTCCTGCGTCTTTAACCTTAGAATAGAAAAACACATCCTGCCCATAGCCTGTCTTAGTTGATTTTTCGTTGTCCCATCCTTCCTTTAAGTCGAACCACGGTGGCTCAATATTTTCAAAAACTTCTCTTTTGAATAGGACGCATCCGAATCCTGGGCAATGGACCTTGAATCTGCTGTCTTCAGGGAAAACTGAAACAGGAAGCAAACCATAGACACCTGAATTAACGCTCTTGTCTTCAGTAGACATATACAGACAGGGCTGTCCTCCTCCCTGCCTAAGAAAATACACCCCAGAACTAATAGGGACATCATGTGACAACAGGGCAGGGATGGTATAAAATGGCATCATCATATCCATCTCAGACCAAAAAAGATGGGTGCAATCACTTTCTAAAAACTGACGAACAAGCGTATTCGATGCTGAATGAAGATACATCTTGTCTGTCACACCCACTATGGGGATACTCCCCACATCATTCACCTTCATATAGCGAGATGCAAATGACGCAACGGCTAAATGATTTTGATATACACCAGAGGGGACAGGGCCATAAATAGGCATTGACCATGCTATTTTAGCTTGTGGCAAGTTGGAAAAGTCAGGGGGATCATCCCATAGAACAGTCTCAGCCATCTATAAGACTCCTTTTCGCAGGAGAGGGAGTAACTTTTCTATATCTAAACGACCACGGCATAAACAACACCCGAATCTCTTCCCATACAGAAAGATTTGTAGGAGACAGTCTGCCTCCGCCACAAGAGCAGCCAGCATACTCATTCAAGTGCTTATGGTTAACTACACTATGGCAAACATGGCATCGGTAAAAAGGATACTGGATTTCTATATCATATTCTCCATAGAGTTTCCTTATCCTTCTGTTCGACCACGCATAGATCTTTTCTTTTATCATAAGCCTCTCCTTGTTATTTGTGTGGAGAAGAGGCTTACCCCCTCCCCCTCCCCACACAAACTTAAACAATGCCTACATAGCGTTAATGTAGACAGCGGCAGAACCTACCTGTGTAGTAGTAGAAGCAGCCACTGTAGCATTGATCGCCAATGCCGCTCTCAAAGGAATCTGAGATACGACAGCATCGCTTGCAGTTGTAGTAACTGCTGATGTCAGGTAGTGCTGTGCATTTACTTGCACGACAGGTTGCGCCGCGCCTTCGGCTTGCGAAGCACCAGATGACGCAAATGTGCCATACAAAGCCGCAGACCGATAACCGTACACCTGCATAAGCGTATAACTACCCGTAACCGAGGCCATAGACTTATCCATAATCCCGGCAAAAAGGTGCTTATGCGCCGTAGTAGGAACCACAACCCGGAGACCATTTGCATCTGAGGTGGTCTCCCAAATCACTGCTCCACCGGCAGGGATTGTAGCCCCCGCCCCGTTGTCAACGATGATGAAGACTTTTTCAGCATCGTTTCTGTCAAGCTGCTGAATAACCATTTCTTAACCTCCTCCATAACCGATTGCATTCCAATTTCCACCATCGCCGCTAACGAGATCAAAGTAAACTGTCCCATTAGCAGCAGTGCTTCCAGCATCGCTAAAATTCAGATGAACCTCTACAGGATTTTCATCGCTTGAATTTGTAACGATAATCGAATTAACATACTTGAGTCCAGTGGCAAAATTACCAGTAGCTGAATCGCTGGTAAAAGTCCCCCAGATACTCCTCTGCGCGCCTATCACGCTTGACCCAGTTACCGTTGCAGTAACAGCCATCATAAACCTCCTTACGCAGCTATGCCATAAAGCAAGAACTGGCGGCGGCGGCTCATGCATACCAGGTTCAGCATACACATAATGATAGCAGTCTTGGCAGTCTGGTTCGTAGGTGAACGGAAGCCATCAGACTTCATAAAGGCATCGCGGTGTACTACGAGTTTCCAGTAATCGCTGTTAAGACCAAAGACTGCATTGAAAGAAGCACTATTCGAATCAACAGCACTTGACAGTGCCGGGTCCCAATAAACCGGAACGCCCTGAAAGCTGAGACGTTTGTAGCCCACATCACCTACATCACCGGACGAATAACGGCGCATATCTTCCAACGAATCCCACATATAATTAAACACGGTCTTGTTGGTAAAATAAGCATTCACCTCGTCGAGGCCAGGACCACCAGAGGCTTCCATCGAAAGAAGCTGAATATCGTTCTTTCCTTCAGCGGCAAAAGATGGAGTCAACCCTACCACCCCACCAGAAGAATTGACTTTGTTCTGCCAGAAGGAGTTCGTTCCTTGGGCGATACCGGCCACATCGGCTGTCGCTGTTGGTATTGCCCGGACCCAATATGGAACACCATCAATATCGGTAGTGTTCGTTTTTGCGATAGGCGCGCCAGCCGTATTTCCAGCATCGCCTTTCCACAGATCGCTGTTAAGACGATCCACCAATGACTTCTCTGCCTGAAGCTGTTTCGTCTTCAGAAGGTTAATGACACGGGATTTGCTGTCCATGTTTACCAGCTCTTCAAACTTGGAGATGGTGACGGTAACAGCATATTCTCGCCAATCAACCATTGCCGGACCGATGCCAGCCTGTGGCGTAGTATCGATAGTCTGATACTGGTGATAACTCTGTACAGTAGAATTCGTACCGGTAAGCAGGGGTACATCAATCGACTGACCACCATCGCGGTATTCCAAAGCACCTGACGCTTTAACTTGATTCAGCGACAAGTTGTCCTGGTCGCGACCTGTAAGCCACTTAAAGAGTGTAACCCCATTGAAGACCTGGTCTACTGCTCGATCTTTTAACCAGATCTGCATATTAGCCGTCAGAAACGGCTCATCCTTATAGGATGCATAAGTTAATCCTAATTGAGAATTAGGCATTTAAAGACTCCTGTTTTTGCGAGCTTCCTTCATAGCCTCATCAACTCCAGCTTCCCAATCAAAATATGGCTTCCCATCTGCTCCCTTTTTAAGGGCCGTTGGTAACCCGGCAGATTGGTCCCTGGTGCTGCCACGCTCTGAAGATCCTCGTTGCCTGTTGTTTCGCTTTGACTTATCGAGTTTTCCGAGCTTTCGGACTTCTTTCTTCAACCTTCGCTGGAAGGATGGATTTTCAAGATTCCACCCTACCAACTCGGCTGTATCTTCAAGCTCAGAAGTGACATCCTCTGCAATCTCATCGCCAAATTGTTTTCTAACGCCATCCATCACGCCGTAAAACTCCTGCTTCTGAGCTTGCAGTTGCTGCCCGTATGCTTGCTCCTGCTGATTCGCATACGCTTGTTGTTGATTTAGTCGTTGGTCGCGTTCCTCTAAAAGACCCTTAACAATGGGGTGCTGTGATACGATCTTGTCCGCAGCGTCCCTTTGAGAGGCATCCATGTCATTATAGACAGAAGAATCTGGTAAACTGGACTGCTGCTGTTGCGGCTGTTGCGATTGTTGTGACTGCAACTGTTGGTTTTGCATTAGCAGATGATCCAACTTATTGTCCAACGATTGGTACTTCTGGTTGATTTCTCCATAGCGGGCATATAACTGTCTGTCAGTTACCTGTCGGCCTTGGCTATCGTCAACATCAGAATCTTGATCTGAGGCTTCGTTGTAAATTGGATCGGAGTCTGCCTCATAAGACTCGGCTCCATCCTGGGTTTCTGAATCGATGTCGGTTGAATCATCAACGGGCATATCCTCATAATCTCCAGCGTATTGTTCAGACATCATATACTCCTACTGTTTAGTCACTACAAATGTAATGACTCCCTGGGTATAGTCAGAAGCCGACTGAAGGACTGTTAATCCATTGTTTATCAGCAACTGCTCTATTTCTCCTGCATCCAATTCCACCCCTTGAGGCGGTGGCATCTTTGCTTGTGCCATATTGTTCGCAAACTTAGGTGCTGCGACTTTAGGCCGTGGGACTTGCTTCCCCGGCTCCCCTGTATTAGGATCTACGCTCACAATATCAGAGTTGTTCATGCTGTTCCTTATCGTTTCAAACTTGCTTTCCATGTCCGGGTGGATCTCCGCCTCAGACTCCTCTATATCGAATTCTTCAGCAATAATCTTCCTTGCCTGGTCGTGAGCCTTTTGGTTGTTCTCCTGAAACTCATTGTAGATCTTAGATACAGCCTGTTGCTCCTCCGCTGACAATGACACATGGTTCATAATCCCTCTCCCCTAAAAATCCACCATGACTGCGGACAACCTGTTCTGAGGTTGCGATCTCTGTAACTGTGGCAGCTTGAACTGCCAATGGCTATTGCAGTCGGGGCAATTCAGTTCTGCCCTGACATCTACATAATCTCCAAACGATAACTGATCTGCATTAATCCAATTCATTTTTACGTTCTTCTGATCTTTCCCGCAATCTGGACATAAAAGAAATGAAATATTTTCAATTCGGTCAATATCTTTTTTAATTTCATCCCTCAACTTATCAATCAATTCCGCATTACTCGGACGACCCTTGGGATTTGCCATTCTCTATCTCCTGTACTCTTTTCTCAGGTAACCCAGCCTTCCACTCACCACTCTGGACCATCCCCTCGGCCTTCTCCACCTGGTCCTTTATCTCCGCTGTTGTTTGTGGAACAATCTCCCTATCCTTAAGAAAAAGATCCTTGTCGTACTTAGAAACCTCGTGAAGTCCTTTGGCCTCCATCACCTCCTGGCGATGTTTTCTGGAATGTATCACCTCTCCAAGGCCAGGATCATACTCCCCCCTCCCATTATTAAAAAAACGGTTATCGACAACAGGACTTTGCGTGTTGGGAAGCCCCATCACACCATAGTTCCTGGCTACAACACGGTTACATTTGGGGCAATGAGCGTCATCCCTCTGGTTCATCGCTTTCCACAGAAGCCCGTGCCACGTACATCCTTTACACTTGTATTCATACCTAGGCATAGTCTAAACTCCCATCATTAACCCTCAAAAACTTTTTTTTTTAACGACTGCCCCTTTTTTCAAGCGAGGAGGCTTCCTACCGCTTTTCGATGGTGGTCTCCCAACCTTGCCACCACAAGTTCCTTTTCTCCGTGGCATAATTAAGTCCCCTGTTCTTGGTTAGACAAAATGCTTTCCGTCCTGCCCTCATTCCCTACAGGATATGGGACCGACTGTCTGCGTCTGCTTGCTTGCTCCCCACCTTGTTGTGGGACTCCTGCATTCTGCGCTAATTCCTGATGCTGCTGTATATGCTGTTGGGCTAGTTGGATAGCATTCCCGATCTGCCCACCTTCTGGGCTTTCCATGATCTGCTGTTGGACGGCCCGTAAGGCTTCTGGGTTTTGCTGTAGAGCAGGATTCTGCTGAACAACACTCTGTATCATCTGCTGTAATGACTGATTCCACTGTTGCATAGCAGTAGAATGACCCTCGATATGCTTCTGATGTTCCTGTCCAGGATAAGCTTGTGCAGGAGTCCCTTGCGACATACCTTGGTTTTCCAGTTGAATCAAAGCAGCAAGGTCAGCTGGCATTTCTATAGCATACAACTCTGGGTTTTGAATCCCAAACAGCCTCATCCCATCCATCATCGCCTGTTTTCGGCCCATGGCATCCATGTGTGGAGAGAACATATGGAACATATTTAGAAACTGCTGAAGATCCCTGTCGCTTTGAGCCGGGGAAGGCATCTCTATTAGAACTTGCCACTCAGCCTGAACGTCATTCTTGGAATAATTCATCCACCCCATCTGACCGCCGGGCAATACAACGCGAAGGACTTGATTCTCAGGCCCGTATTCTCTTAATATCCCGACCAGGTCTTGTCCAATATCCTGTTGGCTTTTTGAGACCCTACTAATAGCATCAACAGCGAGCATATTAGCAGAACTAGCCATAATAGACGCTTGTGTTGCTGTCTCAGAAGCCCCCACCCCCCTCATTTCTGTAGTAACACCAGAGTTTTCGTAGATAACTGTTTGTAATAAGCTGATAAGCTGCATTTTAGTGGGGTCAACCATCGCTGGCTGCACAGGATTTATAGCTCCCCTCTCCTGGACAAATATAGCAACTCCAGAAGTAGGGTCAGCAAGTTTGTTCTCGACACTATCCTGCGTTTCTCTTTGTCCAAGCCTGTTTTCATCTACCTCATACTTGATACCGGCCCTGTCAGAGTGCGTAGCCAACTCCGAATAAATACGCATCAAAAACTTCTGCGGCCACCTCAAATACTCCATTATACTGGGGCCATGAACTTCTCCAGGCATATCTGTAAATGTCAGCCACCTAAATGGATATCCCTCGATGAAAGAAGGCCACGCCCCCTCATCAGGAGACCTTATAGGATCTTCTTCGCTTTCTACCCAGGTGGAAACACTACGGCTTTCAGCGTCCCAAATCTCATATAAAGTGATAGTCCCCAATTCTTCAGGGATATAGGTAGATTCATCTTCCCCTACGCCAGCACTCATTTTATAAGCATCGAACTCCTCATTGTCATATGAGTCGGGAGAGAGATTTGATGTGTTTTTATAAAGTGGATCTCTTTTAACGTCTTTCAACCTTTTCTTAACGCAATGGATTACATATGCGGATGTCCTTGGGTCTGTCACCATCGGGTCCCAGAACACATCTGCTCCAACACTCTCGACAAAAGGCCAATCATAGTTCGGGCCAGCACCGGCGGATGTCGGGAAACTGGGGACAGGATTCTCCATAAAAACTTCATGTGCAGCGATATGGTCGCTTAGAGCTTCCATTATCTGAGCTGCATTCTCATCTTCTAATATTGCCGGGGCTTGTTGTAACTTCATATGCTCTTGAAGATGAATTTCATGGGCATCATCTTCTAAAACTTCCTCAGATTGTCCGCCGAGCATTGACTCATTCTCTCTTGCCGCCAACAACCCGTTCTCCTCTTCATCCATAGTTTCATCGAGGCTGGTCTCCAAAGATCCCATTCCAACCTTCGCAACGCCATACCCATATATCAGAGCATCCTCGATGACCTTCCTCATCGTCTTGGATAAGTCCAACTCTCTCCAATAATACTCAAGCAACGTCTCCACCGCAGTCGCTCTATCTTCAAACCCCCTCATCCTTGGGATACATCGGATTTTGGGGTCTCCAGGGTACAACTGCGCCACCATCTGACGCTTAGTAGACATCATAAAATTAGGAGCCAGGAGATTGACCATGTTTCCATCGCTCTGCAAGGTGGTCCCAAAATCATTCTTCAACATCTCCAGGATCTCTTCAGTATTTTGAGTCCTGTTCTTCCTTTGTATTCTGGTAAGAGCTATCCGGGCTTGCACCTGTTCTCTTGTCATTTGCTTGTCCCGTTGCGTAGTTTATCTATTGATGACTCAGCTCGCTCTATTCGATGCATTAACGCCTCCAACCGTGCGACCAGCACCTCAAGCTCCGCTCGTCGAGCGGTGGCCGCATCGAGGTTTTTAAGCCACGTATTGGTTGCTCCGATCTTCTGCTCCTGCTCAGTAGATTCCTGTGCCAACCTTGATAGCTGGCGATGTAACCACCCCACCGCAGGAATTACAATGAGCGATAGGAGTGGAAGATGTTCTGTGAAATTCATTAATACTCCTATTCTGCATTTTCTGTGCGGACAAGCCCTGTATCTGCCAGTGCTGCCTCAGGGTCAGCATATACGGCGTATGGAATATTCGCAGAGGCTAAGGCCGCCTTATTGGCTGACAGCGTAGCACCTGATCTGTTATTCCAGTATTTTATTGGGGGGACACCTGACGGGGGATTGCCCAATGTCTTATAAAAATTGACCCCAACAGAAGTGGCCGCATCATAATCATCAACATCTATCATAAGGACTTCCCACGTTGCCATTTTAGAATCCCCACCTATCTTTAACATCAGTTTCAATTGTTGCCAGGTCTGCGGATGGTGTGTCTATGTCCAGTAAAACCAACTCCCCAATATGGTATTCATTCGCCCTGTCGTCATAATTAACCCTGTCAAATACGCCCATCTCAGAAATTGCCGTCTGGGTTCCACCATCAGTGTCTGAATAGGACCAACTTGCCCCCGTCATTTCAAATGTCTGGTCACCAGTAGCCGGGAATGTGACTTTTATGTAATTGTCTGACCTTAATTCTGCCTCTGAGTTCGCCACTTTTTGCTTGTACGCATCACTTATAATATACCCTAAATTCCAATCACCGTTAGCCTTCCCATAATAATTATCAGTTGGCCCACCTAAAATAGAATTACGGGTCGTTGAGGAATCGTTTCCATTGAACACATATAGAATATAATACGGTTTCACTATATCCAGCGATGTTGTCCACAAAGTGGAATCTACACCGTTGCCTTTAACAGACCCCTGACTGTTGATTCCATCAGCATCGTAGATGCCTTCCCTGCCAGTAGCCCTTATTACCATATTATTATCACCGCCGCTACCTATGTCCCAATTCATCCTGTCGTCTATAACTGCAACCGGGTCGGTGTCTGAGGGATGGCTCGATCTGGCTGTTTCCTGCCATACATAGTCCGTTTCATCGGTACGCCACCATCCATAGCCATACTCGGCAATCAACTCGCTCGCCGTTTTAGGCCCGGCCGATGTGATCACTTGACTACTACTACCCGAAAGTGGTCCCCAAGCCATGCTATGCCTCGCTCGTTGTTACGGTGCTGATGGCCACGTTCCCGGCGACCGATGCGATGCCCTGCCATTTCTTGTCGGCGCTGCCGACTTTTACCGGATGCCTGGGAACGAATATCACCGAGCCGCTCGCCGGCAGATACCAGCTCTGACGCTCGTTGCCTGGGGAGTCCGCCATCTGTATCGTGAATTGCATGGCGGTGTCGGTACTGATGACCGCCTGGAGGAGGACCGATTTCTCGCCCCCTGACGGCGCCGGCCCTACATCTGCGACGCTTGTCATATCCGCCGACGTAGTATACGTAAATGTCCCGGCGGTCTCCGGGCCGTTGTCCTTCGTCGCGCCGATCGCGTTCGACCCCGTTGGTAATGCCCCCACGACGTCGACTTGCATCTGAGTAGACACAGCCGAAGCCACGGTCTCCACGGCTGTCTTAATATCAGCACTGTTATCTTCAGTGACAAGCATACGAGAACCGCTGATAGCATTATCCAGAAGTTCCACTGCAGTCTTAATATCAGCACTATTAGTTTCTAAATGTTGAGGGATATAAGCATCTCCATCAGATCCAGCTCCTGTTGATTTTAGATACTTTTCTGCTTCAGCTCCATCCTTAATTTGTACATTAGCCATAGCCTACTCCTTAGAACAAGGCGATATACATCGAATTGTTTGCATTAGAAAAATCAAGGCTATTATCTTCGCTAGGAGCAATGGCAGCAGCCAACCTCCTGCGTATAGATGTTGAAGCCACTCTGAGTAGTCGGGCCATTACCTACGCCTCCGATTGCTCTGCTGCATGATAAGCGATAAGAATTTCTTCCATATGCGTCTCATTATACTTTCCCCATAACCTTCATTGTGACATTGGAAGTGCTACCACCACCACCTGTTGCGGCAGCTTGAAATCTTACATAGTGGCATCCTGCCAACTCAGGAACATCATAAGCAAAAGCTCCTGCGGCTAATGACACGGCGGCTCCAGAAACACCGGGGCTATGCAGAGGGATATATGTAGTATCATCTGCTGAAACGTGAACAGCCACAGCAACAGTCATTGTAGTTTCAAAAACCACAGTAAAGTTGGCAAAGCCTCTTATATCTATGGTGTCAGCACTATTTGCGGTAGCTCCAGTAGCCAACTGAATGGTTGTACTTTGTACCGATGCCTTTCTCTTGTCGTCTACGGGATGAGCCAAAATCTTCGTTGCCATATCTTCCTCCTATCGTGCATATAAGTTGACCGTTCTTTTTGACCTTAATCTCCTTAATACCCCGGCAGGAGTATTAGTAATATCCCTGTTCTTCTTTAACGCGCCAGGCTTCCTTATGTGCATAATCAGATATCTGAACGCCGCCAGGGCATGATACTTCCCATCCCCCTCCACAAGATTAGGATCATGCTTGTCCTGCTGTGCATTCTCTAAATCCCTTATAAGGTTTTTGCATTTCCTTGATATATATACACCCGGAGATGGTTTGTCAAGAGAAGCATCAAAGAACAATAACTCTTTTATAGCCGTATAACCATCTAATTTGTTGTTATGCCCCCCCGTAAGACGCAAACCATAACGCCTGAACTCGTCTATGATCTTCTTATCAGTGTATTCTACATAACTACTCCCCTTACTCTGCATGGAAGGGTCGCACAGGATGTTAATCTTGTCCTTTCCGATCTTATTTAAGATCTGTGGAGCATGATAGGCAATAGGTTTATCGGGCATAAAATACTCATCGTAGATATATATAGCCCCATTAAGGTTCTGAGAGCCGAATATCACACAAGTAGCAGATGTAGATCCATAATCCATCCCCGCGGCAAGCCGTATTTGCTCTACATTCATCCTTTCTTCGATGTCATCCTGGTCTAAAATGTGAACCTGGTGGTCAAAAGTGCTGAAAAACGTCCCTGGACTTATGCCCCATATCCCGTCGAGGAAGGCTTTTCTCTTAAATTCGTCAGGTTGACGCATAAGATTAGCGATATAATGCGGATTGTTGCCCTGACCGATCTCATTATCTCTATATGTTGCCGGGATAAAGGCTTTTGTAAGCTCCACCTCCCCCTTTGGGGTCTGAATAAAGTCACTCGTATATATAGCCTCATTAACAGGTCTGAACTTGGGGATGTCCCACCTGTCGATGATCCAGTCCAGGCTGTCACCTCGAACGTCAGGCCATGGATTCGTTGTAGCCCGTAGGTAGCACTTCAATCCCTGTGCTGAAGCCCTGTTCCAGATCTGTAAACCCAGATACTGCTCCTCAGTAAAACTGACAAGCTCATCAAAGCCAAGGTATGTAGTGTTCCTCCCCATATACTTACGCCAATCTTCAGTATGCTCCATCTGGCGGAATAATATCTTGGCTCCTGAAGGAAAACCCCAATCCCTGCCTCCCTCTCGATGCACACCGCCCATGGCAGGGTAAAACTGCATAGCATATTCAATAAGCTCACTAAGCTCCGAATACTGCCTACGAAATAACATAGCCACATAACGTGGATGTTCCACCTGGCGCATAGCATCTATGACTAAACATAGGCTTTTACCCCCAAAAGCAGCACCGCCATAGAGAACTTCATAGCGATCTGATGCCAGAAATGCCCACTGCGGAGGACTTATAGGCTCAAACTTGATCGTCTCCTCTGCAACATCCTGCATCTATTCCTCCCTCTTGCCACGCAACAGGCTAATAAGAGGTAAAAGGCCAGCCATCCACCCCGACTCACCCTTGAAAGACGCAAAAGGAGACCGTAGGTTCCTTGCAGGATCTAAAATTAAACGCGACAACTCAGTATCACCAGCGCCTTCAACCAGGTTGACGTAATCAATAGCATCGATACCCCCTTTCTGAAGAATGTCTTTTAGCCGAGAAGCCTGATCAACCGCTCCCTCGTCAAACTGTTTCATCCATGCGTCTTCAAGCTCAGTCCTATATTTCTTATAGAACTCCATGGCATCAGGGTAACTACGTGGAACCTTATATTGGGCGGTAGAGGTGTCTAAGCCTATATCCATTAGTCTTTTAATTACATACTTGGGCATATTCCAATGCCCCACATCAGGCAACTCAATTGTCCTTAAACCCTGCTTCTGGAAAAAAGGGTAAACATTATAATCAGCCCCTAACTCACTAGGGTTTATTGATCGCCGACTTCTCTCCCCGAACACTCGTTTTTTACCTTGATTCAGAAAATCATACTGGCCCATTTGCCAATGGGAAAATGGCCGCTCACTGCCCTTAAACCATTTAGCGAGATTCTTATCGGCAGGAGCGGACTTGCCCAAATCATAAAAACTACGCAATAAATCCTGCATAGAGTCAACATCCTCTGACGCACCAACCACATCCTTTATCTCATCCCTCCCCACCCTCTGCCGATATCCACGTTCTATGGCCGTCAGAGGATCGCGAGTCACATGAATCCCCATCTCCCCTTTCGGTATCCTGAAATCATCAATAAGACCATAAGAGCCATGATACGAAAGATCGCCAGGGTCGAAACCGGCAGCCTCGACCACATCATCAACAGCAGCCTTACGCCCCCTCACATTCCGCATAAGAGAAGGCGTTGCCAAATCAAAAGCCTCCTCCCCAGCCGCATCCCAAGCCCTGCCCTTCCTGAGATTATCAAGGAAGACCTTTAACACGCTGAAATGAGGAGCAGCCTCTTTAGCCAACTTCCTCGCAATACTAGCCCTGGACATAAGAACTCCCAAAAACTTCTAACAAGTAGTCTAACAAGCAGTCTAACAAGGTCAACCCTCACAAGTGCCTCAAAATAAAACCCTTACGCACCTCACAAACAACACCTTCTAACAAGTTTTCTAACAAGTCTTCTAACACCTGTATTAGATTATAATAGTATTAGATTAGAAAAGAACTAAACCCCCCCTCCCCCCCCTACCAAACCAGCAGTAGAGAGAGAAGATTCTTTCTTCTCAATCAAAATCAACGAGTCAACAAGCGCAGCAAACCGCGCCTTCGTTCCTAAAGACGGCCTCAACCTTACATCCTCCTTGTACGAATTAAAACTCTTCTTCAGCCACAATGCCGACCGCTCACCAAACTCCTCCATAGCCAACTCATAATCCCTGTCGTAAATAGAACGCATACTAGGGATAAAGAGACGCTTAGTACGCTGAGTGGGGTAACTCCTCCTCTTTCGCATTAAGGCTCCTTAAACTGGTCTACAAGCTCGCTAAAAAGAACGTGGCTCGCCTTCCTCTTCCCCCATTCATCCTCGTAATAACCCAAGTAGTCAGGACCCTGACTGCCACCACGCTTCTTGATCGCAATCTCCTCCTCCTCATCAAGGCTCGATTCATTGTAAACCTCGTCAGTAACATTAACACCACGGCGATACTGACGCTCAGAAAAAGTCATCCTGTGTAATAAATCTATACTCATAAATACTCCAGGGGTAAAAACTCTCCGCCCCAGATCCACTTGCCCAAAATGAATAACCGTAGCGGAGAGAGTCTATGATTAATCATCGGACAAGTTTCACTGGAGTGCCTAGGACTCAAGGGGAAGAAAGAAGGAACTTCCCCCTGGAATATATACGATACAAAATCCCAGAGAACTACACAAGTAAAAAATTGCGCGGGGTGGGCCTATATAGAGATGGGACCCAAAGTCGGATTCGGGGTGTCAACCCTCGGCGTCCGGCAGCCCAGGACACCCGGCAACCACGACCGACCGACCGACCGACCGACCGACCGACCCGGCACCGCCCAGGTACGTATAACAGGCGTTATGTAAACCTGGACACGCCTGTTTCCACAACCAACGACTGTTGACACCGCATGGAATACACCGCCCGCCTCGGCGTTCCACGAGTTTACATAATATCCTGGCATACACCGCCCGCCCGCACGTATACAATCGTTTTACAGGTACACCGAGAGGATACCGGACCCAGTGTTGGTGGTATTGTAATTATATGCTTGACACCTTATTTGTATGGTTGTTTATTACCAATTGACACGTTTATATCTTTTTACACCGTAACCTGGAGGGTGTTACATGAATAAGAATACTGTTTGCTTGTACGACCAGGACAACATAATTGTCTTGTTGTCTGGTCTTAAAACGCCATCGAAGAATGTCAAGACTGGTCCCATGCTCCAGACTTGTATTATCAGATCTGACATACACCCGTCGGAGGCGTTAAAGGCCGGCCAAGATGAAGCCGTTTGTGGATCTTGTATCCATCGATTGGGAACACCCGCCCGTTTTATCGATGTATCCGACATCAAGACAATCCCTGGTGGATTCATTAGATGCGTAAATCAGATTGTAGGGAAGCAATGTTTCCAATGTAATCTTTGTAATGGATCAGGCCGATACAAAAATATCGCGATCCAGGTCCATGGGTCGACACAAAAGACATCCGGGTCCTGTTATGTTAACTTGATGCTCGATGGCATAAATGGGCAATACAATTCGTGGATCGCTGGAAATATTGCAATGTATAACCCGGCAGTCCACGATGATTTCATTAAAAACAAGCCAGTCCGCCTTGGGTCGTATGGGGATCCAGCAGTGATTCCAATCGATGTTTGGATCGATCTATTATCCCTGGCATCGAACCATACCGGCTATACGCATCAATGGAGAGAACCAGACAAACAGGCGTATAAGTCAATCTTGATGGCAAGCGTAGACACCCAGCAAGACATCGAGGACGCGACTAAATTAGGATGGCGCCAATTCGCAGTAATCACCTCATAACCTGGAGAGTTAACCCGTGAGTAATCAAGATAGAATTACCTACATATTTTTATACATTGCCAGCGCTTACATATTAGGACACCTATTGTTTTGGGTACTACGCAATTAATCCACGCCCGCCGGGCTGAAGCCCGGCGGGCTTAATCGGTTTTAATTATGCATTGCAATTTATGTAAAACATACGCATCCGGGCAACCATATTGCACCGGAGCCTGTAGGCCGGCATCAGGCATTGGTCACCATGTTCGAGAGCTTTACGGGCGTTTATCGCTGGTCTATTCGGATGCGGATTATGAATACGCGCAGACGGGCGGAGTCGATAGGCGGAGAGCTTTCCAGCCGGATGCGTCTGAGCATTATCCTCGATCATATAGCGATGCAATGAGCGTAGACCGAAGACGGCTGCTATGGATAGGGCTGCGGAAAATTAGGACTATACGGATGCCTATTGCGCCATTTACGGCATCAGATTTCTATCGGATTATGGATATGTGTATTGATTGTAATCAGCTAAACCAGGCCATAGCCTATCGACTGGAACGGGAGGTGGTACAGGCACTGAAAAAAGAATTGCGGAAACCAAACGTGGGCAAGGCCTCGAAGCGTCTGGTATTGTACGCTATGGGCATAGACCACAAACAACTCGGCGATGCCGTAGAACATATCGGTATTCCGAGCGAATACAATTTCACCGAATAACGGAGAGAATACCATGGACCAATTGACACCAGGGCAGGAGCAGATTTACCGTATGGTCCTCGCATGGCATCCGGGGGCGGTTGTCATTCGGTGCGGGGATGAATGGACGGGAGTGCGGTTCGGGCAGGCTAAATGCCGGTACGGGAGAACCAGAAAATTGGGTTATACAACCTACAGTCATCAGGTCTGGGTATCGTGGGCAGATCACGATATTCGCAAACAGGGAGAGTGATTATGACGTTATCAGAAGCATTACAATCCAACCTCGATCACGGTGCAAACCAAATCGAAATGGACTTGGGCAACGGTTGGGAATTAGGGATGTTGTCCAATGCCTTGATCGCATCCGTTAAGAATTATGACGATGAATTCCACCAGCAGGGATTGATATTTTCGATGGAAGCAAACGGCCCGGTCATGTCCTACAGGAGAGACCTTACAGACGCTGAGGGATATTTGACCGGGGAATTTCAGATTTATTACCCATTTATAATCGATTAGTTTCTTATGAACTTTCGTATGACAGGGAGAGCAATCATGTTGATACTTGACTACCCAAGCAAGAAAGAGTTGAAGCAGAAAATCGGGAAACGGTTGCGGTATCGGGAGACCTCGATGTTCGGAGCCGAATATCCAGCGATGGGTTCGGGTACGGTCTTCGGTAGTAACTGGCCCCACATAACCGGGCATAGGCGTGAGTTCTACGCAAAAGTTAAATTGATCGATGACAAGATCGTCAAGGTAAGTTAATCACCGCCGGGGGGCATGATGCCCCCCGGCATAACCGATCGGAGAGTAATCATGCCAGAATATGAACTTGTGTCTTGCCATCAGGTCCTTATCGAGGACGCAGACGGTGAGGTCGTAGATGCCGAACGCTACTGCTCCGATTTTTGTGCCAGAGGATCGGATCATTACGCAGGATGGAACGGATGCAATGAGGTGGATGGACCGCAATGGTGCGAAGGTTGCGGGAATAAGTTGTAACAGCACCGCCGGGGGCATCACGCCCCCGGCATAACAGAAAGGAGAGACATCATGATAGTTAATCCAGAAGAGGGGACGTTGTTATTAGAGGGAGAGTATACCAAGCTGGCGGAGTTTAAGACTACGGGAGGAGAATGGACAAGGGAGTCTCCTGTAATTTTCGCAGGACTCAAGCCGAACAATGGACCAGTTGGCATCTTTTTCCATCACGATCCTGAGCCTGATGGCGGTTCGTATCTATATAAAGACTTGGCAGATATTAAGTCTATGATCGAGTCCCTGGGCGAAGCAGACAACTGGGAGCTGGTGTTCCGGGCAGACCGTAAGACGTTTGAAAAGTTCGCCACATATTAACCATCACCGCCGGGCGGTTAATCACCGCCCGGCATAACAGAGCGGAGAGTAATCATGGCAACACCTACGATCCAGATCAATTCGGATGAATGCGTGTATGTGGAAATCGGAGATTGGACTATTAACATAGATATATCGATCCCGAATGATGGGGTCATGGTTATGTACTGGGAGACAAACGAAGACGGTCCCACTATATTCGCGTTGCCCCATACTGGAGTAAAACATGACGATTAAAGTGTTGGTAGCATCAGACCATCAGGCGTTCCCAGCAGGATGCCGATGGGCAACCCGGATGGCGAAGGCAACCGGAGTCCTCCAGGGAGTCTATCTCTGGGATGACCGTATGTGGGTGCGGGAGACGGGCAAGGAGCCAATCGGCTCTACGCTATTGGCGTATGCCGATGTATAAATCGATGTACGAAATTGGAGTACGGCTCGTAACAATTGTCTTGTTCTGGCTGATCATTATGACCATAATCGAGATGCAATAGGGAGAGTAACATGAAGAG
>Ga0080013_1000899_pt1 | contig 40768 bp, 36 predicted proteins | sample ETNvirenome_6_85_FD_69236 | JGI IMG/M metagenome (GOLD analysis project Ga0080013, IMG submission 69236) | Marine viral communities from the Pacific Ocean - ETNP_6_85 (SPADES assembly) (version 2) | ecosystem: Environmental > Aquatic > Marine > Oceanic | place: Pacific Ocean | collected 2013-06-19 | reverse complement strand
GCGAGCAAGCACTTTGGTCAGATCCACCAAAAAGTCGTAGTTTTGTGGTTTTTCATATTTTTCGAACACATATTGCGTGATTTTATTGCGCATTTCGCAATATTCGAGCAAAAACTGCTTTGGCACGAGGTCAAAAAAACAATTCTCGTTCATATCGACTTTCGCCAACACGAACGAGCGGTAAAACGCTTTCAGTTTGTCTTCAACGACAACCCAGTCGTCTTTCAGAACATCTGGCCAAACGTCATTAATACTCCGATCTCCGCAGAGAAGACTAGCGTACTCCACGTCGCTTTCTTCAAGATACTCCGCATACTTCCACGTTCTTTTAAGACCTTCGGGCAGGTCTTGGAAATAGAGTTTTCCATCTTTATACACTCCTACACACTCGCCCTTATCGTCGAGCGTCTGAAAATACATTTGTCCCCCACGGACTATTAATTAGTATATCACAAAGTTTGATGCTTGTACACTTCGAAGCACCGTCTCGTCAACCGATGTGCCCGTTGCGGTCGGATCCTTTCTCATGTGTATCCTGGTGATATCATGAAACAGTGAACCCTCAAAATGTTCTACGTTATCAAACTTAGAAGTAATGTAACGCATTGCGGTCGCGCTGTCAAGGGAGTTTATTAAATCAATTGAATTTTTTGTGATAACACTCAATGTTCCATCACCATAGCGCAAGCCTGTTTCAGCGTTTCTTATTTTAGCATATACATTAAGCCAAAAAGCATTGGTATGAGAGGCAATAACTTCCCGAACTGTGGTGCGCTTTCTTCTTATCGTTCTTTTTTTCTCACATTTGGCAAAAACTGTTTTAGCAGAATTTGGCGAACTTGTCGCACTTGGTTCTCTTATTACAGTTCTTGGACGATGTACGGCTATGGTATTATAAAAATCAACCATTATTCTGGCCAAAGAATTAATATCATCAAAATATGTTTTATTAAATGCCAAAAACAAGACAGAGCCAGCCCCAATGCCTGGTATTTTGAAGCTCTCGTTGATATACGGCGTCATTTGCGGAGAATTCATATCTGCGATGAGGCGCCACGGAATATGCTTGTCGATGACAAACCCGTGGGCATATGCAAGGTTCTTTAAATATTCAAAATTTGAATGGCGATAAAATAATTCAATTTTCTCTTTATCGCTTCCATAGTTGCCCTCGTATACTTCTATAGCGAGCCCAGAAGACAAGACCGAAACTTCTTTTGTAAGAAGAAACATAGATTTTGTAAAAGGAACCCTCTTCGCTGTAGAGTCGATAAACTCTAAGAAAACATTAACAAAAGAATCAAAGTCTTTTATAGTTTTAAGCCTGCCTTTTCTCTTAGCAAACCCCTTAAACTCGGCCGTTTTTCCTTTAATAAAATCATTATACTGCTTTAGTGGATCCACATATGCTTTTTTTGCGGCAAGCTCTGATAACGCTATTGAATTAGATGAAATTCTTCCTGTCCGAAGAGCTTTATCAAACTTCTTTTTCATGTCCCCAAAAGCATCAGCCACAAAATTGATGGCCGTTTTGTTTTGTCGACCGGACGGATCACCTATTGATTTAAGATATCTTGGATTAATAAATATGGGATTATGCTGCTGATCAACGCGGCCAACAAAAAGCTTCTCGTCTTTTTGAAAATCTTTTATCTGGATTGTTTCTAGCTTTGGTCCGGATACCTTTCTCAACTCTGCGAGAGCGTATGAAGTATATACATTTCTCTCTATCAACATTTCTCTTGCTTTTAAGCTATTATTTCCTTTAAATCTTGGCATATGTATTCCCTCTAATTTTCATCAGGAGCCGCTGCGTCTACTGCTGCTCCGGCTGCTTCCCAGGCGTCGGGGTCGAAGCTCGCGGCGGCGCGAGCGGCTGCACCTTCAGCAACGTTGGCGGCGATATATTCAGGTAACCAACCTTCTCGTTCACCAGGCGATTGCCAGCGAGCCTTGATGGAAGTAGTGTAGCCATCTGGGGATATAGAACTGGCAACCTCAGTAACTAGGTGATAGCCTCCTAAACCCATAATATTCGCCCAAGATCTGAGATTCCGGCTTTCGTTGCGTTGCCAGGATTCGCCTGCCCCAAACGACTCGGCGTTAATATAGACATATTGTCCCACTTTAAATAAGTTGTTCCCGACTGTTTCGATTGTAACATCATAAACATTGGCCAGTTGGTTAAAGACAAAACCGCCTTCAGAAGCATATCTCGCCTCGGGCAAATATTCTTGGTCCGTTTTATCAAACTTAAATGTTTTTACAATGCCACGATCTGCGCCATAATCAAGATGCAAAATTCCATTTGGTATATCTTTTTCGAGATCGCCCGATAAGTCGGAAGGGTGAGATTCTTCAGCATTCACAACAAAATAATCATAGGTATGGGCGCCTTCTAAGGCCGCGGCATCAATACAAAGATTAAACGGAGGGTTCTTGGCATCAACACCTGATAGACTTAAAGTTTTATAGTCATGTGTAAACTTTTTATACAAACCCTTCGGCGCCGCCGTTAAATCGTCAGGGCCAATGAAGATTTGTGTTCTTGGTCGAATTTTGGCGTCTACTAGTCCTCCAAAACAATCTGAGCCGAGTAGGTCAGTCACCAACTCAGATAATAGGTCATTAACAAATTTAAAAAATGGATAGTTTGTTCTGTCCTTAGACAGAACGTTATTGAGCATAAAATTAGAAAATGCTTCCAAAGATATGGGAATATTAGCTAAATTAACGGTTTTTACTCCGGTCGAACCTTTAAATTCGATGTCAACGTTGCCGAGAATCATCTTAAAGTTTTTAAATTTGGCCTGGGTTTGGGCTGGGAGGTTGGTGACCTTGGTCGTGACCGTCTCGATGCCGGCCGTGGTCCATTCCGACGGCCACCAACTAGTAGCAGTAAAGTCGACGGTTTCAACGATATTCTTGCCCATGATATTATCTAAAATTATTCCTAAAAGATCTCCCAAAAAGAAATAGTTAATTGTGTTGTGCGGTACGTTAGTCTTAGCGTCGAGCAATCTTGCCAACATAGCCTCGGCGTTTGCAACTGCGGTTTCCTGGTCGGCCGCCGCGGCGACATCTTCCAACGGATTCTCGATGATGACCATGGTTTCTAATTTGTCGAGTTTGGGCGGCCATGGGAGTGTCCCAATACTCTCTTGGAATTTTTTAAACGCGTAGAACTTGTCCTCCGGCACTTCAACTTGATGAACCATCATTTTAGACAGCAATCTATTAATAATGCTAGAATAAATGGCTTGTTTAAATACCGCAAAAAAACTTGCCCGGGCTTTTTCAAGATTTTCTATTTTTTCTTTATCAGGTTTAGATTTCTTTTTTAATTTTTTAATCTCTTCTTCTATCCTCACAAGAGATATAATACCATATCCTTTTACTTTCGTTTTGGCAACAGAAGGGAGGTTGCCGCCGGCGGGCAGAAGAATATTCATTGAACGCTCATTCATCAAGCTTTCAAGACGACCTCTATAGTTAATCGTCAATTCTAAAGTCCCGTCTTCCCCAAAACTAAAAGCATGATCTGTTAAAGTTAAATAAAGAATCTCTTTTTGGCATATTACACTTTCTTCAATTCCCTTTGAAATGCCGGCCGTTCCACCATCAAAGGGGCTGTAACCAACAACAGCTTTGATTTCATAACATTCGGCCGCTTCAAAACCGTTATAGTCGTCTTTTATTTCTGAACGGCAATCGGGCTGAACTATTAAATCAAGGTAACGATAGGTGTGATCTAGGCCAATGTTCTTCCTCGTCTTGACCAAGGAGGGGAAATGTTGTGCGTGGATTTTCAGGGTCGCCTCTATATCTCGGGTTGCCGTAAAAGGGTCTGTTCCGAGGTTTCTCCATTCAAAAGATTTCACACCAACTTCGGCACCCTTGCCAAAAGAATCAGCTACATAACCTAAGTGTTCTACTGTAAGCTGCCTCGCAATACCGTCCAAGCTTGTAAAATTGCTAAATTCAAACTCGACGGTAGCTACTTCTTTTCCCTGGTCGCGATAAACCTTAAAAAGCCTAAGCATCGGCATTAGCTGGGCTACCTCGTGAGTTTTTATACGAGAAAAAGCTTGAGAACCCTTTTTAAGGTTTAGTTTGTTTACTATCGTAGAACCCTTTGTGTCTTCATCAACGAGCAACATTTTTTTATAGCCGGGTAAGCCGATCTCATTGGCGCCGGTGGTTCCGGCGGGGTTGGCTTGTAAAGATAAATTACCCACATGCTGTTCGGCAAAAACATCTAGATTATAGAGAATATAACATTGCCTAGCAAATCGAATAATTTTAGAAGTTTCAGTTTCATCATCTTTTGCGGCATCGACCGCCTTGCCTGCGGCAACTGACTTAGCCAGATCTCCGGGGGCGAGATTTTCTTTTAAAGCATTTTTCAGGTTTTCGGCGGCTGCGGGGTCGACATGCCCGGCGCGCTTGATCTCGGCGGCTGTTAAACCTGCGAGTTTATCTCTTAAAGTTTCAAATCCTTCTGTTGCCTGATCGAGCTGTATTTGTTCGATATCACTAAGTTCCTCTCCGCGGGCGATCTTCGCTTCTGCTTCTTCTCTTACCCCATCAAAAACAAGAGCCAGTTCAACGATCGTTGCCTCGCGATCGAACTGACCGCCGGTTTTAAAAGTAATTTCATCTTCCGGCGTCGTGACATCATAACCAGGGCTGAAGTACGACGTACCTTCGGCTTCAGCGGCTGCGGAGCCGGCTTGGATGAGACCATAATGAGCATTCGCAGCTTCAATAGCGCTATCATATTTTTTGTTAACGCCCGCTTCGGAGGTGGCGCGCTCGATCGCCCGTCGGTCGATTGCGGGCCGGTGGTCCATCTGTCCCATCTACTATACCCTCACACCGCGCCAAAGTTAAAGTAAGATAACACCTTACTAACTGGCATGGGTATAAAAAGCACTGAGCCTGGCTCAACATGACCTTCTGTTGGCTTTTCGTTATACCAAGCAATGGCCCACCATAGTTTGGGGTCTCCATAATATTGATTGGCTAACTTATAATATCTATCCCCCATCTTCCATGTGTGTCTTCGTGTTGTAAATTTTCTTCTTATCTTTGCGGTTAAGGGAGGCCAACGGGGTGAGCGATAATGAGTTATTTTGGGCACACCTCTACGCTCAAAGAATTCTTCATAAAGCTCTTTGCTGTTTTCTATTGTGTCTTCTGAGCCGTGTCTTGACATGTTAGTTTTCCTTTATTCGAAAATATCCCCATATATCTTTTCTTCCTCAGCGAGGAGCCCGGATGCTGGTGTTAAAACGGCCGGGCCCGTGGTCGTCCTCTTTGCCGGGCCGAACTTATAACCACCCACAAACCTTTGACCGTGATCTCGGCTGTATTGACCAATATCCTCGTCTGTTATGGCACTAAATTCCAAGTCATTCGTAAAACCCATAGGGTGTCTATGTAGCGCTGTAAAATTAAACTTAAAATTGTATCTTACAAAATGAAACTCATCACCAGAGCCTTCGGCCTTAATGCTGCCGGCGGCCGGGTCGCCGTCTGCGGTGGTGCGCTCGACACCACCGCCGCCCCATCTGACAAAAGGAGAATTTTCTGGTGTGAAACCCACGCTTGGTGTGAAGGCAAAACCGTCCATAGCACAAAGGAGAGCTTTGCCGTCGCCATCGCGTATAAGGTTTGCCAGAGATACCAAAACCAAGGGAGGCCTCTGGATGGTCAGAGCATTCGAACCTTTAACATAAACAGGGTATTGCATTTTTTGTAGAAAGGTTATGTAATTTTGGATGCTGGAGGCCAGCAGCTGTCCGGTGCCCGTGCCCTTCAGCAATTCAATCCCCAAACTAATCTTTCTTGTCGACCCTTGATAATTAACAATTGGGTCCATCCTGCCATATGCATTAACTGAATTATATTTTGTATCGATTGTATCTTGAAACTCAGTAAACCCATATTTGTCGATCTCGACCGTCAAACCTGTAGCAACATGTTGAATTTTAAGCTTGGGTTGGGACATAATATTCTCCTTTATTCAATCAGGCTTTGCCTGTTGTCAATCCTTGCTCGATCATTCTGACAACCGAATCATAGAGAGTGCTTTTCTTCCCACTAGTATATTTAGATACGTCCACAGAATTTACCACCGTTGCGAACTCTTTTCCGTCAATACTCAGATTAACATTGATTGTCGGGGGCGGACCGGTAAAAGCAGGAGCAGCGGCGGCAGGAGCAGCGGCGGCAGCAGCGGCAGGGGCTCCTGCGGCGCCAGGGGCTCCTGCGGCGGCTGTGCCGCCGCCCACAGCAGCAGCGGCGGCGAGGGCGCCCGTGGGAGCGAGAGCGACGGCAGCGGAGGCGACGGTGGTGGCTGCCATGGTGGCCGTGAAGGCCGCGGCTTTCAATGCGCTTAATTCGTTGATCTTATCAATAACATTCGCGATTTCAACCGACATTAATTGAAGGTTTGTTACAACACTATCGTTGATCATCGTGGAAAAAGCATAAGACAAGCCTAAAGCCGCGACGGCAACCGCACTGAGGCCCGTAGCTAGTGGGAACAAAAACGGAGTTATAAATATTATGGCCGGAGCAACTTTGTAAATAGCGAAAACAAGCGCGTCGAGGGCATCGAGGATACTAGGGGACCACCCGGCGTAGATGCCGCCGGCGAGTGATGATAGGCCGGCGATAATTAGTGGGATCCCGAACAACACCGCGCTTTCGGCCGCAAAGACGGCCCACAGCCCAGCAGCAAGCAGCCCAAGCCCAATCGCGGCGAGGCCGGCGTATTCTTCGGTGTAGCCGAAGAGTTCAGTAAGTGTAAGGTACAACCCGATGGCCAAGCCAATGGGTAAAATCAACGTGTAGAAAGCCGTTGTTAAAGACCATGTGGCGACGGTCGCCGAGCGTTCGGCGATGGTGACGGCTTGCGTGGCTTCGGCGGCGACGAATGAAGCATGGACCAGCTCCACCAGCGCAGTTACTTTTCTCTGAGTCGCGATGGCGGCTAATGTCATATTCCAGGTCATCGCTGCAAGTTGGCCACCAAGCAGCAGAAGGGACGGAACAATAATCCAAAGAAACTTGGTAACAATCTGCAACTTTTGCAAAAACCATTTGAGCCCTGAAATCACCGGACCAAAGGAAACAGCCAACCCTTTCCCTATTTGCATCAGCTCTTCCATTACGGTATTAAACTGGGCTGTCTGTTCGGCCAGTGCTTCTATGTCTGCTGCCGACTTCGCGGGCTCTTTGATTAAATCCAACCTTCCGCGCATCATAAGAGCCAGTTGTTGTTCATTGAGGCCCATTGCGCTTGCCATGGCTTTCTTTTGATAATAGTCCATTGAGTCGAAGGACATGCCGGCATCGTCAATTCTATCTTTAAGTATTTCAAATCGCTTGGATGGATCCGTCTCGGCAACCAACTCAAGAGTGTTCAAATACGGACCACCCAAAAGAGCATTTAACTTGCCAACGGATTGGGCTGCTGAATCAAACTTATCAAACTTCTCGACAATACCAAGTATTTCACTTAACTGAAGGCCTGTATTCTTTGCTTGGACCTCAAGCTTTCTAAAGGCGTCGACACCATTAGAGCCCAAAGCGGCGATCTGTGGGCCCATAGAAGCAAAATCCTCGGCAATCATTTTGCCTGAAACGCCAAGGTCCTTAGCAAATGTAAAAAGTTCTCTTTGGAGAGCTTCTGCTTGGTTGGTGCCTAAGCCCATAACTTTCGTAGCAAACTGAATATTTTTGGCGGTGGTTTCCGAGGCAACGCCTAGTTCATTTAAGACAGCAACGGTTTCGCCAAGAGTTTCTTGTTGTTTTTCTGACATTTCTGTGAAGTCAGTAACATTTAAGAACAATGTCTGAACAGCTTGGCCGGCCTCTGCTGCCCCGACACCTGCCGTGAATAGAGAGCGTTCGAGGCCTCTAATGTTGTCGTCGAATTCGCCAGACGCTCCTGTTGCTTTTCTAAAGTTGACGACGGCGCCATCTTGTTCGATGGCCAGTTTTGCTGTTTCCATGGCAGCGATATCGAGCAGGCCCGTCACAAGACTCATCGGGGTCGCGAATTCCTTAACACTCTCAGAAAACTTTTTCGAAAACGTGGCGGGATCTAAAATAAAGGAAGCGAAGGCTGTTTCGGGTTCTTGCGATAAAAACGGTGTTATGCGTTTAAAAAGGTTATCAGCATGCCCTATTGTGGTGCCTAAAGCCTTTGCTCTTCTCTCGGCTTGGTCGGCGCCGTCGCGGAGTGCCGCGGCGAGGTGCAGGGATTTGGTAACTTCCTTTTCTCGCTGTTTAACGGATTCTCTAAGAGCGTCGACATCGACGCCCCGGGCCTCGGCCTGTTCAACCTGGGCCTTGAGGATCTCAAGCTCTGTTTGAAGTGTTCTTGCTAATGCCTCCTCATTCTCTTGTGCTAGCCTTTGTTCTTTGACGCCGAGTTCCTGGCGTTCAAACTCATAATCAAGCGCTGTTTTACTTTCATTACTAAGCGCTTTGCGTATTTCAAGAAGTTTCTTTTCTATCTCAAGCTTAGCGGTAGCTTCTTCTAGACTTTCTGCTATTTTTTCTGCTTCACCTTCGAAGGTTGCCATAGTTCAAATTCCTACTTAAAAGGCCACTTAATGCCTGTGTCGCCCTCGAAACCCCTAATTGCGTTATCAAGTTTCGCTTTGTTCTTATATGTGGTGGGATGATCAAGGCCATATCTTCTGGCTGTTTCAATATATCTTTTTTCGCCAGACAGGGCCCGAGCAAAGGCTTCCACATCCCTCTGTGAACCCTTAACCGCAACGGGGGGCGTCCAACCTCCAAACAGGCCGTTTAAGAAGTATTCAATCCACGCCCCAAACATACTCAAATAACCCTCGTCAAGCTGATTCGACTTGAGTTTTTCAAGGTCGAGAACCATATTTACGAGTTTGCCTTCTCGGAGTGCTGGAGTTGTCCCGATCGGTGTCCGGGCCGAACGGGTCGGTGCGCGAGGAACGCGTGCGCGGCTGGTCCGGATGCCCGTGAACCGGTCAGGCCTAATCGAAGGTTCAGATTTTATGCCGCTGGCTTCCCGGCCGGCGGCCCTAAGCATCAAATACCTCATACCCATAAAGCGCACTTTGTAGTTGTCATCAGATAGTTTCCTTTTATGGACCTCAATATATTTTTTGTATGCTTTCTCTATACCATCAAGCGATTCTTTGGCCATTTCTAGTGGGACTTCAATTTCATCCGTTAAGGCGTCGAGAAAGGCATCGTCTTCTCTTCCGGCTGTTCGGCCCGCTCTATCTACTGCGGCTGTCGCGGCAGAGGGTGCGGGGGCTGCCGCGGCCGGGGCTGGAGGCTCTTCCACAAGAAACATTTCTTCTATTATTCCTGTTTCTTTGGATTTAGATTCTGCTGTTCTTGTTCTTGCTGCCTTGGGAGCGCGATATACAATGAAGTATTTTCTTAAGAGCCGGCCATATTTATTAACAAGGGCGCCCGGGTCTTTTGTATTTAGGGCTCTAATTGCGAGGATCTCGGACGCTTTATGGAGCATTTTTGCGACTTCCTCTTTATCCTCGGGGGACATCTCCGGTCGGCCGGTGTCGGTGGTGGTCTCTTCTTCGTCGTCTGTGCCGGTGGTGGTCTCTTCTGGTTCTCCGCCGGTTCCGGTTCCTTCTTCTTCGCCCTCTTCTTCCAAAATTTCAATGGCCGGCCCAATGTGTTGTATCCCCCACAAAGCGCTTTGAATATGTTTGGTTCTATACACGTAGCTGTTTTGCTGTGTTTTCTTCCCAATTATCTTGGCCCTTAACTTTTCAGCTATATGATCATCATCAACCAGATCTACAAACTTCTCGCCCCATTTAGCTACAAATCGCTTCATTCCATTAACTATCTTCTCTTCAGCGGCGCCGGCCTCATTTCTGGCGTTCAGCTTATCCAGCCGAGGTTGGCGCTCCCAGTTCCTATCGAGAAAATCTTTTATTTTTTGAAGGTCGGTTTTCATAGAGTGAAGATATTCGAGCTTTTCGGCATTATCTAACGCCCCGTAATCAAGGATTACATCAACCATATATTCGATAGCATCTTGGCCAGGCCCGCCGCGTCGATCGTCGGCTTCCAAAAGAAGATCTAAATAAAATTGGTCTCCTTCCAAAAAAGACCCTTCCAACACCAAATCAATTTCTTCGTTGAGGTTAATCATTCACGCTATTCTCCCTCTCATATAAATAGTTTCCAAAAGCAAAAAGGCCGGAAGACACTAACGCCTGCCGGACTTTGATTTCTTGCTGGCTTCTTCCATCTTCTCATTTTCCTTTTTAACTTGGTCAACGAGACGCTGAAGGAACCACCTGCGGATTGTTATCGGGAGGTTATAGGCCTCCATAAAGGACCAATTGCCGTGATATTTTAAAAGAAAAAACTCTTCATATACGCTAGCAATATAATCATTGTTTAGACCAAAAAAAGTCAACCGTTAAAGGTATATCTACCTCCTTCTCGAAACCACACGACGGACAAGCAAAGTGCTGTGTCATATCCAGGCCAGGGACAACCTTGAGATAGGCTGCGCGCAAGTATCGAGAATCAAATGCTGGAAGGTTATTAACAACATTGCTTAGAGTTTGTAGATCATCAACGCCATTGACGGAAATAATGATCTTTCTTAATTGATCGGTCAAGTTTGTTTCATAGTGTCCGCGTTTTTTGTTGGCTTTCATTTTTGCGGCAAGTTCGTTCTCGTCCTTACTGGTCAATAAACGAACTTCAACCTCAAACTTTGTTCTGGGAAGCTTTACGATGAACGTCCCGTGGTCGGTTGGAACAATGTCGTGACTCTCAAAACTATCACCATGGTAGGCCATAACCTCTGCGAGATCAAACTTGTTTTCTGACACGGTTGTGCAGCCTGGACAAGTGACCTTTGTTGTATATTCGGCGCCGAAGCCGTTTATACGGGAGGAAACAAGAATTGCGTTCTTATCTCCCGAAAGAAGCGAACTAACTCTTATTCTTTTATCCAAAATAACATTTTGAAGAAAACGGTCAATTGCTATGCCTTTCTTTAATAGAGAAGGGGAAGTTAAAATATCTTCGTCCTTCGCTGTCATATATTTAATTTCAATTGTCTCTGCATTGTGCAGAGGATGTCCCTCTGGATAGAACCTGCCTTTTGACGGCAAGTCAACCAGTTCGGTTGGGGACGAGAAGTCCAGCGAAGGACGTGTTTCATCTACAGCGGTCGGCGCGGGGTCGGCTGCTGCTGAAACTCTCTTGCTATTATCTCTCATAAACACCTCTTGTTAATGTATGTTTTGTTTTTATGAATCTGGACAGTTAACGTCATCGCTTGCGGGTGGATCTTGCGTGCAGCCCTGGGCAAGAAAAAATTTCTTGATGTCTTGCTCGCCTTTCGCGTTCAGGTAGGAATTCTTCTCTCCATCGCCGGCCTTGTCCCAGTAACATCGAAGAGTTTTTCCACAGGTTGCTTGCACCACCGATGTTGGTATCGGCTTATCATCCCTAAAATAATCATAATGAGTCTCCTTCCCGATCGTCGGAAAATCAACCTTAAAGGTTTTATAACCCCACTTAACCGTAATCTCAACCGGGTCGTTGCTTGAATAATCTAATTTCCCAAAATCAACTTCCATCGGATATGCCCTAATCAGGTCCCATGTCTCAATTGTTTGACCGTCCGCGTCCAGTTGAAAAATACGCACGAAACCTGTTGTGTTGACATACGATTGTGTGGCGCCGCCGGCGGCTTCGGCTATCTCATAAGCTTTGTTCTCGTTAAAACCCGATCGACGCAAGAATCTAACCAATTTTCTTGTTGCATTTGGGTAAGATGGGTCGATGAGGGTCATTGTAATTGGCTTATATGTCAGCCTGTCGACAGTTAAGAGCGGGTCTGCTTGCATGCGACTATTGAACCAAGTGTCTTTAGCTATATCTATGACGGAAAACCCTGGTTTGTCTATTGATTTAGCGTACCAAACGTGGCCGTGGGAATCGTCCTCGCCGTCGGCAAAACTGTCTCTTATCGCGTCGTTGTCCCGCGCATCCTCCAGCCCCATACCTCCAATCTCAACTCTAAACCGAAATTGAAGCTTTGGGTCGTACTGTGCATTCGGGAGTGTCCAGAAAGCATGGGATTCTTTGGCTTTGGTTAGGGCGTCGTCTGCGGCGGCTTGATTTTGGGCAGCCTGCCACGCCTCGAACTCCGGGGTTCCGGGGCGGAAGGGGATGTAGTCGGGGTTTTCCGCGGCTTTCTTCGTCCAGGCCTCCTCGGAGGCGGCGGCTGCGTCGTCGGCTGCCTGTTGGGCTGCGGCATCCATCTCGGACTGTTGGGCAGCCTGCCACTCCAGGAACTCTGGGGATCCAGGAACTCCGGGAGCGAAGCCGTCTTCTCCGAAAATCGCCTCTTCCGCAGCGTCTTCCTGCACGTCTGAGAATGTGTCGAGAGCGTCTTCGTGCATCTCTTCGATCGTCTGGTCGTCCGTGGACGGGTCGAAGTGTGTGAAGTCCTCGGGATTTTCAAACTCTGGCTCGTTGGTATCCGGAGGCGGTTCTGGAGGCGGGGGAGGCGGTTCTGGAGGCGGGTCTGGAGGCGGGTCTGGAGGCGGCGGATCTTCGCCAAACGGGTCGTCAAGCCACGACGAGTCGTCATCCGGAGGGTCGGTGTCAACCTCTGACCACTCGTCGGCGAGTGGCGGGTCGCTCGGGAAGACCTCCTCGTCGATAATATCTTGAGCGGCACTCCAAGCATCGATGTTGTCCATGCTCGTCCAGGCGTCAGAATCGCCTTCCTCGAATTCGAGGCCTATCGGGTTGAGCAGCTCGTCGAGGGCTTCACCCGATTGTTCCGCCAACCAAGCATCCCGCTCGGCCGGGGTCATGGTGTCCCAGTCTTCTGGGAGCCCGTTACCGTTGCCCATTTAAACCTCCACTATCAACTAGCCGTCGTTCGGGCCGGTGAAGGCCTTGGCGCCGGCGTGGGTTGACACGCTAGCCCAGTCATAACGGAACTTCATGGTCATTTCTGTGAGTTCATCATTACCATAGTCTAGCTCGCCAAAAGTAACTTCCTGAACCCAAGCATTATAGAGAATCCATTTTTCAAGGGAACTACCCTCTTCATCAATTTGCTCGATCATGACGCTTCCGAGGGCTTGACGAGCCTTCTTCTTCGACATGGACTTCATCGATTCCGGTCTTTGACCGTCCACGGGAATTTCATAACCAGCCCTAGTGAGAAGAGTTGCCATAGTTCCGGCTAAATCAGGACTAACAGGATCAACGAAAGTAACCGAAACTGTATTCCACTCTGCGCGTGCTGGCCAATAATAAGTATGATTCAAATAGTTATGAGAGGCCTCTGTAAAAGAAACCTGTGGCTTCTCGGACTTCTTGGCGTACCAAAGGTTGCCTTTGGCAACGCCTTCGATCGTCACTCGAAATCTAAACCCTCTCTTGGGGTCACGAGTTGGGCTTGCTGTCCAAAAATTTGCATCGGTTGCCATTCTTTTTTATCTCCTGTATTTTATATAGTGTTCAAAGGAAGATTTTTCTTCCTTTGTTCATCAGTCTTCGAATGAGGCGCCAGAGCGTGTGATGATGAAGTCAATAGCAATGAACTCAATAGCCCTAGTCGGCTTAATAAAGATCTTCGCATACATGATGTTTCGATCAACCAGATCCGGAGTGGTTGTGGTCTCGTCCAAGATAATCCGGAAGTCGTCCACACCAAAGCGAACCTTGACGGCACCCAAGAATCTATTGGCTCTGGCCTTGAAACTATTCCAAGTGGCTTCAACGTTAGGCTGGAAGAGCGTCGTGGAAGCAATCTGGGATATTCCTCGCTTGACGAAGATCATGAGTCGGCGGACGTTAATCCGGTCGAGCGCTGATCTGGTCGCCTGAAGCGTCTTCTGTCCGAAGACCACAATGCCTTCTGCCGGGAAGCTCGCAATCGGGTTGATGTTGATATCATAAAGGTCATCTCGGTTTCTCGAAGTGAGCTTCGTTTCAACACCCACCACAGGGAGGCCTCCTGCGCCGAATGAGAGGCCGCCTCGCCGGAAGCCGGCTGGGGCAAACCAAACGTCTGCGGAGCGCTCAGTGTTGGCTAGAACGCCTAGAGCGACAACTGATGGGGGCATGTCGACGAACGAACCGTTAAGGTCGTCGCGGACCTTGACCCATGGGTAGTAAGCACAGCCGTAGGAAGAGTTGAGGTTACGAGCCTTCATGTTAGTAAGGACCGTATCAAGATTCCCCTGCCTATCGGAAAGCGAATTGGCACTTTCGTGGCGTGGCTGGAAGCAACCTTTTAGGTCGATAACAGCTAAAGCATCGGCGCGGGCTTCACAAGTATCGATAAGATACTTTGTAACACTCTCGTTTGTAATACCCGGGAGGCAAGCGGCGTTCATAGCAATCACTTCTGCATCAGCAATCGTATCGATCGCGCGGCGAAGTGTGTAATAAACATAATCTGTCGTCTCGACAGAACCAATAGCTGTATTACGGAAAGGGTCTCGTTCCTTGATATCTAAACCGTCGGCGCCGCCATACATCGGGCTGGTGAACCGATTAATCTGAGAATCTAGGATGTTTTGGTAGTTTGCGCCGGTTCCCAAAGAAGCTGAGGCGTTCCAAGAGGTACCCGCGACATAAGATCCCGAAGTCCAATGAGCGTCCGAAATACCAGTCGTTGGTCTGGCGGAAGTGAAATTAGAGCCTGTTACTGCCCTAACCTCATCTAATGTGAAAATCCACTGATAATCTAGACCGGTGCCGGAAGGGAATCCGTTCTCGCTGAAAGAGTCGCCCCAATGAGCGTCGGAAATAACCTGACGGCCAAAAGCTCTTAGATAATCGGAGTAACCCGGATCGTACACACCACTTCCTCGTGACTTATCCGTCTGTAGTCCGAAGTAAGCGGTCGACAGTGGATTCGATCCGTCATCGGAGGCAGAATGGCGAACAGCCACACCCGGGTAAATGATGGAAGCAGTACCGTAGCCAATAGAGTCGGTGGCATAGAGGGTTTGCGATGTCGCGCCGGCCCAGAGGTGAGTAGCCGTAAGGGCAGCACCTTGAGAGTTGTTCTCTGGAATCGAACTGGATCCAAGTACATAGGAAGTAGTGCTGGCGTGGCCAAGATCACCCGATGCAGACAGAGTGAATGTCCAAGAGGGGAATTTTGGCGGGCCGTAAACTCCGAAGGGAAGAAGTACAGGGTTGGCAGCACCATTACTAACAACGTCGTTTACAACAACTCGAATATATTCAGAACGATTTGGATAATCGCCATATTCACGATATCTCTTTTCTGTATTATCCCATGTTTGCTGCATATCACCAATCTTCACACCAATATAATTCATCGATGCCGGATCGAGAGTACATGCCGAGAATCTTTCGAGGATGACCGGCCTTAAGTCGGAGTCAGAAGCCTTGCGGACCACAATATCAAATGTACCATAAGGAACATATTCGTTACCCGAATACTTGACGTTCGCTATCGAAATCTTGATATTGTTTTGGAGCCAAGAACCATGACCGTTGATACCAACAAACTTGAACAGTTTCTGCTGGCCATCGTAAGTATAACTAGATGTGTCGGCACTTAGGCCTTGGCCGAAGAACCAGCCAGTATGAGCATCCCGGTAGGCATAATCTTTTTCATGGTTACCGGCCTCCTGGGAGCCTGAAGCAAGTGCTAAAATAGCACCATAACGGACAGCAGAACCGTTGAGACTCTGATCGGTCAAATATCTTTCATATGTTTCGCCAAGCCAATAAGACTTTTGATTAACAGAGTCTTCGATCGAAGATACTCGCTGCGGGTTTGTATTAAAAACCTTGCGAATAAAGTTCGAACTGCCTTCGGCCAAACTAAATGTTTTGTTCTCTTCCGTTGCTCTACTTGAGTTGTAAATATAAGCCTTGAACTGGCCGCTGGCGTCGGAGTGGATTATCGTTGCGGCACCAGTAGTCGGCTGGCCGTCGGTGGCGTTGCCCGAAAGGACAATAGCGCCACCTTCGTTAATATACCAAACCGCAGCCAAAGTGCCGATATTAGTAGTCGCGGCCGTGGTGGCGGAAGCAGACGCGAATACAAATAATCCGTATGCGCCGCCATTGCTAGCAACATCCGGATCGGGTGTATTAACGGTTTTCCAGCCAGCATAGCCGGGAACAGTAGCATCAACATGCTGTGTGCCCATTAGGCGGAGGAAAGTTACGGGGCCGACGCCGGCTCGGAGATAAGCCTGGGCCGCGTATGCGGCATAAGTCGGAGAAGCATAGTTGCCTTCGCGCCAAACATCAAGAGTGCCTCCTCGGCCTGGGATGGGATTTCCGAATTTTTCAACAAACTCCGTAAATGAACCAACCCTAGTTGGAATCATGCCCGGGCCGCGTTCGGCGCGACCTATAATAACCGGACCAATACCAATTGGGGCCGCGGGGATCTGTGAGCGATCAACTTCGTTTAAAAAGATACCGGGGGATACGAATCTAAACTTTCTAGCATCTGACATCTATAAGTCTCCTTAACATAGTAAGCATAACTATACCACTTTCACTTTATAAATAGTATTCGCAAGAGGTAAAAACCTTTACTCTCTATAAAAACCTTTGCCCTCTTCCATTTCGTCTAAGAAAGTGTTAATATCGCCGAGAATAACTCTTTCTCTGGGGATTTTTATATCTACAAAGTTTTCCACAACGGTTATCTTTGGCCTAGCATCGTTAACACCTTCGCCCATTAGATAACCAAGCACTTTCAAGTTGATTTCGGTTTGATATGTTCTTTCTTCTTCTCCCAATTCGGCGACATTGTTTGTCTGGCCAAAATCGCCCTCGACGAAAGCCTCATAGCGGTGGCCTTCGTGGGTTGTGAAAAACGAGCTAGCTTGACCTGTTCTCACATAGAAAGGCTGGGTTAAATCGTTCATTTGCTGAATAAACTGGGTTCTTATTTTTAAGGAATACATTGTTTTGACCCAAATAGGTATGGGCTGGTATATTGTTTCAAATACGACTCTACTCTTGTCTGTTTCGATGCCCACGCCTGGGAAACCCGAAGAGGGCCCTTGATATGAGACCTCCGGAGTGGGTACGAGGCCCGGCATGCCATGGAGGGAACCTTGCTGTTGGTGTGGGCCCTGGCGAGAGCCCTGGCGAGAGCCCTGGCGAGAGCCCTGGCGATTGGCCTCCGTCGCTGTCGCGGGGTCTGGGAAATTCTGCTGGCCATGGCCGACGGTTGTATTATTTATATTTCCATACTGGCGCGAGGACCATGCGTTTTTAAAGTTTGATGTCTTTGCCTGGTTTATCCGGCGGCCGGCGGGAACATTTATTCTTCTCACACTATGATATCCTCTAGCAGTATCAGGCATATGTGCCTGGAACGTCCCTCGGAACGCGGGGTCCTTGACCATGGAAGACCTTTCTAAAGTTATAAGGGGCAGTTTTAACACCCCCTGATTATCTCTGAAGTCTCGGTTGTTCTTTATTTGATGCGAGCGCTCGTGCGCAACCCAAATAACAGGTGTCTTTTTCCAACCCTTGTTTGTATTGGAGTGAAGATCCAGACTTTCATCGATATACTTATATACTGCCTGATCGATTGTTTCTATAGTTGATGGCATAAAGACAATTTCTTTTAGTTTTCCATCAACATCTTTTATTTCAGTATGTGAATAATCAGGTGGCATCGAATAAGTCCTCACGGGCGCGGATACATTTGGCCGATATCTCTAAGAGATGATCAATTTGTCCAAAGAGCTGTTTGGGCTCTGACAAAGTAACTATCTCGTAATATATTTTTCCGTATAAAATAAAGTCACCCTCTCTTACAAAAAGGTCTTGGTCCTCGGTTAATCTTCTCTTGTGGAAGTGAACGGTGAGGTTTGACTCTTTGTCAAGACCAATGCTATTTTCATATTTTGTGTTTATGCCCTCGAATTCAACCAAAGCGTGAACTCTTACTGGGGGGAGAAAGTTCTTCTTTATTGCTTCGCCATAAAGAGGGTGAAAATCTGTTGTTGTCAGATCAATCGGGTAGTAAACGACGGTCTGCCCTATGACCCTTTCAATAAGCTCGTCGTTAACTTGTTTAACAAGATCTCTCTCCTTCTTGCCGGTAAAGAGAGGAGGCGGCGGGGCGTCTGGTTGTGACCACTTGTTCTTCGTCGACATTTAGTTACCCCTGGTAGATCATTAATGGAATTCCCTGATTAACCTTGTCCATGGCCGTCATCAGCGCAGAGTCTTGTTCTGCCAAAGCCTTGTAGGTCATTTCATCTAGGATTTTAACTAGTTCCTCTTTGAGCGCGGTTTGTTCGTCTTTGGCTTGGCCCAGAAGGTCTGAGGAGTTAAGTGTTATATTATCTCCTGGGATCGGAATGGTGCCGCCAAACTTACCTCTGATTTGGCCAAGCATTTCTTTGCTAAGAGCAAGGGCATAACGGCGGATCCAGTGTTTGCCGATAGAGTTAATATTCTTATAAGGAAGGTTTTCAAACGGCAGAGTGTTTAAGTTGTTGATGCCGTCGGTGCCGTTCTTTCTATCTGAATCTTGAGTCCACGGATCGCTATCTATTGTAAATTGAACCCACATATAGGGAACAAAACCAGCAGGAAGGGGAGTTATCCTAAGTTTATTATTAAATAACTCATAAGAATAGTGAGAAAGTCTGGTCCACAAGTGATCTTCATACGCCATGGCTTGAAGTTTGTTCTGCCACGCCGGAATGATCTCAAATGTTGTATCGTCCGAATACTGGCCATAATAGTTTAGGTTGCCGACGACATTAAGGCCACCATAATACCCATAAAACCTCCACATTGAACCTGGGGTTTTGTAGAATACTCTGTGGATTTTGACTTTCTTGTTGCCAACTAGGCCAGAATATGGTACCGAACCTCCTGTGGCGACATCTGAATTTTCTGCTGCGGCACTTGATATTATTGTTTGTAAATCATAATCCTGAACGCTGGCGGTGAGCGCAAATGAAGCAGAATAAAAAGTGTTGTTGCCGCCGATGCCTGCCTCTTCCGCGAATCCTTCGCCAACCCTGCGTGCGTATTCAACTTTAAATTTTGGAAACGCTAGATTTACAGCAGAGCCGGACGCGTCCCCGCCGGTCATCTGGCCGTCGTGGTTAAACGTGCCCGTAGCAAAGCCCAGGAGGCTCCCCAGGACGTTCTTGGCCTGATGCTTGTTGATGTGGTAGGAGTACTCTAAGCACGCCTCCTCGTAGGCAGCATAGACGTTCCCCACTGTGAGTTCAACATCCAAGACATCGCCACCTAACTTCTTGTAGGTATAGGCAACCTGATCTGAGGCGCCGGATACAAAGGTGGCGTCATACAGGGCTGATGTAGTTGTAGCATACAGCCCAAACGGATAGTGGGTTGTGTTGCCGGCGCCATTACTCGTTGTAGCCGTACTGCCAGTCGAGGTTAATATAACTTTACTGGTTGCACTTGCTGGGGTTAAAGTGGGCTGAGCCATACATAGATTCTCCTATACATAATAAATAGTTTGGATAAAGTAAAACCTCCAGACTATGCTGAAGGCTTGCTTTATATTAGAGAATATTTATTCTTTGGTCTCGGGCTTCTTTCTGGTGGTCCGCCTTCTTGTTGCGGGCTTCTTCTTGGTTGTGGTCCTGCGCGGCTTGGGCTTCTTCGTGGCCACAGGTGCCTCCACAACAGGCGCGGGAGGCGGCGATGGCTCTGGGGTCACCGTCTCTTCCACAGCATCCAGAACAGGCGTCAGGGACTCCACAACTGCTTCTGCCTCTGCAATCTTGGCCTGCTCTTCTGGTGTGATAACACCATCGGCCATGGCCTCTTCTTTTGCTTCTCTGAGCTTGGCTTGTGCGATCATATACGGATGTGATGCGAACTTCCTACCAAACTTTTGAGGGGATTTCCTCATTCTCTTCTTCTTACCCATTATAACTCCTTGGGATATAATAAATAGTCTCATACAAAACAAAACCCCCAACCGGATGGAAGGGGGTTTGAATATTTAGATGAGATTAGTTAGTTATTACGCGGCAGTAATTCCATCGGCAACTCGTGTTGCGCCTTCTACATACCAAAGGGTACCGTCAGTCCAGAACTCGACCCAATCACCCTGTAAAACTCCACTGGTAAAGATGAGCGTATCGAAAGCAGTACCGGCTGCGGCTTGGGGGACCATCACTGGGGCGGCACCGTCGCCGTAAGACAAGACGTGACCTACCATTTGATTAGCACTATCACTACCATGGGAAACAATCGTGGTTGCTTCTGTTTCATCATTCACAACAAATCTGCACCACCAACCTGCACCTGCGGCGGATAGAAGTGGCAAAGTGTGTGAAAGATCCGCGGATCCAATGGTGAAGTGCGTACCACAGTCTGCAACTGTAATTGTTTTTGCAGCGGTCAGATCTTCGACCTTTCGTCTCTGTGCAGAATACCTTCCTATTTTAGACATATTAATAATCTCCTCTTATTTTTAGTCTTGGGGGCATTCTGCCCTCTCTCTTCTCTTATAAATAGTGTCCTCCAAAAGTAAAAGAACAAAAAGCCCCACCTTTTTCAAGGCAGGGCTTTAAGTCTTAGACTCTAAGGTTTATCAGCTTGCGCCAGACTCACCGAGGAGGCCGCGAACAACCACAAGGCCGTACATATCAGGGCGCACCATCTTCTTGGCGTACCGAGTCATGACACCCTTACGGGGCACGAAGTCCTCAGTACCGAAGATCGTGGGAGTGACCTGTAGCGGGACGTATGGAGCGTAAACGTAGCCGCTCTCAAGGAACGAGCCACCCTTACGGCCAACCAGCACGAGGTTACGCGGGAAGTAGGGGTCAACATAGACATCCCACTTCTTGGACACGGAACCAACCTTCACAGCACCAACGGTACCGCGATCGGCATCAGCCGTCACGGAAGCACGGAAGCCGGCCGTGAACTCAAGGATGTTAGCAACCTCTGGTGAAGTCACCAGGAAGTTAGCACCACCCCGAAGCGTCTTGCGATGGATCTGAGCGGACACATCATTGATGGTCTCAATCAGAGTCTCATACCACTCAGAAACCGTACCGGTGAAGTCCGGAGCAGCCGCAGTTGCGCCAAGCTCAGCACCCGTGGTGCGGTTAACGAAGAGACCCGGAGCACGGGACCAGTAGTATGTACCAGCGGTGGAGCCCTGGATAAGATCGTTCACGATCTCACGGTCGATCTCAAGAGCAATCTGCTCGGAGAGAATCGAGGTAAGCTCAACCTCAGCATCAAGATTGTGGTACGCGTTCAGGTCCTGACCGAGTTCTGGAGACCACTTGGCCTTCAGCTTCTTGGTCACAGCCGTCACAGCAATGCTGTCCACCTTGATGTCGATCTCGGGGATGAGGTCCTTGTTACCACTATCAGTAGTACCAGCAGCGTCCGTAGCGAGTTCCAGAGGCCAATCGTGGGCACCCACAACAGAACCAGTTGAACCGCCATTGTTAAAGTTATCAGCATATGGATAACTGTGAACACCAATCTGATCCTTGTCGGCAGCAATTTCAAAAGCTGTTCCTTCAAAGTCAACTGAAGCCCCTGCGCTATCCACCAAAACGATACGAAGATGATTCTTCACGCCATCGCTATTCGAGTCAATCAACTGTGTCAAGCGACGATAATGAGTGGTCGACGTTCTCATATCATCAACAGCACCGGCGGAGTCGTCAAATCCACGAATCTTGCCAGAAGCAGTCTGGAGTTCGATAGCCTGGACCATGTCTCTATTTAGATTGCTCAAAGAGTCGAAATCACAATCTAAGACCTGAACCATGTACGTCGTATTGGCGAGAAGATCAGGATCCCAACGAATCAACTTCTTCTCGGCGTCGGTCAAAGCGCTGACCAGTTTACCACCAGCGGTAAGCTGTAGCGTTATAATACCAAGACCTGCTGTATCAGCCGCGTCAACTGAGCCAGTTGGCGAAGCATAGGCGTTGGCGAGGTTATAAAAACCACCGCCCTCTTCAGTGATATCCGTGACACCACCAGTCAACTGGCTAGCAACCACACCACCACCGTAGAGAGAATCGCTCTGATCCGTTCCCAAGCGGTCAGCCGAGGAATATGTAAAGTCCATGAAGAAGATGAGGCCCGAAGGTAAGCTCATCGGCTGGACCGAAACAAGATCGTTGGCCAGGAGACCACCGAAAACACGACGCACAATCGGGAAGGCAACGGCTGCAAAGCCCTCGACATCACCGGACGCCATTGTAGAAGCTTCTCGCAGAAGCTCCTTGGCCTGGTTCTCAAGCAGACGGCTCATCGATGCTCGCTTACGATCATCACTGATGCCCTCCAAGAGACCAGTCTTTTCCCACTTAGACTGAAGTGCCGCGCCTTCCTTTGCAAGATCGCGATCAACAATGCCTTCAGTCAATTTCTGTAAAATAGACATTTTAAATCCTCCTTTTAATTAGTTATTTTTAATGCCTGCCAAAACTTTCATTCTATCCGTAAACGAATTAGATTCATTGCTTTGACTTTTTCTTCTCGGTAACATAGTTGAAGGTCTAGTTACTGCTTCACTCAGTGATTGCGGTCCATCCTTACGGGCGGATCCCACTGCGTTTTGAAGAGTTTCATATAACACCTTCGCTTCGTTTACCGAACCAGCACTAGAGAGAGCTTCGACAATTTTAGTCTTTTGCCGCTCATTCAGGGAGGACTTCCTCAAAATACGGTTCGTATAAAGTAGTTTAGCGCTAGTAAGGTTAACTTCGTCGAGTTTATTCTTAAGAGCATCAACAGCTTTCTTTAATTTGTTATTGACTGCTTTGTACTTCTTATTAGACTCGGCTAGTTGCTTACCAGCTTTAAATAATTCTTTGTTTTCTTCTTGGAACTTGTCGGATTCTGCCATGGCTGCGGCTAACTCCTCGTTATGCTGCATTACAGATTCGGGAGTACCGGCCCACCCACTCTTAGCAGGGGCTATATCCACTAACAAGCTCTCAACAATATCTTCTATATTCTCTTCGGTAATTTCAATACCGTCGCCTTCGAACTCTTCAAGGAGATCTTCATCAATCTCAACCTGATTTTCGTAAACGGGAACATCTTCTTCTTCTAATTCTTCTTCTAATTCTGCTATTTCTTTATTTATCGATTCAAGCATCGTCGCTAGTTCGCCACGAGTAATATCGATTTCAACGTCCTCTTCTAGAGTCGAATCATCATCAAGTTCCGATAGAACCGCGTCTTTAACGCCGAGGTCCTCTTCTTCACCAACTAAAAACGTAGAACCAGTTTCGGGCACTTCTTCGGCCTCGCCCAGCCCACCAGGGGGAGAGCCTGTGTCCATGGAAGGAACACCCATATCTGCGGGTGAGCCAATATCCATGGGCATCCCTCCCGCCATGTCTTGTTCAAGTATGGCTGCAACCGCTTCTTCGATCTTAGGAGCGAATGCCTCCAAAAGGGCAGACTCTGCATTTTTGAGAACAGCTTCTCTTAGAGCTTTGGCGTCTACAATTGCTTCGTCAAGTAATGATGACATATGGTGGATCCTTTTAACAATAAATATTCATCAATAAATAGTATAACAAAAAAGTAAAATCCCCTTTTTACTTTTGTCTTTTAATTTCCTTCCTTTTCACGAAGCTTCTTGAGAACCGCTTCTCTACGCTTTTTTTCTTTTCGCCTCTTTGTGGAGGGCTTTTCAAAGTAACGATTTTTCTTGTAATCATCGGCTAAACCGCTCTTCTTAACTTTGCGAAGGAATCTCTTTATTGTTTTATCTATGTGCTCGTTTCCTTTCGGTTCTATAGTGACATGGCTTGGTCTAGAGCTTTTTGGATTTTGGTTTCTCGATCTATACTCGTATTCTCGAATATCTCTTTTAGTATAATTTCGATGTTGTCTATCGTTCCTGTGTGCCATTAAATCCTCAAATTAAAATAATATATTTCTTAAAAACTAGCGCCATATAACTTAATAATAAATTTGCCGGCAGTATAGGTTCCTCCGGTATTAGCTCCAGAACCGTTCGCAAGATATAAATAATCACCAACGAGTCCAGAAAAATCTGTTCCAGCAGTGGTCGTCTTATGCATGCCAGCCGTCCAATTCTCGCCAGCAGCGATCAAAGCTATGGCCCCACCACCTTGAGTATACTTGGCGTCCTCAGCCTTCGATGAAGCATTGGCAGCCAAATCTATATCAGCAGCAATGTTTGTTCCAGCAGGCGCTTCTATACAAGCCATTTCCGCTCTATAGATTATGCCATTTTTTGTAGTGGTAATCGAAGTGATATACGCAGCGGCAACACCATTCTCTCCAATAATATCATATAGAGTCCCAGAGACAACTAGGCCTTCCAGGTCAACCAATATTGTAGTAACAATCTCACCGTTAGTTTTTGAAATGTGTATAGTTGATTTTGCAGCGCCATCAAATCCTCCGCCCACTGCATTTGACGTTGTAAACGAATTAATTTGTTCGCCCGAGACTGTTGTTCTTGATGCTCTAAAACTACCCATTAAAGCTACTCCTATCCTTCGGTATCGGTAATGCCCGACCCAGTTAAGTGATACATGCTTCCAGCTAGAATACCTGTTAACTCTGCATAGACTTCATAAGTAAGGTTAGAACTATCAGCATTTTGAGAAACATAAAGTTTGGAACACTTTACATCAAAAGTAACGGAACCATCGCCTGCTGGGACTGTTACGAAGTGCCTTCCAGCAATAATATCATCTGTGTCGGCTATATCAAACGACTGGCCTGCATCAGCAGCGGCTGTTGATCCACTTTGGAAATGCGCCCTTATATCATAAGTTGCGTCTTTATTGATCACGGTAACTGATTTAGACACATATGGAAACTCTATTAAATGGCACTTGTTCTGTCCTAATTCAGCAGATCCCGTGATAAAGGGATGCCCAGACACTTGGTAAGAGCCTACGCTTCTAAGCCCAGCTCCGTGTCCACCACCAAAGATTGGTTGTCCTGTTTTCGCATCAGTCGCCATTTCTAAACTCCATTACACTACTTAAATAGTTCAGCCTATTAAAGATTTCCATTTATTTCCTCCAGCAGCCATGATGCCTGATATATCTATCCCGGCATCGTTGGGATCTACTCCCTCAAACATAGAAGCAGCTTGACTTTCCGTTGATTTCTGACCAGGAGCTGGCGTAGTTCCTTCGAACAGGTCAACACCACCATAAGCATCGGCTCCTATTGCTCCCATAAGCATCTTGCGTTGCTCCAAAAGCCTTTCGTTTACTTTCTTCCTCGGAACTGCCTTTGCTTGTGGAGCCTTTTTCTTAGGCTCCTTGGTTTCCATAATTGTATTTGTATTCAACCCACTAACAACTTCCGAGATGATACCAGATAATATGCCATCTTCAAGAAGGCTTTCTCTAATGCACTCTTTTACGAGTGGTTTTAGCAATGCTTTTAGCTCTGACTTTTTCATATTACTTCCTTAGAATCTCGTTCATTAACATATGTAAATTATTGTTCTTAGACTGCTCGCCTAAAGAGACGCCGATAACAGGCCCACGATTATGGTTGAAAGCCCTAGTCATTGGTTTTATAAACGCCCCAGGCGCAGACGGATCAGACACCACATCAAAACAAATTAAATTATAATCGTCCTCTACAATAATATGTTTGCCCTGGTTTCTCACAGAGCCAAGTCCTCTAGAAGAAATACCGATACCACAAGCTGATTCGGCTAATGCCTTCAGGGTCCTACCCGAAGGTGTTGGGAGTACTTCTAGTTTTCCCATTACGCTGTTGCCTTCCCACCAGACCTCTGTGATTAAATGTGAAGTATTCTTCAGTTCAACCACAGAGGAATCTGGATGGTCTAACTCACCAAGCGCACGACGCGTTTGGATGAGCTTCTGATAGTTTTTCATTTCTCTCTCAAGAACATTTTTTGGGTAAATTCTTCCATTACCGTTCGGTTCTTCAGCAACCTGAATCTTCCCGGTCATATAAAAGACTTTACCTTCCGCCATTCTCTTTTTCTCACTCTCCGTAAGATAGTCGGGACAAACTCCACCATCACAAAGAGCAAAATATTCTGTTAATATTTGTTTAGACATAATGAAAAACTCCTCTTGCGGGCGCTACCCGCCCGAGTTACGACCCGGAACAGCAGCGTGCGACAGGTCGTAGGAACCAACTACGACTTACGGTGTTGCACTGTAGTAACATATCTCACCCCCTTATCTTGGATTAGCATGCTCAACATGAATGAAGTCCCTGAAGCTACACAGCCGCAAATTAAAAAATTCGCTAACGTGTAGTCAAAAGTAAATAGTTCTGTCCACTTGTTAATGGCAAATAAAAACCACCCAACATGGAATCCCATGCATAAAGCACAGTGAAACAACTTACCTGTTCCCCAAAGCCAGTCTGGCCGGGGCCTAATTTTACTAAATATACTGGCATAGACGATCAAAAACGTCATGCCATACGACGCTAGGATAAACCAAAGTAAATCCACTACTCCTCCTCTTTCCGTTCTAAAATGTAACTCATCCAATACGGGCTTCTGTAATAGCCTGGCACTATGCTGCCCTTGGACTTATCGTGGGGAACGTCCCCTAAATCTGTGGCCTCTTCATCATCAGGCTCCAAGAGTCTATCCTGCATTAAGTCTTCGTAATCGTCCCCATATTCGAAATAGGGGCGTTCTTTTTCTATCCACTTAGATAAAACAAGCATTGTAATTTTTATAGGAATTGCAAGGTTAGTCTCAGGGAGAGAGGCCTCAAAAGAGTTTAATGTCGAACCACCGTGTACTGCGCCATGTTCAATTACTCCTCTAGATGCTAGATATTTAAACATTCTATCAGCAGCACCATAAGCAATATCACCTGTTACACTATCCTTCTTAAACGTAACTATTTTCTTTTGTTCCGGCATGATAACAATGTCAATATCTGCGTGGTCATAAATTATAACATTTCCATCTAAGGATTTTTTTGCCTTTAATTTAAAGGAAGCTAAAACCTCGTCTTCGTCAATTACCTTAAGAAGAACCCTTTTCTCTGACGGAGTAAATTTAATTCTTACGTCAGGCATCTCAGACCTCCGGGGCCAGTGCTTGTATCTTTAAAATCTTCTTAATCATATCATCGCTGATCTGTTGTTCTTTAAACCCTTTGAGTACATCGAATACTTCTTTGTTTTTATCTGACAAAGACTCGTCTAATAAAACTTCTTTTCTTTTCTGTATCGCCTTAACTACATTTTTAAGTCTTTGTATTTCTTCATTTATATAAATTTTAAATTCAACAGAGTTTTCCGAAGATAAAACAATATATTTAGATAACAAAGTTTTTTGGCTTTCATTTAAAGAATCACCATACTTCTCATTAAATTTCTGTACAAATATATTATAAGTAACGTTATCTATGGGCTTCATAACTTGATAAGTTTCATAGTCAGAGGACATACGATCAATGATCTTCTGTTCTAGCATTATTTTCTTGTTAATCGCGGTTTTACCGCTAAACATTTGAGATATTGTTGCCAACGTTTTGTAGTTCGACACAAAATTATTAAATACGTTTTTTGAAAGCCCTTTGTTTATTTTGCCAATGACCTCGGTCTGCTCGTCGTATATTTCTTCTTGCCCTAAAGAATGATAAACCCTTTTAACCTCAGAAAGAATCCTTTCAGCAGTATTTTTATTAACTTTTTGCGTATCACATATTGTCCGATAAAGACTAAGTTCTTTCGCCAGTATGGAATTAGAACCAAAATGTTCCTTTAATATAGACGTAGCAATAAGTTTAGATTCTTTGTCAGATCGTAGAGCAGCCTTCGTCAATTCCTTGATTATGGCTTCATATAAAAAAGCAGTATTACGTTTCTTATTGTGTTTCATCTATTTTGTGCTCCATCTTATCTAAATCATCAATCAATCTCTGTGTTTCATAGTTAACCGATAGAATCTTTTGCTCCTGAAGGATCTGATCCTTTTCATAATTAGAAAGGTCCTCGGCATAAATGCCTTTACCAAGAGTAGATAGTTCAGAATACCCAGGATACAATGATCTATTTGTCCCCCCCATGGTCGCTTCTGGAGAGGCCATTCTCCTATATGATTTTATACGTGGTGCGGTGGTTTTTCTTCTATCTTGTTTCCTTTTGTCAGGGTTAACCCATTTAAAGTCTCTGTCCCTTTTGCCCGGAGTGGCCAGCAACGGAGTTCCTTCCTCTCCACCCCCTGGGGCCTCTCCTCCCGACTCCTCAGGAGGGCCTCCTTCCTCGCCTGGGAAGGTTGGCATTTCTTCTCCCGCCCCAGGCAGCTCTCCTCCAGCTTCAAACCCTCCAGGCATTTCCGGTAGACCTGCCATGTCACCAGCCATAGCAGCAGCAGCTTCACCTGCCACTTCACCAACAGCATTCAACTCAGCCTCGAACTTACGATCATGGTACATTTCTCTCTTGTTGCGGATAAAGTCTTCTTCCGACAAACCGAACACGTTTTCTGAAATCCACCGCTTGCTAAAGAATCCATCTGTGGCCGCAGTCGCGACGGAGAACTTCTGATTCCAGTGTTCAAGCTCTTGTATCTCCGCTATCTTAGAAGGATTATTCAAACTGAGAGTAAAGTTAATTAAGTCGTCACCACGGAATCCCAGTGTGTGAAGATGAATAATGCCAACTTTTTCTAATTCAGATATAAGCGACCTCTGCAATCTCTGGACCGTCCTAGCGAATCTAATATCTTTCATAGCTAAAGTGGTTTTATCTTCTGAGCCCTCCTCCCCTTGTGTCAGATAAGAGGCTGGAACCTTAAGAGCGGAAAACAATTTATCTCTTAGATATTTAACATCATCGATATCATGGCTACGGTCCTGTCCCCCGACTTCTTGAATGTCTGCGAACTTTGTCCCTCCACGAACAGGAACATAATAGTCCTCTTCAATGCTCATGGGGTTATATCGCAAATCTATTCTACCAGTAGTCTTATCAACAACTGAATTCCTTTTCATAGAAGTCATGACTCTTTGCATATACTGCTCAACATCTTGGGGTGGTATATTGCCAACATCAATATAAAAAGCTTTTCTCGCAGGAGCCCTTACAATACGGTATGCCATCATAGCATCTTCCATGAGCACCAATTGACGCCATATTCTTCTGGCGGGCTCAAGTACGGAAGTACCATAAGGGTGGTACTTGTCATTGCCTAAGACTCTAAAATGTGCAATCTGCCAATTCTCGAAAGTCATACCAGCAGAATTCCATTGAAATTGAACATAGTTAGGGTTTGTCTTGTCCTCGCCCTCTAACCTCTCCACTTCATTAGGGGGAAGACCAATTGCGTGACGAACACCATAAGTCTCATCCACGTCTAAGTACAAGAAAAAATCTCCATACTTACACATTGTTCTGGCCCACCCAAACAAATTAAACCTAACATTTAGAATATCATTATATAACGCGCCTAAGATAGCCTTTATTTCTTCGTTGGGACATTTAATCTGCAACATCTCAGCAAGATCGGAGGAAGTTGTCATCTCGTCGGCGTAGATGTCAAGAGCACTAGCTACCTCTGGTGTGAACTCCATCTGGTCTGAATCAACATATCTTTCGGTGCGGTTCTGGTTGGCCATATAATTTGAGTTCATAGACTCAAATGGATTATAATGTGCCCTCTTAAACTCCTGTCCACTGGCAGACTTGAACAGATGTCCATACTTATCAAGCTGCTGCTTTCTTATCCTTCGTCCTGTCTGAGTTCTCCTGCCCACAACCGGGCCAGAAAAAAGTTTAGTTAGTCTCTTGTATAACTCAGATGTAGGATTTCTAGGATTCTTCCCATCTTTACCAGCCATTCATTACCCCTTCATTAACCACATATATTGTTCTCTTTCTTCTAACGCATTACTTAAACTATTATCTAACCCACTATGCCCTGCCATGCCAGGAATTGTTGTATTAAATTGTTTGTTTGTTGATGTTATAGAATTGAAAAAAGCCTCCGTATATTCCTGATCTCTTTTGTTTGCTGTAAGAGCGGTGTCTCTAACCCAACACCCAATTGCCAAAGACATCATAAGGTCATCATTGTAACCTCTCATAGCTTGCGGCTTCCCATTGTTCCAAATAAAAGTATCCATCTCCTGACATAAGCGACTGGAATGTATAATAACTAGTTTATTTCTTATAAACTCTTCCATTTTCGCGACGATGAGTGGCCTCGTTTTAGTGGTCGTCGAAAAGCCGGGGACCGAACTAGAATTTGTATAAGCGACTTCCGATTCGATGAATTCGTGAGTACCCTTAACGGAATAATATATGTTAGGATAATTAAGAAGCTCTAACTTTTCCAACACAGAGATACCTATACCAATATTTTCAACAACCAAAAGAGCATTGCCGTATTCTTTACCGACTTGATTAAGTATATTCGAGTACATATCTAAAGATGGTTTGCCCTGGTATTCTGCAACCTGTTCCATATCTGAAATTCTGAACACATGAAAGGCAGAACTATCTTTCCCATCGCCTCGGGCCACATCCGCAATCAGTAAATACTTTTCTTCCGGCTGATAGCCGGCCCATATCCAATAATTTCTGTCGAACCCAGTTCTATACTTAGGCTCAAGCATAAGAGATTTAATATAATTTATATCGTCTGGATTTATAACTGTTTCGCCAGAAGTGTTGAAGTTGCATTCCAGCTCCTGTGCAATTTGACGTTTAGACATATTTCTTGTTTCTTTGTCAAACCATTCTTGGTCTCTCTCCGGGTGTACATCCCACGGCAAGACAGAAGGAAAGAAATCGTTCAGATTCTGGTCTGAGTCGGAGTAGGTCTTGTGAAACCAGTTGCCTACGCCATTGGGGGTTGAGAGAGCGATACAACGACCACCAGTTGACAAGGTAGGGTATAGACCTGTCCAAAGCTCGTCTAGGCCCTCGATATGAGCAGCTTCGTCTAATACTAAGAGAGACAGTGCCTCAGAACGACCAGCGTCTCCAGAGGTTGAAGTGGCCTTGATTTGTGAGCCATTCCCCAATTCAAATGACGCTCGGTTGTCAATTTTAATATCAGAAATTCTAATCCAAGCTGGTAGATTCTTCATTATACCTTTGACTTTCTTAACGACGTTTGTCGCAGTAGAAAACTTTGTAGCCATAACAAGAACGTTCTTGTCTCTGTGAAACAGCATCATCCACACGATATACGCGGAAACTATTGTGGATAGCCCTAACTGTCTAGCCTTCAAGATAACATTGAATCGATGATCATTAAAGTTCACTAACATATCGTCCTGGTAGGGATATGTTTTAAACGGGATCAGCCCTTTCATGGGATGTGAGATCCTACAATAGTTATTAATGAAATAGGCCGGGTCCTTCCCCGACCTAACTATTTCTTTAAGAACTTGTTTCTTTGTAAGCTCATAGGCCATCTGACTTACGTTTTCTTTCTGGTGTCGTTCTGTGGCCTCTTGCCCTGGAAACCTCCCGCATCAAGAAACTTTTTAAAGTTTTTATCCATTCTTTTCTTATCCGATTCCACCGCCACTCCTTCAACATCAGAAATGGAACCTATGTTATAAAATCTGTGCGCCTGGCACCAAGTGCGAACTCGGGAAGTGTTCTGCACTATAATTTTAACTTCATCTTCGGGGGTGAGGGAAAGAGAGTCGCCGGTAATTGCCTTATACTCTTTCTTCAAGAATTTAGCGATATCATTTATCATAGACTCGGTATCGCCCTCAAAAGAACCGCCATAAACTTCCTTTAACATAACTTCTGCATGATATGTGATGCACAACTTGTTTCCATGAAACTTTACGCCAAACCCGTCCATAACTCTTTTATCTATAATGGGGTCGCCCTCTTCTCTTTTCAAGCCAACCTTTCTGGCTTTGCCATCAGAAGAATAACCCTCTATGTGGGCACCGTCATATGCATTGGCGGCAGCCTGTGAGATGCCCCTGATTACTTCCAAAGTTGTTGCCATTAGTTCTTCTCCTTAGAGGGTCTCCACCCTGTTGTCCATCTTTCTTCTCTGCCTTCGACCCACTGAATATAGCAATTGTAGCAACAATCGTATTTGTTCATATAGGTATCGTCTTTAAGATTAAAAGAAAATGTTTCACAAACGGGGCAGTCCCTCCTTGTACTTTCTCTAGTAAGTAGTTTTTTAGACATTAAAACGCCATCAACTTCTATTTTCTCTTGGGACTCCTCATATTTACTTTCTTTCTCTGTCAACTTCTTCAGTTGCTCCTTGTACTCTTCTTCTTTTTCATCATTCCAGTGTGTGCGAGGATTCTCTACAGTTTCGTGTCCATACTTCTTTGCGATTGCCTGCTCTATCCTAGCAATTCTATTTGGATCCTTCATCCTATCTCCTAGCTATATGATATGTTCCGAAGCCAAGCCCAAAACCAACAGCCACACTTGTTACCACAACAACTGGAACATTTAGTTTCTTGTTCTTTTTAATTATGTCTCGGAGTTCTTTCAGTTCTTTATCTCGCGTATCTATTTCTATTTGACAACGAGCTTGTGTTTCGTCTAAAGTTATTTGTACATTCTTAAGAACTAGGTCGTAATCAAGTGTTAACTTCTCTTTTTCAAAGTTACATAATGCTTGTTGCTCCTGCACTAAGAATTCTTTCCATGTTAGAAGCTTAGCTGTTGCCTCGTCATCGAAGCAAGTCGCTTCGAAAGGAGCTTTGCCTCCTTTGGGCAAGAGGGTGAACTTGCCGTCTCCAGCGTAGGCAGGTGCGCACAAAACTAAACTAATAGTTAATATTTGTGCAGCCCTACTCCACATGCTCAAACCCAAACTTTGACTCTATTTCTTTGATTAGCTGTTCTGGGTTGTCGCGTCGTAATGCAACATACTCCTCTACCTTTTCTTCTTTAGCCTGTGCTAATTCTTCCTTGAAGTCCATGTACTGTGACTCCAAGAGATAAATCTTTTCCTTGTATTCTTCTAAGGCTGCTTCTTTTCTTTCTGTCTCTCGTTGATAACTCTCTTTCAGCTCTTTAATTCTTGTCTCGTAACTCTCCACCGAAGCGTCGTATGCATTTACGAGACCTCTGTGGTCTTGCCACCAAAAGAAAGAAACCACGAATAGCAAAATTGCTATTGTGATTCCCTTCCAGTATTTGTTTAGAAATGCTAAAGTAGCATCCATCAGGCACCCTTGACTTTGGCGATGGCGTCGATAACTGACTGACCACCAATGTAAAGAGCCGAAATCATAACCCAATCACCACTGGATAGAAATCCATAAGCGGCTAGGCCCGTAGCCGTGGCCCACACAAGAAGCTTGCGCGAAACAACCTTCTCTAATCCTTTGTCGATTACTGTACTCATCTTTGCCATATTTATGCTAACCTCCCTCTAGTCATTTGTGGGGCGGTCTCTTTGGCGGTTTCAACCATATCATATATATCTTTAGTTTTTTGTTCAATTTCTTCTGGCGTTACCACGCCTTTTTTTGCCTGTCTTGCAAGCTCTCTGGCTCTTCCTCTTATCTCTTCACCAGCCACGACAAGCTCGGCATCGGTCGGCTCTTTTTTGTTTATACTCTTAAATTCTTCTATGTATGAACTCGTTGCTAATGGAACAAAAGCTTCAATATTTTCTCTACGTTTTCTGGCTTTTTTAGTTATAACCCTAACTGCTTCTTCAAACGCCAAGGCAAGGGCAGCAGAAAAAACACCGGCCAATACTACTTCTTCTATTCGTTGCTGGCTGTTCTCCTCCGCATTTTCATTCAAGAAATACCTTGGATCACGTCTCTTTTTATTTTTAGTTGGTTTGCCCCATCTCATAGAACTATTTCTCCAATACTATAAATAGTTCAGCAATCCACAAAAGCATGGCCGTCTTTTTGTTCTATAATTATTTGCATATCCACACAATCTTTGAGGGCTTCAAGGTGTGAAATCAGTAAAACGGTCTTGAAATGAGACTTTATCATGTCTAGCATTCTTGTGAATCCTTCCATGTTTTCTTCATCCAGAGCAGTCCCCGGCTCATCAAGGATAAACACATCGCCCTTTGGGAGGTTAGAGACAGACAGTAGAGCAAGCCTAATTGCCATTGCTGCTATTGTCTTCTCCGCTCCGGAACCCATTTCCAATGGTCTTGAATCTTGTTCTGGGTGCTCAATATGTATATTTAATCTTTTTCCGTCGTCTTCGAAAAAGACTCCAAAGTCAACAATGTTAATTAGAAATTTAGATATCTCTTCATTGATGACCGGAAGCTTGCTCTTAATAATGTCATAAGCAATACCATTGCTATGCATACACTTAAGGTAAAGGTCATAGGCTGAATACTCCTCCTGTAGTTTAATTAGTTCACTTTGTTGTTCTCTTAGGTTCTCGACCTTCTGTTCCAACGAGCCAAGCTTCTTATAAAGAGACTTGACTTCATTGTCTAAATCACTTCTTTTATTCATGAAAACAGCAAGTCTAGTAGTAAGAACACCCTTTTTCGTAATCAAGTCGTTTAAGTTATCGACTGCCTCTTTATTAGAGATATATTGATTTTCTTTTTCTTCTAGTCTATCAATTTGAATTTCAAGATTACTTGTCAATGCCTCGTTCTTGGAGAGAATAAGATTAATTCTAACTATCGATCCTTCATGTCCTTCCTTCTTTCTTAGAAGTTTGTTATACTTATCCACACATGCCTGGGCTTCCTCTACCTCAAAAGAAGATTTCTTCTCTTCACACTCTCCCCGCTTAGTCTCCAAGAAATCTATATCACTCTGGTTTGCGGGGATGTTTGCTTTGGCAACATACGCGTCCTTAATAAATTTACATGTAGGATATTTTGTTCCACAGGGTATACCTTCTAGAATAGAAGCCTGCCTTTCGTTCCTGGTCTTTTCTTTTTCTAGCTCCACGACCTTCCTGCTTATCTTGGCCAGGAACACATCCAGCTTAGATGAATTCTCTATCCTCTGTGTGTAGCCATCTATATCGAGTTCTTCGACATATTCCTGTATCGCTTTTACAACTTCCGTAGAAGTCTCTAGCTTTTTCTTTAATTCTTTCTCTTCATCTGCTAGAGAAACGTATTGATTTTTCTTATCAAGAAGATCCCTACGAAGGTTCGCGATATCAATAAGCTCCGTCGGAGTGCTATTAATCTCAATGTCCAGCTTCTTCACCGCCTCCTCAAGATCAGAGATAGAAGTTTCCGTCTTAGACATTTCACCCTGCTTTTCCTCATGTTCAAAGACGCACTCCTGCAAGGAATAGAGAGCCGTGTCTATGTCAGAAGCAAAGTCTTTCCCCTCAAGCATCTTCAAGCCACCACGAAGACTAGAGGCTTCCGCTTTAGCAAACTTAAACTTTCTGTCAAATAACTCAAGGTCTAGAAATTTTGCAAATATTTCTTTTCTCTTTGTTGAGCCTTCACGGATAAACGAAAGTGAATCTAACTGCGAAGACATAGACGTGAGCAGAAAATCATCGATCGTACCGAAGGTCTTTCTTATTTCTTTATCGGTCTCGTTCCTCGTGGTGTCGTTAAGGATAGTCTTTGTACCGTCTAGGGCTTTTGATGAGAAGATGACATCAGTCTTAGCTTCAACCGTCTCCTTACCCTTCGAATTCTTATTATACTTCTCTGACTTTCGGTGGATATTCCATAGAGTTCCATCTTCTGTCATTAGCTCCAATTCACCACAAGCATAATCTTTGTCATGATTGATAACATTAACATTCTTTCTCTCATTCTTCGAAGTCGTGTTAAACATCGTGTAAAGAAGACTATCGATGATGCTAGACTTGCCAGAGAAGTTCTTGCCAAAGATACCGACTATTCCATTAAGATTGCTGAAGTCTACTCTGTTATCTTCTCCATAATTGAATAGATTATCGAAAGTAAGACTTTGTATCTTCCAATTAACATTTCTTAGGACTTCTTCTTTCTCCTCGGCCATAAGGTTGTATTTGTCGTTTAGTTCAATGATCTTTGACATAACATCTTCTTTTAGCTGGTAGTCTGCAAGGAACTCTTTGATAAGTCGACGTTGCACTACTATATCTCTAAGATCATCATGGTGAATGTCTTCGACTGTATCCTCAGCAATTCCATGTCGGCTGATGTTCCGGTTTAAAAAGGAAATACTTTCAGGCTTAAACCTATGCTGTGCTACATCAACTGCCTTCTTCATGTTTTCAAGGCTTATGCTCTCATTAGAAACGAGACGGACACGAGCACCTTTTTGAATAGTTACCGTTGGTAACTTGCCATTTTCTAGTACGACTGTAACAAATGGCTTAGGATTCTTAAATATTATTCTTTTAACATCAAAATCGTCTCTGCTTCTGATATCCCATATAAGAATCCCCTTATCCTCAGACTCACCAAATCCTTGCTGTATAGTAGAGCCTGGATATCGTATCTTACCAGCTCTATCCATTGCCTGGGGCTTGTGAATGTCCCCAAGGAAGGCAAAGTCAAACTCTTCAAAGATGCTAGCCTCATGTTCTCCGTTCTCCATAACCCACCCGCTATCTGTCTGGCAGTTCGAAATGGACCCATGATATAAAGCAATGTTTATGTTATCATAATTCGACGGATCTTCCCATCCGTCTTCGTCAAAAACAGACAGCACATTAAGCGCATAACCGTCCCGTAGATAGACTTCCTGTGAGTTCTTGAGTAGGTGTAGCCTTGGATGCTCAAGAGCCTCCACGATGGGCGTGAGAGCGTCTAAGCGTCCTGTATTCTTGAGGTTGCCATCGTGGTTGCCAAGAATAATATACGTGGGTGCAATATCTGCTAAGTTACGAAAAAAATCAGAACACACATCCACAAATTCTGGAGATATCTGTGTCTTTGTATGTGCGATATCTCCGCAATGAATAATATAATCTACATTCTCGTTCCTGATAGATTCGTATAGCTGAGCGAAGACCGCTTTATATTCTTTGTGATATCTTAGATTCCGTATGTGTGTATCTGCTATATGTGCAAATTTCAATTATCCTCCCCTTAGTATCAACACTGCTCCCGCTTCAATGCCACTTGTCACTTGGATCACTTCTACGGCTAGTTCTTTTCGTGTTGTATCCTTATTGCTAATATAATTTTTCATAATACAAGATAAGACTCCTAGATTTTCGTACATCTTAGAAACATAGATATTAATCTGTTGAATTTTATTTTTTGCCTGTTCTCTTAGAATTGACGGGGCTGGTATACGAATCGGACTTATCGGTTCAGCATAGAAATGTATACTACTGCCTTCGTACCAAGTAGCCTGGAAAAGCTTACTGATTCTTGCGTCTTGTTTAGCTCGTTCATCGAAAAAGCTAACGAATTCCTGTCTAAACCCTGACATCTTAGGACTAATATTAAAAAGATTCACAAATTTTATCGGATTGCGTTTTGAGTCTTTTGCTACAAGCTGTTGGTTATAGAGAGTGAGAATCTCATCTATGGACTGCCGAAGCAGTCCAGGATCTATTTCAAATTTACGTATAAAAAGTTCTATCGTTAAGCTAACGTCAATATCTACTTTTTCGTTATTTTGCATCTTTTTCTGGCCCTTCCGAGCTTGTTTCCTGCCAGAAAGATTTTTTATCACACCAACAAAATAAAACTTGCCAGTTTTCAACATCGCCTCAAGAAAATTCATATAACTTCCTTTGACTTCATTACCCGAGATAAATTTCAAACTTATACCAGTTTCCATTTCGTTTGGCTTTATCTCGTTTGAAAAATTAATATCTGATATTTGTCGTGAACCGCCAGCATGCTCACCACCTAAAACTGCTGCCATTATCGGTTCTAGCATGTAACCTGATGCTCTTGGGTTTCGCCTCTCGGATTCCGCCAAACTTTGAATCGTGTCTAAAAAAATAAAAGAAGCAAATTCCTCCTTTATATCCATCCCTGGCCGACCTGATGCGACCGCTTCATTTAAGCGCTCATTTAGTGATTCTACTTTCTCTTCCACTGTGCCACCGGTTATATTCAGTTGCTGCAATAGGTCTCTTCCGTCTGCTTCACTAGCACTTTTGCCAACTAAATCGTCTAAATCATAAGATGGCCAGATAGGAATGTCCTCGCATCCATCTCTTATCGATTTCTTTTGGCTTTCTTCTTTAATTAGTCCCCTCTTCTTCGCTTCCTTTTCGAAGGACTGTTGAACAAAAGACATAATATCATCATCTGAAATTTTAAACATTCTATAGGCTCCTTACTCTCTGAAGTAAATAGTTGTTTGTGTTCATTACCGTTGCTTGTTCTTTCCTTTGTTGCAGAACATCTCTTGGCATTTCTGCTACATCCTCGTAGCCTCTTGTATCTAGAGTATGTGTGTCAACTCCGTATCCCATTAGATTACTTGCTATTGAAGAAGACTTGCGTTCAGCATCACTATCAAGAGCAAGATAGACTCTAGAACCATGTCTTACTATTCCTTGGAATAGTTTCGACTCAGTTCTTAATGTAGAACCTAATAAAGGTATTGACGTGCCAATAGAATAAGCTCGTATTGCATCAAAGATTCCTTCAACAAGAATTATATCTTTAGACCAATCAACGTAGAGTTCATTGAATATAATGTTTCTGTTGACTTGAGGATTCTTATATCTCATCCAATCGCCAGTATAAGAGCGAGCAACAAAGAAGTTAGCACAGCCTGACATACCAAAGGATGGAACAATAATTCTATTCCTGTACTCACCATCTCGGCAGTATCCAATTTTCCATCTGAGAATGTCACTTTTTGTAACTCCACGTTTATTAAGATAGTTCATTGCTGATCTTGCTGCGATAGGAAGGTCAACATCAGTGAGTGTTTTAAACTCAGGCGGAAGAGGTATTTCTTCTTCTTTTTCTTCTTCTGGCTCTGCAAAGATATTCTCAAGGCCAGTTAGTTCTACTTTATTTGTGAGAACTCTCCACGCTCGTATTTCTTCGAAAGAGCCATGCCTACGTATGATTTGATAAACATCAAGCCCACGAGTGTCACAAACCCAGCATTTATAAGCATTCTTCTCTAAGTTGACAGAGAGCTTTCTCTTATGGTGTTCGCAATAAGGACAAAAGAAAAGATGTTCTTGGTTAGAAATACGGTACTGACCAAGAACATCTTTTAGAATTTGGAGTTTTTCCCTCATGCCACTAGTATAGCATGGTGTGGCTTAAGCGTCAAGAACCTTACGAACTTCGTCTTCTATAATTTCTTTTAGTTCTTTTTTCTTGACCCTTTTTCTTACCTTTTCTGCTCGCTTTGTTAATTTTACTGCTTTCTTTTTTTTGCCTGCCTTTTCTTTTTCTTTGGCTCTCTCACCTAACTCCGCTGCCTTCCGAAGCTTCTTGGCATATCTTTTGGCTTTTCTACGATCCCTTTTCTTGCTACCAACCAAATCCAATAATCTATCAAGAGCAAATAAATCTTTTATGGGGTTACCCACAACAAAACCACTATTTTTCTTTACAAATTTTACAAAATTCTTATATGTTTTGGTGCTGCCTGGGAGGATAAATTTCCCTTCCTCCAGGGTCTGTTCCTGTTCTGTCGCGAACCATTTTTGGAGGACAGGGTCAACCATTTCCAATTCTTTCAAAGTGTCGACAAAACCAGCAAGCCATTCATACCAACGCTCATGATCTTCTTGTGCCCCAGGAATTCCATTTAATATATCGCGTAGCTTAGCCTTTATGTTGGCCGACTCATTGGCCAACCGCGCTGCTGCGGCTGCTCCAGCAACTTCCACGGCTCTTTTGGATGCTTCCGAAGGAGTTTTACTCCTCGTTGCGCCTGTTGACTCTGTTTCTTCGCCTGTTACAGTTCTGTTGGTAAGCCCATTCCAAAGTTGGATGTGAGTTTCAACAAGATTATCTATTAAAGGTTTTAAGTGAGCTATGGCTTTTGATGGGCCGTTGAAAGGCATTTCAACGCCAGTTCTAGAAGCCATGCTATATTCTTTTCCTACCCTAGCTTCCATATCCCTGACGAGGCGCTCTCTTAGCTCATCAGATGGATAAGAACCAGAACCAGCATCCTTATATTTTTTAGGCTGTAGCTCTTCTAAAATTCTGTTTACGTCTTTTATGGCGACTTCTCGTCTCTCCATAATTGCTTTAGAAGTTGTATCGGTCCAGCCTGTTTCAGCGAAGATAGAAGAAACATAGCCGAATGAATCTACCTGGATTCCTCTAACAAAAGAATATATTCCAGCAGTAGCAGCGTCTAATATAACATTTATTAAGTGTGTGTACCCTTCATCGTCAAAAGACTGTATTTGATTTATATAAGAATTCAAGTAAGCATTATATGATTTGTTAACATTTACTAATAAAGACTTTGCTTTTTCTGGGATTCCATCAAATATAAATGGTTCTTTTGATACATCATAACCCCAATATATTTTCCAGAAATCATCTAGTAATATAAAAAGTGGACCCATTCCAGATAATACTATCCTGCTTACGAAGAAGGAGGCCATTCCCAAGATAGAAGGGAGAATCCCTGGAAGCAAGCTTTCGGCTGTGGTGGTTCCTTTGGTAGTTGCTTTGGTAGTTGCTTTGGTAGTTGCTTTGTTGCTCTTGCCCACCACGCTCCCCATGGCGCGTTTCTTACCGATAAGCTTAGCCCCTAGTTTTGCTAACCCGCCAAATTCATTTAGCTCTTCTTTTTTTTTAAATGCATTAAGGGTTTCTTCTCTAATGATCTGGTGTAACTGGGATTCTTCAAGGGTAACAGTGGGTAAA
>Ga0080013_1000898_pt1 | contig 40787 bp, 51 predicted proteins | sample ETNvirenome_6_85_FD_69236 | JGI IMG/M metagenome (GOLD analysis project Ga0080013, IMG submission 69236) | Marine viral communities from the Pacific Ocean - ETNP_6_85 (SPADES assembly) (version 2) | ecosystem: Environmental > Aquatic > Marine > Oceanic | place: Pacific Ocean | collected 2013-06-19 | reverse complement strand
TTGCAGAGCCTGATACTGTAAATGCTGTTGTGTGATCACCGGAGCTTCTGTATGTAGCTTTCCAGGCATCACTCCAAACTACCCATGCGGCTTTAGTAACTATTCTATCTGCTTTAGTTTGTGCTGTAGTGCCGCCATCTCTTGTTGCATGAGCAATACCGTTTGCTCCAACGTTAGGACGAGTGGGTCTAGTTAAAGTTGATTGATGTGCTGATAATGTTAGTGCCATAACACTATTTATTTGTTATTAGTTTTTGCTATGTGGGGGTAATTTCTTTTCTACCCACCAACGATGCTTACGTGTAATGGGATCGTACTTGCGTACTTTTAACTTTTGATTTTTCTTTTCGCCTTTGCCAGGTTTAAATGCGTAATAATAAAATGCATGGTCTTTTGAATCTGCATCTTCAGGAACTAGTCTTACTTTAGTATAAGGTCGTTTAGTTTTTGGTTTATCTGCTGGCATTAACTTTCCATTGTTGTTACAATACGATTAGTAACTTTATATGGATCAGCGTTGCCTGAAGGACGTCTATCTTCTAAATAGCCTTTCCATTCATTATTAATAGTAGAAATAGGAACTCTAACACTAGCACCTCTATCTGAAATACCATAGGTAAATTTATCAATGTGTTGGGTTTCATGTTCTCCCGTTAATCTTTTTTCATTGCCTGAACCATATACCATAATGTGTTCAGAGTGAGTAGCAGCAAATTCTTCACATATAGATTTAAACAATTCTTTTCCACCTACTTCTCTCATTAAATCACTAGAGAAATTAATATGTAATCCAGACCCATTCCAATCCCCTTCAATAAGTTTAGGTGTTAAATCCACATTTACTTCATATCTTTCAGTAATTCTATATAACAAAAATCGAGACAACCATAAATCATCACTAGCATTTTTTGCTCCTTCTGCAAATAACTGATATTCCCATTGTCCTACCATAACTTCTGCATTAACACCAGTAATATTAAGACCTGCTTCTAGACAGACTTGTAGATGTTCTTCCACTATATCTCTGCCTGCTACTTGTTCATTTCCTACCCCACAATAATATTTGCCTTGGGGTGCGGGGTATCCCTCTGAAGGAAATCCTAATGGTTTTCCTTTAGAAGTTAGAATGTACTCTTGTTCCAATCCAAACCAATATTGTTCATCTTCTTTTATAATGTGTCTTTTATTAGAGGAATGGGGTGTATTATCGGAATTATATACTTCACACATCACTAGAAATGCATCTAACCTTTGGGGGTCCATAATTACTCTAACAGGAATTAATACACAGTCAGATTTATTTCCTGTGGCCTGTAGAGTAGAACTCCCATCAAAATTCCAATGGGGTAATTCCTCGGCACTAGGAATTATTCTTCCATTATCAGCAATGGTACGTTTTATTTGCATTACAGGTTTTTGTAATGGGTCGTAATCCCAAATTTTAGTTTTACTTCGTAAGTTGGGTTCTGGTGTTGTCCCGTCCAACCAAATGTACTCTAATTTTACTTTCATTTAAAATTTAAATTTAATATAATTTATTTATTTGTTACAATTATAATTATAACAATCAAAAAGGTAAGTCCTCTGGGATAGAAATTTCTCTTTTACCTTCTTCAGTAGTAAAACCATTTTTCTCATCCCATATCAGTTTTTCTTTTTTCCCACTAATCTTATTAGAAAGATGAATGGTTGGAAATTCAAAAGAATGGTTTTTAAAATAAAAATTAAGTCGATTTTTTAAACACTTACACACATTTTTCCATGTTCCAGTAGGGGGTTGGTTAAATTTCATTTGACTTTGGATATGGGTAAAAGTAGTAAGAGAAGGGGAAATAACCAAACCCAACGAAGTAACTCCATTGGGAGCAAACTCCGAAGTCATTCTCTCTTCCCCCTTTCTTACTGAAATAATTAAACTCTTATATCGGTCTACATAACTTCTTACACAATGGTGTTGATGTTGTCCCTCATCAAAATAATCCAAATCGGTTTTAAGAATCATAACTTGGTGATGTTCTTTATCACATATTATATCTTCTTCCATATAGTTTACAAATCCTTCATCGTATTGATATACTGTTTCTTTATTTCTTTCACATAAATGAATAAGGTTGGACCATTCTAGATGTTCGTCTTCAAATTGTTTTAAAGTTTTGGCTTTAATTCGTTTTTTAATTCCAAACCCACCTAGTTTATTTTTAATCATAAAATGGTCATAGAGTTGGTTTAAAAAAGAACTATTACTTACATGCTTTAATACTTTGATTAAATTAAGTTTTTCATAATTAGTTAAGCTAAAGTCTCGGACTTCCTCAATCCCCACTCTAGATGACTCATATTTTATATCCAGATTCGAATTGGTAATCTTAAGGAAAGATAAGGGTATTTGTTTAGCGTGTCTTTCACCAAATATTTCTTCTAACTCTTGTAAGTCAGTTAAATTTAATGTACCACACGTATTTAATAATTTTATATAATATTTTCCTTTTAACTTTTTTTTATGAAGGATAGTTCTAACTAAATTCATATTACACTGACGTAGATATCTAATGCCGGGATAATGAGTGATAAGGTATTGATAATAATCATTAGGGACTTTAATTTTCCATTGTTTTATAAACCATTTCATTAATGCGTCACCTAGTCCTGTACCGAATCCCTTTTTAAAGGAGACCTTTAGTTGGAGTTCTTCACTTAATTTTTCTTGTAGATTAATGAAAAAAGTTATAAGGTCTTCATCAAAGAGACTCCCCGATTCAATACCACCATTAAACCAGACCACCTTATTTAAAATATTAACATCAGTTAAAGGATTTAAAGTAGAAACAATTTTTTGAAAATCATTTTTAGTGGTAGTAGTTATTCTTTTTCTATTACCAAATTTAGATGTGGTAATAAAAAAATTCTTAGTTTTGAAATTAAAGGTAATGTGAATATCTTTACTGTGTTTGGCAAAATATCTATGACCTACCTGCCTACTTTTAGCAAATTTAAAAATAGAAAGTTTAAGTTTCTCTTTATTCTTTTCTAAGACAATAGTCGTTCTATTAACAGAAGCACTATTGAAGGTGTCCACTCCTTCTTTCAACCACTTCTTCTCATCTGGTGGGATATCTATTATGGTGGGGAGGGGGGTAAAATAACCGACTTCAACATGTTTAGTGTTAAAGCCGGTCTTAGAACTTGGAGTCTGTTCTACATAGGGGGTGGCAGTTCTTCCTTCATGTTGTTTTCGGTCTAATGTTAAAAAATCAAAGGGGTCCAACTCTACCGTTTCTTCTGGCATTATACGTTTGATTTCATTGTAGTTATGATGCTTTTTAAGGTCAAAGACCTCCTTTTTATATTTTAAAATGGGAGTCCATTCTCTTTTTTTAGCACTTTTTTCCTTCTTCATTTTACAAATGTAAGAAAAAAGGGGGAGAAAAACAACCAATTTTTTGTCGTATATAATCTGTTTATAGATAAAAATAAAAATTTTTCCATACCATTATTTTACTAATATTAAGGTGTTCTCCTTCCTTTTCCCTATTTTTCAAAATATACGATAAAAAAGAATATCTAAAAAACTGTTTTTTATGTAAATCTCTTTCTAATTATCGTCAGTGATTTCACATAATAAACTGTTAAAAAAATACAATTATGAAAAAATTCATTTTAACATTTGCGATTTGTATTGGAACTTTATTAGGTTTTTCTCAAGAAAAGGGAACAACTCAAATAAGTGTTCTTAATATCTCATCTGAAAGTGCTATTATCAATGTTTCTTCACCCAGTATCACCCATTATTTTTTCGATAATGTTGGTCTTACTTTAGGTATTGCAAACTTTGAAGATATCAATATTGGAACAAGGTATTACATTAAAGATAACAATTTCGCATACGCTGGTTACGGTACCGGTTCGAAATCTCTAGATATAGGTTTAGGTAAAACTTATGGATGGGGAGAGAATGTACAAATAGAACCAAGACTTAACTTCACCGATGTAATCGAGGATGATAGGAATTTGGGCTTAAGTGTGCATCTGAACTTCGTATTTTAATTAGTATTAATTTAGTCGTGTCTCTGCTAGACACATAAACTGTTAAAAAAAACTAAAACATGGAAAAGATTTTTGGAAGTATCACAACATTTTTCTCTGGAGTAATAGATTTGTTATTTACATTCTTAACTCTAGGCATCTTAGTACAAGTACTTTTCGGAGGAGCAGTATTTGGAATGGACGTAGTTGGGAATGTTACTAGTTTGATAGACACTTTAGGAAACTCAGGTTTCGTTGGTCTATTAGCTGTAGTTGTCCTAGTGAAACTGTTGGATAAAAAATAAGATAGATTAAGAATAAGAAAAACCCCGGTTTAGGCCGGGGTTTTTTAATTAAGAGAATATACCTTAGTCCTTGAAAAGTTGTATATGTGGGAATGGATTCAATATTCAAGATTTCTACCCTTCCGCCAAAAGTTACCTTATAAACTAAGTTAATTAATCAACTGTAATTGATTCACGATATATTCTAAACATACTCTTCAGCTAAGGTCCAAAGTTTTTTATTAACATTTAACCTTTGGTCGATATTTGTAAGTTCCCTTACAGTTTGTTGTCGTCCTGAAGCTAACTGATATGTAATACCACCTGTTAAGATTTTCTCCTGAACTACATTGAAGACATTCCAGAGTTGGTCACCTTTATCAGCTGTTCTAATAGGACTCAAAAGTTCATCTAAAGGAAGGAATTCTTGACCGTCTTTCCAACGGGTTAAAATAGCCTTTTTAGCAAAATCCTTTTTAGTCGTATCACTCAAGATGGTTGTTTTAAAATTATCAACACACCCCATAATGGTAGGAATAGATGTAACTACTTTATCAGTAATAGATTGAACATCATTTAAATCATACCATTGGTGTTTGATTTTAACTTTTTCAAAAGTTTGGTCTGCTATAACCAATCCATTAGAACATACTAAACGAAAAAGTCCTGCGTGAAGGTTAAAAGCATTTCTCCCATCATGAGAGTTGGTAAGTACAATCTCAGGAATAATGTCATCAATCATGGGAATATCATCATTTCTAAAACGAAGCATGTGTTTGGTATATAAACCTCCTTCAGTTCGGGAATTACGTTGAGTGGCGTCATAAACATGCCATCCCCCTTTACCTAAATCGTCTATAATTGTAGTGGTTGGAATAAATGTATATTTATCCGAAACATTAGATGATGGTTGGTTGGTGTAAACGGATGGCGCGTTTAACTGAATTTCTTCTTGACTTAATGGTTGATTAAATAGATTCCTCATTTTTTTATTTATTTTAAATGTTTTGTAATTAACTTTATAATACAAATATAGACAAATAATTTGGAACTGCAAAGTAAAAATCGAAATAAAATAAAATAAATGGGATTTAATAAAAAATGGTTGTCCAACGACAATATTTTACACACTTATAACACCAAAGGATTATATGGGTTAAAAAAAGAAATAGACCGTGCAGATGCAATAATCAGTGAAAAGGGTTTATCTTCAGACATCATAGATGTATTATTGGAAACCAATAACAATACCACGGAAACGTGGAATAAAATAGCACAATTGATAAAAACACACACATGAGTGACACACAAACTTTAAAAAATTTACAGAATCTATTAGAAGAAAAATATCAACCAATTCTCGTGGTCCAATTATTAAGGGTACCCCCGCAAGACGAATTAACTGCATTTGCCCAAAAACTATCTGCAGACTTTGGTTATAAAGTATTGGTATTGCCGGGAGACATAGAAACTAAAGTAGAACTAATCAGTGTATTGAAAAGTGAAACGGTAGAATTAGAGACCATTCAAAATAAGGTACTCACCTTAATTACTGAATTAGAAAAAGAACACGAATCCGTTCTCCAGCCAGTAGGTTTGGCATATGAAGAAAAGAAAATCCTTTGAAGAGTATGGTGAAGGACCTATGGTTTAAATTCTAAGGTGTCTCCTTGACTAATTCCTAATACATCTACCTCTCCACCATTTAACTCTAATACCCTATTTCCTATACTCCGATAAGAAGGACACTGGGTAGTACAAGGGGTGGCGTTCTTTGCAATATGGGTAACCTTATTATTAACCATAAAAATAATATCTAGGGGAATTAAACAATTCTTCATCCAAAAGGATAGTTCTTGAATGTCAGGAAATAAGAATAACATCCCACCATTCAGACTTTTTCTACCCATCATCCCCTTATTACGTTGGTTTGGGGTTTTCATTATTTCTAATGGAATTTCATATCCTTTTTGAATCAATTTCATATCTATAAATACCCTCTTACATTATATTTATTATAAATGACCACTAAAACTCCACTCATAATAGAAACTACCCAATATCAGGGAACGACTTCTCAGATAGTGAAAGACATCTTTAAAGTAATAAAACAAAATATTACTGAAGAGGAACAAAAAACTTATTACCTTCCTGAAGAGTTAGATTTAGATAAACCATTTTATGATGCAGCGTATGGAAGTGGGGTAAGTGTAGAATTAACCATCAAACGGGATACAGAAATGACTGAACCCTTTTTAGTCGATGCCCTCTATGTTCCTGAAGAAGAAATAATAGAAATAGTCATACAACTTAATCCTTTTGAGGAACCTAAAAGTTATGCTCCTCTCTATCAGTATTTAATGGAATATGTAAGACATGAATTGGAACACTTTGACCAAGAGTATAAAGGAACTTTACCCGATGCAGAAGAAGGTCTGGGTACGATGGAATATTATTCTCAACCTCATGAGGTAAAAGCACAAGCTGCAGGATTAAATCTTAAGGCTAAAAAAACCCGACAAGGTTATGAAAAAGTTGTAGGTGACTCCATCGAACTCACCAAACAACGATATGGTTTAAGTGATGAAGAAGGTAATGACCTTTATAACCTTATTGTGGGAGATATAGAAGAAAGATATGGAAAGAAAGAATTAAATGAACATCAAGAAAGTGTAGGGATTACAGAAAATCTAGTGAACTCAATTAATAATTATTTTAATCCTCCCAAATATAAAGGTGTATGTGAAATTAAAGCATATCTAACTGGTGTTACGGGAATAGAACCCCTTAAGGTCACAATCATTTATGATAAGAACTCCCTTCCCCGCAACTCCACAACTCACTCCCCACCCTATCGTTCGGAGGTAGATGACATACGTGAGGACGTACAAGAGGACTTAAAAACATTATTTGGAATACAACGGTGGAAGATTGGTGTAGGACTAGCAGATTGTGAAAGTGACTACTCCATTCTTTATGAACAGGATGAATCATTTACCCCTAGAGGTCATACTATCTTCGATGATGATGAATTCAAAGTCTGGGCAGCCTTAGATGAGAAATCATTTTGTGAATTTGCAAAAGAAACTAAATGGTGTGACCCAACCATCTTCAACACTATGTGGAATAGAATGTATGGTGCAGGTGGGGGAGGTACCTATTACTTTGTCAAAGATAAAAAAAGCGGTGACTTAAATCTAATATCCGATTATAGTAAAATCCCATTACTGAGGGAAGGTGAAGTACGTGAGGTATATAACACTGACGGAATACCAACGGATAAATTTGCATTTTTCTCCCATAAACCCGAACTACGAAAATTATTTGACGTTAAGTATACTTTACAACAACGCATTAAATATGAGATGCCTTTTACTCCTCAGGAACAGGACAACTGGTATGAAGAAAATATTACCCCTCTGAGTACGGTTGTATATGCGTTAGCCCAAGGAAAAGAGGTAGAGAAAAATATGGCCCTCCTAGAGGACCTGGTAGGGCCCGCCCTAACCGTTATCGATGGGTATCGTTATCGTTCTCCCGTCGGAGGGCATAGTGGACAGATTGAGATAATGGAGGATGGGGTTCTCTTATATATGGAGGAAGATACCTACATCAATAATATTCTCTGTATTGAGGAGGACGATACTTGGTATTATAATCGTGCATTTGATGGTTACGCAGACGATTATGAAGAGATGGATTCGGATGAATTAAATTACATGGCGTGTTGGTTTGGTGGGGAAGTGATGCAACGAGTGTATGAATTAATGGAAACATTAGATGGACCTAAAAAAGAAGCCTGTGCTGATTTTGATGATGGGGAGTTTACTGAATTTTTTGACTCACATTTTCCCAAAATGTGGGATGAGGTTACTGATGAATTAATGACTCATCTGGGTTATGGTATAGGAGAGAGTAGACGAGTACAGATGCGAGAATTTTTAGACTCGGAAATTTTTATCCCTGCTACTCCTGAAGGTAGTGGTGAGGTAAGTATTTTTATTCCTTATATTCAATTACTCTTCCATATTACTAACCATAACATGCAAACCCTTTCCCCTCTTATATCGGATGATGGTTGTATAGGAGAAATAGATGGAGGTCTTTCCGATATGTGGTATGATGGGTGGGATTGGCCTGAGCGGACACATGAAGAAATGGATTATACTATGAATGAATTCTTAGATAAAATAGATGAATCAGACATGTCACCCACAGAGAGGCAAGCGGGGATGGTGAAATTTAAAAAAACCATGAAAGATTTAAACTTTCTGGACCTGAACTCATGGGGGGCAAAGTATGAATTTAAACAACCGTGGGAGGGTGGTAATACGATTAAAGTAAGACATTATAATGTGGAAGATGATACCGTGGACCTCTATATTAATACTCCTGAGATGAGGTATAGAAATATATCAGTTCCCGGTATACCGTTAGAGAACTTGGTTGAGTTTACTCAACCCACCCTATTCGAGGATGAATGGAGTGAAAAACTAGCAAAATACTAATACTCTTCTTCTTCTCTTTTTTTCTGAACATATTGAGCTTTTAGAAGTTCAGCTCGTCTTTTAACGGACGGTTTGGTAAATTGTTTGTTATCTCGTAGTTGTTTAATGAGTTTGGTGCTAATTACTTTTCTTCTCATCTCCTTGATGGCTCTCTCTATATTTCCTCCTTTTACGTCTACTTTTAGCATTTATTTTTCCTCATTAATATTAATGATTCAAATTTAAATAACTTATTGATGAAAATCAACTAAATATCATCTAATTTAAACCCATCCTTTTTAGCATTCTCCTGCATTTCTTTCTTATTATTTTCCCACAATTTATTCATTTCTTCTAAATGTTTGGTAATTAATTTGTGATTACCTTCTGCTTGGGCATTTTTAAGGTTAAGTAATATCTCGTCTAATTCCTGTAATATCTTACTCATCCTATGCGACTATTGAAAAGCCGGAATTATGTACTACGAGAGGGACTTGATGTTTTTCCGAGAGGAGAGTGGAGACTTTCCTTTTATCCTCACCATCTTCTGCGACATGACTCTCTAAAGGTGCTCCAGTGTCGTCTACTAAATTTACAAGGTAGACAACTTCCCCATTTATTTTTTTAAATTTGTGTGTAACTATCTTCATAATCAATTTTTTTTAAAGTTAAGGAATTGATTAATAAGCGTAAACCTTATATGTTACTTAACATCTCAACCATTTTGGGTTGGGGGCATAAATCGTACTTATCCTTTCTTACATTAGTATGTGTCCATACTCCTTCTGCTCCCACTAATGCCTGTTTATTTAAGGTGAAGGCATCACCTTCTTGGTCTTCAGTATAAGAATCCATTCCATAGTTGGTGTTCCCCCCTATTAGACCATCTTCCACTAATGCTTTTCCATTTGCTCCTAAATAGCCATGGAGATTGAGCCACTTTTGTTTCCCTAGTGTGTCCAAATCTCCAGGCATTAGTAAGGATTTATTAATTATTCTTTTCATTCCTTTGGCTAAATCAATATTAAATTTTTCACTTAAACTTCTAACTAAATCTTTAGTAGCTTCTATTTGTGCATCGGTATAAAGATGATAATAATTATAACCTTTATATTCAAATCCTAAATCTACCACATCTGATGCTGGTACTTTACTATTAACATAATTATAATAGCTGTCACCTTTTTTGGTTAAGGGTCCGTAATTACATATTTCAATTCCGATACTTTCTTTATTTAAACGTACATTATTACTAGCTTTAATACCTAAATGATGAGCCCATTTTTCAGGTGGAAGACATTCTATTATAGTTCCATTCCAATCAGTATTACCATCTCTAGTTGATTTTCCACCTATAATATAGGCAGTCGCAATATGTCTTACATTACCCGAACTAGTTTTATCTCTTTCCCAGCTTGCAACTGTCCAATCTGGACGATGACTTCCTGCGGTATGATGTAAATAAATGGTTTTCTTGGTAAGAATATCTTGGTAGTATTCTTCCTCCTCTAGGTAAATCTTCTTTATTACCACGGGAGTTGTTTTTTTCTCTATAGTCATCTCAGTATGTTTTTCTTTATAAATAGTCTTGAAGACCTTCATTAAATAGTTCAGTAACTTCATCATCATCGTGTGGGTATTCATCTACATTAGGACATAATGGAAAAGTAGAATCACTTTGTTTCATTATCTCAATAAAATCTGTATCCGTTATATCGCCTGCGTGGTCAATATATTCTAAGAGTGTACGTTCAGCGTGTGGGGTCACATCATAAAGAGACACTTCCACATCTGTGGGTTTATATTTAGCCTCACTTGCATTATATACGAATTTCTTTACTGTTCCACTACCCATAGATGCTCCCACATTCTCATAAAACTCATCGTGATATGTGGTATAATAATTATCCATAATGCCTTGATTCCACGCATCCCCCCATGCCCACTTTATCTCATTTTTAACCTCGTCTAATTCATCCGCACTCTCCAATAGAACTGCTAGATTATACGGGTCTAATCGTCTCACTCTCTCGGGATAAAGGAAAAAAGCGTTATCATCTTCTCCAATCTGGTCTTCTTTTTTCCATCCATCAAATTCTTCTCTAAATGAACTTACTTCTACATTGGTGTAGTCCTTCTCCAAGAGTTGTTTCACTCCTTCTATATTTTCCTCTGTCATTTCATTTTCTAGAAGATAGTCTAGGTCGGGATTACTGTCATATGGTTCCCAAGTAAGTCCTTCCTCTCCCCAAATCTCTTTTGCGACTTCATAACAATCTATATCGTTACGAGAACTTGTGTCGTAAAAACTGGCTTCCTCACCGCGTTCCAAGCTGAGTATATATTTTCCATCTTTATAAGTGAGATTAGTTATTAGGTCTACAGCCTCTGGTATTATATACTTATGAAGTAAGTCTTTATCAGGATTATATGGCCCACCAATTGCATCTAGAACCACAGATAAAGGATTATCACCTTCATCCCAATGGGTTAGAATATTAGTTAAAAATTTGTCACCAAGACCTTTATGTTCTAAAGCTTGATATAATTGTTGTAAGGAATTAAAATGGCCCTCTCCTCTCTGACCCCACCCACTTCTCCATCCTCCACCAAATAACTTTAAAAGGTCTGCTAAATCGTCGAGGTCTTCAGAAGCTAAAGCAACTTCATACCATGGACGGTTATCTTCTAATAGTATGGATAATTGGGTAATGAGTCTCATTCCCTATAAATACTTACTGGGAAGGCTTTGGGTTTGGGTTTCCCTTTTGAATTTGTTCTATAATTTTTTTACGGATTATCTCCTGCATACCTTTTTCCTTCAGGGTAGAAGATGGTGAAGTAGTTTTTTTACCTTTCTTATTTTTTTTACAACCGCATCCCATGGTCTAAATATTTATCAAAGGTACCATCTTTTATTTCATCCATTAATAAACTAAATTGTTCTTTAGTAAAAGTAGTGTATCCTTCTTCTTCTCCACCTATAACTACATGGTCACTCTGAGTGTCAATATCCACACTAGGACATTTACAGCTTCCTTTTCCACATAAAGTTATTTCTAAATGATTTTCAGTTTGTATGACGGGTAAATTAATATTAAACATAAGTATTTTTTTAAAATATAAGAGAGGTCTCTTAATTATAAATATTAGGTTATGGAATTTTAGTAGTAATATAAGGTAAAGGGTCTATATTTTTACCTCTAAACGAAAGTTCGTAGTGTAAATGTTGTCCCGTACTATGCCCCGTATTACCGACGGTTCCTATAGGTTGCTCGTCACAAACTGTATCTTTTTCTTTAACAAAAACTTTATTAAGATGAGCATACGTAGTCTCGTAAGGTCCACCATGAAAAATAGTGACACATCTCCCGTATCCTCCACACCATCCCGCATGGAGAATAACCCCCTCCCCTGTTGCATAGACAGTGTCTAAATAAGTTCCTTTTAAATCTACTCCTTGATGACGTTGCCACCTTTTAGTTAAGGGATTTTTTCGGATTCCAAAAGGACTGCTAATGTCGATGTTATCCAGAGGAAAACCTATCGGTAAAGAATTAATAATATTAGGTGCATTATATTCTTTTAATTTAATAATATTCTCTAAGGAGTCTATGTGGTCCAGTGATGCCTCCATCTCCTGTTGGTGGGATATATCCTTCTGTGCAATAATCGTAATGGCTAATATTAGCACTACAAAAAAATAGACTATGATAAGTTTACAGTTCTCCATAACATACTTCACTTTATAAGTATTTATTGTAAAACTAATAGATGCTCTTAACCGAAGACCGAGTCTCACAAATAAAAGAAAAGTACCAAATTTCTGCCGATATCTGGCCTGAATTAATCAGTGGTAGTCAAGCTATTGCTCCTAATCATAAATACTTGGATTGGATGGCAAACCTTATCCAGAGAATTGGTGAGGGTGAGGAGGGCTTTTCTCACGGTGCGTTAATTACAATTCTAGAAGCAGTCTCCCAGTTTGAAAAATGGAAATCTCACCTCCCTCAAAAAGACCTTTATCAATATAAGAGTTTGGAGGAGTTGGAGGCAGCATTCGAAAATTATAGAAAGGAAAAAACTCGAAATATAAAAACCCATGACGAATCGGAAGTCGTGTATGAGGATGACCGTTTTAAAGTAGTAGTCCCACAGTCTCATGACGCTTCTTGTTATTATGGAAGTGGAACCAAGTGGTGTACGGCATCCGTCGGTAGTCCAAGTCACTTTAGCACCTATGATAGAGAAGGAAAATTATTCTATATTTTAGATAAACAAGCCCCGACCTCAAGTCCTTTTTATAAAGTAGCACTTAATAAAAGTTATAAAGGAGGAGCTGGGTTTTGGGATGCAGTCGACCAATCGATTTATGAGAATAAAGGTATAGAACATATCATTACACATCCTAAGTTAATGAAAACCATAGAAGATTATTTTCAATTTACATATGCGGAAGATATCGCAAAAATAACTGAAGAAGAAAAACAACACGAATTAGAAAGAATAGCCCGAGAACAGGAGTGGGCCCAACGAAGAAGAGAAGCTCTCGCACGAGCTAATGCAAGTGCACAAGAAAGAAGAGCGGGTGATGTGTGGAATCCCGAGGATACAGATAGTGAAGGAATGGCGGCCAATGCTCTCATGCAATGGTTAAAAGATAATGGAGACTGGAACGAGGATAATGAGGTTGAAGAGATAGAAAATCAAATGGCTGAATTAAGATTGGAAATGGAAGACGACCCAGAAGTGATTGATGACCCTGATGGTCCATTGGCACAAAACTATGGGGAAGACCTAAATGACTTAGAAGATGAGTTAGAAATGGCACGTCTGGATGTGCACGATGTGTATGATATCTTTTTAGAAACCTATGACCATTATGGGTTATATGTTTTTGGATATGACGGAGCGGAGTATGCAATAGGAGATGACGATACCGCAGATGAAGCAGCCCTTGAACAAGTTAGAAACTTAATAGACGATATAGGTGTCGAGGGTTTCGGGGACTGGGTAATTGAAAATAATATAGATGGAGATGATGTCGCAGAAGAGTTTAGATGGAGCCTTGAGGAGGATATACGAGATTGTCCTGAATGTCATTTAGACGAAGATTATGATAAAGTATTAAGTTATGATGGAAGACAACACCAAATTAAACTAGAAGAACAAATAGGAGACCTACAAGACAAATTAACCGATGAAGATATGAAGGAAGAATGGGAAGATATAGAAACTCTTATCGAAGACCTAGAAAATGAACTAGAAGAGTTGGAAATAGATGAGGATTGGTTGGAATGGGATGAAGAAAAAATGGATGACTGGGTAGAAACGAGAGTACAGGAGATACGAGATGACCCCTTAGGAGAATTACAACAGTGGGGTTACGAAGGAGAGCAAATTATCGGATTCGTAGATGTAGATGGTGTAGCAGAGGATGTAGTAGAAGCGGATGGAAGAGGTCACGGATTATCTGGTTATGATGGTGATGAAAATGAAGTACATTTTGACGACGAATGGTGGTATATTTATAGAATAAATTAATATGAAGATAACTTATAAAAAAGGAAAGTTGATAATCCCCATTGAAGAAGGGGATACCATGTTGGTAGGTAGATTTAAAAATAAATCGGTTAAGGTTAAAAAGATAGAGTTTGATGAAATTGGTCAACCTCTGGTAAATGGTTCCCCTATTTTAAAATGTAAGTTACCCAAAACAATGTAATAAAGATGGAAAATATTTTAATTGAAAGTGGAATCCGAGATATTAATCAGCTAGCTGACAGATATCCCAAGGCTGAAATTTATTTCCATCAGGATTTAGATGGTGTAGTTTCTGCAATTGCCATGAGAGAATATCTGGAAAAGTATGGGATAGATGTTATCGATACTCATGTCATACAATATGGTGATAAGGAATTCTCCGTCCAAAAGCCTAAAGCGTCAGGAGATGTTATGCCAGTCTTGGTAGATTTTGCCCATGGTAAACCTATTTTCACCATTCATACCGACCATCACGATACTCAAATAGGGGTGGAAGATGATACGTCCACTCAATTTAGAGGGGCACGTTCTAATGTGGAAACTATTTCTCAAATAGTAAGTCCTCAAGATATTTTTCCAACAGATGACATCATGATGATTTCTACTGTTGATAGTGCAGATTATGCACGACATGGTTTAACTCCTGATGATGTGATGAATTACATTTATAAATTTGAGGAGGATGGGTCTTTACCACAGAATAAATGGTTATTGGGGTTATTAACAAATAAACTTCTGTTAGCATATAAAAATAAACCAGACTTTCTAGAGGAACTCGTTAGCTCCTCATCTCCTTCTTTACTCAATATCTTTCAAAATATTAATAGGATTAGTGGGGAACGGAGTTTTGCTACTCCAGAACAAATGAAGGTTAATCAACAACGATATATTAAATCTCAAGAAGATAGTGATAAGATATATTTAGATGGGGAAATCATTGTACAATATGGGGGTGGACAATTATATAAGCCGGGGTCATACGACCGTTATACTCCCTTCAAACTCTATCCCCAAGCAGATTTTCTAGTGATTGCATGGCCATTAGGATTGGTTCAAGCGTCCTGTAATCCTTTTAAGGAAGAACGGGCATTAAAAGGAATAAACCTAGGAGAAATAGCACAAGAAGTCTTATTAGAATTTAAAGAAGAGTTAGAAAATTATGTTGTTCCTTTCTCCGTCCTCAAAAGACTCAGTGAAGTTAATGTAAATGATGAGAGTATTGGATTTAAATCCACTGATTTAGAAGCGTTATATGGAGATAAAATTATTAATATGCCATCCCCACAAAGTGGGTTCGGTAAAATGGTTAGAAGTATTTTGAATATACAGTGGCCTAAATTAAGTGAAAAACAAAAAGCCATCTTAGATAAGTTGGGGGTGAGTGCATGGGATGTAGTGACCGCCAATTCAGGAGGCCATAAATGTATCACTAATATATCTGGCCTCAGTTTCTATAAAAGAGGAAAACGTAACCCTCAACGAAGAACCTATGGTGGGAATGGGGGTGATACTCCTTATATAGATTTGGTTAAAAGAATTCAAAGTGCGTTTGTCACCAAATTAAAAGAAAAAATTAATAGTGGGTCATCATTACAAGAAGTTTATCTGGTAGAAGCAATGGTGGATGATTTAATTCAAAAATACCCCACTGAGGAAAATATTATTCAAACCTTAAATGATGAAGCTCAAAATATTGCAGGGTCTAACAAATATCTACCGTGGATGGTTAAACAATGGATGGAGGCTTCTCCTGATGACCGTTCAGAAGATGCACTCGAAGAGATTATTAATGCCACCAGTTCTTTTCATCAAGCTCTTCCACGGATTAATAGAGAAACCATAACTGGTTTAATCGGGGTTAATGACTTCCCAAGTGTGAGTACATACACCCGTATCGTTGGTTCCCCCAAGGATATCCACGCTTATCCTAATGCAGAAGTATTGAGAGACATATCTATGCAAATACTGAGTGACCTTTCTAGAGGAGATAAAGAAAAATTTGCAAAGAGTGGAGCGGAGAAATTATATGAAGACGATAGATGGTTGTTAGTTAAACCTAAAACTAAAGAAGCTTCCTGTTATTATGGAGCGGGCACTCAGTGGTGTACTTCTGCAACCAAAGGTAATGCGTTTGGTCAATATAATAAAAATGGTAATTTATATTATCTAATTGATAAAAGTAGGAAGTTGGGTCCTTATTATAAACTTGCTATCTATAGAAGTTATGCTGGTAATACTGATAGTATTCATGATGAAAGAGATAGACGATTGGATGCGAATCAGGAAGAACTCCTCACCAATATTCTCCCCCCACAAATAATTGCTCTCATTGATGAAGATATGACTCTTCCTCCACCTCCTACTCAATATTATGAACTCCCAGAGTTTACCAAAAAATTAACTGAATATGTCGACAACCTAACTCGTCCACGTAAATTCGGTTCCGATAGTGGTACGTGGACTTTAAGAATAGAAGGTGAGTATGGTTGGATTCTGGAGAGTAAAGAATCAGGAATCATTCTACAAGCTAACCCATTCTTTGAGGGTCAGTATTATATTCCTGTAGATAGTTGGCAGATTGAAGAAAAAATTAATAAGTCTTGGCACATGGAGGTTGGCTATCCCCCTCTTCCTCCTTATGAAGACTTTAGGAAAAGGTATATGGAAATGGAGGATAATGAAGACATAGTCAATCGTAAGTTAGGATGGGTACTCAATCTTTATCAGAAGATTATGCAACACCATGTATTAAATGATGAGACTATACAGAAAGTAGTAGGAATAGATTTTACCACCTGGTCAGCGAATAGATGGGCTAATACCATGACCTTTAGGTATCCACCCAAAGAAGGTTCTCTTACCCAACGATTTGTAGATTTTGTTAAAAAGAATCCCGGTAAAACTAGAAAAGAATTCTATGATTCTATTGGGAGGGAATACAGACCGGGTCATAATAGTGGTTTCTTTGCGGCTATAAAAGATTCAGGAATTGTTGATTTAACTCGTCAAGGAAGACAATTTGTCTATACTATTGGACCTAACCATCAGGCATGGACTGAAGGAAAATTAAGATTAATTTAGATTATGGGTTATAATTGTCCACCGGGAAGTGCATGTTACCAAGCTCAAAAACTCGCCAACAAATATGTTCCAGACTCCCTTCCCCAACTTAAGAATTATTTAGATTGTCTTCCACAATATAACACAGTTTTTAATATACCGTGTAGTGCTATTAGTGCGTGTACTAGTGGAGATACTAATATAGCAAATGCAAATTTAGAGTTCGATGGTCATCATAGTAGTGCACTCAATAGTTGGCATTTCGATATCCGTAACACTATGGGTGACAGTACGAGTATGCTTTTTAAGATAGATGCATCCACTGGTATTCAATTTGGAAATGGGGATGGTGTAGGTTCTACTGGTTATGAGTTTCCTTTAATTAGAGGAAGTGCAGGACAAGTGTTACAATTAGTCAATACCGCAACCACGATTACCACGACGCCGGGTGAATTAGTTTGGGGTAATGGAAATCCTACCCCTATTACTTTTATAACCAATTCAAGTTTTTTTAGAAATGACGTGAGTCACTCTATTTTTATTGGGAATAAGTCTGGAGGATTTGCGGGAGCGGACGCTCTAGGGTGGAGTGCCAAAGTAGATGAAACTACATTAGTAGCTCCTAGTATCGATAACAATCTTATTAATGTGGCTATTCCCGTCCCTGTTAATATCTATAGTGGAACTACGAACGCTCTTAATATTTGTGGGCACGCCTACACTAATGCATCCCCCTCCTTGGGTGAAACCTATACGGCAATTACATATTCTTTTGGTTGTAACAAAACTACGACGGTTATAGGATTAACAGAATTGGGAAGGGTGGTTGAAACATTTGGTATCAATGGGGTTGCGTGTTTTAAATTGAATGTGGACGCACCTCCTGCAGGTCTCCGAAAAGGGGGGGATTTTATAGTGGTTGGATTTAGACTAAGTGCTGCAGGGAGATTTCTCCATTTTAGTTATAGGGGAAGTGTAGAAAATATACAACCTAATTAAGACAAATCGGCCCTAGATTGCCTAAGGTTTGAAAAACATTTAATTGGTTTAATTCTTTTTTAAACTTGTCGGTCAAGAGTATGTGGGGTATCCCTTCTTTATCTTTTTCTACATTAATATTTCCTTCTTCTACTAGGGCTTGTAATCCTTCACCCATAGTTTGGGCATATAAAAGTTGTAGGATATCTAATATTTGTTTTCGTGAAATCGTTGGGTCTCCATATTGTTCATGATTAGAAAAAGCTACTCTTTCTATTTCTCCCATGAATGTTTCAAATTCAACCCCGGGAAATTTAGCAAATAATGTCTCTTTCCCTTCTACATTAGTGTCAAAGAAATTTTTTATTGATTTTACGTATATATGAATATCGATGTCCATTATTAATAAGTATTAAATAATTTTATTAGAGTAAATATAAGAAAAAATTATGGTAATTACACCACACTTAGCTAACTAATACTATTTCTCCTTGGTCTATTTTTGTTTGTAACTCTGGTGGGATTTGGACTTTGGGAGAATTACGTATATTAATTACCTCTAAATTTTCTAGATTGGCTAAAGATGCTGGGAGTGCTTCTAAATCAGGATTATTAGGTACAGAAATGAACTGTAAGTCTTTAAGTCTATTACCTAAATCTTCAGGTAATGACTGGAGTATGCCTTCCACATGTAATACTTGTAATCTCGGGAAATCTAAAATTTGTGGATGTAAAGGCATTGAAGGAATGTCTTCATCACTTCCTCTTCGGTTTCCTTTTTCAAAGTCAAACCTAAGTAATGTCTTCGGTAATTTCTCAAAGAATTCATCAAAGCCATATAAAGCAATAAATCTAGAAACTGAATCATTAGGATAATTGATTTGAACTTTATCTCCAAAATCTTTATTTAAAGACTTGGCAAATTCATGCTTAAAGAATTCTTTAAGCTCTATTCCGTCTTCTTGTAACCATTTTTCTAAACTAATTGACCTATCCTCTTGGTCCATAAATTGATTACTAGGGAAATGAAATTGATATTTGGGTCTGGGTTCCCCCTCACCTCTTCCACTTTGTATTATATCATTTTTATCCCGAATAATATATAATGGTCCTTGTTTAGAGTAGGTGTCATAGTAATTCCACCCAGAAGACGCGGTACACCACCTAGTGAGGGGAGCACCTGCCATATCACAACTTACTTCTTTGGTCAGTGGTGCAACTACTTCCCACTTATCTCCATCATACATATACTCCACATCTTCACGTTTTCTTCTTTCTTTCTCTTCAGATTTGGTGACTACCTCTTCTTCCATGGAGAAATCTTTGGTGAGGTCATAAAGTTCATCTGCATCTTTGATTTGGTTGATGTCTCTTTTGTCTGCTTCTATTCTACCTTTAAATCGGTCGAACTTAGCTAAATCTTCGGTTACTTTATATAAATCTTCCAAAAAGACTGATTTTAACCTTTCTATTTCTTCTTTCCATTCAGGAGTTCCATAAGGAAATGCCTCATCCGCTTTTTGTTGTAAACCTAAAAATTGTTTGATTATCCATTGGGTGTAGGAACCTACTTTTTCTATGTTACCATCATCTATATCCGCGTCTTCATCTGCCTTGCTGGTGGGGTCCGCTAACATTATAGCTCTCATCACATCTAAAGGAACTTTGGGGGGTATTACTTTCCCATTCTTTTTCTTCTTAGGTTTAGTGTACCTATCAACGAAAATATCATACCGTGATACTTCCTCGGTAATGATTTCCTCAACTTGCATAAGAAGACTTGTAAAACTCATAAGTGATTTTTATAATAAATATCCACAGATTAGATAAATTCATTAACAACTCAAGTTATATCGGTCAACAATTTTTTGGGAGACATGATTAGTATTTCCTTCTCTACAAACCAGTTTATAGGCTTTCTGTACTGCGTGCCACCCATCGACGAATTTTCCTTCTACTAGATTTTTTCCTTTGTAAATTCTACCTTCAGTCGTTCCTTTCTTGGTTTCTTGCCCTCTGCCATAACCCTTTATCTTTTGTGGAAAAGTAACTTTTTGTCTTACTTCGTAGGTACCTATCCTACAGATGTAGGAACCCATTTTATCTCCTTTACTTACACGCATTTTTTAATTTTTTAAATGATTAATAATGAATAAAGATAATAAAAGTTTTTCTATCTTCCAACTTCTTTTAAATAATTTTTTTTAGTTAAATCCCAAGTCATATCTATAATATTCCAATAAAATAATTGTTCTTCTTTTAGTTTCCCTTGGTTCCACTGATTCTTATACCGTCTAATAGCCTTTGGTTTCCACCACTTACAGGTGTATTCCATATCCTCTTCAAATTTTTTCTTTAATATTAAGGAAGTCTCGGGTATTTCACTCTTTAAAAATTCATTTCCATTTTCATATAATTGTGCTAGATATACCCCTCTTTTAAATCCGTGGTCGTAGGTAGAAGGTTTAATCCCACAATGTTTAAAAACTTTATTAATAACATTTTGTTTAGGTCCTGTAGTTGTAATTGCTTTTTTATGTTCTTCGGGGTAGTTTTCCTTTAACCATTGGTTCCACGGCAAATAAACACTATCATCTGGTTTAAGTCTGACTTGTCCTGCAGTTTCACCTAATGTTTTAAAATGAGGCATTCCATTATACATCGAATGAACCCCATATAGTGATGTGGTCCCTACCGCAATTAATTTGTCCCCATATTTTTCTTCCCAAGCATCTCTAATTGTTTTACAGGTAGTAAGAGCAGCAATTAATTTTCCCATTATCAAATTATATCCTCCAGGTTGAGTAGAAACAATAGTGGTAGCAATACAGGTATTATTCAATCTATGGTTATCAAACTTATCTTTTTTGGTCCATCCTATATAATGGTCTCTAACTTTAATACTCGTTACGTCGGACCCTACACATATCTGGCCTAAAATCTTTTGTGTGGTCCTATCCTTTACCCAAAATTTCATATTCCTCCCGGGATTTGCTACCCATTCCATAGTATGAATAAGTTTCCGAATATTAACCCATTTAGTTACTCCCTTTCCTGTTTCTGCTTTTTCTACGTATGGGTCTAACGCTTCTATTTCTTTTATAGTTTGGTGCATATCCAATAGGTTAGTAGGTACCCATAATTCTTTTTTATAATCAAATAAAGTTTTTTTTATTTTAGACATTTTCCCACCTTTATTCATTTCTTGCCATTTCTTATATAAGGTTTGTTCTTCTACTGTCATTTCTTTCAGCATATCTAAATTTTCTATAAGTTTTTCTTTCATTCCTTCGAAATCAAAGGCCTCTTCTTCTTGAAATAAATCTAATTGGGTTTCCATTTTATATAAATAAATTTTTAATGTCTAATATTAATCTTACTAATCCATATATAGTTAATAAAGTATAACCTATTATAACGACTAAAAGAAGTTTTTCTTTCTTTTCTTTCTTTACGGGAATCTCCTTCAAATCACTTATAGGTTTATTCTTACATCCTTTACACGCCATAATTATATTTTAAAATTTTCACTTTTATTTAATTTTTTTAATAATTCTTCCTCCGTAGAAGAGACGGAAAGAGGAATGGTGGGGGTTATAAAAACATATAAATCCCCTTTAATACCATTCGGTAAATTTTCCGTATAAAATCCTTTTTCTTTTAATTTCATTGGTTTATGAAAATCATGATTTTTTGGGGTAGTAACCTTTAAAGGTCCATCAAAATGAGGTATAAAAATTTCTTTTCCTAATATGACATTAACAAATCCCATTTCTATTTCATATAATAAATCCGCTCCTCGTCTTTGAAAGTGAGGGTGGGCATTCACTTTTAATACCAAAATAATGTCTCCATCAATCCCACCCCAAATAGAATGGCCTTTTCCTCTTAATCTCATCATGTGCCCCTCTTCTATTCCATGAGGAATTTTAAATTTTATTTCTTCTATTTTCACCTCTCCTCCATTTAAAAATCCTAGACCCCTACAATCATTACATCTTAAATTAACTATTTGTCTAAAAAAGCCATTACCTGTCATTTTCTCCAGAACGCCAGCCCCATTACAGATGGGACATGGTTTGTTATTAGAAACTCTTCTATTAGTTTTAATATGTTTTTCTCTCCCAAAATAACACTCATCTAAAGAGACTGTGACTTTTAATTGGATATCCGCTCCCTTGCGTTGTCGGGGTCTCTGATGGTGTCCACCTCTTCCAAAAAACCTTTCAAATATATCAAAGGGGTCTCCCCCTCCACCAAACATATTGTTCATATTTGGTCCTCCATTATCATATTGACCTTTTTTTTGTGGGTCACTTAATACACTATAGGCTTCCGCAATTTCTTTAAATTTTTCTTCTCCTTTAGGATTTTTATCTGGATGGTAGGTTAAGGAAAGTTTACGATAACTTTTTTTAATTTCTTCCGCGGTAGCGTCTTTACTTATGCCCAGTATTTCATAATAATTTTTCATATGTCAGATACTAAATATCAAATAGTAATTTTTAATAATAAATCTAAAAAACGTGTAATTGCCGCTTCCAACATTTATAATAATATAATTAAAAAATATAACAAAATAACTACAAAATCAAATGTTATATTCTCTACCAAATATAATAAAAAAAAAGAATGTCTATTTGAAATTGCGGTAGTATGTATTGGAAAATGTAAATCCAAGGTTCTTCATCGTCGTGATGAGTTAGGAAGATTAATAGAAATAACCACTAAAAATAAAAAATACCACATACTTAAAATACGTGACTTTGAATTAGAAGAAAAAATATATGACCACCAACAAAAAAAACGCATCTATTTTGAAGAATTATTTGGGAAATATCTATCCAGCACCAACATTATACAAATGTATAGTTTAAATAATAAAATTATAATTCAAAATATGGAAGAATTTGCTTTGTTTAGTTTAAAAAATATTGGGGAGGCGAGACGTTTTATTGAGGTGGCTCAAGGATATTTTGTACAACTACATAAATCTAACTGTTTATTTAGTAAAGATTTATCTACACCTCAACGAAAGGAAATTTATAATCTCTTAGAATCCAAAGGGTTTGAAAGGAGTCTCCTATATAAACATTATACTTATTAAATCTGTTTAAATTTAAAAGAAGAATTTCCTATTTTAACTTCGTATTCGTCTAGAGTTTTTAGAGTGTCTCCAGATACTTCATCATTAACTACTTCAATTTCCTTCAAAATTTTAATAAACGTTTTTGTGGGTAAAGAAATTTCAATTACTGCACCGTCAGTTTCGAATGGGAACTCATCTACATATTCGGATACCCGTAAAAAATGAGAAAGATATCCTTCTAATAAAGGGGGTCGCTCTTTGTGTTTGTCTTGTAAATATTCCTCACTAAACTGCGGCATCTTTCTTTGTGTTTGGTCTAAAACATTTTTATCAAATGTTCGAATATTATTAATTATTTCTTTTTTCTGGTGTTGGGTTTCCCGGCTGTCTTTCTCCATCTCGTGGTGTAACCACTTCAGTTTTTGGGTTATCTCTGCCATTTTCTATAGTTTTTAAAGGGGAAATCAATGGGGTAAGGCCTACATTAAAATTAATACTTTTTAATTCCTCTAAATTTGTGGAATTAAAAAGTTCTTCCAGTTCACGGGTTTTTGCTTGTAGAAGTTTGTTTTTTTCCTCTTTATCTTTATTAAATTTTATTATTTTAAGGATATCATTTTCCAATACAGTAACACTGTTTATATCATACCCCCCATAAAAAGAAACCAAATTGCCTTCCGTACTTTGATTATTAATTTTAACACCTACTTGGTCCTTACTAAATAAACCATCATATATCCACTGAGGTGGGAATTTTAAATCTACAATAAAGTAATTATCATGTTTTCTCAGACTATAAAAAGTCTCACCAAATTTTTGTATATTTTCAAATAGATTCATTAGTGTAGAATATAACTTAAAAAATAAGAAACTGAAGTCACAATGATAATTTCATCGTTAGATGTTATGACAATTTTTTTAGGTGGAGTGCTTAAAAATTTTATAAAAAAGAGTACACTATACTTAGAAATTTCTATTAGAGAGGCGATGAATATTACCAGTAATAAAAAGTCCATTATTTTATTTTATCCTTTATTGACTTCTAAAATTTCCTTTCTTAGGTCTTGGCAGAGTCCTTTTAATTGTTGAGCTTCTTTACGGGCACGTATTCCAGCACTTTTATTTTCTTTTTCAAAAAATTTAGCAGCATCTACCGATAAATTTTCAACTAATTCTTTAATTTTTCCTAAAGTTTCCATGTGTTGTTAACTGATTTTTTTTTATTTATTATTACATACATAATTATGTATGAGTTTAAAAAAATAACTCTAATGGGGTGGGAAGTCAACTTTATTAGATAAGATTATTTTCTAAAGTCTTATATAAATCAGTATAAATATCTAATTCTGATTTAGTTTTTCTGTCATTTATTTTAAATAATGTAGAAAAAAATTTATCGACTTTATTCATAGTGTAATCATATTTTTCCCCATAAAAAGATTCTACAAAAAAATTCCAAAAATAATCATAATGGGGACCTTCTTTTTTAAAAAAAATTCCTTCTCTTTCTAAATCTTCAATTACTTTGTTCCAACACCATTTAAAATGGTTGGTAATATCTTCCTCTTCATGGACTAAATCCTTCCCTAAATAAGTTTTGTTGACTAACAAATAAAGAGATTTAATAAAATAGAAAAACAATTCGGATTTTTCACAAATAATATCATTTGCCTTAAACCAAATCTCCAAGTCTTTCTTGGGGATAGGTTCAGTAACATATCTATAAAATTCTATAGGGGAAAATCCACGATTTTTGTTCATAGTCCAAATATAAAAAAGTTACCGGAGTAATAAAGAATTATCGGAAGTTGGATAGACTATAAACTTAAATGGTTCTTTTTTAAGGTGTTTGTCGGGTACCAGCTGCTGCATCCTCAGGAGTTCCTTTACTCATTGTTAATAATAACTCATCATCCTTGAACTTCTTTGCATAAGCTATAATGTCTTCATCACTGAAATTAACTTTTTTCATATACTCGTACTGGCACTCTAGGGGTTTTACCTGTGTAATAGCATTATATACATCTTCTAAATATTCTTCTTTTGTACCTCCACTCGCGTCGTCACCACCATAATTTTGCCAAGTTTCAAAATCTCCAGGTTGATTATTATACATTAGAAAGGCTGTCTCACAATAATCATCATCGTATCCCATTTCTTTACACGTAGGAAATGGTAAATTCTTTCCACTTCCAAACCCTTCACAATTGTTACTCATTTCTTTTATTTTCTCTTCCACATCTGGTTCAGAGGTACTTTCTTCTTTACGAGCATCGGGAAATTTATTATCTAAGGATGTATTAGCTTTCTCGTTGGTTTCCAATGAAGTCCACTCTTTATCTCCCTTTTTCCTAAAATGCCAAATATTATCTATAACCATATAGTCATAGATGTTGTCCCCTTTGATGTTGTATATCTCACTAGAAGCTGCGTCATCTTCTACGGGGTCTGTCACCACTTTAGTTTCTAAGTTTTGTTCCTCCTTTGCTTTTTCTTGGGGTGAGGTTCCTTGCGGTACAACCATAAATGCATACACATCTTTATTCTTACCATCTTTTCTGGTGGAGAATACTACTCGGTCGGGTGTTAAATCACTTATTCCTGTTTCCAATTTAATATACTGAAATACCTTATCGTCTTCTTTGAGGTTATCTTTGTCAAATTGGAACCCTCTTTTTGCTACTAACCTCCAATCATTGTCTCCTTTCTTTCTAATTTTAAGCTTATCCCCAAATACCTTACCAATGTTGGTTTGTTCTGATATAACCGTCATCCCCATTAACTCCATGATGCGTGAGGATTCTTCTTTTAAATTTTGTTTCTTGAAATTCATCTTCTATATATTTTTTAATAAACCCTTAACTTCTTTGATTGCTTCAGCTATCATATAATTAGGGTTAGGTTTTTGTTTACCATATCGATTGGGAATAGCTTCATCCCATTCATCACTTTTTAACTTATTATATTTTCTTTTTACTTTTTTTAACACTTTATCACCTAACTTAGAAGGAACTACATTTCCCACCTGTTCACCATCTACTCCTTTAGTAGTTTCATTACCAGTCTCACTGGCCCCCTTTATATATTCTCTAACTCTCTTTTTAAAAGCATCCGAAGGGTCGGTTTGATATTGTGCGTCTTCTAATCCCATTCCTCTCCAATCTTCGATATACTCTTCTTGGTCGGTGCTATTTCTATACATAGGAGACTCATAATCAGTCTTTGAATTATTTTGATGTGGGAATTCTGGATGAGAATTATTTTTAAAATCTAAATAACTTTTAATCTTGTCCCCTACCGCTTTCATAGCATCATTATTTTGTTTATCAGCTATTTTTAAGGTTTTAGAGGTCACCACCTTGCCGGGAAAATTATCCGAATCTTTTCTTTCAATTAACCTCCCCTGTATTCTCTTTTTTAATAAATCTTTTTTAATTACAGGTTTAAGTTCATTTTCCATAACTTTAGTAATGTTTTTGGCTATATAAGGATTAGTTTTTTTCATGTTAATGTCTTTATCTATTAATAAATATTATGAAATATCTATTCGTACTTAGGTTTATTCCCTTTCATGGTAAAAATTTTACCTACAGGTAAATCCATTTTCTGTTCGGGTCCCAGAAGAGAAGTAATCGGTGACTTATAAAAAGCTCTTCTTACCATTTCATCTAACTCTTCCTCGTAAATATCGGTGGGCCTTTTATAGGGTTCCATCTTACGTTCTTTATTCTTTTTTAAATCTTTTCTAAAGACACTAGTTTCTATTTCGTTCAAAATAATATTCTTTAAATAAGAAACTGACTTATTGGTTTTACGAGATACATTCTCAATGGCTTCTTTTAAGGTTTTCTCTTCATAAAACTCAAGTGCATTAATATCTCCTTGATTGCAATAAGGAAAGTGACTACATTTCTTTTTTACTCTTACATATGTACCATCCGGTCCTCCCCATTTTGGGAATTTAGGGTCTTGGACCGCTTTCCAATTCTTATAATTTTTCGCCCATATCTGGGGTTGTGAATAAGAACCTGCCGAACCACTTCCAGTTTGTTCTTCCATCTCTTCTTCCTCGTTGAATTGTTTTCTTTGGGGACGGGATTGGAAGGTCTCACTGTCACTCCCTAATGGTGCAACATATGCTCCTGCTGACCCACTACTAGTTTGTTCTCCCATCTCCTCTTCTCCTTGGATAACATCTTCACCGTCCTCTAATTCAATTTCGTAAAGGGGTTCTTCCCCAGTGTCTTCTTCCTCGTTGACATTAAGAAATTGACTTCGAGCTTTAGCTCCCGCAGCTCCTCCCCCCATAGGGTACTCATCAAGTACATCGTTTTTCATACTTTGAAAATCATTGTTATATTTCATTACTGAACTCCCCACTTTATTTTACATTTTTAATCTGAGCATCCCAGAAACTTCTACGTAACCAGAATGTTTTATATAATTCAATCAAAACTTTAGTACTCACATCTACAACTTCGGCACGATGGGTCTTGGATATCTTGCTATTTTTTTTCTTTAACTCACTATCTACCACATCTACCACATCCTTTTCAAATTTAGCAGACCCCATAAAGTCTTTTATTTCTTTACGAGTAATTCTTTCTATCTCTTTTTTATCAGTATTAGTAAGGGACATCTTTTTCTTTTTTTATAAATATCTAAAAATATAAGAAGTTATAATACTAAACGCAGAATGATGATACCGATAGTCGCGGCCGCCCCACCTATTAACATTCCATTTTTTTGTCTTTTATATTTTTTCGCTTTTTTTTCGGAAATAAGTCTTAGGTCCTCTTTATGTTGAATAACTTGATTAAGATTTTGAATGTCACGGAGAAAAGTACTTTCCTTGAGTTGGTATTGAATAATTATACTATCTTTTAAATGGAGTTGTTGGTTAACGATTTCATAATTCCCTTTAACTAGTTGGAGTTCTTCTTTACAAAAATCACCTAATTCAATCTCCTGTATCGCTTTAACTAAATGAGTTTTCGGTATGCAAACTATAGTATCCCCATTAATCGTAACGTTTTGAGAAATAGTCGGTAATGTCATTACTAGTGAAAGTACCAATGTTATCCAAAGTTTCTTTAAATTCATTTTTAAGTGTAGATAATTTTTCATCATTTTCTTTAATTTGCTTATTTAAACCTTCAATCGAATCTGAAAGAAAAATAATATTATTGTTATACTCCTCTCGTTTTGTTGTATTGGTGTGTATAACCTTTTGTAGACTATCTATCTTATTATTTAATATATATTCATTTACTACATCCACAGGTGAATCGGGACGTGTAACAATGCTTAATACCAACGCAGCTATTAATACCACTATTAAAATGAGTTGGTAATGTTTTAACACTTTATTCATCTTCTGCCTCTATTTCTTCTGCGGTTCCTAATTCTCCTTCTGTTTCAGTATCGGTAGTACGTCTTGACGCTAATACTTTAGCCCATTTCGCTGAGAATACATTAAAATAGGTTTTTAATTTTTCTAATAACTCCGCAAATTCCGTATCAATCTTTACCATATTAGCATTCCCAATATAAACCCCATCTACTTCTGCAATAGAGTAATAAAATCTTATATCAAATTTAAGAAGTTCTCCAGACCATTCTACATTATTTTTATAAAGCTCTAAAGGGTGAAATTCTGCCATATCTGAAACTTGCTCTACAAACTCATCCATTGTTTCTTGATACACCCCTTGTTCATCACCAGTTAATTCTAATTCTTGTGCAGTCATTCCATGAGTTACAATTTTTCCCCCACTTACCGTATATTCTTTGGTTTGTTCTTCCTCATCTGTTGTATTGTCTACATCTTCTTCTTGGTAAGTTTCAAAACCTGTCTCAGGTTCCTCTTGTTCTTTTAAAAGACGCGAAAGATTTAATAAACTTCTCATGTCATCATAAGAATTATTCCCGTAAGTACCATCAAGAGTTCTTTTATTATAAGCTTTTTTCATAATCTATATATTTTTTTAATTTTTCAAAGTTAAAGGAGGGGCTTAAATCCGTCCATAATTCATTATAATTACTTCTAGTAACAATTCCTCTAAAATTTTCTACCCCTTCGAGATGAACATTATGACCCAACAAATTTAAAGGAATGTCTAATGTTTCACATAAAGTTACTACAAGTTTTGCACATGCCTCTATTTGTTTATCGGGATAGTGAGACCAATAAGTACGGTCTCTCCATCTTTTTTGGTACACCTCCCCTTTATAAATATCACCAATCCAATTGACATACTTATCATTTAATTGATTATATTTTAACCATCCTAAATTTTCTAGACAAATTACCACCACCCGTTTATCTATACTATCTACCCCTATGAATTCCGAATAGTATTTTTCATTAAAATTTTGAAGTGTCTCTCCAGTAAGGTCAATGAGATAAGTAGGTATTTTTTTAAACTCACCACCCATTCTATAAGATAAAGAATTTTTATAATAATGTAATGGACGCGAAGTATGGCATAAAATAATTTGGTCTTTTAAGTGAGTTTCCTTATAAGAAAATAACTCCCTTTTATTTTTATGTGTTGTCACTTCCACGTTTAATATATTTTAATACCTTTTTATTGGGGTCTTCTGCCTGCTCAAGGGAGCGTGAAGTCGGGGCTTTAACCCTCTCGGCTTTACTCTCCTCCATTTCCCCTGAGGGAGAGGGTGTCAGAGAAGAGTCCAAAGTCTTTCCTACTTCCCCCTCTTTTTTATTTAAACCTAATGCTTCTTCTAATTTTTTCAAGTCTTGGGGTGTAGGTTTTATGGGCACGGGGTCCGAAATATCTTTTTCCTTTTTACCCATTACAGTACTTAACTGTGTCTGTTCTTCTTTACTTAAAACTATAGGAACAAAAGATGTGGGTTCTTTATCTTTAAACTTTGATTGGTGTTCTTTTACTCTTTTTTTTAATTCTACACTAGGTTCGGTGGTAACAGCTACGGGTGGAGTGGTCTCTCCTTTATATATGGGGGGCATCTTAGGGGTAGGAGAAATGGGTGAGAGGGTTGGAGTCCTTCCCCCACGACTAAATGCAAAATTCATAGCTACTATCATTGCAATAGCAAGGGGGTCAAATACAAAAATAATTAATAATAAAAACCAATTCACTACCCTATCCATTGGTTTACCAGTTAATGCAGAAATATACTTGAGAGGCCCCAATTCTCGTTGTTCCTCATTTGAAATTTGTAACTCGACTAATTGTACATCTATTTTTAAAATAGAGTCTTGTACTATTTCTAATTTTTTATTAACGGTATCACGTTCTTTAATAGTTAATGCAAGTTCCTTTTTGAGGTCTCGTCTAGCACTAGAAGAACTCGTGGTGATTAATTGTTGGGTTTCTCTATCAATATATTGGACTTGGTGGGGGTTAGATAATGAAATTCTTAAATCCGAAATAGACTGGTTTAATTGTAACTTCTCCGTCTGGAAATCTTTTTTATTGTCCTGATAGGTAGTTTGTTTTTGTTGTAAAACCGCTAATCCTTTATCTAATAATTCGGATTGGACTGCAGTTTGTTGGTAGGCATTGGATAGAAATCCATAAATTCCTCCTGATGTAATCATCATGAGGACGAATACCGCGATTACAAAATACGCACGAAGAAATTTATTGATGGTTGTCCAGTATTGGTAGAGTAAGGAAGCTACCACTAATTTAGCCACTTCTAGGCTTCCTGCCATAAGAATTACCTCAAATTTTGCACCCGCAAATAATTTACTTAATCCAAAAACTGAATAAAAAGCGGCACATCCCGCAACACTTAATGCGGAGAGTGCAATCAGTAAAGGAAACAATATTTTTTTCATGGACTTTTTTTATATACAATAAATATCCTTACTGTATATAATCTAACAAAGTTCTACTCTCATTTCGGAGTTTTCTTAAGGCTTTTTCCTTTATTTGTCTTACTCTTTCTTTAGTAAGATTAAAGTCTTCTCCAATATCCGCTAGGGTGCGGGGTGTCCCACTCAGTCCAAAATAATCAGATATTATAATAATTTCTCTTTCATTTAAAATTCCCATAATCCTTTTTAATTCTTCTTTAAATTGTAACTGTGTATCACCAATCTCTTCAGGATTTTTTGCGTCTTCATTTTTTATTAAATTTAATAAAGTATCCCCTTCCTCATTAATAGGTTTTCCTAAATTAATAGTGTATGGAAGATTCTGTAATTTATTATTTAAGGGAGTCCCTTCTATATTTTCTTGCTTTTTCTCTCTATATAATTCTTGAACTATATTAGCGGGTAATCTAATAGTACGTGCATGTTCATTTAAACATTGAAGTATAGACTGTTTAATCCACCATACCGCATAAGAAATAAATCTATATCCTTTAGACCAATCAAAATTATTGATGGCCTTTATTAACCCATAATTTCCTTCCGCTATTAAATCTGGAAAATCTACTCCTTGATTTTGGTATTCTTTTGCAACGCTGATTACAAACCTGAGATTACCTACCATTAATTCTTCTTCAATTTTCTTTTTCTGTTCAATAGTGGGGTTATTTAACATAATATGAGAAAGACTTTTTTCTCGTTCTACAGTTAAAACATCTAATTTTCTCACATCTTTTAAATAATGTGAAATCTCATCTTGATTAATAAATGGTCCTATTTTTTTCATATTTTTTTATTTTGTATTAGTGTTGGATATACTCAATTAGTATACCATTGTGTTTTTACTGACAAAATGTCATAAATTTTTATCATTTACTAAGATTGTTTAAAAAATTTTTTTCTTCCCGAGTGAGAGAGTCTACCCCCACTTCACTAATCTTATCTAAGATATCATCTAAATTATATTCTTTATTTTCACTCTCATTTTTTAGCGTATTAACAAATTTCTTAGTATATCCTTCCAGAGCTTCACTAATATGTATAAGATTATCATTTAATTCTGGGGGAAGGATGTCGGGTCTACTTAAAGTATTAGTCTTCAAATCTATCAAATGGTTCTTCAATTCTTCATCTAACCTTACTTCCATTTTTCGAGGTTTAGGAAAAAGAAAATAACTAAGTATAGTCTCATTCAAACTGGAATCTAAATAGTAGTGAATGTCTTCTATATTGTCATAACTTTCAAAATGTGAAATAATAAGATTATCGTGATGAACATATTTTAAAAATGGACTTCCAATTACTAAACTGAGGGTCTCAATTAGATGTGTAAGTGGTTCATTTACCAATTTAAAATCTCCCATTAAAAATAAGAGATAATTTTTTTTACGTTTCATACTTATAAATAGTTTTATTTAACAAAGATAATGATATTTATTTGTATAAACAAATTTAATTAAATAAAAACTATGTCTACCAACGACCTAACGAGATATAAATTTGATGATTCTAAGGACACCCATAGAAAAGGAGTTAAAAAAGATAAGTTTACACACCATAGAGACCCAGAAGATGATGTAAAGGTGTTTGATTTATCCACTGGATGGCCTCCTGAAGGGTATAAAAAGGATGAAGAAAGAATTGAGGATGATAGTCCCTCTTATGAAGGAGAACCGTGGTTTACTAGTAAATCTTTTAATGACCCAGAGACTAATAAAAGACCATTACACCCCACCAAAGATTATTTCCATCCCCAGGACTCACATACTGGAGATGACCATTTAGAAATGGGATTAGGAAATTATTATCCTGAATATAAAGTTCCTTTTGAGGATAACCCTAACACGGATAATGTAAATTATAATAAAAAAGGTAAGTTTAATTTACCAAAAAAGGGTGGCGAACATTTAAGAAGTACAGTTAATGAAGAAAATGCTAGAGATAAACATATTTATAATATAAACGAAACCGAAAATATTATGGGCAATTTAAATGAACAAATAGACCGAATTAAACAAATGATTCTATTCAAAGAAGGGATGAGTTATAAAGATGTAAAATATCTTAGTGAAGCGGTTAAAGAAGCTACGGAAAAAGAAGGAGGAACCGTAAGTGCCTCTGGAGCAGCCGGCGGTGCTGTTGCAAAATCTGCCGCTGCTGGAAGTAAAGATGCCACTGTAAGTATAGATGGTGGTGGAATGGAAATCGCAGATTCCGATAAGGGAATGGATATGTCAGTAAAATCGGCAGAAGCAAGTGACGATGTAGAGGGTGTAGATGCCTCGATAGATATTGCCAAAGGAGAAAAAATAGCAGACGTTGGACTGGGAGCAGATGAAATAGAAGCATTTTCCGTTATCGATGATAGTGGAGAGAAAATAACAGATTTAAAAGGAGGAGATGAAGACCTAGAAGATATGTTATCAGTAGAGAAATTACAAGATGTAGAAGATATAGACTTAGGGGATTGGACTGAAGGTCTAGCAGATGATGAAATAGAAGCGGTTCAAGCACTGAGGGATGAAAAGGAAGACATGCCACAAGATAATTTTCCCGACAAAGAGGACATTAAACAATTCGAAGAAATACCAGATTCGGATTATGAAAAAGAAATATCCGATATAGCAGATGAAGAAGAAGTAGAAGCTGTGAAAGATAAAGAAGAAGAACCTAGGGATAAAGAAGATAAAGAAGATAAAGGAGAACCTCTTTCAGAAGCAGATTTTATATATGAGGAAATTATCAACCTTCAAAACTGGATGGTTGAGTATATACAATCCGGTGGAAACCCCAAGGATGAGGACTACCAACAGATGTCTAATCACCACTACAAACTAATGATGTACCATGAGGAATTATCTCAAGAAGGAAAAGAACCCGAAGGACCGAGTGCACCGTTCAAACCTGAACCGCCACGACCAGAAGAAATAGAGCGTTCAGAAAAAGAATCTGTATATGACGAAATTATATTTCTTCAACAAGAGATGATTAACTATTTAGAAGCTGGAGGAGGTAAGGGCGACGATGAATATTTAGACATATCAGGACATCATCAACAACTTATGAAGGACTATGAAGAATTATCTCAAGCAGAGGACAGTAACGGTGAAAAAGAAGAAGAGAAAAGACCAGGTCCAGCAAGACCTGCACCTAGTCCAGATGCCGGGAGGGATATACAAAGTGCATCTCATGAGGGTTTAACTTATGATATAGATATGAGTTTAGGTGGTGCAGCTAGTGACCAAGGAATGACAGTAGGTAAACCTAAACTGAGTAAAGATGCGGATGGAGTTATTAACCTGAAAGCTAATGTTAGTAAACATGTAAAATATCCTACCCCTGCAAAATTAGAGGGATATCTCTCCGATGATGGGAGGGTCTTCTACTTAGACTATACAACTCCCGATGGTAAAACACACAACGGTTATAAAGCTGAAATTATGGATATAAATAAAAGTGCTGCAAAGGGAAAAGCTAGTACATCAGCTCGTCCTAGTGTATCCAAACTCTCTGATTTAGGTCGAGGGTCTTTTGAAGCACCTTTGGGAATGGTTGGAACGCAGGGACGATTTGGGGGACCAGCATCAATGGGGCCTTTTAACCAAGACCCATGGGCAAATCAAGGAAAAGTAGACCCTTCTCGTTGGAAAGACAATAAATACGATGACGAAGATAATAATAAAAAGAAAAAGAAAAAGAAATCCTTATCGGAATCTCTTTTACCCAAACATGAAAAAATGAGACGAATGAAAGCAAGATTGCCTAAACACCAACGAATCATGAGTGAACAATTCACAGATAATAATTCTATATTTAATAGTTTACAAGACTATCAGAACTGGTGTAAAACAGAAGGCTCGGAAGGGTGTGATGAAAATGATTACAAATGGAATGCATACTTGGCTTACAGACAAATGGGGCCCCCAGCATCAACAGAGGTAGAACCTTTTATTAAAAATTTAATAGGTGGTGATTTAGCGGCTTTTGAAGCAGCATATGATGGTGATGTAGAAAATCCACTAGAAAAGGTAGCTTCCAAGGAACAACAACACGAATCTAGAAGAAGAGTGTCCAGAAATAGACGTATACATGAATCACGTACTTCTAACAAAAGAAATATTGTTAAACTTAAAGAAGCAGATTTATATAATATTATTGATAAAGTTATTGCAGAAAAACGTAATGGGAAATCTCATAATATAAATGAGTATTGGATGCAAAATGTATCAAAAGAAATTAAAAAGGACCACACGGGGGGTACTTTTAGACATTGGTGTGAAAGACATGGTTTTGATTCGGGATGTTCTGATGAATGTATTCATGAAGCATTAAAAACAGATGACACCTTATTACACTATAGAGCCGGTTTAGCAAAAGCATTTTGTGGAGCAGACCATCACCGTAATGAATCAAGGAGACCTAGACGAACCTTACAAGAAAAATGGAAGGGAGATGTTAAAATCAAAAAATTAGATAAATGGGGTGAAGCGGAGATAAGTTACACTAAATTATGTGCTAAAGGAAAAGCACTCTCCTGTAAAGACGATAAAACCTCTAAAGAAAGTACAGAACTCAAACAAATACAATTTGCATTACGTTCTCGTGAAAAAGGTAAAGCTTTTAAAGGTGTACCTAAGAAATGTAAATGTGATAAATAAGTAGCACAACTATTATATTTAAAAGGGAATTGAAAGGTTCCCTTTTTTTATTTATATTTATAACTAAATACCATGAAGAAACCATACATAACCGAATTAGACATTAAGAAAGCAGTTAAAAAAGTATTGTCAGAAGACAATAGATTACCTGTAGATGACTATGAGTTCGAAATGGACGATTCTACTTACGATGACATTTATGACCATCAAGGACCTCTGAGACACTTTAGGGGGTCTATTTACTACGATGGGGTGGTTCCAGAGACGGATGATGTTGAATATGACCGTAAGGTTGCACAGAAACTTTTAGACTACGAAAGAAGTAAATTAGGGAGTGCTGAAACATATGTGGGTGGCGTTGGTTTTAAAAATCGTGGTAACCTTATTGAGCCTTTCGATAATATGGATTTCTAAATAATCTTAGACACATTCTTTTCTTTCTTAACCGTAATTGTCTGGTCACACCACTCCTTAATTAAAGGATTATGAGATATTACAAAGATTCTTTCAAAGTAATCTTTTATCTTAGTAAAGAATTTTCCAACCAAATCTAAATTTTCATCACTAACTTTTGCAAATGCTTCATCAAAACATACAATATTAGGTTTAGGTAATGCACAGACTTTAGATAGTACCGCTCTTAATGCTAAGGAGGCAATAGTTTTTTCATAACCACTTCCTGACGACATTAACTTCTCAATCCCGGTTCCATTATCTATCATCCAAAATTCTAGTTCATTACGGTCATTAATCCTTAACTGTAGAGTAAATTCACAACTATCAGATAATAATCTATTTAACTCACTATTCAAATAGGGTATGGCATTTCTTAAAATTAACTTGGATATTCCATTTTTACCATATGCTATGAGATAAGCTTTAAATATTTTATCTACTTCTTCTTCCTTTTTTATTTCCTCAATCCTTTTAAGATTTTCTTTAATATTAAGTTTATCTTGTTTGATATCCCCAGTAGTCTCCGTTATCGTCGTTTTGTAACCGTCTATTTCTGAGTTTAAAGTTTCCAATAAAGTTCTAGACACTATAAGTTTCTTTTCTATTTCTTGATTTTCTTCTAATTTAGTTTTACTAGATTCCCACTCTAGTAGAGTTTTTTGTTTTTCCGTTAAGGTTAAATCTTCTTCTTTAATTTCTAACTTAATTTTTATTTGACGTAATTTATCTCTTTCATAAGTGTCCCACTCAGCTTCTATCTCCTTTAATTTTGTATTTTTTTCTTCAACATCTTTTTGTGTGTTTTCTATTAAGGTTAAATCCTTAGTAATGTTCTTTAACTCTTCTATTTTCGTAGCGATTTCTGACGTATGGTCTACGTCATCTAATTTCCTTTTACACGTTGGACAGATTTCCCCTTCCTCTAATGTCGTAATAAGTTCATTTAATTTACTTACCCTATCTTTAGTTAATTTTTGTTGTACTTCTAAGTTAGTTATATCAATTTTTAATTTAGTATGGACCTTGTCATTATATTTGATAGTAGGTTTTATAAGTGTAATAATGTGGAGGTTACGTGTATAAGTTTCAATTTTCTTTTGTGAATCACTGATTTCTTTTTTAATAGTAAGTGGATTAACTTTTAATAAATCCTCACTGATGTCACGATGTTTATTGGATAATAAACTTTCTTTATATTCCATTCCTTTGCGGTATCTAGTATTTAAGGTGGAAATTTTTTCTTTATATTCACCTATTTGTTTGTTAAAAGTATTAATCTCCTCTTCATACTTTTTACTTAATTCTTTAAGGGTTTCAATATTATATAAATTAGAAATCAATTTTTTATTCCATTCTGAATATATTTCTTTCCCTACTTCTTCTTTTTTTCTTAAATGTTCTAATCCTATAAATCTAGTAAGAATTTGTCCTCTAGATGTAGGTTTGGCTTCCAATAAGTCCTCTAAATTATTTGCGGTAGTTAAAATAGTTAATAAAAAATCTTCCATAGTCCCTATGGATTTTTTAAGAAATTCCTCAGTTTCTCTACGTTGTTCTCCTTGTAAATTTTGCATAGCACCGTCATACAATCTTTTACTAAGATTAAGTTCGGTTCTTACATTCCATTCACCTTTCTTAGTTAATTTTCTAATTATTCCCCGTTCTATTAAATAATTGTCACCATCGATTTCTACTTCCCCGCTCACCATAACCATATTTTTATCTGTAAACCTATTAAAAACTTCAATTGCTTTATTAGATTTAGTGGTGACATTAAAAAATAAGAAAAGAAGAAGGTCCACAGTTAAAGTAGTCTTCCCACCAAAATTAGAAGGTAAAGAATCTATAGCGGTAATCCCTTCATATTTAGTAAAATCGATTCTATTACTTTCTCCAAAAGAAAGAAAATTACTAAACTCAATCCATTTTATAAACCACTTCTTATGCTGAGAAATGTCTTCTGTCTTTACTTGGTCTTCTACTCTAGAATCCAATTTCATTAATTTTTCCCAATTAACTTTTACTTCTTGTTCTTTTAAAAATTCTTTTATTAGAGATTTCTGATAGTTGGGGTCTAAAACATTTTCAGTGATAGTTTGAGTAGTGTGGCCATCTGGTAAAGAATTGACACGAGTAATTATATTAACACGTTCTGAGTTATATTTCTTCCTAAAATAACTGGTTAATCTTTTTATTTTTTCTTGCGTAAAATTTTCAGGACTATCCTCCCAAATAACTTTTATAAAAGGATTATCTAATTTTTCTATTTCCATAATTATTCTTTTGGGGGTTTATTTTCTTCGAACCATTCAACTACCGCATTAAGTGCCCATACAGTACCACTTGCTAACATTCCATCTAAAAAAACATTCAAATAAGGTATATGTGTTAACGTATCAGTAGGTGAGAAAAAAATAAAAGAAAACAAAAATCCTACCCAAGTAGAAGTGCACATCATACATTCTAATAGGTCTCCTAAAAACTTGGACCGTGCCGTAATCCATTGCCTAGGTGTATTAAAAATACTACCATACACTAATATCTGAGAGAGTCCATAAGCTGCAAAAATCCAAATTAATAATTCCATTTTTTAATCTTTATATAGTTCATCATTTAATCTAGATGACTTTAGATGAGTTGCTTTAGTTCCACTAAATCTTCTAAAGTGATTTAAAACATCTTCATATTCTTCAATCTTTTGTTGAAGGGTTTTTATTTGTTGTGTAAGAGTAAGATTGTCTTGGGTGAAGATTTGTAACTCTGATTCTTTTTTTTCACATTCTTTAAACTTCTTTACCCATTCTTCCTTTTCTATCACGAGTCTCTCTTTTTCAATAGTTAACACATTAACTTTACGAGAGTATTCTTCTAACTGTACATCATCAGTTATTATCTTTTCTATTTCTACAATCTTTTCCACAGGTACTTCTATTATTTTTTCTATTATTTTTTCCACGGGTATTTCCACTCTTTTTTCTATCTCTTTAATAACTTCCTTTTCTACTTCCTTTTCAATTATCTCTTTACCTGCTTTAACTGGTGTTCTTCCAAATTTCTCTATCGCAAATCCTCCTTTTAAACATCCTAATATAAGTGCATTTTCATCCTCTATCTTATTTAAGTCACAGAACAGTCCTATTTCTATCTGTAAATCTTTAGGTACTTTAAAAATTGGTGAGTCTTTCTTTTCCATGTTCAATATCACTAATGTCATTAATTTTAAAATTTAAATACGGTGAATAATTATCCACATCTTTAAAAATATAATTGTCTTTTATAATGTCGTAAATACCATAACCATGATTTCTAATTCCCTCACCAAAATTCTGTTGTATAAGAGAACCAACCATATAGGCTTTCTTATTATTGGGGATGTCAACTACTTGTCTTTTATGTATATCTCCAGCTAATACAATATCGCATCCTGCAAATTCATTAATATTATACCCATCTTCAAAAGCAAATCCCATATCAGTTACAAGTCCTTGGATGGTTCCGTGGAATAAACCAATGTAAGTTTTGTTTTTAATTTTATTTATGTGGGGTTTTTTATTATGATTCATTAAAGAATAAACTACCCACACTACATTTTCATCTTCAACCAACCCTCCATCTTTTAAATAGATAATGTTGTCATCACTTAAGGTCTTAATAATAGGACTAAGAGTATCTAGTCTCTCTAAATTATTTTCAAGAAAATCATGATTACCAATTAATATTAATGTCTTACAAATTTTAGTACACTCTTTTAGTAACCACGTTACAATATCTAGTAATTCTGGTGTCATTTGGTTCTTAGAGTGTACTAAATCCCCAGTAAAAACTATTCTATCTGGCTTTACCTTTTTCCATTCTTTAAAACAACTCTCCAATATTTTTCTATAGCGTTCTTGGTCCTTATAAAGTTTAATATGTAAGTCAGAAAAATGTATTAATTTTTTAATCATTTTTATTTGTAAATGTTGCTATTAAAGATAGTATCTCTTCACGATAATCTCTACATTTTATAGGCTCGTAATTTTCATTTTTTTCATTAAACCACACAATATAAGAATCCCCAAATTCTAGGTGGGTATTCTTTTCAATCAAATATTTATATAACGAGAGTTGTAAGGAATAAGTATTGTATTCACATACATCTAGATGAGAAATGGGTTCCTTAAATTGTTGCCATTTATTATATCTCTTTATTTCTTTATTAGTTTTCCAATCCCAGATTTGTAATTCTTCACTCTTATTGTTCCAAAAAATCTGGTCTACCATTCCACACACCTCTATTTCCTCATCCCCCACGATTATTTCAGATTTAATAGGAATTAATTTACCGTAAGACTCATTATA
>Ga0080013_1000896_pt1 | contig 40836 bp, 42 predicted proteins | sample ETNvirenome_6_85_FD_69236 | JGI IMG/M metagenome (GOLD analysis project Ga0080013, IMG submission 69236) | Marine viral communities from the Pacific Ocean - ETNP_6_85 (SPADES assembly) (version 2) | ecosystem: Environmental > Aquatic > Marine > Oceanic | place: Pacific Ocean | collected 2013-06-19 | reverse complement strand
GTCCTTTGACACGAAAGATTTGGAAAGATGTTTGAGAACCCCACAAAGAATGTTTATTGGTTCGACCATGGTGAAAGACCCCGCCACTCCCAATCTTGGAGCAATGATTCTCCAGAATTGTATGAAACGCTCACCGTGTCCAGCCCCCAAAGGAAAGCCCAAGACTGGCGCACTATTATTGATCGCGTCATCTGACATGGCAAATGATCCAGAAATCAGCAAGCACATGGATGCTGCGATTGGATATGTTGGGGGCAGAACGGACACACTTTTTTCAGGCGTTTATATTAATGATAACGTACCTGGGCTCGTTGCCTTACTATGTATGAATGGGCTACCCAAAGGAAAATAACAAATGAAGATTAGCAGGTCTCAACTTAAGCAAATCATCCAAGAAGAGATTTTCGGCGAAAGCGGCGGCATAGCAGGGAACTTTGGAGGCGCCGCCGGCGCACTTGGAAAACTCCGCGAACCGAGTCCACCTATCGAAGACATTCCGGACTCAGCCATTCAACACCAAGCTGCCGAATTTTTTTTAAATCTCGAACTCACTGGAAAAGTAGTGAAAACCTTAGTAGAAACCATAGCCATCCCCGATTTAATAGAGCTAATGGATAAAATTCCCAAATTAGACACAGCCGCAGAGGAAGAACAGGTAGTATAAATGAAACTTTGGAACAAACTTAATCACTGGCTCGATTGGCGCGGCATTAAGTGGACCGATATTATCGGCTCGGCCGTAGCGTTTGGAACAATCATCGGACTAGTTATAATATTAACCTGGGCAGGATTGCAATGAGAGAAAAGCTTCGACGATTATGGAGCGTAGACGTGCTGGCTGTAGGGCTGGCATTCCTTGCTTTAGGATACGCCTGCTGCGTCCATCATCGAGCCCAAGAAAGATTAAATCAAATTGAAGATGTAATAAATCAAGGAATTCATATTCCTAAACAAACTCTTCCCCCTGTACGACTGGAGCCTGAATGCATATGAAAATACCCCAAACTATATTGATGGAAGCTATAGATAGTGAGCTTCATGGCGTCTTGCTGGAAAAGTATGCCCAAGTTCAGTTAAAGCAGATTTTGCAAGAACAAGATGAGTACCCCTCCTTGGATCAAACTGAGCGTCTTTTAGGAGACATCCTTGCTGCACTCGGTAGTGTGGATATGAGCATCGACTATCTGACCGCGGCCTTGACAGGAAACGATCCCGCTTCCATCAACATTATGCAGAAGACTGTGGGGCGCTTAGGATCCGCCGGCGCGCAGCTTACCCAACCCGCGACCCCACCACCACCAACACAAGAAGGTGTCCGCGGAGGCCAAGCTCCCGAAGCTCATCATGATCTCGATCCGGAGGGAGAATACCCAGAATTAGAATGGCCAGAAGACTCCGATGAGGAAGGAGATCTCCGAGCCGATGCCCGTTTGGGAGGAGACTGGGAAGGAAGTGCCATTGATGATGAGCCTAAGCCACGCCGCCCCCCTAAAGAATACCGCCGTGAAGCTATTAAAATCCTCGCCAGTTTTAATATAGATGTAGGTCAACAGGCTATTGACATTTTAGCCTGGGAACTTTATAACAAAGGCCAGAGCGCAACCACTCAAGACATGGAGGAGCCCGTAGGAAAAAGCCCATGGTGGCGACGCGTATTAAAAAGAGCGATTAGCGAAGACTTAAAAGCGGGTATGCACAAACCTTTGTTGAACGAGATTAGTAAGGAAGATTTGAGTGTTGTACGCTATCACACCCAAGGACAACCCTATGAGGTAGAAAAACTTCTTATACAGCTATTAGATAGATACGGACTCTCGGTAGAAGAAATAGCTCAATTAGCATCATATACCGGCGAGATGGAGCCCGAAGATGTTCAACAAGAGCCGGATGCTCTTCAACAGATTAGGGAAGAGCTTCACGACTATTTAGAGGAAGTTTATTCTAAAAAACAACGAGACTTTATGTGCGCAATGAAAGACGCACCCGCGGGAGATCGACCAGAAAGCCTGTCGCAAGGCGAAGCAGAACATCTGTGTAAAGCCCCCATGGAAACACCAAAATCAAAGAGGAAAAAGAAATGAGTTTATTAACAAAGGCCTGGAATTTTACACGCACGGCGTTGGGTCACGTCTGGGATGTAGTCTTAGATGCAGGATGGTCCGTCTGGAATGAGATCCAAGAGGGCTCCGGCCGCGTCAGTTGGTGGCTATTAGCAGGACTCATCTGGTTCAGTGGAGTCGTAGCTCACGCATGGCTATGGGCTAGCTAATGGCTGAACACAAAGGATTTTTAGATACGTGGTTGCTCAAACTTACGTCGCGTAAGTTGTTGGTATGGATAACTGCGTCGGCGCTAGCTTTTGCAGGCTATTTGACCAGCGGTGATTGGGTTGTCATTAGTACCGTCTTTATTGGAACCCAGGGCGCCGTCGATATTGTTGAGAGATTCAAGGGACGTAAATGACACCCCAGCAATTGATTATCCAGTTCTTAGTAAAGAATTGGAAAGGAGTGTTGATCGTTCTTTTGTCTGGTGTAGTAATGGGCAAAATGCGCTATGACTACAAACAGATGCAGGCCGCATACGAAGCTTCAGAACAATCGCTCCAAGCACAGCTTGCCGGTCTACAAGAGATCCACAAGAAGCAAATGGACGAGATGGAAGATTCCCTCCAGACCTATAAAGATACTCTTGACCAAGTTGAGCGAGACTACCAAGAAAGCCAAGACGAATTGTTAGACTTGATCGACACTCGGCGAGAAGAATTCGGAAGACAGTTCTCCGAAGATCCAGAAGAATTATCTGAGACAATAATGTTGATGTACGGATTTGATTATGTTCCTTAGTCTATTATTAATGTTTGGCAGCCCTGCTCAAGCAGCCGCCGCCGGCCAGTTTACCTTTCTCGGACATCAACAGTGCGCACCCTTTGAAGGTGTGCTATTCGATGTGCCAGCATTGTCTGAAATCCTAGCGCGCCAATCAACCGCCAACCTCGCATGCCAAGCCCGAATTGAATATGAGCTTTCAGTCGAAGCCGCAAGCTATGAGCTAGAACTTCGCAATTGGGAGATTCAATACAACGCGTTGCACGAAGAAACGAGTCTTCTAATCTTCCAGAAGGATGAAGAGATCGATCATTTGCAAAGAGCGCTGTTAAAACAATCTCCACGTAATAATTGGCTATGGGGCGCCGGAGGTGTTGGAGTAGGAATCTTGAGCACTTATGCGGCCTATAGGCTGTTTAATGAGTGAGAAAGATTTGAATAAAATCGCTGCCATCGAAAAGGCAATCTCCGAGAAGTACGGCGAAGAAGCTATCCAGAACCCCCGTGCAAATTGGGACGAGGATAAAGAAAAAGATTATCTTCAACAAATGGAAGAGTTATATCAAAAAACCACCAAGCACGAAAGCTTCCAAGAGAAAATCGATGTAAATGGTATAAAGGTATCAAAGAAACTATTTAATAGAGATTCTTTACAACGTTGTCCTGTGTGTCGCTCTCTTGCGAGAAAAGCTGCAGATGATGTGTGTCTTCTTAAATATGAATGTTGCAACCCTTGCTATATCCAATATGTGGAAGACAGAGAGGAAAGATGGCTACAAGGCTGGAGACCAAATTTAGAGGAATAAACTATGGCATCAATTTACGAAATTGTACAAGGACTATCACAAGCTGCAGCAAACGCTTATGATGGCGCACTGACAGAAGATGGCGACCCATTGCAGGCCGGCCTTCAACGAGAGGAAGGCAATCCCCTTATCGATAAGCGAGTAATGGATGGATTTAACGTGAAGTTTTATGGGAACATGATGTGCCTTTCCTACCAAGCTGAAGTGCAATTAAAAGAAGTCTATGCGACCGGCTTCGAAGGCGACGTCGACAAGCGTTTGACCGACATTGCGAGTTGGCTCAAGAAAGAATACAAAAATATTACCGGCGATGCTGTTACCCTTACCGAAGATGGCGAGGTAGATGTACGCGTCGAAAACAGTTCCCGCATCCGAAGCTGGGTAACTGCAAAAAAACATTATAAAGTAGGGGGCCTTGCGGAGGCGATGAATGATGACAATCAGGGTTCGACTAACCCGGTTGAAAGTAACTGGAAGAGCTTTTTAGATCTTGGCGGCTGGAAAGGGAAGCGTCCCAAGAACGATACCCGCCCCAAGGGTTCGGAGACTGAAAAATGAAAATTTCGCTTGAACGTCTCAAAGAAATCATTATGGAAGAAGTTGCGCGGGCAACCATAGAACAACCCGACAATCTAAATGAATATTTGCCTCCTGGCAGAATGACCCGAAGTACTTCTGGCGATGATCTTCAAAAAATGGCCGACGAAGTTCGAGAAAGTGGTTTGCCTGCAGAAACCATGGTTGATGTTATGGCAGCCTTAAGTGAGATTGGGCACACGGAGGGAACCTTCACATATGAATACTTGTTCCGCCAGCCAAGCGCCAGCACAGCAAGAAGGAACGCCAAGAAGATTTTAGACATTTTAAGTGTCGAGGTACAAGAGCCCGAATCATTCGAAGAAACAATAGAAATCGTAGACGATGAATGAGCTTTCAATTAGACAAGAAACAGCAAGTCAACGAAATCCTCAAATGTGGTAAAGACCCCGCCTATTTTCTCAAGACCTATGCGCGTATATCTCACCCGATGCACGGGTTAATTTTATTTGATACCTATGATTTCCAGGACGACCTGTTACATAATTTTAACGATTATCGTTTTAATATTATTTTAAAAGCGCGCCAGCTTGGTATCTCCACTATCACCGCGGGCTACATTGTATGGATGATGTTGTTTCACCGTGACAAGTCTATTTTGGTAATGGCCACCAAGTTTGCCACCGCCGGAAACCTTGTTAAAAAAGTAAAGGGCATTATGCGAAATGTACCTGAATGGTTAAAGATTGCAGAGATTAGTGTAGACAACCGCACCTCCTTCGAATTGTCGAATGGCTCTTCCATCAAGGCTGCATCCACTTCTGGGGATGCTGGTCGTTCGGAAGCATTGTCATTGCTGGTGCTCGATGAGGCTGCTCATATCGAGGGCTTAGAAGAGTTATGGACGGGCCTATATCCCACGTTGTCTACTGGTGGACGTTGCATTGCTTTGTCCACACCCAATGGGGTGGGGAACTGGTTTCATAAAACCTGTACCGATGCCGAGGGAGGCGCCAATAACTTTTATCTTACCACATTACCATGGGACGTTCACCCTGATCGAGACGAACAATGGTATAAGAAAGAAACGCGTAATATGTCCCGCCGTCAAATTGCACAAGAGCTTGAATGTAATTTCAACACCTCTGGCGAAACTGTCATTGACCCCGAATGCATGGAGTGGTTATTCTCTAATGTGCGCGAGCCTAAACATCGAACCGGGTTTGACCGTAACTTTTGGATCTGGGAAGAATTTGATCCCACGTGCAATTATATAGTGGTGGTGGATGTTGCCCGCGGCGACGGCGCCGACTTTTCAACTTTTCATGTTTTAAAATTAGAAACACTTGAAATAATTGGAGAATATCAAGGAAAGCTCACGCCCGATTTATACGCTAACATGCTTAATCAAGTCGGACGAGAGTTCGGAAACGCCATGATTGTCGTAGAAAATAATAATATTGGATATACAGTACTTGACAAACTGGTAGAATTCGGTTATCCTAATATCTACTACTCTATAAAATCTACTCACGAATATATTGAGCAGCATCAAGCGGAGTTTAGTCCTTCCGCTATTGCCGGATTTTCCACCACTCAAAAGACGCGACCCCTCATCGTCGCAAAATTAGAAGAGTTTATAAGAAATAAACTAATTACAGTATATTCGTCGCGCACGATAAACGAAATGAAAACTTTTATTTGGAAAAATGGCAAGCCTCAAGCAATGAAAGGTTATAATGATGATCTTATCATGGCGTTGGCTATTGCCTGTTGGGTGCGTGATACTGCGCTTCAAACGAACGCGAGAGATTTAAATTATAAGAAAGCTTTTGTAGACGCAATCATTACCACTAAGACCACGATGAACACTCGTATTAGTGGACAGACAGGTTATAAAAAAGATAACTTGCTAGATCAAATGACAGATGCACACCAACTCTACGATCAATACAAATGGATTATTAAGTGAGAAAATAAATGGCTAGACCTACCCACACCCAGAACCCTGCGAACAATCAAAACACTTTATTTAAGGCCCTGACGAGACTTTTCTCCGGGCCCATCGTGAGTTATCGTTCACAATCGGGTCGACGTATTCGTCGACAACATCTCGATAAATATAGTTCCCGTTTTAAAACAGCCTCGGGACAACAGTTTAAAAAGAGTGTATATAACCCTTTAGAGGTGATTGCAAGTAACGCGATCCAAAATCAACGCCGCTCTGAACGTTATGTCGATTTTGATCAAATGGAATACATGCCCGAGATTGCATCCAGTCTCGATATCTATGCGGACGAAATGACAACGTATTCTGAATTACGCCCCATGTTAAATATCCGCTGTCCTAATGAAGAGATTGAAGCGGTGTTGGGAGTTCTTTTTGAGAACATTCTCAATGTTAAGTATAACCTTTTTGGCTGGGCCCGCACCATGTGCAAATATGGAGACTTCTTTTTATACTTAGACATTGATGACAAGTATGGGGTACAGTCGGCTATCGCATTGCCGCCACAAGAGATCGAGCGCCTAGAAGGAAAGGACGCGACTAATCCCAACTATGTCCAATATCAGTGGAACTCCGCTGGCATGACTTTTGAAAACTGGCAAATTTGCCATTTCCGCATCTTAGGAAATGATAAGTATGCTCCGTATGGCACATCAATTTTGGAGGCGTCACGACGCATCTGGCGCCAGTTAACGCTTATGGAAGACGCCATGATGGCATACCGTGTTATCCGTTCTTCGGAACGTCGTGTGTTTAAGATCGATGTCGGCGGCATTCCACCACAAGATGTGGAGCAGTTCATGGAAAAAACGGTTACCAACCTCAAGCGCCACTCCGTTATTGATCCCTCGACGGGCCGTGTCGACTTACGGTATAACCCTATGTCCATTGAGGAAGATTACTTTATTCCTGTGCGTCCGGGATCAGCAACTGACATTGTATCTCTGGCCGGCGCAGAGAACATCACTGCCATTGACGACATTAAGTATTTGCGCGATAAACTTTTCTCAGCCCTTAAGGTCCCACAGTCGTATTTGACAATGGGCGAAGAAGCCTCCGAAGATAAAACTACGCTCGCTCAGAAAGATATTCGTTTCGCGCGAACCATTCAACGGCTGCAGCGAGTGCTGGTGGCCGAGCTTACTAAAATTGGAATTATCCATCTCTATACTCTAGGGTTTCGCGGAGACGATTTAATTAGTTTCGATCTGACACTGAACAATCCTTCTAAGTTGGCCGAACTTCAAGAGATCGAATTTTGGAAGTCCAAGTTTGATATTGCAGGATCCGCAACTGAAGGATATTTCTCCCGCAGTTGGGTGGCTCAAAAAGTATTTGGGATGTCTCATGAAGAATTCATGCGTAACCAACGTGAAATGTATTATGATCGGAAGCACGACGCGGCCCTTCAACAAGTTGCCGAAAGCGCTGCTGCCGAAGGCGGCGGCCTCGGTGGGGGCGACTTAGGTGGAGATCTCGGAGGCGACCTAGGCGGAGACTTAGGCGGCGACCTCGGCGGGGATCTCGGCGGCGCAGAAGAAATGCCCGCGGGCGACGCCGGCGGAGACGAAGGTGGTGGGGGTGACTCTCCCCTCCTGGCAGTTCCGCCCGGTTCTAAAAATGAGCCTCGCTTAACTCCAGGCGCCAAAGGCAAGGTTTATCACCCCAAGAAAGTAGATCGCCGCAATGCCGGCGCGCGCGCCCGTTCCAACGCCGCCAAGTGGGCTAGCGAAAAAGGTCGCAACACAATGCGTAGTACCTTCCCTGGAATGAGCGATATTCAATCCTTAAGTAATATGAATGGGGTGGCGAGTGGGATTTATGAAAATGATACGTCTACTTATAATTTAGAAGAGTCCCAGGAAGAAAACAAGTTATTTCAAATAAACGAATCGATTCGGGATTTGATTAAAGATTTAGAGATTAAAGAAACGGAGCACCAGGATGAAAGCCAAACACAACAAGAAACGAAATAGCGCTTTTGTATATGAAGCCCTCTTGCGCGAAGCGACTGCCGCTTTGCTCAAAAAGGACAAAAAACGATGCGACACCATTATTAATTTATTGAAGAAGCATTTTAAAGAAGGCACACATCTTAAAAGAGACTTAGAGTGTCAGCGCTCGTTGTACGAAAGCCGCGGCATGGAAAAAGAACTGTGTCAGAAGATTTTAAGAGAAGCCACCATCAGCAGTCGTCTCATCGATCCAGAGGGACTCTTTAAACAACAAAGCGCCCTCATCCAAGATATTAACACAGAATTAGAACCGGCTGTTTTTAACACCTACGTTCCCAATTATAAAACTCTGGCTTCTATCTCCCAACTGTTTTCTTTTCGCACGACACCCAAAGAACAAGTGTTGTTGGAAAATGAAGTTTTGTCTTATATGACTGAGATTGAATCCCCGCCGCCCACAATAGGTGCAGTAGATACATTGGTTGTTAAAACATTTGTTGAGAAGTTTAATACCAAATATAAGAATAGCTTATTAGCTGAGCAACAAGAATTATTATCTTATTATATTTCTTCCTTCACCGATAACGCTCTTCAATTGAAGATCTTTTTAAACGAAGAGCTTACACGCTTAAAAATTCACTTAGAAGAGGCCCGCACCTTGGAAGAGATACAAGCAGATCCCCAGATGGTCGAAAAGACTAATCAGGTGATTGAAAAACTGAACAGTTTCCATGGCGATACACTCACCGATGAAGTAGTCATGACTGTATTAAAAACCCAAGATTTGGTGAAGGAGATCCGCCACGATGGCAGTAACAGTTAGAATTGGCGCTGCACCCGAACAGGCCATTGTACGACTTGAACTGGATGTACGCAAGAGCATGAACGGCGATCTCATGATTTTTGATCATGGAGACATTGATATTGTGTTGTCAACCAAGACAAACAAGATTACCACTTTTCCTAAAGATACTATGACAGAGTTATCTTATGGTGCTCAAAATCGTTTATTTACCCATTTGCGCAAGCGCGGCTTAGTAACAGCCGAGTCCATTCAAGCCGGCTCTTTTTATGGTTCGCTGGAAGCCCTAATGGAAGAAGCTTCTAGCCCCGAGCTAAGCACTCCCAAGATGGCCCTTATTAATATTGCCAATTTTATTGATGAAGAGCGTCCCTATTTCGAGTCCACCGAAGCTATCATTGCCATGACCGACGACGAGTTAGTACATCCAGATAAGGCGGATTCCACTGAATTGGGCGAAGTACCCCAACACGATGAACAAGGATCCATTCGTCCCGGCTATATTCGCGATCCTTATTCTCTCAGCTATCTATATACGATTTAATATGAAACCCTTATTGGAAAATTGGAACAACTTTTTAAGTGAAGAAGAACAAGGCGCCGGCGACAAGGCACAGATCTTGGCTAATGCTGAGAAGGAAACTCAAGCCTTGTTACAAAAAGTGCAAAGCGCCACTAAGGACGATGAAGGTCTCATGAAAGAAACCTTAGAGTCCATCATTCAGGGATTACAACAAGCCCTAGAGAGGATTTAATGGATTTATTATACTTTATTTTAGCAGCCTATGGGCTTACACAAATTTTGGTATATGCAAAAGTTTTTGATAGGCTGCGGCCGACAACTGGGTGGCTGGGGAGCTTATTTAAATGCCCCATGTGCATTGGGTTTCACGTAGGGTGGATTTTAATGCTACTTTCTCCTTACACAGAACTATTTAATTTTGATGTGACGCCTGTAAATTATTTTATTTTAGGAGGCCTCTCTTCGGGGACATCTTATATTTTAAATATGATTGTAGGGGATAACGGCATCAAAGTTGCAAGGAAGGTAGAGACATGGGATTTATAAATACAGAAATTTGGACAGCCAAATGGATGCTGCAGCCAGTAAGACGCTGCTGCAAAGGTTCTTAACTATGGGAAAGGTATTATTACGTGAATATTATGCTCTCTGTGAAGGGGGCGTATGTCAAGATTTGTTGACCGAAGAAGAAAAACGGTTCATCAAAGAAGGCGGTATGATGTTATCGGGCAAGCTCCAAGAAGCCGATGTCCAAAATGGCAACGGCCGCATTTATCCTTACCGCGTATTAATGCGCGAGATCGATACATACAAAAAGCTTGTAAAAGAAAATCGAGCCCTAGGCGAACTTGACCACCCAGACGATTCTGTTATTAATCTGAAGAATGCATCGCACATGGTGACGGATGTATGGATGGAAAATAAAAATGTCATGGGCAAAGTCAAAGTACTCGATACCCCATCGGGCAATATCCTTCGGGGTCTTGTTAATAGTGGCGCCCAGCTTGGTATCTCCTCCCGAGGCATGGGATCTGTGAGTGAAGCTCAAGGACAAACTATCGTGGAAGATGACTTTCAACTTATCTGTTTCGATTTTGTATCGGAGCCTTCAACCCCCGGAGCCTATATGATGAAAGAGGCCAAGGATTTGAGCACGCCCAATGTGTTTACTAAAGCTGATCGCATTAATCGACTGTTAAATGAGGTTCTGAGCGATGACAACCTGGAGTAGTTTTCAAACTGAGAAAGACTATACCGACAAGTGGCGTACTTTTTTAGAAGAGGGCTACAAAGAAGAAGTTGCGTTTTGCGATCAAGCCGATAAAGATTATGAAGAAGAGATCATCTCCATTGAAGAATTTCCCGTAGGGCGCTGTGGCCACCCTAACTTGCAACCGGGGGATGAAGATGTGGAAGTCTATAAGCGCATGGCCAAGGGCAAATCTATTGATCACCCAGGCGCCAGCACGGCCCCTCCCGTGGAGCCTGAAGATGCACTCACCGACGAGGAACCCACAGACGATAGGGAAACAGAGGAGCGTTCCATTGCCGAATGGGCCGCGGGCTGGGCACCAGGACTCAAATGGTCTCTTGAAGGGGGAGACGGCGAAACCCGCACGGCCGAGGAGGAGCGCGCCATGGCTAAGGAGTGGATGTTCGCCGTGTCTCCCGCAGAGACTGAGGCTTTGATACAAGCATTAGCGGATATCGGCTATACTTTCGATGAAGAGGATGAAGAAGGCGCCTTGTCAGCGGAGGAAGAAGAAGCAAAACAAAAAATTCTGGGTATGTTTGAGTTTGAAGAGGATACCTTAGACAATGTAGATCTCTTGTTGACGGTGGGCGGCATTATTCCTGGGGGCCTAGGGTGTATAATGGGGGCCGCCAACTCAATCTTTAATTTTAGCCGAGGAGAGTGGCTATGGGGCGCCTTTGATGCGGTGTTTGCTATCCCGCCCATTTGTGGTTCTGGGGTTGGAGAAGTCGCTTCCGGCACCAAAGGCCTCTTCAAACTGGCTGTTAAGATGGCGAAGTGGGGAGGGAAGAGCCCCAAAGTATTGGCTCAGGCCAGGAAAGCCGGAAAGGTTCTCAGCAAAGCAGAAAAAGCCATCCTGAAAAGTTTTGATGATGTTGTGAAAAGCACAGAAAAGGTCTTGGGGAAAGTTATTGGTCCCGAGTCTGCCACCAAATATACCGCAAAGTATGTTACGAAGCTGATCGACGCGATTAAAAGTGAAAAAACAAAGGAACAGGTGAACGCTGTGGTGGCCTTGTTACCCGATTCATTCTTTGACAATATGGACGCAGTTTTAAACAAGCCCGTAAGAGATATTTGGGGAGTTGAAGCTGTGGAAAAGGTGGATAAACTATTGGAAGACTTTGGAATTAATGTGGTAGATGAAAACTATGAGAACCTAATCAACGGATCACAGATTAATATGATTTTGTATTTAGCCAATCAAGCTGGAGTCCTCTCAGCTGCGGACTATCGTCAAATGATAGAAAGAGTTGAAATGATTAGAGCCGCGGCTAATGAGGACAAGGGGCTAAGTAAAGAAGAGAGAATAGAGAAATTTATAAGGGGCGACGACGAGGAAGAAGAGGCAGCCATTGAAGATGCCGATATCGCCGGCGGCGCCTATCCGGGCCCGGGCACCGGGGGGCTCGAAGAATCCAAAGTCTCCAAGAGGCCCCTTAGACAAGAAGCCCAACTCAAACGCTGGCACCAATTAGCAGGAATTAACCCGAGAGTATTATGAAGAAAACAGAATTAAAACGATTGCTTAAACCATTAGTAAAGGAATGTATCCACGAAGTTCTTTTAGAAGAAGGATTATTATCCACGGTAGTGAGCGAGGTGACCAAAGGAATGCAACACAGTGTTCTGACGGAGCAGAAGACTGCACCGGCCAAACCTGAACGCCCAGCAATGAAAGAACAAGCGCGGGAATCACGCAAACAAGTCGATGAATATCGGCAGTCGCTCATGAAATCCATAGGCCATGAGGCCTTTAAGGGTGTTAACCTGTTTGAAGGAACAGAGCCAGCCCCTTCCGCCGAGCCGCAACAAGGCCATCCTGATTTAGGCAACCCCAATGATGCTGGCGTCGATATTAGTTCAATTATGGGTCACTCAAATAAAATTTGGGAGGCCTTAAAGTAAATTATTATGGCCAGAGGAGTACATGTAAAAGTAACAGCGCGGGAGTGCCGCAACCAGACCGAACGAATGATTCGGCGGTTTATCAAAAAGGTTAAAAAAGAGCGCATTCTAGAAGATGCTAAAGAAAAGCGCCACTACAAAAAACCTTCCGTAGCAAAGAAAGAAAAACGTATCCGCGCTGAACGGCGCCGCGTCCGTGCAGAACAAAAAAAAAGAAGAGCGGAAGAAAGACGCAATAGAAAGATTTAGAGACTATTTATAGTGAATAATAAAAATTTAGGAGTTTTATAATGCCAGCAGATTCATGGAAACTAGCCCCTGGCTTACATAATGTGGGCTCATATCAAGTGAGCGGCCAACCGTTTATTACCGGCGCTTGTAGCGCTCCCGGTAGTGGAAGTACACTTGTCGTGAGATTCCCCCAAGTCACGAAGTGGTTCCAGGTGTCCCCCTTAAGTGCGTCCTCGTTGCGAGGATTGCGCGTTGCGTTCAGCGAGAATGGCCTTTATGGAAAAGGAGGCTATAATTTTCAAATACATGCGAGTTCTAGTTTATGTAGACCGCTGGACTTAAAAGTAAGTGAAGTATGGTTTATGTCCGAAGATTCGGATCCTTACACCTTTGATCTTGTGGCAGGCATGACGGGTATCCCAGCCGGCCGCACCAATACCGCTACCCAGGATTCGGCGGATGGGAACTGGAGCCCGGATGGGGTTACCGAAGCAGGAGGTCCCAACTGGTCAGGTTCTATAGGAGTAGGATAATATGGCCAATTTTGGATGGGCATATGTAAACTGTGAAGATACCAGTTCGGGAAACGCTAATATTTATGGGCCTACGGGTTCCATATTATTTTTAACGGGTTCCCAAGCAGCCTCGGGATCTACTAAACTACTGTATTATACAGCATCCGCACCCGCGGAGCATCCCTATGGTGCTAGTACTTTAGTATTAACGGGAACTCTTATTGTGACCGGCGCTATTAGTGCGAGCAATTATCACATTGAAGATATTGCTATTATTGATGCTACTGGTTCTACCTACTTTGGTGATGATCAGGGCGATATTCATGCCCGTACTGGTAGCTTGGAGCTTTATAACGACGCCGCTTTATATTTTAAGGCTACAGCGGCAACTGGAGCCCTCACAGGCTCGGGAGGACTTACACTCGGAGATGCAGTCTCCGTTACAGCCAACGTTTCAGGGTCTGGTGTCGGTACCTTTGCCGGCGGTCTTGTTACCGAAGGCGTATTAAACGTCACAGGGGCGACAACGTTCGGGGGTGCCGTGACTGTGGGCGGTAACACTAGTCTGGGAGATGCGTGTACCGACGTTACCACTATTAATTCCCAAATTACGGCGTCCTGCGGCTTATTGGTGAATAGCGGGAGATCTACATTCGCAGGCCATGTAACAGCGAGCAGTTTGTTGTATGTCGATGGCAATACAATTTTGGGTCAGATTCCTGAAGACACCACATCGATAAGGGGTCGTCTGAGCGCCTCTAAGGGGATCCATGTATCAGGGGACACGGCCACCTTTGGGGGGCACATAACAGCTAGCGCAGGTTTGTTCGTTGATGGCAACACTTTCCTGGGCCAAATCGGCGCCGATACTACCTACCTAAGCGGTCATTTCACCGCATCCAATGGAGCCGCCGTCACGGGCCGCGCCACTTTCAGCGAGGCAGTTATCGTCGGAGGCTTTTTATCGGGGTCTGACCAACTAGAAATTGTAGGTCACACCCGCTTGGGCGCCACACTAAGTGTTACCGGAAATGCGGATTTTGGAGCCGCCGTCGACGTCGACACTACCCTCACCGTGGATGGAATCTCGGGGCTAGATGGAGGTATTACTATCGGAATCCCCGAAGCCCGCAAACTTGTGGTGTCTACGGCGGGCGACATTCACGCACAAGGGGATATACTGTCCTCGGGATCGTGTGTCTTTGGCAACCAAAACTCGGATGCGACTAAAGTAACTGGCAGTCTGGCTGTGTATCGAGACAGTGGACAACAAATCTTTGGAATTAATCCCCTTACCTATACCACGACGGTTGGAGGCTTCCGGGGCAATTACCAACAAATTACGACCGATCTCCAAACTGGGTCCAATGCCGATTATATAGTAGGATTTGGTACCGGAGATACAGAAATTGCTTACTGTGTGCTAAGTGCCTCCGCTGCAGGTGTGGGGTCGGTACTTGTCTTAAAAGATGAGTTTACCGGCGCGCGCACAACTGGCTCTGGAATTTATGTGTCATCCTCGGGTGCGGACACTATCGATGGTCAAGGTTTTTACAAGCTTACAGGTTCTATGGCATCGATTAATCTTTACTCCGATGGGATCAGTAAGTGGTTTATTTTCTAGATGGAGGTAGGAGTGCCTAATGGCGTACAATTTATTGTCAGGCTCTGTCCTAGCCTCCAGGGAATACATACCGGGCGATCTCGTTGTAGAGAATCTGGTTTCAGGCACCTTTAAGGGCGACGGCTCTAATATAGAATATGTGCCGCGTGTTTCCAACGCCACCAACAATGCGCTCGTCACTAATGTAGGGGGCGATGCCAATACATTAACCTGTGAGTCAAACCTAACCTTTGACGGAACAACCTTAAGTCTCACAGGAGAACTCACTGCTAGTCTGGGCCTCTCAGCCTCTTATTTAATGGGCGATGGCAGCCGGCTAACTGGTATCACCGGTGGTGGTGGCGGAGGATCTCCTGGTGGTGGCACCACAGAGATTCAGTTTAATGATGCGGGTTCTTTTGGAGGGTCTGCAGCCTTAACCTGGAACGGGAGCTTGCTCTCGATCTCCGGAGCCTTGTCGCTCAGCCGGCGCCAACTCTCAGCTAGCTCCCAAATATCGGAATTGACCACTTCCGCCGATGATTATTATGTGGGATTAAATTCGAGTGCGGGTATCCTGCAACTCGAATTAGCCGATGCGACCGCCCTGGTGGATGGCCAAACTTATGTCTTTAAAGACGAAGGCGGCGCCGCCAATACCAATAATATCACCATTTATCCCAGTGGATCACAAACTATTGATGGCCAAAATTCAATAGTTTTAGAATCTCCCTATGCAGCAATTCAGCTTTATTGCGACGGCATTAGTAAATATTTCATCTGCTAATATTTTAGATACTCCCTGAGACTACTTATAAGAGAGCACACATGCTATGTGTTGCTCCGCTGAGACAAGTGTATCTTGTCTTGGTGGCCAAATAAATACAACTATAGGAGGGTATTAAATATGGCTTACAAATTTCAACTGGGTGCCGCGATTATGAGCGGAAACCTGGATCAAACAGGCGATCTCTCAGGGAGCGGGGAATTGGCTGGTGCCGAATTAGACATTGCTAACGCAGCATTTCTGGTCTCCACCGCAGGAAAAATGACTGCGACTCTGGTCTCGGACCTCGACGGCGGTATCGACGTCAACGGTTCCAACTTTACTGTTTCTGCAGCAGGTGCGGTGACCGCTGCGACTACTGCAACAATTGAAGGCATTGTGTCTGGTGCTGCTGGTACATTCGATGCGCTTGCGGGTACATCGTTAGCACTGCAAAGTGGTGGTATTACTGCCGCTGGTGCAGTTGCTGGTGCAACAACGATTGCTGCTAGTGGATTGGCCAACCTCGATGGCGGTATCGAGCTTGACAACGGTGGTAACAAGTTTACTGTAAGCACCGCTGGTGCGGTGAGCGCGTCGAGTACTTTAACGGCTGAAGGCGTTGTGTCTGGTGCTGCTGGTACATTCGATGCGCTTGCGGGTACGTCGTTAGCATTGCAAGGTGGTGCTATTACTGCTGCTGGTGCAATCGGCTGTACGGGACTCACAGCTTCTGCGGGTGTTCAAGCTCAAGGTACTTTGGAAGTGAAAGGAAACATTTTCCTTCCCGGTGCTAGCGCTGCAGTCTTCTCTGTAGCTAACGATTCTATCTATTTCTTAGATTCTGATGGAACCGTGAAGCGTGACACATGGGATGATGTGATGGAATTGGCTGCTGGATCCGGTATTACCAATACCAATGGTGTGCTTTCGGCTGATTCAGCCGCTACACCTAACGGTATCGGTGACCTGAATGTCGCTCTCAAAGAGGGCTTTAACTATGCAACTGCTAGTTTGAGTGCCGCGCGGACTTATACATTGCCGTCGGATCCCAGTGCTGGTGACGTGGTGCATATTAAGCTTATGGGCGGAGTATCGGTGAGTAATTATGGTGCTATTACTGGCTCGGCTGCTAGTGGTTTCAACAAGTACAAAATCGATGGACGTTCGGAAGCAATTCGACTCGAATCAGTTTCTGGTGCGGTCTCGTTGATCTGGACTGGTACGCAAGATGTAGGATGGGCAATCTACTAGGTTAAACTTGTTTTAACACAGAGATGTTTTCATCTTTTTTACTGGGCGCCCCTCCGCGTGGGGGGCGTCCTTTTTTTTAAGACTATTTATTATTATGCGTACCCTGGATTTACACGGACTTTATCATAGTGCTGTTCAAGCTAAAGTAGAAAACTTTGTCCTTCTCTATGACACTCCCCTGCGTATCATCACGGGAAATTCAATGCGCATGCAAGATTTAGTGGGACAGATTCTTCAAAGATATGATTTTGGTTTTCATTATGAGAGCGATTATAATTTGGGAAGCCTAATTATCACTACAAAGACTCCCGTCCGAACTCCCTAAAGGTAAATATAGAGTATGGCTTATAACAAAGATGCGCACGCACCCCTCCAAGAAGAAGTAAACTGTTCTCTCACGGAGCTACGACAACAAGTAGCTGACTTATCCCAAACAGTACGCGAGCTTTTAAAAGGAAAAGGCGCACAGTTAAATGGGGTATCGGTGAAACACTTAGATAATTTGGAGCTGTTCCCCATCGACAACCTCCGCAATGTTCACGCTAATGGCCAAACCGTTGCGGATCCAGATATGATGTTAATTTATGATGCGTCGCGCAGTCTCCTGCGGCGTATTACTGTGGATGAACTCTATCGGCGCTATCTGAACTCTAAGATCCCACGGGCGCAAGGCACTGAAGGCGAAGTACAACTCAAGGGTGGCGGCGGCGGAGGAAACTTCCAGACGAGTGGCCATTTAAAATTTAAAAGTAGCGATCAAACATTAACAGTTAACGGGACGGTGGCCACTACACATCTTGCTGTAGCCAATAGTGTGAGTGCCAACATGGAGAAGGTGGATGATCCTACCTATGATGTAGATACTTATGATTATACGATTTTGGGGGATACGCAAGATAATCATGTCGTTATTAACCTTCCCCCTCCCGGTACTGCCAAGGGGCGACTGCTGAATATTAAGAAAATAGCCTCCTCTAACACATGTGTGGTACTCTGCCGTGGAAATTTAATTGATGGAGACGATTCCTACCTACTTAAGAATAATAATTCGACATGTACCTTACAGTGCGACGGAGAGAGTTGGTGGGTTATCGCAAAGAATGGAACATAATAGTCGTTTCGAGATCAATAATACTATTTATTTTGAACAAATGTCATTTCTAGGAGTACATTAATGTCTAGTCTATTACAAGATGCTATCGTGGATGCCAAGGCTCTCCGTGAAGCTGCGCTTAAAAACGCAGAAACCACCGTTATTGATAAATATGCGGATGAGGTCCGGCAGACCCTAAATCGTCTGTTAGAGCAAGAAGAAGATGAACTCGGCCTTGAAGAACCCATGGCTGATCTTGGAGATCCCATGGGCGACATGGGCGCCCCAGAGGCAGATGTCGGCACCGGTGAAGATGTCTCAGCAGACATCCCCCTAGCGGCCACGGACAACCTCTCCGAGAACGAAGGTGAGAACTTGAGCCACTTACCTAAGAGCGGCGAAGAAGTAGAAGTACAAATTGATTTGGACGCACTCCAAGAAGCTGTCACCCAGCTTCAAGACGCCCAAGAGATTGATATCGGCATGGAAACTATTGCTGAACTCTTGAAGCTCGACGAAAAAACCCAAATCGGCGCCGACGATCTTTATAATGTAGATGTAACAGGCGATGATGATGAGGACGACGAAGAAAATAGCGCGCAAGCGCTGGCTGGTTCTGCCGCTGCAGAAGAAGCCGATTCCGAGGCCATGAAAAACGCCGGCCTCGAAGAAAGTGACATTACGGATGCACTGGTTGATCAGATTGTAGAAAAACTCACAGTCGATATGGGCGCAGATCGCTCTGGCTGGGCCGGCCGCCCATCCGACCAATTAAAATACGAGATGGAACGCGAAATCGCGCATCGTCGTAGTACCGATGTTGAAGAAGAATTAGAGACTTTAAAGAAGGCTCAAGAAGAGTTGGTTTTTGAAAATAAACAACTCAAAGAGACCCTCGAACAATATAAGCATGCACTCAATGGCTTGAAAGAAGGTTTACATGATGTGAACCTTTCGAATGCTCGCTTGCTTTACACGAACCGTGTTTTGAGAAATACCTCCCTAAATGAGCGGCAAAAAACTAAGATTGCCGACGCTATTTCGAAAGCTGGTTCTGTAACAGAAGCCAAGACAATATACCATACGCTCGAAAGCGCAGTGGAGTCCACCCCAAAACGTGGACCACAATCACTGAGCGAAGCAATTGGTCGTCGCAGCACTTCTGTTATCCGTGCTTCCCGCAAGGAAAGTACGCCATCCGATCCCGTCGCGGATAGGATGAAAAGACTAGCAGGTATCAAATAGATACAAATACATATATTATAGGAGGTATTTTAAAATGGCTGGTATTATTGAACGATTGACCGAAGGTGTTATCAATCGTGACATGCGCGCCGAAGGGCACGCATTATTAGAAAAGTGGGAACGCACGGGACTTCTTGAAGGTCTCGGAAATGAGCGTCACCGCAATGCTATGGCTCGGCTGCTTGAGAACCAAGCAAAAGAGCTTCTCCGTGAGGCATCTACGATGTCCGGTGGAGATGTTGAGGGCTTCGCGGCCGTCGCATTCCCCATCGTCCGTCGTGTTTTCGCGGGTTTGATTGCTAACGATCTTGTTAGTGTTCAACCGATGAGTCTCCCCTCGGGTCTCATCTTCTTCTTGGATTTCACTACGTCGGGTAACGGCGCAGGACTTCCGCGGTTGGGCTATGGCGCAACAGAAGAATCACTCTATGGTGGTGGGCGCATTGGTTCCCAGATCACGGGTGGTGTAACCTTGACAGGTACGAATGCTGAAGCTGGGCCTTATGCGCTCAACAACGGTTATGCATCTCCGACTGGTTCGGCTACGGGTATCGCGTGCAGTGCGCTGGTACTGGTTTCATCTGGTACTGTGGGTGCTGCTGTTGGCGCAGGTCCTAACCCTCTCAACGCTGCTAACCAAGCAACGTTGGATGGTTTGTGTAACTACGATCCGGATCTTTCTGGATCGTCCGCTGTGGTCATTGAGTTAACAGGTTCCGGTAACGGTAACTTGGAGCAGCTTAATACCGAAAACTTGGTAGCCATCCAGAAGCTCACTACGAGTGATACGGCAATTGAGAACGCCGCCACCTTGGTGCGTCGTTGTTCGAGTTTAAGTTCAGGTTCTACTTCGGAAGATCCCGGAACTGCCAACTGGAAGGTGAATCTGGTTTTCGTCAACAGGAGTGGTTCGGTACCTCTCTTTGACGGAGCAAGCAACGGCTCCTTGTTGAGCGCTCTTACTGGTGCCGCTCAAAACCTGAACCTCACGTTCCCCATTAACGATAACTTTAGCGGCAGTGCTGCTCTCGGTTCCGTTATTGGTACGACCGTATGGGGCTTGGAAAACAACGAGCGCATCCCCGAAATCGACATCAAGGTCGATTCCGTGGCAATCACAGCGAAGAGCAAGAAGCTCAAGGCTAAGTGGACCCCTGAGTTAGGACAAGATCTTAACGCATACCACAACCTTGATGCAGAGGTTGAATTGACCTCGATTCTCTCTGAGCAGATTGCTCTTGAGATTGATCAAGAAATTCTTGAAGATCTCATTGTGGGTGCCAAGGCTGGTACTTATTACTGGTCTCGCTCTCCCGGTCTCTTCGTGAACCGGACCACCGGACAGGAAATTGGCGCATCTGCCAAGGCTCCTGACTTCACCGGTACTGTGAGTGAGTGGTATGAGACCCTCATCGAGACTGTCAATGACGTCTCTGCACAAATCCACCGCAAGACTCTGCGTGGTGGCGCTAACTTCATCGTCTGTGGACCTGAAGTTGCCAACATCCTGGAGTTCACCGCTGGTTTCCGTGCCAATGTTACCGCTGACGGTGACCGTGGTACGGCTGGTGCTGTGAAGGTGGGTAGTCTCTCCAAGAAGTTCGATGTCTATGTAGACCCGTACTTCCCACGGACTGTAGTCCTCGTTGGACGTCGCGGTTCCTCTTTCCTTGAAAGCGGATACGTGTACGCTCCTTACGTACCACTGCAGACTACTCCCACTATCTTTGGCCCTGAAGACTTCGTGCCCCGCAAGGGCGTGATGACTCGGTACGCCAAGAAGATGGTGCGTCCCGATATGTACGGTCTCGTTATCGTCGAGGGACTCCTTGGTCAGAGCGGCGCCTGATAATTAATCAGTAGCTAAATTTAAAACCCCCACCAAATATTTGGTGGGGGTTTTTGTTTTTAGAGGTTTAAAAGTGAAAATGTCGATCTGCCAAATTTTTTCTCCGGTAAATTTTTGAGATTTTCGTTTTTATGTTTTAAAAAACTAATTAGAGAAGAGGAACTTTAAATCTATGCCAACTAACTTAAGCCCTAAATCTACTACTAGTCCTATTGTTCTCACGTCAACAGGAAGTGCAACTGCCGTTGCTGCCGGATTACCTTTCGGAATGTATACCGGGTCAGCCGCCTTTCTAAGTGGTGCGGCCCTGCAGGTGGGCTATGTATATCGCAAACTAGGGGGCGATGTTGTTGATATAGAATTAACCCCTAATAATGTATATGCAGCCTACGAAGAAGCTGTTTTAGAATATTCTTATATCATCAACACGCATCAAGGGAAAAATGTCCTTTCAGATGTGATGGGGGATGCTACCGGCACTTTCGATCACAAAGGGGACCGCCACACCGGCCCTCAAGATGTTAGTCTAAAGTTTCCCCGCTTCCAAATGTCGGTTGCCAAGAAAGTCGGCGATGGCTTAGCTGCTGTAGCTGGGTTTGGTGGAACCATTCGAGAATATTCCGCCTCCTTTAAGCCCGGCAACGGGCAGGATTATAATGTTCAAGAAATTATTGCTAGCGCCTCCGATTCGGGGGTCGATGATGACGGCAGTGCTGTGGACTATAGCGGTAAAGTTAATGATAGACGTGTCATAGTCACTAAAGTTTTTTACAAGTCTCCTAGGGCAATGTGGCGCTTCTACGGCTACTATGGAGGGGTGGGTGTCGTAGGTAATTACTCGACTTATGGTCAGTTTGCGGATGATTCTACTTTTGAAATTATTCCCACATGGCAGAATAAAATGCAAGCTATTATGTATGAAGACTCGATCACTACGCGAACTTCCAATTATTCATATGAGTTGATTGATGGGCGCCTCCGCCTCTTTCCGACCCCGGAATATTGGGGCTTTGATGACTTTGATCGGATTTGGGTGAGATTTTATGTAGAAGATAATGCTTGGGCCGCACCGGCGGATTATTCGGGATCCCAAGCGGGTATCAATAACATGAATACGCTGCCCTTTGGAAACTTACCCTATGAAAATATTAACTCGATGGGTAAACAGTGGATTCGCAAATATGCATTAGCCGTCTGTAAAGAGATGCTCGGGCAGATTCGAGGCAAGTTTACGACCGTACCCATTCCCGGTGAGAGCGTCACCCTTAACTATGCGGATTTACTAAGCCAAGCCAAGGAAGAACAGACTACACTAAAAGAGAAGCTCGTAGAGATGTTGAAAGAGGTAGAATATGTAGAATTGGTCAAACAAGACCAAGAAAAAGCCAAGGCGACCGCGGAGACATTTGTGTATTCCCCACTGCCCATTTTTGTAGGATAAGATGAATGTCAGATGAATGGAAAAGACCACCGGCCCCACCTCCTCCTTTATTTTTAGGAGAAAAAGAACGAAATCTCGTTAAACAGGTTAATGATGAGCTAATTGAAAAAGTCATCGGCCAACAGATCCTTTACTATCCTATTGATATGGCCACTACAGATTTTAATGAGTTATATGGTGAAGCCATCGAGAAAACTTATTTGGCTCCCATTCGGGTTTACGCCCTGGTGGAGTTTACCGACTATGTGACCGAATATATGGAAAACGCAGGAATTGACAAATCGTGGGAAATTAATGTTTATTTTCATCGCCGCCGGCTTACTGAGGATCAAGACTTATATGTGAGAGAAGGAGATTTCGTGTTATATGGAGACTACTTCTACGAAATCGTGAAATTGTCCGAACCGCGCAAGCTGTTTGGCCAAGTAGACTATAGCTTTGAGATTACAGCTACTTGTAAACGCGCCAGAAAGGGACTATTCGATGCTACCTGATAATTTTGATTTTGCAATGTTGCCCAAGGGCAAAGATAAGATAACCTTAAAAGAACTAGGGATGTTAGCATCGACTATCGAGAATATCGATCAGTCTATTGTCTCCTGGCTTAAAGAGGACCTTAATTTATCGACTCGTACTAACGAAGGGTTCACTCATGTGCCTGTTTTATGGCAAGCACCCGAACGCGCTTACCAAATCAAGCACAAGAAAAACTTACGAGATGATGCGGGCGCCCTAAAGCTGCCTTTAGTGAGTATTGAGCGTACCGGTATTGTCAAAGATCCCGAACGAAAGGGAGGCTTTCAAGCGAACTTATATTCTAATAAGCATAATGGTCGTTCCGGGCGGTGGGTAATTGCCAAACGCATTGTCCGTGACAAAACACGCAATTTCGCCGTGGCTACGGGAACGCGCACCAATACCAGCGGTGAGCGTCAACGTTATTATCCGCGCCCCAATAAAAAAATCGTCATTCAATCTCTTTCGATCCCCATTCCCGTATATGTGAATGTAGATTATACCATTACTATTAAATCGGAATACCAACAACAGATGAATGACTTAGTAACCCCTTTCATGGCACGCACCGGTCAAATTAACTCCTTTCTGTTGCGTCAAAACGGCCATCTTTATGAAGCCTTCATTGAACAAGAGTTTAGTCAAACTAATAATGTCAACAACTTAGCCGAAGATATGCGCATGTTCCAAACCCAAATTAGCATTCGGATTATTGGATATTTGATGGGAGAGGGAGATAATGATGATCGCCCTATCGTTCAAGTTCACGAAAACGCGGTAGAAGTAAGCTTCCCACAAGAAAGTGTCGCGCCTCCCGGTGTACCCAATCTGTTTGGAGATATATTTGAGAATAGTTCCTGAAGTGAACCCCTATATTTCTTTTAAGTTCAGGAGACGTTTGAGATTGAAAATACTATTTATCTAAGACAAAGGCGTCAAATATACTCTTAATTTTACAAGAAGGAACCGTGATATGTCAGTAAAGAATTTTAAATTCGTTTCCCCCGGAGTGTTTATAAACGAAATAGACAACTCCTTTATTCCCAGGCAGCCCGATGCAATTGGCCCCGTAGTGATTGGGCGCGCAGCGCGCGGCCCTGCCATGCAGCCCGTTAAAGTCGAATCTTATTCGGAATTTGTGGAGGTGTTTGGAGACACTGTAGCCGGCAACGGCGGTGGAGATGTATACCGGGATGGCAACCGCCAATCCCCCATGTATGGAACGTTTGCGGCTAAAGCCTTCTTAAACGCAAATGTGGCCCCCTTAACTTATGTGCGTGTGCTCGGAGAACAGAGCCCCAACCAAGATGGAACCTTGGACGCTCAAGCGGGCTGGCGAACTAACAACTATAATAGCTCGGTGATCTCTACCGCGGGTGGAGCTTATGGCCTCTTCCTTATGGCGAGTGGCTCCGGCCGCGACTGCGGTACGGCGCGCCTTGCAGCAACATTTTATATGAATGATGGTTATATGCGCTTAAGTGGCGCAATCCGAGGCGGTGGTGGTACCGGCGGGACCGTACAGGCCCCAACAACCGGCGCCCTTAACGCTGTTATCGGCAATGATTCTAGTAACTTGTTCACTATCATTGCCACAGACGCCGCAGGCACCGAAGAAAAGGTTACCTTCGGCTTTGATGACAACTCGGCCAACTTTGTTCGTAAGCGTTTTAATACCAATCCTCAATTGGTATCCGGTGCTTTCTTTTATGCTAGCGCTAGCGCAAAAACTTATTGGCTCGGTGAGAGCTATGAACAGTCCCTCCGGGACAACAGCCTTACCGGTGATGCCCAAGGAATTATTGTTCCCATTTGTAGTGGATCGTCCGGCGGCACAGGTCCACAAAACATGCTGGGTCAAGCTTCCCGCGACGGCCGTACCGGCTGGTTTATTGGGCAAGATTTAGGCTCTGCAGCCTCCTTCGTTCCCTTCAATCAACAGAAGTTGTTCCGCTTGATCGGCCGCGGCTATGGTGAATGGCTTGAAAAACATGTTAAAATATCTGTAGCTAATGTACGTCAATCGATGACTACACAGACAGATTATGGCAGCTTTTCCCTCATCATGCGCCACCTTAATGATACTGATAACGCTATTCAAGTGGTGGAGCGTTTCGACAACTTGACTCTCGATCCGTCTTCTCCCAATTACATTGGTCGCCGCATTGGTACTCAATATACTCAATGGGATACCCAAACGAAGTCATTGAAGACTTATGGTGATTATCCTAATCAGTCTAAGTTCTTCTATGTGGAAATGAACCCCGACGCTGCAGTCGGTGGAACAGACGCGACCTTATTGCCATTCGGCTATTTCGGTCCTCCCAACTTCACAACCGTTACCGGCGCATATGGCGGTGCCACAGCAGCAGGCGTCACCTGGACCAACAAATTTGTGTCTGGTGGTGTGGCTCATGATGCCCATAACTTTGTGTCCGGATCAGGAGGCCATCTGGCAGCTTGTCTGACCGCATCCTTTAGTTTCCCAACAGACCGTCTAGTCTTGTCGGCATCCTCCGCAGGATTGGCCGACCCGACCAACGCATTCTTCGGCTTCGACAACCGCCGCGGAACACGCACTAGTCCTTCTACTCAAGCTGACAGAAGCGTGGCTAGTTTGCATCGCTTGCTTTATGCCGGATTTAGTGGAGGCGGCGGCGCAGGAACAGCCCAAGGCGTCAATGATTATGGCTATGTCTTCTCACTCGACGATGTGGTAGCCAAGGTTTCCGGAAACACCGCAGAATTCTATTATAATTCTGGTTCGAGAGCCGCAGAAAGGTCTTATTCGAGCGGAAGTTATACCGACTTGCTCGATGCCGGCTATACCCGGTTTACTGCTCCGGTTTGGGGTGGCTTTGATGGCTTTAACATTATGAAGCCAGATCCACTCTATAACTTAGGAATGACAGAAGGTACTTCCACCGAGAATAACAGCTATAGCTATTATAGCTGGCGCCGCGCCATTGATACAGTGGCAGATCCCGAGTTTATCGATATGAACTTATTGGCTGCGCCTGGATTAACCATCGAGAGCTTAACTTCTCATATGGTAAATACCTGTGAAGATCGCGCGGATTCGTTGGCACTGATTGACTTGCCCAACGTCTATGTGCCGAGAGCAGAAAGATATTATAGCAGTCAGGCTGATCGTGTAGCTACTAATCCTACACAAGCAGCCACCGCACTGCGCAACCGACGTATTGACTCCAGCTATGGCTGTACGTTCTATCCTTGGGTTCAGGCCCGCGATGAGAACAGCGGTCAGCTTCTTTGGGTTCCACCCAGTGTAGCTATGATGGGTGTCTTAGCGTCTTCCGAGCGCTCCTCGGATCTTTGGTTTGCTCCCGCCGGCTTCAACCGCGGTGGCCTTACCGAAGGTGCTGCAGGGCTCCCCATCACGGGTGTAAGCGAGCGACTGACCTCGCGTCAGCGAGATCGCCTCTATGAAGCTAACATTAATCCCATTGCCTCATTCCCCTCTAGCGGAATTGTGGTCTTTGGACAAAAGACGCTTCAAGAGCGCCAGTCTGCGCTAGACCGCATTAACGTGCGCCGTCTGGTGATTTATCTGAAGAAGCAGATTTCGATTCTGTCAACGCAGGTTCTGTTTGAGCAAAATGTCCCGGCAACGTGGCTACGCTTTAAGGGTCTGGTAGAGCCGCTGCTTCAAAATGTGCGCGCCGGATTCGGTATCAGTGATTATCGCTTGGTGTTAGATGAGTCGACAACGACCCCCGATCTTATCGACCAAAACATCATGTATGCGAAGATTATGGTGAAGCCCGCTCGGGCCATTGAATATATCGCAATTGACTTTGTGATTATGTCCACGGGAGCATCTTTTGATGATTAAACTTGATAGAGTTTTTTCTAATACACTACTTAGAGTTAGATAGGAGTTTTATATTATGGCATTCTGGGGAAAAAATCAACAAAGCGGCGACAATCTAAAAGATCCGAAAAGAAATTTTAGATTTATAGTGAGCTTCGGTGGACTGGAGCAAGGTAAGAGCACCGCATGGTGGGCAAAAACCGCCGCGAAGCCTTCATTTACAATTGCGGCCGCAGAGCATAAGTATTTGAACCATACTTTTTATTATCCTGGCTCCGTTACCTGGAATACTGTTACCATTGGTATGGTAGATCCTGTTCAAGACGTAGATACTACGGCCACTATCGCCGATATTCTGCAAGCTGGGGGATATACTCCTCCCACAAATCCCGATGTCCTTCAAACGATGTCCAAATCGAAGGTAACCCGCAGTTTGGGCTCGGTAAAAATCCAACAATTGGATGGCGACGGCAACGAGTTAGAAACCTGGACCCTGGTTAACGCCTGGATTCAAGATGTTAAGTTTGGTGATACCCTGGAATATGGAAACGATGAGTTAACTCAGGTAGACATTACGCTCCAGTATGACTGGGCAACCTTAGAATCCAAGCAAGCATCCTCTAAGTCCGGCGGCACCGGCGCAGACTCCACGTACTTCAACGGGCCCGCTGCCACATAAGAATTTAATAGACAAAATAGATAATTGAGAGGTGAATTTTGTCACGTAACAAAAATCGAGTTGGAGGCACCAAGCAGCCCCAACCGGATAACGCTCCTCCCCAATCTTTAATGGGCGGAGACACAGAGGCAACGCCTTTTTCTTTCGTAGTTCCTACGGAATTTGTAGAGCTACCCTCGGGAGGCCGTTTCTATACCGAAACCCACCCCCTGCACCAAATGACTACGGTGGAAATTCGCCACATGACGGCGAAAGAAGAAGACATGCTTACATCGCGCACTTTGTTAAAACAAGGCGTAGCACTAGATCGCGTAATTCAAAGTTTAATCGTTGATCCGGCCATCAAAGCAGATCACTTATTAGTCGGTGATAGAAACGCTATTATCATCGCCACCCGCGCAGCCGCCTATGGTACCGACTATATCACGCAAGTGGTATGCCCCGCCTGCGGCACGGCTCAAGAGTATGCATTTGATCTTACCGACTGCGCACCCTATGATGGCACCGACACCGGCAACATGGACATTACCCCTAACGCTGATGGCACTTTTGATGTAGCGCTCCCGGCTAGTAACGTCACGGCCACCATACGGCTCTTAACGGGCGCAGACGAAAAACGATTTATAAATGGTCTTCAGGCAGATCGCAAACAAAAAAGAGATCGCACGGTCACACGCCAATTACGAAATATTGTGGTTGCAGTAAATGGCGATACATCGGCGGAAGCCCTCAACTATGCAGTAGAGAACTTCCCAGCCATTGATTCCCGTTATGTGCGCAGCGCATATAGGTTAATGTCTCCCGATGTTGATTTAACGCAAGAATTTACATGCGAAGAATGTGACCACGAAGCGGACATGGAGGTTCCGCTGTCTGCGGACTTTTTTTGGCCTGACCGATAACTATATGGAGAACGTTTACGAACAGTTCTTCTTTCTCAAGTATTATGGTAGTTGGAGCTTTACGGAGGCATATAGCCTCCCTGTAGGCTTGCGCGAATGGTTTGTCAAGCGCCTCGTTAAACAACTGAAAGACGAAAAAGAGGCCGCTGAATCAGCCCAGAAGTCATCAGGGGGCGGAAGCCAAACGCAGCAATTAAACCCCTATAATGCGCCTTCCCCACCTCCCGACATATTTGATCGTAGCAAAGGATAGATGACTCTATCCTTTTTTTTTATAAAACTATTTAAGATAGGCAACTTTAATAATATAAGGGCATTCTTAATCTATGGCCATTTCCAATGAAGAACTCCTAGCTAAATTAAAGGAGCTAGATCTCCTAAAGATGGGAGCGGAACTTGAGAAGCTCACTAAAGCTCAATTAGAGTATCTAGAGAGGGCCTCGGGGACCACCGCGGAATTGGCGGAGTACGCCGAAGCGGAGCGCCTCAGTCTAGAACGTAAGCTTGAGAACGCTCAACAGCGCGCCGAGATTCTCGAACAAGATTTAAAAAATGCGACAGGCGCCCTGGCCAAGGCCGAAGCACAAGAAGCCGTTGATGAACATTTGCTAGAATTGGCCGAGTTGACTCTGCGCGCCGGCGAAGATCTCACCGAAGAACAAGAGAAGCGCCTCAAGCTTCTGAAGAAGATCAAGAAAGAAGAAACTGACATTGTCAAAATTATGAAGCAGCAGTTTGATGCTTCTTCCAAAGTGACAGAGACCTTTAGCCTAGGCGCTGAATATGCTCATCATAGCTTTCTAAACATGGAGAAGCTTGGGCGCGTTATGAAAGGGCTTGCCAAAGGAAAGGGTACGGGCCTGCTCATGGCTCCACTGGGCTTATTACAGGGCTTAACCAAAAATCTCCTTAGTAGTTTCGTGGGATTGGCCTTTGAACTCGATAAGACTCAATCCGCATTCCGCCGCGCCACAGGGACTAGTGAAGCTTTTGCCGGTGGACTCAATCGTGTTTATCATGAAGTACGCGATACGGGCGCAGGACTTAGAGAAGTAAGCACCAGTTATGAAACTCTGTTTAGGGTTGTAACCGACTTTACTTATGCTTCCGATACGCAACGCGATAGCTTGGCCAAGACCACCGCCATGCTCACTCAATTTGGTATTAAGGCTAGCGATACCGCGAAAGGCATTCAACTTTCCACTAAGGCCTTTGGACTCAGCAATGCAGCCGCCAAACAAAATGCGCTAGATTTGAATGCAGTGGCACGCCAAATAGGCTTAGCCCCTGAACAGGTAGCAGCCGATTTTGCCTCCATGGGAAGCGAATTAGCAAAACTAGGACCCAACGCCATCTCTTCGTTTAAACAAATGGAAGTGGTGTTTAAGAAGACCGGTTTCGAAATGCGCAAATTGCTCACCCTCACAGAAAAGTTTGACACTTTCGAGGGAGCGGCCGAAATGGCTGGAAACCTTAATGCTGCATTAGGTGGCAACTTTGTCAATGCAATGGATATGATGATGGAGACCGATCCGGTGGCCCGTTTTGATTCCTTGCGTGATTCCCTCTTGGATGCGGGCCTCACCTTTGATAGTATGTCTTATTATCAGCGCAAATTTTATGCACAATCCATGGGCTTAGACAGTGTAGCTGATTTGGCCATGATGATGTCGGGTGAATATGATATGCTCGATGAAAACATTAATAAAACCACCGGAGATTACAAAAAACAAGCCGAGATGGCCAAGGAAATGCAGGATGTAACGACCAAGCTAAAACTTGCTCTTATTCAATTGGTAAAAGCCGGCGAACCAGTGGTTAAATTTCTGGGCAATATGATTGATAAATTTACATGGCTTATTGAGAAAGGGGGCCAACCTCTCGCATGGATTGGGGGCGGCATTTTGGTTCTCAAAGGCTTCACAACGGGATGGGGTCTGCTTAAGAAGACCGTCTCACCCCTCACGGCGATATGGAAGAAGATGACCGGCAGTGCCAAAAAAACCTTCGATATCGTAGAAGAAGGCAACGGTGTTCTTGAAGAGTTCATCGAAACCACGGAAGAAACAGGCAGCGGCACCCTCAAATTTGCGGGAGCCGTCTTGCTTATGGGAGTAGGTGTAGCTGCCGCGGCCCTCGGCATGGCCGAGCTTGTCAAAGCTTTCGGCGAGGCGGGAGATAATGCCGCGGCCGCAGCAGTCGGCATCCTCTTCTTCGGTGCAACGATGGTGGGATTAATATTTATGATGTCCAAACTAGCCCCGCTGGCTGCCGTGGGCGGAGCCGGCGTTGCAGCATTGGCCATTCCAATCCTTGCCATCGGCGCCGCGACGGCTATAGCAGCCTACGGATTGTCCATATTGGTTAGGAGCTTTAAAGATCTGGAAAGTATTGACTGGAAAACACTGCCTGCCTTTTTGACCGGGACTGGACTGGCTCTTTTTGTTGTCGCCGCGGCAGTCAAGAAGTTTGGTAATCCAATGACAGTGGCGGGCGTGGCAGCCATTGGTGTACTTGCCGGCGGCTTGGGTATGTTGATTGGTTCTTTCCGTAAAGATAGAACCAATTATCAGGAAATGGGAAACGCCATGGAAAAAATCTCCAAACCCAAACCCGAAAATCTTGAGCGCATTAAAACGGCACTGGGGGGCATTCGCAAAGAAGTTAATGACATGAGCTTGATGAAGCTGAGTGCTCTCGGGGGAATGTTAACCGCGGCCAGCGCAAATCCCTTGGTGGGAGCCCTCATGGCCGGCGCCATGAATGTGGGAGGCACCAACCCCGCACCTGCCGCAGGCTCCTCAACCACCGCCGGCGGAGGCAAAGCCGCCGCTGCTGGAGGCACCGTCTATCATGTGACTGTCCCCATCGATGTAGGCGGAGAAAGAATCCAAGAATTAATTATTAGCTTGGCTAATGAACAAATTGAAACCAAACTGAACGACGTAGGAAGTAACGCACTCACCGGATATCCACAATCCTTCCCCACAAACTAAGGAAACCTATAAATGCCATCAGACCCCACCATTACTACTAACATCCACGGTACCAAAGCCCTCGAAACAGTCGGCGAAAATATTTCGTTTTATTCCGAGAGCACGGGCAAAGCCGTTTACTTTAACGCCTTTATTATGGCCTTTAATGAGAGCTACAATAGCGACTGGGCATCTGAAAAAGTATTTGGACGTACTGATCCCATTAAGCTTTTTAAGGACACCGAGAGGCGTGTTACATTAAGCTTTAAGATTCCAGCCGCATCCCAGCGAGAAGCTTTGGAGAACCTAAACAAGCTTCAAACCTTAATTCAGTTTCTTTATCCCCATTATGATACCCAGGTGAGTGAGACCTCTGGTCGCGCCTACGCCAACAACATTACTAGTTCCCCCCTGGTGCGCTTGCGCGTTGTTAACTTCCTTTCGAAAGCGATAGGAATGAACGTTCAAGATGCTGACAAAGCAAACGCCAAGAACGGCCTTCTGGGAACGATCAGCAATTTTACAGTGGCTTATAACTTTGAAGCTCAAACTGCCGTCATTGAAGACAAAGAACGCGGCATATTGCCTACAGCTATCGACATTAACCTTGACTTTAGCGTTCTCCATGAAAAAACCTTGGGATGGAACAAAAAGAATGAATTTATCGGAGGCGCCAACTTTCCGTATAACGTGGATGAATTGGAATACTCCAACCGGGCCATGGACGCTCTTGAAAAACAGCAAGCCGGCTTCGATCCGAATGTTGCGTGGATGGAAGTCCCGGCCGGCCGTGGCATCGATGGCGACGGTAGCCACAACGGTGAGGAAAACCCAAGAGTTCCTGGGAAGGACCCCTCTCAGGCGGTATTGGAGATGGTGCCTGATTTAAATTTCGTGGAAGGAGTTAATGTTGATACAGGGTTCTCTCCCGGCATTGACTTCGAGGCGCGCACCAAGACTATGAACCGAGCAATCCGTTGGGCCGGGGAGTCTAGACGATGGTGGATCCCCGGAAAATCAGTGTCCTGGCAAGAGAATAATGAATAATGAGCACACGATATAAAAACACCCCGCGCCTAATCAATTCTAGTATTTACTATGAACCTCTGCGCGAGCCGCGAGACGTCAAAAAGATTGTACAATACGCAACCCCGCGACTCTTAAACCCTACGCAGAGACAACGCGCCCAACTTCAAGCAACCCAGCATGTATGGGCTTATGGAGATCGCTTGTATAATCTAGCTAATCAATTTTACGGAGATCCTACCTACTGGTGGGCTATCGCATGGTATAATGGTTACCCTACGGAAGCTCACATTTGGACCGGCGCCATTATTTACATTCCTTTAGACTTAGAGAAGCTATTGGGTGTTTTAAACACATGAGCAGAGCGAGATTAAACGATGAGTAAACTCAGAGAGATCCTAAAAGAGACCTCCACCAACGTGGATCTCGATATAACTCTTGATCAAGACATTATTAACGCCGGGATGTTTCAGCGTGTGGATACCCCCAAAGGCGAAGCTCTTATTAAGCACATCGCCAAATTTCTGCATGCCCTCACTTTTACTCTCCAAGCCGAACACACAAAGCTCCTTGACGGCCAACCTGCTGATTCCGGCTGGGATGTGTTATTCGCCTCGGAGGAAAATTGCTCCGATGGGGACCGTCGACTGGTAAAGAAACCTAAAGAAAAGGTCCTGGCCCAAATGTCCAATAACGATGGCACTGAAATTGGCCAAGAGGCTGCAGTCGAGACCCGCATTGTATCGTATGGCCTAGGCCGCGAGTCGCGACAAAGTGGAGAGGGTGGGCTTCCAGCCAAGGGAGGTCGCACAGGAGTATGGGCCTATGAGCTTGGGACCGGTGGGAGCGCTATGGTGGCACACCAAGAGGCCGGGGATTATGATTATGACTATGGGAACTACGAGGGCGAGGGCCCGAGAGATGCCGTCTCGAACGTAGCGAGTCGTAAGAATCGCGTTTACGAAACTTGGTACGAACGAAAAAGCCAAGCCGGCACCCACACCGGCCGGTTCAAACAAAGCGACTACCACCAGGGACTTGAGGATGACTATTGGGGCGACATTATGAATGCGAGAATTTATGGTTCTAGCAAGGACACATCCGGCTTGGTGTATTGGACTTGGGTCCGCGGCGCCCTCGTCGGGAAGGCAGAATGGGAAGACCAAGAAGACAAGGCAGAACAGTGGAACGCGGGCCGCCACGGTGGGGGGGGCACCGCCGGCCGCGAAGCAGACTGGGGGCAGTACAAGTATATGGGCCCGGATAAAGTCCCTCCGGCCAGCAAGAATCCGAGCTTTAGTAATATTGGGTCATGGGGTACCAAGGATAACACCCAAGACTGGCCGGGCTACAAGCCTGCGAGTCGTTTTGAACCCGCCTACTTTCATTATCGTAGTTTTAATATTATTGCGAATGGAATTCTGGACAGTCTATTTCTCACGCTCGCCTTTTCGGATTCGGAGTCCTGGTATTTTAATCATTTTTTTCCGGAGGACGGAAAAGTCGGAAAAGTGCGCAAGACTAAAGGAAACAAGCCCGTTGTCCCTCTTTTCCCCGTTTATGCGGAGGGCGACCACAAGGGCCCCTATCGTACCTTTTACTGGGATAAGAAGGGTCCAAGATCTCCGTCTGTGGAAACCCTGAGTCCTTTTAATAATTTTGGCTTCAAGCCCGGTACCACCGCGCAGGAAATGGGCGTAGGCTTATACCGAAGATGGTCGATTAGAATAGCCGCCCTTTCAGCCTATGGCTGCGACGAGGCCAACGCCCCCGGTAGGGCAGCCTTAGACTCAGGTGACTTTGGGGAAGAATGGATGCGTAACAGACGCCGTAATGAGGGGCGCCAAAAAGTAGCCGTTGCCCGCGCCGAATTGGCGCTTGGTATCTATCAAAAAGCCCCCTATCGGGAACAGTGTTATTTGCTCTCTCGCATTTTTACCCTTGTCGATTGGCAAAAAAAGATAATTTATAAAAAAGCCGGCAAAAGAATGCCCTATTATTTGCAGGCTACCCGCGACTATGAGCTAGATGCAAAGAGGGATGCCACTCTCCTCGCCTGGATGAAAGACACTAGCGATCCGGTCTTAGGATACATGGGAAACGCCTCTATTCCCGTCGACGGTGGCTATGATTTTATAAATGTGCTCACGCAAAATCCTAATCTAAAGACCCTCTGGGAAATTGATCCGGGGCAAGTATCAGCCTTACAGCCTCAAATTCGTTTATTTAAAGTAGAGATGGATCAGGAGTCAAAGCAATTAGCCGAAAGAGAAATTGTCTTTGATTCAGTCATCACTCCTCGCGATCTCCAATTGTTTCAAACGCGCTCTAAACGCGGGGTGGGGGCCGGCATTAAAAGCTTTTCCTTTACTTATGATGGTTATAACCCTTTTGCGGCCAAAAAGAGTATTAAGGCACAGCTTGTAATCTTTGCTAATGATTTTGAAGAATTGCTCCGGGATCGCGGTGGCTATAAATATGTAGATTTGGCACTCAAGACCGGCGCGCCCTTGACTGCCGGCGCCACGGAAACGGACGACGAGGACCCCATGGCCGGCACGACGGGTGTGGCGTCTCTTGAACACATAGCCGCCCAAGCAGCCGAAGATGCACTCGACAAGCTCCGGTTTAAGCTCAAGGCTGTGGTGGGAATCTCGTCGCCTAATGCTTATACGCGCGCACAAAGCTCTCTCTTCCAAAGCGGAGTACCGCTAGGTGATGCATTGGAAAGTTCTTATGCCACACTGCAACTTACCCCAACTACCCATCAATTTAATGTTAATGATAGTGGTCAAGTCACTATGACAATTAACTATCTGGCTTATGTAGAAGACTTCTTTAACTCCCCGATTTTTAACATTTTCACGAATGTCGAGATCGCTCAACGCGGTTTATTGCGAAGATTACAACTTAGAAAGCTGCCTTCTATATGCGAAGACGAGGAATTGTCCGAGTTTAAAGAGAAAGAATTGGATGAATCGAAAAAGGATGCGCGCCGCAGCTTGGTTACCCTAATTCATCAACTCCATAGCACCGAGCGCCTTCATTATATATCAATGAGTTATAACGAGTTGAAACACTGGCGCGCTCGCGGCCCATTTGCTCCTGCACCGACTAAGCAGATTCAAATGGGTATCGATCATGGCGGTGGTATCAATACTCGTGTGGAGGCGATGCGTGGCGCATTCAAGCGTAAACAAAACGAAGAGGGAAGCGCTATTTCCGACTTAAGTGCAGAAGACCAACAAGCTGTCTTTTCCCACATCACAACAGATATGAATAGCGTCAATCTCCCCTTCTTCTACGTAGCCGATTTAATCGATATGGTTTTAGCCAACATCGAAGCACACCTGACTGAACTGCCCAAGCTAATCCAAAACTGGGCTGACTTACCTAAATTTATCACCGAAGATGACATCGCTCATGAAGTCGATAAATTAAGTAAATTTCAGGCGCAATTTAAACAATTCCGGGCTGTTTTGGGCCCGCTAGAGATTGTAGATCACAGTGCCTCTCCTGTAACCTCCAAATTTGTAAACTTTGGAGCCGTCCCCGTTTCTCTTAAATATTTTATGGAATGGATGACCGACAAATTATTGAAAAAAGAAGAAGTGGTCTATCCCCTACCCTCCTTCTTAAACGACTTCTTTAATGATCTTATCCGTAACTATTTAAATGATGATAGCTGCTTCAATTATCCTATTCAACAGAAAATCCGGAATACCCAAACGGCCTTAAGTGCTTATAATGATCACGTTCAAACCAATATAACTAGCGATGCAGCCGTTACCACTCCCATCGATGGCCTCACACAATATTGGGCAGAACAAAAAAGCAGCGAGTACCAACTAGAGACAGGGACAGACTCCTTAAAAAGGAACTATCGTCCTCCCGATGCCAATCGATTCGACCTAGAGATGACGCAACGGATAGTCCACGACCACGCCTATGACATGGGTCGTGGACCATGGCAACCATTACTCGATATGAACGGAGAGCGCGCAGTTAAACAGCGAGTCTTAGCAGATCCTACCGTCAATTTCAATTATCTAGTGTTCTCCGCCGGCCGTATTCGCCCTAAAGAACGCATGCAGGGAGACTATGATCAAGATATGGCGGATGGGCGCTGGCATTTTCAAACAGGATTAGACCGAGGGGTTACGCGTACCATCAGTTTGAAAAAATCGACTGCTCCGGGCCTCCAAGAGGTTCGATTTGAGCAAGAAGGATATGACGGCTTGACCCAGCTACGTGAAACTTATGATGCCGAGATTAAGACCTATCCTCTTCCGGGGATTTATCCTGGTATTTATATTTATGTCGATCCGCGGAGTTGGACTCCCGGTTCCACTCGTTACATTACGGATTATAGCGGAGAGACTATTGACCTCACGGACTTGGGTCTGGGAGGATATTATATGGTAGTGAAGGCTCAGACTGATTTAGCACCCGGTAAAATGGAAACCAAAATTACGGCTAAATGGGTGGCCCAAATTGAAAGCGAAGCAGAGGCTGCAGCTAAAGCTCACAAGAAAGCTACCTCCGCCACGGCGAAGGCAGATCAAGCAACTAAATGCGCCTCCAAACAGTTGACTAGCGAGTGGACGCCCGGCGTCGCTGCAGCAGCAGGACCCGCCGCAGCAGCCGATCCCGCCGACGCAGATTCGGTATCCAAACCCGTGGGGGTCCTGGTAGCGGATCCGGCGGAACCATCAGGAGATTAATAAATGGCTAAATTTGTAGATAATAAAGAAACGTCCTTAATTGAGCTATACGATAAGCGTATTAATTATGATCTCAGCGGCACCCCCGGTGAGGGTCAGATAATCAATTTGGTAGATTTTAATTTTGGAGAGAAATATTGGTATGGTCGCGTTGATCAGTTTAATGTGCCGGTAATTCCTTTTACCACTTTAAAAAGCCGCTATGGTCCGGGAGTGCAAATGAAGACGTATAATCCCACCCGGGTCAATCGGGGCACGATGAGTGGGCTCCCGTTTGTAGTGGATGCGTTTGAAGCATTAGCTACCCATCTCCAATGGTGCGCACAGAACGGAAAAATAACAGCCGATGATCCCTTTTTAAGCAATTTAAAAATTTATAAAGGTTATGAGAGCCCCCAAAGTCTCTATATGGCATATCTGACAGATTATTTTCAAGTAGTAGGCGAACAGTTTGTGGCGGATAGCGTTAAAGTAGAGAATTTCGATCACTTTATCCAACACCTCCTGGTATATCTGCGACGAGGCATTCTCACTTATCCCTTGACGCTCCCGGGATATATACGAAGTCGCCACTGCCCCGTGACAGTATCCGGGTTAGTAGTAGAAATTGCGGATCTCTCTCCATCTAATGATGAAGAAAAATGGAAACAATTTGGAAGCAACCCTAACTGGTTCTTCTTTGTTAATGCCTGCAATGCTTATGGATTTATGATAGACACCCGTCTGCCATGGCGCTTAGTAGCCGACATTGACTCCCCCATCATGAATGAATATGGCGCCCCCTATGGCCTCTCTAGTCGCGCCATGACGCTCCGCCGTGGATTTGCGCCGGCTTATACAGACAACTATAATGAATTTAAATATTTATTGCTGCAATTGTATAATCGGGTGAAAGTTCGCAAATTTGTTAAAAAATATACCCGCGGCCGCTTGTGGCCCGAGGCCGGTTTAGGGCCCTCTCCGCGCTATGACGCTCCTACGGCTTGCGAAGAAATCACCGAGATTATTAGTCCCGAGACTTACACGAAAGAACAACTAACTGACCAATATTCCTCGGACTATTTTTTGAGGCTGTATTGTGAATTAAGATTATTAGAACAGGAAGTTATTCCGCCTCCACACGAACAGGCTATCCTTATAGATGACTGTCTGGAAATCGCAGCGCAAAAAGGAACTCATGATGCCCTGTACATATTTGAAAGAATTATCAATAAACCATTTGACTATCGCGGCTCTTTGAGTTATATTAAGAAGAGTAACGATGCTGCGGCAGCGATGGACGACGATTCAGACAATGATATTTCAGGCTATTGACGACAAATCAGAATGTATTGGAATCTATGGAGATGGTAAGCTTTACTTTGAGGACTTTCCCTCCGAGCTAACCCATACTTGGAAGCATACCGGATCTCTTAAAGATATGCAACCTTATTATGCATATTTGTTTTGTGAAGGGCAGCCTCTAGACGTGGTGTGCCCTAGCCAACTACTTCCTAAGCTGGAGAAAGCCCAGCGTCGGTTGAAAGCATATTTGAAGTCTTTTCAATTAGCCAAAGTAGACATGCGCGAGCATTGTATTTTTGATTTGGTGCCTCAAGATTTTCTTAAAGAGTTCTGTGAGATTAAAAATCAAATTACTCAACACGTTTTTGACACCCACGAGAAGCCGTCGTATTATGATCACCTCGATGCAGTGCACCGCCTTCTACATAAGATTGGCCAGCAAAATCTGCACCTCACTAATGAAGGATGCCGGCCATTGTATTACTCCTCAATAAACGCCGCGCGCGCCAACAAGCTTTTAAAGGGCCCGGGCCATATTGACTATAACCTTTTTGGGACTGTCACAGGGCGCCTCACGACGACGCAAAATTCTTTCCCGATGCTTACCCTGCAAAAAGATTTTAGACAGCTTGTAAAGCCGCATAACGAATGGTTTCTCTCGCTTGATTATAATGGTGCCGAAGTGAGAACGTTTATTGCCTTAGCTGACGAAGAACAGCCCCAAGAAGATGTTCATCAGTGGCATATCAAGAACCTCATTCAAGAAGAGTTAAGTCGTGAAGACGCTAAGATTCAATTTTTTGCATGGCTCTACAATTATCGGTCCGACAATGCGGATTTCGAATCCTATCATCGCACCCAGGTCCTTGATCAGTGGTATGATGGAGAATATATCCACACCCCTTTCAAACGCAAAATAAGAGTTGACAAACCCAAAGCATTGAATTATCTTATACAGAGTACGACGGCAGATTTGGTCTTAGACCGGGCCGTAGTATTAGATCGCTTTTTGGAGGAGCACCGCTCGTTTATTTCTCATATCGTACATGATGAAATAGTCATCGATCTAGCAGACGACGAGCGTCATTTGGTACCCGAGATTAAGGAGTTGTTTGCGATGAATAAATTAGATACGTTTTTAGTGAATCTTATGTGTGGTCCTAATTATCTAGAATTAAAGGAGTTAAAACTGTGATTTCGGTAGTAGGAATTGGAACAGCCGGCTCAGCAGTAGCTCAAAAGTTTGGTGCTATCACCAACTACGATGTCTATCTGTTGAACGATGCGGTGCGGACAGGAAAGAAGCAATATAAATTAGAAACCTTCGCTACGCCCGAGGAATATGAACAAAACATTCCTTCTCTGGACACCTTCTTTGAAGGCATACGCCCCCGCGTTCAAGTGTTTGTAATGGGTTCGGCCATGAGTTCGAATTATGTACTAGGAATTTTAGAACAATTGAAAGAAAAGGATATCGATCTCTTTTATATGCGTCCAGATGTAGAACTGCTTACGGATACGCCGCTGGCCCTAGAGAGAATAGCGTTTAGTGTTCTCCAGGAGTACGCGCGCTCTGGCCTGTTTAAGACCATTACTTTAATCTCTAATGCTGACATGGAAAAGACGTTGCATGAGATCCCTATTAAGACTTACTATGATACGTTGAATGAACGAATTTTCTCCACCATTCACTATCTTAATTATTTTGAATTTAGTGACCCAGAGATTGGCCAAGTTGCCAAGCCGGCCGAAGTTAATCGTATTCGAAGCTTGGGAATCTTAGATATAAAAAATCTTGAAGAAAAATGGTTTTTTGAGCTTGACAACCCTCGCGAAGTAGGTTATTATATATGTATAAACGAGAAAAAATTAGCGACCGAAGGAGGGTTGCACAAAAAGTTAGTCACTATGCTAAAAGAAAAGCCAAAAAATGCCTATCGCAAGATTTCATATGCCATATATGAAACCGAGCATGAAGACTTTGGGTTCTGCGTTGCCCATACTAACGTAGTACAACAACATGAAACACTTGACTCTTAAAGCTGAGTGTGTTATACTTTATTCACAAAAGGAGAAATTGAATAATGTCAATTGATATGGAGCTTATGCGCCGCAAGCTCGCAACTTTGCGCGGTGAAAACAAAGGTGATTCTAACTCTGTTTGGTTCAAACCAGACGAGGGAGACACCGACATTCGGATCATTCCAACTAACGACGGAGATCCACTGAAGGAAATGTTCTTTCATTATAACGTAGGGGACCACAGGGGCGGAATC
>Ga0080013_1000895_pt1 | contig 40878 bp, 41 predicted proteins | sample ETNvirenome_6_85_FD_69236 | JGI IMG/M metagenome (GOLD analysis project Ga0080013, IMG submission 69236) | Marine viral communities from the Pacific Ocean - ETNP_6_85 (SPADES assembly) (version 2) | ecosystem: Environmental > Aquatic > Marine > Oceanic | place: Pacific Ocean | collected 2013-06-19 | reverse complement strand
TCCTGCGATTCCAGGGTAACCAACCTGTAGTTGATACTCACCGATTGCATCTGTTCCAACTCCAACATAAGGAGCAGTCTGATAGATGCCAACTGATGTCTTGGTCCACTCTGTAATCTCAGTAGTTGTGTATGTAATGAGTTGTACAAGATCGCCAGCATTAAGACCAACGTTGAATACGATATTAGTTCCAGTCTCTGCATTGTAACTTTCTGGAGACTTCAGCAGACCGTTGACATAAACATCAAGCAGTTTCTTATCCTGATACTCAATTTGGAACTCAGTCTGGAGAGAGAATGCTTTGTAATTTGCCTCAGTCTTACCAAGTTGCTGACCATCACTATTATACTCAATCAGTTCAATATGGTCTCCTGCCTGTGCTGCAGCACCATATGGGTTAACATCAATTAGTAAACTATCACCAACATTGGTGGTAAATTGACTGTTAAAGTATCTGACACCATTGACATAGACTTCAACGTTGTCTGATTGATCGCCAATTGGAATAACAGATTGACCATCAACAGCAAATACACGCTCCGTTGCAATTCCAATTCTTGCTGTTGTTGCAATACCAACGATCTCAACAATATCTCCAGCATTGGTTGATGTTGTAAGACCAATGGTGTTACCGCCACCAATAACACTAAAGTCACTTGTGGCAAGTCTTACACCATTTACATAAACATCATTATCTGTTGTTCCCGTAGGAATGCCAACAGTAAATTGAGTCTGGCCTTCAGTTGCGGCAAAGGTTGTGATACCAGTTCTTGCCCAAGATGCATACTCAAACACAGAAACTTCATCACCATCATCAAGATTTTCTCCATCCTCTTCGAGGATTACATATGTATTTGGAGCAAATGTTGCTCTAATACTTACCTGTTCTTGACGAATACCATTAACAAAGACTTCATTGTCACTGTTGGAATGACCAATAGTAAAGATGTTCTCGTTAATAGATGCGGTATCTTCATTTACAGTTCTTGCTGTTGTTGCAATACCAACAATTTCAATGTTATTATTGATAAAGGGAGCAGTGGCAAAGGTAATTGTGGTTCCACCACCAACAGTATGAATAGAGGTATAATCAGATGGTGCCTGAATGATACCGTTAATATAAACATCATTGTCAGCAACACCCAGAGGTGCTGCTACATTATAAACACTAACTCCAACACCTGATGTGATTGTAGCAGCAACGCCAGCAGCAATTGCGTTTGAGATTGTGCTTGCTGTGCCAATAAAGACTGATGTTGCACCAACAGATACAATGTTAACACCTTGTGCAAATGTTGATCCAGCACCAGTAATAATCATAGTGGATCCAACTGTTACATTGGCAACAGATGCAACAATAAACTCAGTGATACCTGCACCAACTCCAGGAGCAGAGATTGTTGTATTCAGAGTAAATGATGGTGTCGTGACAGTAGTTGTAACACCAACTCTTACGCCACTAGCATATCTAAAGGTCTCAAATACGCTATCAGCAACAGATCCTGTTGTGAGATTGACGTACTCACCTGCAGCATAAGTCTCTCTTTCTGCACCAAGAACACGTACACCGTTTACATAAGATTCTTGGTCTCCACTAGCAAGATCAATGTCATAAGTATAGAATTGAGATACAGTTGCGGTAGTTACATTTCTATTTGTAACCATTGCTGTGGTAGTAATACCAACAACTTCAAGTACATCACCTGCATCTACTCCCTGTGCAAGTTGTACAGTATTACCAAAACCTGCAGCAGTAATAACTGTAAATTCTGGAGATGCACCACCACCATCAAGTTTAACACCATTCAAGAATACTTGATTAACTGCGCTTGGATCTGCAGTGACAGAGAAATCTGTTTGGCCAAGACCTGTAACAACTCTGGTAATTGTCGCTGCAAGACCAGCAATAATACCCGAATCAATTGTATCACCAGCACCAACTGTTACAAAGGTACTGCCAATGGATACAATTTCAACTCCACCACCAAATGTAGATCCAGCACCAGTAATTGTTAGAGTGTCACCAACAGCAACATTACTATCAATGAATGATAAGAATATGGTTGTTGATCCATCTCCAACACTTGATCCGATAGATGTAACATAGTTGATATTTTCATCAACAGTAAAGGTACTAATACCTGTACGAGCACCTAGGTTCCATCTTACAATCTCTAACTTATCACCAATTGCATCAGCACCACTTCCGTTTGTCAGAGTAACTGTGCTTGATGTTCCTACAATGGAGTATTCTGATCCTGTTAACTTAACACCATTGTAGAATACGTCTATGGTATCGGCGTTAAACGTAACTGATGTGTCAGAGAATATTGTTTGACCAATACTAACTGCAGAGATTGTTGCAATACCAGTTCTTGAGTCAGTTGCAAAACGTAGGTTTTCTACAATTGATCCAACTTCAGGCACATTTCTCAGTGAGACAATAGAGGTAACACCAACACTGTCAATCTCTGCTCCAAGAATCTTAACACCATTTACAAAGTGCTCATCATCAAGAGTACCAAAGAAGACAGTCTCACCAACACCAACAGTTCTTGTGCTAATACCTATCTTTGCATTTGGTATGTTAGCAGAATCATAGCTGTTAATGATAACGTTATCATTATCTTTCAATCCATCTACAAGTTCAATTGCAGATGTAATGCCAACAGTGTTTGTTCTATATGGTAATTTAATACCATTAATTACAACATCAAGATCTGTTGAGGATGTTGCAGGGAACTCAATAATATTAGTGTCATCAGTAGAAGTGATGGTTCCAAGACCAACTTTGGCTCCGTTTGCATAATTAAAGATATCTCCAATATCACCTGCAAATACGTTGACATTAGGATTGAGTGTAATCGAGTTACCATAAACACTTACATAAGTCTCATTCTCGACGAGTTTTACGCCGCTATAGTAAACATCAATTGGTCTTCCTGATGAGATTCTTCCAGGAGTTCCAATACCAGTTGATGGGAATGCAAATACAACTTGATCTTGAACCGCAGTTGATGCAATACCTGCTCTTACATCATTATTCTTATAACCAACAATGATAACATCTGTGCCATTAAGAGCACCTGTTGGAATACCAACATACTTGGAGTATCCAAGATCTAGTGTATCAATATACTTCTTATAACCAGCAACATATACATCAGTATTATCATATGTAATACTGGATGCGATAGGTAGGAACGAGAATATTGTAGATACAGTACCTACATCGTCGTGTAAGACATATGCTCTAGTATCTCTACTATCTACAAATCCTTTTCTATTTGGAATATTTACTGAGATACTATTGCCAGCACCAGTAACTGATGTGTCTCTTCCTTTAAAGTTGATGATATTAATACCACCAACATTGCCTATAATTTGTCCATCATCTTTAACAGTCAGACTTCCAACCTGTCCTTGGAAACCTGAGACACCAAAACCAACAAAGTTTAATTCATCTCCTACTTTAGTTGCAGTAGAGATTGAAACAACTGTACCACCATTAGATGAGAATTCATCTGGTTGTAACTTAATACCATTGAGATATACATCAAGGGCATTAGGATCGTGTTGGAAGTTAAATGCTGTTTCTCCCCCAACAGCGGTTATATATGCTTCTGTTCTAATACCTACTGGGTCTGTCCAACTAACACCCGATCCAACAGAGATTAAAACTTGACCATAGTTACCTGTACTGCCGTCTTCACCCGCGCTGACCTGCCCAGCGATGGTTGTTACACCAGTTAAAACAGTGTTGTCAAAGTTTCCACCAAAAACCGTGCTACCCGTAGAGATGTTTACATCCCCACTGAAGGTTGCAATGCCAGTAACATTAAGGTTAGTAATGTTTTGACTACTTCCAGGGTCTAGTTTTACCCCTGTTAGGTTTGAACCATCACCGTAGTATGTCGTCGCTGAGACAGCTCCCGACACCTGTATTTTGGCATTAATAGTGTCAGTACCCAAACCGAGCTGATTTCTTCCAGCGTTCTGCTGGAACAAATCGGGGATGACTAACGCAGCTAAATCTCTTGCTCTTGACATGGTAACAGGTTTTTATTTATTTATTTATTGAATGACTAATTGATATAATTATGATAAAGTCAATGTGGTTGAACCAATTCCAGAAGCAGTAAACGTCAACTCGTTACCAACCAAACTAATTTGGATAGGTGTAGTGTTTGCTGCACTAATAAATCCGCCAGTAGCGGTTATTATGCCAACATCTCCACCACTACTAATAGTAACAGTATTATACGAAACCAATTCTACAATGTCACCTGCAAAACGAGACACGTCCAATGTAACAGTAGTTCCATCAGTTGCAGTAAATTCACTTGTTGCCAGTTTTACTCCGTTGACAAAGACATCAAGACTGCCAACATTGTATGCAAAGTTAAATATTGATTGTCCCTCTGTAGCAGTAAATGATTGATCTGTCCTAGCATCTGGAAGATTAGTCCCAATTGTGACGATTCCAACTTTTGAATCATAACCAGTTACTGAAATACCAAAACCCAAGTTAATTGTACTTGCCAATCCAATGGGCACATTATTATCCATAAAGAGAAAGTTACTTCCTCCAGCACCAACAATATTTGCTGGATAAGTCATTGCCTCTAAAACATCACCTGCTCGAGATCCACCAATAACATTAAATGATAATCCATCAGTTGCTGTAAAGTCAGAGGACTCTACTAACTTAGAACCATTTAAAAATACATCAAGATTTCCAATATCATATCCACCAACAAACTGGAATGATGTTTGTCCAGCACCAGCAGTATACTGGCGACGTAAAACTTGACCAGGGAGAGGTGAAACAATCTCTGCTTGATACGATACAAACTCAACTGTATCACCTACTCTTGCTGTAGATGCTAATGAAACTGTAGTTCCATTTGTTGCAGTATAATCAGATCCTTGAACAAGTTTGATACCATTTGAATATGCCTCAATGGCATTACGATTATATTGGAATGGGAATGTAATCTGAGGAGATCCGATGCTTACAAAGGATCTAAATGTATAACCAAGAGAACCTAATCCAACAGTAACGTGAGCAACGTTATCAGAGGAAACTCCAACAGTTACGCCAGGACCAATAAAGTTTAATGTAGTTGCTGTTCCAACAAATGCTCCAGAGGTCTCAATACCTACGGAGGAAATTCCAGGACCACCACTGATATAAACATCAGCACGAGTTCCAAAAACTTCAACTAAAGTTGCTCCAATACCAGTAAAGTTAATGGTTGTTACACCACCACCAATTGGTACACCACCGGATTGAATACCAGTTGCGGCAAAGAACTCTGTTGCGAGTCCTGCCTGAAGATTTGTGATTGTGGTTATACCAGTTAGATTCGCATCACCTGTAACGGTAAGGAATCCAACATTGACAGCACCATCGCCAACGTAAATCTCATTGACAGTAGCAATGCCACTTACATTCAAATTGGTGATGTTGTCTACGACACCACCACCTTTAATATTCCCAGTTACATCTAAATCTCCAACGACAAGTAGAGTAGTCTTACCAATACTGACGTGACCAGTAATAGTAGAAATACCCGTGATGTCAACATCACTACCAAATCCAACTGGTTTGGAGAAAGTAGAGACTCCACTGACAGTCAGATTTGTCGCACCAATACCCCCAACCACATGCAGAGTATGCTGTGGTTGAGTGTTTTGAATACCTACACGGCGAGTATCAGCATCTGCAAAGATTAACTCTGTGCTGACCTCTAACCCGTTTTTGACGACAAAATTCTTATTGATTGCCATTGGAGATCACTATCCCTCCTATTTGTTTTTATTTATACGAGTTAACTTTGTATCTGACCAAATGTCTTCCACTCGTTAGTAGAAGTGTATACCCAACCAATGACCCCACCATTAGCAGGATTGGCATTAAAGACGATATCTCCAACAGTTCCTGCTGTTGTAGGTTGATTGGCACCGATTGTATGCCTTCTGGATACTGTCTGATCACCTTGAATCAGGAGAGAATTGACCTCCAATCCTTTATCTGATGTGGATACAACCTTCTCGTTAAAGTTAACAGGACCATCAAACTCGGACAATTGAGTATTATCAGGACCACCCTCAACCTTAAGTGAGCGAGTAACATTAACTTCAAGTGGAGTTAGGACATCAAATCCAACACTGACATCATCTTGTAGACGATCTTGACCCTTAACTGTTGGTACAGGTGCGTCAATAACTTCTTCTCTACCAGTTGCGGAACTTACCTTCTTGTTACCGATATAGAACTCACCAGAGTCATCCATACCAGTAAAGACAACAATACCAGAGTCTTCTCTAAATGATCTCGCAAGTAATTTTTCTGTGGATGAGAGGATTCTATTCTGTCTGTTTGGTAGTGAGGTGGAGTAGTTACCTGGACCAAATCCAACATATTCAAATGTATGCCCAGATGCACGAATGATTGAGTTTCTTCTCAATCCAACAGGGAATGCATCAGCTGTTCTAATAACAGCACCATTTACATGGACTTGTCTTCTAGTTCCAAGCACACCACGGAATACTTTGAGAGCAGTTCCTGGTTGTGGAGTCTCCTTGATTCTCATAAGTTCATCGTCGCAGATGATGTAAGTACCAATCAGGAAGTTGATGTTGTTTGCATTGGCAATGTTGATGTTCTCATCAGTCAGACTTGTAATTGCAGCAGAGAGTGTTGATCTGACACCAGCAAATGGTGCAATCAATCTACCAGCAATGTTCTCATTGTCATCGGTGATGCTTCCATCATTTGCACGGAAGTTAAGAATATCAGTTACCGCATAAGCATTAGTACCAACAGCAGGAGCAGTTGTTCCAACACCAATACTTGCAACAAATGTAGTGAGACCTACAACCTGTTGAATTGCAATTTTCTTATTATAAATTGAATCACTGGCACCAGCAATTTCAATACCATTACCAGAACGATATCCGTGTGCAGTAGTAGTTGTTACTGTAACAATACCGGAACTTGGTGTGTAGTCAAGACTTGCAATCTTAATTGCTTGGTCATTAGCATATCCTTTAGCAAACTGTGTAAATGCAGCACCAAGTCCAGTTGGATTAAGAGCAGCAGCAGGGATTGGTGTAAAGGATTCAAGATCAACTTCCCAAGCATCTCCAGTTGTAATACCAACAATACGATAGTTTGTATTGTAACCATCGAATGCTTTTGGTTGTACTCCAGCAACACTCAACAGACTGTCTATATTATTGTAGATAGAGTTTACATTTACAGTAGCAGGAGTATGTCCAGATGTGGTAGTAATACCAACAACACGCAACTCATTACCTACAGCATAGGAGGATCCACCATCCATAACTTCGATAGCAGAAATAGTTCCACCAGTGCCAACGGTGACTTTTGCTGTTGCATATAATCCACAGGTAGAACTTCCAATACTAACAAGTTTTGCATTATAGTAATACTGAGTTCCCACTGCACCAGTTCCATAGTTACTACCAGGATCTGTGATGTTTACAGTTTGGACTGGATTTAGTCTGTGTTCACCTTTAAAGAAGATCTTATGTCTGGTTGTGGATGATGAACTGATATCTGTAACACCAATACCAATACCAAAAGAGGCAAGACCTTTGTCCAGTGACTCTCTAGTTTCACTGTGCTCAGGATCATCTACTACAACTTTACCGACTGGACTTGCAACGGCAAATGATACTGTTGATTTTGGATCAGACTCTGGATTATCTCTATCAAACTGTGGATAGAAATTATTAATGGGTTGCTGGAAACTGTTATTTGTAAATGGAGCAACGTTTGGTTTGTTACTATGAGTCAATAGCAAGAGGTGATAGACACCATCTTGTTCATTTTTAATAAACTCATTATAAGTCTTAGAGCGATATATTGAGAATGTGGTTGCAAGATCTTTAGAGACATATCTTGGAAGACCTGTATCTCTAATTGATGTGTTGCTTGTAAATGTTCCGGGGTCTGTTGTGATTCCAACAGTAAACTCTTTTGCACTGCTGACACCAACAACACTATAGCGACCATTATATCCTGTAATACCAATACCAGTTGTATTAACTGTGCTCTTGATATTTTTCAAGTCAACACTTGAATCAACTTGAAGATCGTGTGCCAACTCAGTTGAGATGGTTGCTGTTCCTGCCAACCAAGTTGCATTGGAAATAAAGTTAAACTCTCTAATCTCAGTTGAATCCGACAATGTTGCAGGAGAATTTGCAAAATACTTCTGTACCGCAGATGTAGAGATTCCTAGTGCTTCTGATCTTTGAATAACAAAACCATCAATTGGAGGTCTGCCATTTGCTGCTTCCTTAGGGACAACATAACGAACACGATATACTTTATCAACAGTTGCTCTAGTGTCTTGTACACGGGAGATAAACGTCCTTGGAGTTGCTGCACCCAGTCCAGATACACCAGCAGATGCAATTCTATCATACAGATTATTTTGTGTTGATGCTGTAGATACATTTACATACCATTGAGCATTATCAGTATCATACTGAATTGGGTGTCCAATATCGCCTGCTTGCTTATCAATAACTCTACTGCGAACCTCAATGAGTCCACCATTACCATTGAATGTCAGATTAGAATCATTTACAGCATCATTTAAGTTTGCTGCGATTTTGATTTGGTCTGAACCACTAATGCCAGATCCAGATGTAATAACGTTATAAATCTGTGTATTATCTAAACCATCTGGCAGTTGTCCAGTGTTGGCAAATAATTTAACAGACTCACCATTGATAAACTGGTGATCACGCATCAAAGTTAAAACATTGTTTGTAATACTGTTAACACCTACCAGGGTTCTTCCAACAACACTAACCTTCTCAGAGATTTCCTTATTGGCATCCTGTTGGGTATTTGGCATTACAACAGTTGCTGAGAACTGTGTGGTAACTCCAGATACAGACAAGTTCGCATTGAGTGTCTCATCTTTCTTGGATCCAATACAGAAACCCTGTATGAATGATGCGGGTATCTTATCTGAGTTTGTCTCTCCGAACAGGTAAAGATGACCAGTTGATCCTACACCAACAGTTTTTGTTACATCAATAGGAGTGTATTCAAGTTGAATTTCATCATAAAGTGGATTAACAAACTTGGGAGGGATTGTATGACTGATATTACCAACATCATCTTGATGATATGAGGTGTCTCTATATCCTTTTGCGTTAAGAGATCGTTGTCCAAAGTTGGAATTAGAGTTGGTAACACTCTGGTCACCACCACTATCTGCCCAGAACTGTCTAGCATAACCAACAGCAAAGACCGAAACTAACTGAATAATAGCATTGTTTGAACACTTAATGTGATAGTTCTCATACTCTGGTTTAAAGTTTGCACTTGAGTCTGTATGAAGATTCTCGTTACCTGCAACAGTATCATCTTCATACTGTCCGGTCATCTTATTGAACTTGACAAATGCTTTATTGTCTTTTTGAAGTCCAACTCCGGTGAATTGAGCCAGGACCATTGACTTAAATCCAGTCGCCTTTGAACCATCAGCGTGGACTCCACTCATACCATAAACGGATCTCAGAGACACGTTATAGACGTATGGTGATGCTGAGGTTACTGTGTCAACAGAAATATTCAGACTTGCTGAGGTTACTGATGGAAGTGGATTAGATGGAGCAGATTGTACTTGGTACTTAACTTCTCTAGAGTTAATGACTTCTTGAATAACAAACTGTCCGTCATATCCTGTTGCTCCAACACCCTCAATACGGATGGGAGTATCAACATCTAGACCAGCAAGGTCTCCGTTGAGACTTACAGTAACTGTGGTGGTGGGAGTTGAACCATCTCCTGCCTTAATACTGGTGATGCCAACTTCGGCACCAGTTGATCCAACAATACGATACTCATCAATCTTTGGTTGAATGTCAACCTGAGATGATGGTGGATAATCTGGTGAAATCGCACGTCCACTCGCAGGACCATATGCAAGACCAACCTTCTCATAATACATATCCAAATCAGTGCGATCTGTAGAATATGTCAGGAAGGTATCTTTAATGTTGACAGAGTTTACACCATCAGCATACTCAAAGGATGTAAGTTTATGGTGAGAATAGTTTGGTACAAACTGATTTGACGCATAATCACCATAAACAAGACCATTTGGATTGCCATCAAAGATAGTAAACTGCCAAATATAGGTAGCACCAGTCAATCTAAACAGTGCTGTGCGCTCAATATTTGCGTTAGTTGAACTAGGAACGTAAAGAGGTCTGATAGCTGTCTTTCTTAAGTCATAACCAACGATGGATGTTCCCCTTGGAACAATGACGCCACCAAAGACACTGTTAAACTTATGAAGAATGTTATCCTTTGAGTTTAGATCAAAGTTGCTCGTAGTGTCAAGTTGTAATGACTCGGTTAAATCTTGACCTGCTCTATCCTTAAACTGATTAGTGTTAGTAGGAATCAGACCTGGACGGTTGTCAATAAAATGCTGTCCAGGATAAAGCATAACGGTGGTTTTTCCAAACCTATCATTATCTTTTCCTGCTTGATATGAGAATCTGGATGCTTCCAAAAGCGCCCGTTGAATTGTCTTAAAGGGTCTCGTTAGAGAGTTTCCCTGATTCTCAATACTGTCCGTAGCATCCCTGTCATTAGGACTGACATAGAGGATTACACCACGATTATTTTTGATAAAGTTATCTAGTCTGCTGAGACCCATGATTATTGGCACTAAATTCCGTTGGATTATTTATGCCTTGACAATTATGAGTCTTGTTCCAAGATGTATTCCACAGTGCTAGCAACGTCATTCATCGCGTCACGCAACATAGGTTGCTGACCAGAATGCTGTTCTTTATTGTCATTTTCTTCGCACAGAGTCCATCTCCATTGACCCATGCTTTTAGAATACCAAAGAGTTATGTTCATAAAACCTCTTTAATTCAAAGCCTCTGACAAGATTTGAACTTGCGACCTGAGATTTACAAAAGCCCTGCTCTACCAGATGAGCTACGGAAGCATCAATCTACGGGCAATAGTTCTGGATTTGTCAACTCCAATTCAAACATAAGTGGATGACATTCTTCATTAAGAAGATATCCTGATGCTCTATACAATTCATCTGGAGTCCAGAATGGATGTTCGTCTGCCACTAATCTAATCTCTTGATTCTCCCTAGCAGTAACAGGGAGTTCATCAAAGGTGAATGGTACACCTTGAATGAGATAGAGTAGAACCAACTTTAACCCTTCCGGAGCATCATACCACCCATAGGTGGTTTCGATGTGATACTTCATAAGTAAATCCCACTCGGTTTATTTAGTGGATACCCGTGGTCGGACTCGAACCGACACTGTATTGATTTTAAGTCAACTATCTCTGCCTTTGGATTACATGGGCATAGGTAGATTATACCTCAACCACCATCAACCTGACAACCTGCCATTGCTCCGCCGATGATACCAGCAGGAATTGACCAAATCCAATTCTCTTTAGTTGCTGCAACCCCACCAATTGCTCCACCAGCGAGACCGCCTAGGATGGTCCCTTCTATACAAGAGTTATCATCCACACCTGCTTTGGGTGAAATGGGTCTTGGAGGGGCATCGTAGATGCGCTCACGGCGTTTGTTCTTACACCTAGTCTCTACCTTATCAAAATGTCGTACAACCCTACCAGGATTATTCATCGTACCAGGAATATATTCCTCTCGATAGACTCTTTTATAGCATTTCTCCTGATAGGAGTAACCAGGTTGAGATGATCTTTCTCCTTGCCTATAATCGAGTCCTCCCGCAATAACAGGGTTTGCTGTAGATAATGTCAGCAAGGTAGCAATAAACAGTTTCATTTTTCAGTAATCGATGGATCTGCATAAACCACTTCGTCAGGCATAACTTGACGACAAACATCAAGGATACGCATGAACTCATCAATAGTATCGCAAGTTAGAGACCTCTCATCTCCCTCGCTAGAGAAGAGATTGATTGTCCTACGGGGTACATCCACAACACAACGAGTAATATACTCGTCATCTGGATGGTCCACCTTGTAGTCTTCGCGGTCGTAACTTGGCATATGTTTATTTGTTTGACATATGTATAATAGCACTGTGGCGATGCCAGCGCAAGGAGGTGTGTGCCAGTTTAGTATTCGCCCACATCCAATGTACCTGCAACACTGACGCGAGCAGTCTGTCCGGTGACGCTTGCTGTGACACCAAGACCAGTAAAGTTAAAGGCAGTAACAAATCCAAGAGGAATGTTCTCATCTCTAACATAGATGGCACCACCGCCAGTGGTTGATCCTGATCCTGCTGCAGGCATTACTGTAAATTGAAATGCAGTAGTTGGTCCTATTGCAACATCTCCATATATGTTTGAAACTGAAGCAGTAATACTATATTCTTCTGCATCAATTAAAGGTGTTAGGTATGTTGAAGCAATTGCAATGACAGCAGAATTATTGGACATCTGTTCAACAAAGACATTATTATCGAACGATATTGTAACAAATTGAGTGTTTTCAATATTTGTTGTAACAACATCTATTGTTTGATTTTGTGCCTTTTCATCTTGTGTTAAAAGATGACCAAAACTTGGAATTGCACTTACTGATGGTTGTGCCATTTATTCTGAATCTAAATGATTTTTGATAGTTTCTTTAATTAGATTTTCAACATAATTATGCTCATAATTAAAACTATACCCTTCATTACCACCAGGATAATCTAGGTGAGATTCTCCCTCATACTCAACAATTAAGTCATCATCATACCTAGATGCATGAATGACATAATTATATTCTAATTCAGTACCTGCGGGTGCATTAGATTCCACGTATACCTTATTATTATCTATGCTTTTAATGTATAAAACATGTGGGTAACCGATAGGAGTTAAAACTACACTAATTGTTTCTTCCTTAACCAGTCCTCTCCAATAATCTGGAAGTTCAATAACATTTCCTTGATTTTTTCCGTGAAGATATACTCCAATTTCAGGTCCCTCTAAGCAAACGTGACGCAATCTCCATCCAGGTTTAGTTGGATGCTTCATATCAAAGGGTAGATTCTTCTTTGCTGAGAGAATATTACCCTTATTATCCACCACTTCGCCTCCTTTAATCAGTGGAGCAGTCACTGAGGTTGCAGAATTGATAGTGTTTGTGGCATTTATTGCATTACCAGCGGTGAGAGTTCCCGAAATGCGTAGATTTCCAGCAAACGGACCACATTTTATGATCTGATGATTACCATATTGAGTTGAAATACCACATGTGGGATATTCGTCATAAACAATTTCTGGAGGTTCACCATTTGTGTATTTTTTCCCAGGTCCATCATTTGGAACTACGTGTATTGATTTACTCATTAGTTTCTTCCCTCATAGTTTCTCTTACAGTCTCTTTGATTATGTTTTCAACATAATCATGCTCATAATTGAAGGCATATCCTTCATTACCAGCAGGATAATCAGTGTAATTTTCTCCTTCATACTCGACAATTAAGTCATCATCAAGTCTGCGAGCAATAATATGATAGTCTGCGTTAATTGCTCCACCAGCATTGTTTTGGATAATGACCTGTTTTCCCCAAAGAATTTCTTTAACAAATAATTCTTGCCAGTATCCTCTTGGGGTTACATTGATGGACATATCTTCTGGATTAACAAGACCATCCCAAAACTTTGGAAGATTGATAATTCCATTCTCTGGAACTTTTCCTCTACAATAAACAGCAATCTCGGGTCCTTCAATACACACATGACGCAATCTCCAACCCTTTTTGTTTGGGTGTGGCATATCAAAAGGAAGGTTCTTCTTCATGGATAGAACGTGTGCTCCACCATTACTGATGACATTTCCTAAAGCGAAAATCACTTTGTTTGCTTGGATATTATCAAGAGCCCATAGATTTCCTACACCCATATTGTAGTAATACCACGGAGTACATTCTGGTTTAAGAAGTTTCTCTAAGCTAGCGTCGAAGTTAATGTCTTCATTGTGAACTTTTGGAACCCAGTCAAAACGCATTCCTGGTGTTCCGACAATAATAGGTTCTGAGCAATCTTTAGCTCCAACTATATTTGGTTCTAATGGTTTTCCTGTCATAATTAAAATTAATTTCTCCTATCGTAATTATAACCCACAACAGAGTATTCGTCATTATTTCCTGGATAATCCTCTGGTGAATCTCCAGGATATTCTGAGATGAGTCTTTCTCCGTCTTTTCTTTCTGCAAAGATATGATAATAACAATCAATCGGCATATTTGCCTTTGATTGCAAATGTACTTTTTCAGAATCAATTCTTTTTACAATTACATCTTGATGTGCTCCAATTGGAGTTAGGTTGACTGTAATTGAGGAGACATCAACAAAATCCTTCCAATACGATGGTAACTCAATACTTGATTTACTTGTGACTCTTCCACGAAAATATATATCGTTGGAAGGTCCCTCCGGGCAGGTATGTCTAAGTCTCCAACCTTCTTTTGATGGATGCTCAATGTCAAAGTTCTTTTTGGTTGAGAGGATGTGTTGTCCTCCACCAAATCTTGAGATTACTTCTCCTTGTGCAAGAAGATGTGATCCAACTTCAATCTGTTTATTAACAGTGAGGTTATCAAAGATAACAGCATCTCCAACCACAGACAGAGAGTATGGTGTATGATTGAATCCGCAAATGGCACCAAGAACAATTGGTGGAGTCGAATCGCCATTCTTATTTGGTCCGATCATCGTTGTTGCTGAGACAATCGGAAATAGTTTTTCATCTCCAAGAATTACAGGAGCCTCAATATAAGCAGAACCTCTACATTCAAGTGGACCAAGACCCAATGCTATTGGCATTCCTTCACCAACAAATAATCTTTTTCCTACTGATAGATCATCAAATTCCATAAATCACCTTAAATAAATCCTGGGGTTTCTTTAACAACTGTCATACTGTTCTTACCACCATATTTAGATGAGTTCAGGGAAGAACCTCCAGTTACACACTTAGAAAATGTTGCACACATCTGTAATCCGGTCTTACAGGTAATATTGCCAATACCAGATGAGAGGAACTTCCAAGCAGCCTCAGCATCAATATTTACATTCTTACCATTAAGTTGAATGGTCTCATTTGCTGTGAGAGTTATATTACCATTCTTGTTATCTTCACCGTTTGCAATGAGTTCAATGTTTCTACCAATGATGCGAATATCACCATTGCCAGCATTTAAAACAAGATCACCAGACTTAGCGTCTACAATAAACGCATTACCTTTACCTGGACCTTCAAAATACTCACCACAAGTAATGGAAAAAGAACCTGGACAACGTGCTAAAGTCCATCCCTCTCTTACACCATCCTTGTCAAGAGAAATGTAATGTCCCTCATATGATCCCTGCAGTTTTACATCAGAGGTGACTTCACCTTTAACTCCTTGTAGAGATGATTCTAATGAACCAAATCTTATAGCACCATCAGAGTTACCATACTCAACGGTATAATAATTTTGCTTTTCTCCACCTTTTCCCATTTAAATCTCCTGATCGATTTTTCCTACACAATCAATGACAGAGATAACTGTTGCGCCCTCTGGAAGATCAATTGCCTTATTCGCATCTTCAGCATCCTCTCCGATATTTATTACATTAAACACTGGTTGAATCACAGCATTGATGCCTGTCAAGGATTTAATAAAAGCATCTGGCAGATCATTAAATCCAACACCAGGATTGATAACCTTAACGTCCTTAAGGACTCCAAAATTACCAAATACAGGTTTCAGTATAGCACCATTGTCTGGAATAAGTACAATTTCATCACCCTCAGTATAGTTATACCCAGGACTTGAGATAAGGACATCTTTAATCTCTAAGACAACTGGATATTTACCACTTCCATCTGATGGATCACTACCTGCTGTTGATACAACCTCATCAGGTTGTGGAGTTGTGAATGATCCTGTTCCCTCAACCTTAATACTCACCGTTTGTCCTTGCCCAATAAATTGTTGAACTATATTTCCTTGACTGTCAACAACTTCAACAATAGAACCAACTGGAGCGTGTATGCAATCACCAACTGCTACTTGAATAGTTGTTCCAGGAGGATATGAATTCCATCCTCCTTTAAGGATATCATCATTAGATCCAAAATCTTGAGTATTAGTATATCCAGTGTCTGGCAAATCAAACATAAGATCACCAGGAAGATCTAAGACACTTGGGACCTCAATGTCAATAGGAGTTGGTGAGGATATCACCGTACCGACTGGAATGGTATTAGGACCTACAACAACAGTACCTTGTGTGATTGGATTGCCATCAGGACCCATCATTGGCATCCCATCAGGACCCATCATTGGTCCCATACCTTGTGTGATTGGATTGCCATCAGGACCTAAGATTGGGAATGGAAGATCTGTTCCTACCTCGATCAGAGTTCCTTCTGGAACTTTAGTCCCATCTGGCACTGCATATGGACCTTCAATTAGAGTTCCAGCAGGAATGATTACTCCTGGAGTTGGTTTAAAAACAACAGTATCACCTGGTCCAGAGAATGGTGTGCCATTTGGACCTGTAGTTGATCCATCACCGAGACCATATCCTGACCCAGTATCTCTAACAACAACACCTGTGACCGATCCACCAGTCATAATTGGTGTTAGAGATGCACCACTTCCACCAGGATTACCACCAACTAAAATGGATGGTTGAGATTGATATCCACTACCAGGATTTCCAATGTCAACACCAATAATACCTCCAGTGACTGGAGAGATAATTGGGTTTATCAATGCTGCGACTGTTGGATTACCACCAGCAACAATTAGTGCTGGATTTGTGGTTGGTTGTGGACCTATATTGCAAGGTGGAGCTCCACCTTGTCCTAATCCTAAATCTTCGCCTGCTTTTGCTAGAATATCATTTAGAGGACCAGATAATGGATCTTGTACTTTAATACCAGCAAATGGACTCCACTCTCTAATTTCTGGTACGTCGGATGCCGGATCGCAAGAGAAGAATGAAAGGATGTCGGATATTTGACTGGCAAGAGATGTAACCGATCCCAACGCGCCACCCAGACCCGCAGTTAATCCACCAATAACACTATCGATCTCGCCAAAAACAGAATCGAGAGCACCAGAGACTTGTTGTGCGGCTCCATCGAGCATTTTATTGATCGCATTTTCAACGGCACACATTGGAGCATTAACATAATTGTTAATAACCTCTTTCAAAAATGACATCATTAATTTAAAAAGACCATCAATAATTTTATTGATTACACAAGAGAGTGTGTCTGTTCCTTTATTAGTAGCTTCGTTAAGAATTGGTCTTTGATTTGGGAATATTAAATATACAGTATCCTTAACAATATTATCCATCGCAGTAATTATTGTACCACGAATCTTTGAGAGGATCTTTTTAATAAAACTCGCAATCGCCCTTGCTGATTTGTTTAGTTCTGATTGGAGTAATTTAGTTGGACTTGTTGCTGCGCCAAAGAAAGATGATTGAGAGGATTTAATTTTGTTAGTGACTGCTAACAGGTTTTTAATAATGACCTGGATAGCATCCACCTCACTTTCTTCTTCCTTTTTCGCAACAGGAAGTGCTGTGGATTCATTACCACTGAGAGCTTGCTTTGCGTCAGCAACTGATGCGACGTTTACACCTGTTCCCTCTCTTACTGGTTTACCACTGCCTTGTGATTTAAGTAATTGATCTTTATCAGCAACCTTACAGAGTGGTCCTCCAAGACCATCCTGTCCTGTTCTTGGTTGGAATCCCTCCTCAGGATCTCCACCACACAACTCCGTATTGTCATTGTTTCCAATGACTCCTATGATGATCGGACGTTGACCGTCCATACCATCTTCAAAGAACCCCCAGACAAAATCTCCCATACGAATGTTAGGAGTTTGTCTAGATCCTGCGTGACCACTACCTGCTGTGACAGGGTACATCACCTCTGCCATCAGCAGTTCTTCGTCTCTGACCTCTTTTTTATTCTTAGTTTGGTGACCAAGAATTCTTACTTTATAACGATAACCCCACGCTTTAGATTTTTTCTTTTCACCAGACTCTTCTGTGTCTTCGTGGAGTTTGGGGTTTACATTATCGCGCCAAAAAGAATCATCGACAACTTGACCCCTCCAAGTAATGAAGGAACCTTTGCCTGTAGATTGTTGGTCGAATAACGTACTCATTAATCCTCGTAAATTCTACACTCGTCTGCTTCTGGATTTGAATCACAATACAATTCAAGAGGAGTGGGGTCGTGATGATCGCCCTCGGCAATCTCTTTTTTATTATTTTCTACATAATCTTCCAACTCGTTCAATTCACCTTCAATGTGACGACGTTGCTGTAGCGATATAGTTGGGGTTTCAAGGATTTCTTTATCCTTTTCAATATGCTTCTCGATACTTTCCATAGGTTTTTATTGATCGTAGGAATCTCGGACTAAAACTAGTCTACTCACAGAACGATTAGGTGTCAACTTGTGACACAACTCCGATATCATATATAGCCCACTATTCAACTCCTCTGATTGTGGAGTTCTCTTACCGGCAGAAATTTCTGGTAGTTGGACCTCAACAATATCACCAGCATTCAATCCCATATAAGCAGCAATGGTAATCTCAAGTTTAATTGTAAATGCTTGCTGATAACGGATTGCTGACTGAGCAGTAATATCCTTCATCTCCAAGTTGGGTTTATCTGCATTTTTTAGTTGCTCATCAAGAGATGTACCCTTTGGATTTGCACCAATATCTTGAGTATACACAAAGTATCTGGAGGGTTCTTCCAAGAAACAATTGTTTAGATAATCAGTAATCTTAGTTTTACCCAGTTTCTTAGTAACGCTTCCCTGTTCATCAGTGGTAAAGTTGACTTCCTCATACTTTTGATCATATGGGTTTTGATCAAATGTCTCAGTGTTATATGTGCCCATCTGCAGATTCCTCTGCATATCAATGTTGTTGTCAAAATTATAATCCAATATCTTGGCATCAACACCAGGAGGCATTTCTTTTACTGTCTCATTGTAGATAAAGGTTGCCTTCTTTGATTGCTTAAAAAGTTCATCTATTGCTTTAAAATTATACCCTTTCTCTGTTTCGTAAAAGAGATATCCTGCAACCTTTCCCTTCTTAAATGGAACTGACTTCTTTGCTAAAGATGTACACCAATAAAAAGGTTTGTAGTTATTACCAAGGAAGTTGTATTCATTAACAGTATCATCAATATTCAATGCTTTACTGCAGCAGAGATCCTCATTCAAAATTACTGAGATGTGATCAGATATTTTACCTTCAAATCTTCTTCTAACTCTCTTAATCTCATTCATCAAGAGTTCCTTTGAACAGAATGACAAGATATATGTCTGAGTTTTTCTGGTGCTGTTATTGAGAAGAATCTCATTGACATACACCTCAATTGTATACTCTACACCATAGTTGTCTAAAAATGTTATCTCTGTCTTCTCTCCACCAACAATCTTGAGTTCGTCCATAGCAGTGAGGATTGTTCCACCACCAGGATCACCACCAGCATCAGTGACGACAGCAGTTGCTCTAATAGAGGCATCAAAGACACTCTCCTCATAACTAAAGTCAGTCACAAGTCTCCTAATATCTTTATAGTGTCTACCACCACCACACTCAGTATTACTAGTGATTTTAAATAATTTAATATCTGAACCTTCAACGGCTCTGTTGACTCCCATATCTATCCAGCAGCTAAACTATCTGTAGTATTATTTATCCCACCACTCATAACCATCATTCCACCACCGCCACCACCAACTGGCATTGGCATAGGTACTTCCTTCTCAACAATCATTGGTTGGATGAGGACTTTTGTTTTGGATTTATCATAACCCATAGTCTCCTGGAGTTCTTTAAATGCTCCAGGGACAGGACCACCACCCTGCGCGGCACCTACAATCTGTGCTGCTCGATATGATTTATCATAATCTCGTTGACCAATAGGACCAGAACCATATGATGACCAGGGAATATCAAATGCAGTTCCATCAGTTATGTCATTATATGTTGGAGTACCACCAACAGGACCAAAGTGTCCACCACGTGGGGAGTGACTTCCTTCTCTCATTCCAGATCGAGTGTACTTACCATATCCTTCAAACTCATATGGTGCGTATCCTGCTTTCTCCAATGCCTTATATGCAGAGACAGCAGCAGAACGACTATTAAAACTAAAGTGGTCGTGTGCATTAGTACCAGCGTGTCCGCCATCATATCCTGCTCTGTTTGGATTACCGTGCAACCATTGATTTACCATACCCTTGAGACTTGCTAGTCCACCTTGCTCTTGAGATTGCTGCTGTGAACCCAGACCAAAGAGATTCAATACTGGGTCAAGCAAGCTACCACCTTGTTGTGGTTGTGGTGGTTGAACGTTGGGTGTGGCGGGTGTATTTTGACCTATCTGTCCTGATTTAATTTTCTTTTTATAATCCTGGTAATATTGTCTTTTCTTGGGCCAACCACGACTAGATCCACCAACTGCTTTTAAAGCACTTTCTATGTTATTAACATCTTGCCCATAATTCTGTGCTCTCATCATAAATCCAACTGCTGCTTCTGCAGAAACAGTGGGATTGTTCAGTATTTGAAATGGATCTCCCTCAAGATCTCTACCAATAATTTTTCCAATATCTCTATAATTCGACCGACCAGTCAGTTGAATGTGGCCTCTTCCAACATATCGATATCCATCGCCAGGTTGTTCATTCATGGAAACATACTTTGGTTGATAAACATGATTAAAGAATGCTTCCTTTCCAGCATCAATTAACTGCTGTGCATGTGCTCTATTTCTAAATCTATCACGAAAAATTCCATATGCATTATCAGCATCAACATACATCATTTCTTCTTTTGCCTGGAAACTAGATTCTCCCTTGACAATTGCCATCAGAATAGCAGGATCACCAGTGTAATTGTATTTCTTCATAGCATCTAAAAGATGCTGCTCACCAATTTGTGCTCCCTTCATGTTGCCAGAGAATGGAGTACCTGAAGATGGTGAGCTTGGAGTTGATGGACTTGGAGTTGATGGACTTGAAGGATCTCCACCTTCCTGCACGTCATAATCACTTGACTTAATACCCAACATCTCAAGTATTCTTGAGATTCCTTCAGGTGTTCTTTCTTCAGGTTTGACTTTGATTGATGATATTTGAGTTCTTAGGTAATTTGCAACATTTGTTGTATCTTGGATACTGTCGCCAAGTGATACTTTAGATACAAGAACCTGACCACCTTCCTCAAACTTTTGTGCTGTTTGACTAATCGTTGCAGTGGACGCTGAAATATTCTCTGCTGCTTGTAAATTACTAAAGTTAATCAGAGAAGCACCCATAGAGAGATACGTCACGGATGGTGGGGTATTTCCCAATGCCATACCAATAGCACTTGCCATTGCCTCACCATAAACAGGCACCTCTTTGACTTCATTGTAAAGTCTAATCAGATTTTGTACACCTTCCTGCTTATAGATTTTATCTATTGCCTTAGGACCACCAATATTTTTTCCAATATCTGCAATGCCAAGGTCTGATGTTTTGAATACTGGAACTATTTGTGTCTGTGATAAAGACTGCTTATCGCCAGCATCATTATCTTTTTTGCCAACTTGACCACCTTCTTCTTTCTTTTCAACTTTTCTGGCTTTCTGTGCATCGCGAAATGCACCTCGATTTGGTCTACTGAACCAAGACATAGGATTGAGTAGATTAAATCCACCACCCTGCATACCAACGATACCACCACCCTGCATACCAAATAAACCACGAGGGTCATACCACGCTCTCTGTGGTTTTCCTTTTGAAGGTCCTTTTGAAGGTTTATCTGTTGATTTCTCCACAGTTGAAGGTTTATCTTCATCATGCAATCCAGCCTTTTTTAATAAATCAGATGTTACTGAATATGCTCCTGCTGATGCTGCCCCAGCTGTAATCCATCCACCAATCAACATTGCAATAGCAGCTGGACTCCCCAACCCTAGAGAGATCCCTGTAAGTGCCACCGCACCTGCGCCTATTGCAGCCATAGTAGCAGACCATGCTGCCATAGCAGCACCAACAGATAATAATATATTAGCTGCTGTCTTCCACTTTCCCTGAGATATTAATCCACCTACCTCAAAAAGAGTAGGAAGTAACAGTATCATTCCAACAATTCCACCTTTTCCTCCACCCTTAGGCAATCCCTTAGGCAATCCCGTACCCGTACCCTTAGGCAATCCCTTAGGCAATCCCTTAGGTCCTCCACTTACTTTAGGACCAGTACCACTTACCTGTGGTTTTGACCTAAATGGATTTTTCCAACCACCACCAGTACCAGTACCACTTACCTGTGGTTTTGACCTAAATGGATTTTTCCAACCACCACCAGTACCAGTACCACTTACCTGTGGTTTTGACCTAAATGGATTTCTGACATCAGGTCTACCAAGACCTCTACCGCCAGTTGTTGATACCTTTGGTCGTAATCCTTGTCCTGGTCTTACTGTTGGACGACCACCACGACCTTTGAGTCCACCTCCCTTTTTACCACCACCAAATCCAAATCCACCACCAATAGACTGTGCCATCGCCAATACCAAGGCGAGGTTTATCATAGTGTTCAACGCACCAGAGAACTTATCAAATGCCTCTGCAGCACCCTCTCCACCAATACCTTTTATGAATCCTCTAGTTGCATCATATGCTTGGTAACCCCAATCAATAAAAGTAACAAGACCATCCAATAATGTTCCAGCAATACCTATGATAAAGTCCATTACAGGACCAACAATCTTAAGCAACTCAAGGAACTTAGGCAAGAGTGGCAAAAGTTTGATTGCAATAAATCCAACCAGGATTGATGATATGAAATTTTTAATCGCATCAAAGATGCTACTGAAGGGTTTGCCTACTTTACTTGCTGCTTTACCTAGTACACCCTTCTTCCTTTCAAATCTATCCTCTTTCCCTTTTCTTGCCAAAGCAGCACGCATCTTTTGTGCTTCTTTTGCATCTTTCTTTCTAAGTTTAAAAGAATCTTTTAAGAGTCTGTCAATCTGTATTGTCTTTTTACGGATATACGCAACATTCTCCTCAAGAGTTGCTTTACTGTCACCACCACTTGTAGAAGTATTGACAGATTCTGATGTATCTGCCTTAGGCATATCCACTGGTTTAAGTATTGGAACCATAGACATCGATGGTCTAACCGTCAAAGACGATACTTCTTTCTCTTCCTGCTCACCAGGTTTTTTCTTCTTAGTATTTCTACCAAGAAACTTAGTGCCAATATTTGCAGTCTTTGCGAGTTTAGAACCTGTTGATAGTGCTTTGCCTGCGCTGCCGAGTAGTGCTGGTAATGCCATTGTCTATACCTCCTATCCTACAAGACCGAACATTGTCTTAGCGCGTCTCCTAGAGACGTTAGACGAGACTGATACAGAAGGAACCTCTGGACCTTTTCCAACACTACCATATCCACCACCGCCACCAGTTGCCTGAACGATTGGAGGCAGAGTAGATACCATTGCTGAATCATCAGACATCACAGGTTGTCCGACTGCCATTGATTGTGGTTTGTTGAGTCCAAGTTTTGCAGCATTTGAGTTGCTATCAGTTTGAGCAACAACGTTGTCAACAGCACTAGGACCACCAAGTCTCATTACAGTATCAAAGGGCAGAATGTATTCTCCAGGTTGGGCAAGAAGCAACTGTCTGTCAGCACCTGCTCCAGGTATATCAATCCCAGTGCTCTCAGTGATACTCATACCACCCTGATATCCACGCATCTTCTTCATCATTTCTTCTTGCTTCAGTCTCCGGTTGTATAGTTTTCCAGCAATTGTATTGTCTTTAACAGGTGCTAATTCACCTTTAGTTGCCTTCTGTGATTTTCCACTGAACCAAGACATAGGATTGAGTAGATTAAATCCACCACCCTGCATACCAACGATACCACCACCCTGCATACCAAATAAACCACGAGGGTCATACCACGCTCTCTGTGGTTTTCCTTGCGTAATTGTGGGTGTAGGTACAGATTTGCTAGCAAATTTGCTTGGGTCTCCACCCAATGCTTTAGTTGCTCCAGCATAATCACCTTTATCCATTAATTGTGATGCAGATGAAATATTCTGTGATGTCACAGCAGATTCTGCTTCACCCCGTGAAGCATTTACAGCATCTTGATAACTCTCATAAGTCTTTCCATCCTTACTAGAGAAGTATTTTCCTTTAGATGCTGCAAACTTTTGAGCATTTAATACTTGCTCTTTGGTCATACCTTGAACTGCTGCAAGTTGTGGGTCAACTTTTTCAGGAGTATTTACAGGGAATGGAACTCCCATCCTACCCTTTGCTTCACTTGATGCTTCAATTCCCTGACCATCAAAGTCTGTGGTGTCTCTCATTACAAAGTCAAGAAAACCGCCCATTTTTGTTAAGATATTATTTGTCTTTCTTTCTGCAGTCTCAGGTTGTCCTAATACCATATCAACAGCCATATCTTTTGTAAATGGATTCAACTGAGCGATTGCCTGTAGTCTATTGCGGAGACTAATGTCTTGTCCAGGTTTTCCATCCTTGGCATTCTTTGCAATTCCACGGGAGTCTCCCATTAAAACTGCTAAAGGATCATTCATAGGTTGGAAATCATATTTCTCATTTACAATTCTGTATCCACCCTCATCAGTTTGCTGTGCCCAGAACTGTCCAAGAACACTCTTAGCATCTTCTGCAGATTCTGTTATATTTTTTTCATCATTACCATCATAATAATCTTGGTACAAGACTTGTACTTGACCCGACTTCAGTCTTTCATATTGACTTTTTCTTGAAGCGTAAGCATCTCTTCCTGCTTTTGAAGAACTTTTATTCCATCCACCTGCGCTTGCTTCTTCCCATTCTCTAGTTGCATTGGCAAGGTTTGCTGCATGTCTCTCTTTTGCTCTACCAATAGCGGTATTTAATTCATTTTTTGTTTCCCTAGACAGATCCTGTTCAGTGACAGCACCACCCAATCCACCCATCAGGTGTCTTAAGTAAAGAAGACCACTATCTCTAAATGTGGGACTCTTTAACATTTTTTCTGGAATACCACCTTCTGTTTGATCAGCAGATGTTTCCTGTTTGGAAGCAGAGGTTCTTGATGGTATTACATCATTCTTCGGTTCTACTTTTGCTTCTGGTTTTTGATTAAGTAGGTTCGTAACGCTTCCAAATAAATCAAATCCACTACCGGTATCCTTTGGTTGTGTAGATTCTACAGGTGCTGGTCGTGGAGATGGTCTACTTTGAGTTTGCTCAGCAATCTGACCAGGAATCCTAAACGAACCACCAAATGATTGACCCAGAACTCTATCCAGAGCACCTAGGGGATCGTTCATTATAGAACCTGAAGAATATCCTCCTGTTTGAGGTCTAGATCTTGCAGGTGCTGGTCGTGGAGATGGTCTACTTTGAGTTTGCTCAGCAATCCGACCAGGAATTCTAAACGAACCACCAGATGATTGACCCAAAATTCTATCCAGAGCACCTAGGGGATCGTTCATTATAGAACCTGAAGAATATCCTCCTGTTTGAGGTCTAGATCTTGTAGGTGTTTGTCTTGTAGATTGTGCTTCCTCAAATCCAGCATCTCCTTGTTTGAGCATCCCGGCAAGCGTAGGATTTGCCATTGCCCACTGAACCAAGTCTTTTCTTAGTTTCTCCCCACGACGACCCATATAATCTGGGGCATTCTTATTATTAGGACCATAATCTCCACCAACCTCACCGCCATCACTAAAGGCAGGCACAACCATACCACCAAACTCAGCAGCCTGGACACCCTTTGCCATCTTAGGTTTGTTGGCATTGGGTCCGCCATATAAACTATTATGTTCTAAGAAATAATCTGCACCAAACGCATCAACCGTTGGTTTATTGATTACAACTTCACCAGGTCGAGCAGCAATCAACTGAGTATCAACACCAGCACCCTTGATATCTGTGCCGCTGGTAGTTGTTATCTTTGCACCCTTTCTCATTGCTGGAATCTCACCACCAGAAAATCCCATTCCGCCCGTTCCAGTTGGATCTCGACGTAACCCAAGAGGATCAACACCAGCACCTTTGATATCTGTGCCGCTGGTAGTCGTTATCTCTCCACCTTTTCTCTTTGCTGGAATCTCACCAAAGAATCCATATCTCTTATCTTCACCAGTTCTAAGTCTATGTGCTTGCTCTGCTCTCTCAGCATCAACACTGAACATTCCATCAAGCATCTTCTGGAAGATATTTCTATCTTTATTATCAATTTGTGCTTCAAGCTGAGCAGCTGCTTGTTCCTTTCCAACCTCCTTCGCTGCATCATCTGCTTGTTTATCCGCAGCATCTTTAAGAGTTTCTGGGAACATAGCAGGGATAATAGCACCCGCACCAAGGAGTAATGCCGCTGCTGCTGCCTTCGGATTCCTTGCAAGTGCTCTAGTTAATGCAGGTATTACTGATATCAGCATTTTACCTGCAAAGAATAATAACTTCGATGTTATTCCAATAACAAATCTACTTAATCCATTGCCAAAGATTAGATAAGCACCTAATAATGCAGGCCACCAATCCTTTAAGAATCGACCAATACTCTCAACTTTACTCTGATTATCTGGGTCTCCAAACCAACTAACCAATCCAAGAAGTGCTTTGCCCAAGAATATTGCAGCAAAGAAGTTGATTATCTTATCAAGGATATTTGAGAATGGTTTTGCAATCTTATCTACTGCCTTCTTTGCCTTTTTATCACCTTTACCACCCTCAAATCTCTCCTCTTTTGCCTTCCTTTTCTTATCTTCCTCTAACTTTCTTGCAAGACCAAACTGCTTTTTAATAAAATCGTTTTGTTTTACAAGAGTTTCAAAAATACTATCTACTGTTTTTCTGATTGCAGCAACATTTTGCTCCAGAGTTGCTCCAGACTTTCTCTTTTTTCTCTCTTTTACACTGTCAGCATCTTGTTCTTCTGCAGATTCTGGAACTGGAGGTTTGAGAGCAAGTGCTGATGTCCCAGGTGCTGCTGGTAAAATATTTTGACTAGGAACTGCAGGAGGTGGTGTCTGACCAACTCCAGTTTGAGTCTTTGGTTTCTCTACACCAAAGAATGAACTGACAAATTTATCGAAGTCTACTTTACTTTTACTTGCTTTAAATGCTTCCTTTCTCTCTTCGGGAGAAAGTCTTTCTCCGTCGATAGTTCCTTCAGTTGCAATCTCTTGACGTAAACGCTCATAGTTGTCGGCACCAAAAAAACTGCCAGGATTCATACTGTTCTTCCTGACAGTTACTCTTCTTTTTGGTGGACGACCCCTATATGCTCTTGCCATTAACCTAATGATGATGCTTTTTGTTGGTCCATTCTAAGTTTTTCTTCTTCAATGTGGTTCCTGAGCATCGTGACATAGATGTCTCTTTCCCACGGAATCATATTTTCAATCTCAGTCAAAGAATATTTATGGAACTGCATTAAAGAGAAATTTAACTCATAAAAGTTCATTAGGTTCATATGGATCATCCCTACGCGAAAAAACTAGATAGTCCCTCAAGTACAACAGCACTGCTTTTTCTAGTGTTTGGATTTTTTACCTTAATCTCGTGACTGAGTTTAGGCATAGTCTCAAAGAATGACTCAATCTCTTTAAATTGAGTCGAGTTCATTGACTCCAAGAACTCAAATAGTTCTTTCTTAGTACAGTCAGAGGCAACCCAGACTTCTTCCTCAGTGTAAATCTTATCTATACAAGCAACAATCAATTCAAATGACTGCTCCATTAAATTACCATCTTTAAAGTCAAAGTTATTTTTGATGAATTGTTCCAGTGATGGATACTTCATCTCAATCATAATTGTATCGTCAACTTTAATCCTCTTGCTATGCTTTGGATCCTTGGTGACGTGAATGTCCTCAAGGTTGATTGACACAGGAACTTGAGTTTCGTTATCATCTGGACAGATGACATTTACCTCAACTTCTTCACCCACAGACTTGCCACGGATATTGAGGAATAGATACTCAATGTCAAAAGTTGGGAGTTCCTCAACTTTTATACCGCTTGTTTTAATACAATTCTTAATAACAGTTTTAACTGCTTTGGTGATATCTTTTGTGTCTTCGGTCTCCATTGCGAGGACCAAAAGTTTCTCTTCTTTGACCAAAAATGGTCTATATTCGATTGTTTTTTCTGTTGAAGGCAATTCCAACTCATATGTTGGCGTAGCAATTTTTGGTAAAGGCATAATGTCCTATAATATGGTCAGTAAGTTTATTTATACTACCATTTTACATATATTTCGCTCTTTGCGCGTTAGGTCCCGTAGGCTTTGGGTTATATCCCGTAGGTTTGTCATTCCTATATTTATCAATTTGCCGAGAAGTATTAGAAGTATTAGATGTATTTGTATTTACATAATTACCATTACCATCAGTATTATTAAGAAAATTTACTGTAATCATAACCTGTTACACTTTCATCGAAAGAGGTCCACGCAGATTTAGATGTAGTTGAATTACTTGAAGTAGTTGCCGCAAAATTTTTCTCAGCAAGTACATATCGAGTGAAGGTATAGTTTACTGTACATTTTAGCAGTTCGGATGAATTATATGAAACTGGCATTGAATTGATAGACAGGGGGTATGCATCTATAAATGAATATTCTAGATAAGCACCATTCTTTTCATAATTTTTTTCAAATTTGTTGATGACTATCTGGGATTTATAATACTTTTTAAACTGAGTCCTATGTACAAAGTTTGGTGCTCGATTATCTGTATTCTCCTTGTCACCAATTAGGGGTTCTCCAGCAATATATCTTATCCAGTCCTCAAAGAATAAAATAACATTATAGCCAGTATTTACATAAAATGTAAAACTTGCTGTAGCATCGTATGCTTTTCTATAAGCAATCTTTTCTGTTGTACCCACAAAGTCATCTTTGAGTTCGTGAGTCATAAGATTTGACCCAGGAAGTGATGCTTCTGAACAAGATAAGTTTATAACGTCTTGATTGTGCTCTGGTAGTTGCGGTCCTCCTGGTGGAGTGTAAACATTTACAGTATATTGTGACGTTAAAGATGGAGCGAGTAGTTTGGTTTTCACCTCAGTCATCAGTCTGGCAATTGGTTTAGGCATCTAAATACAGGGTAACCCTTTATTATATGTAGTCGATGTCTAGAGATGGTAGATTTCACCAAGGAAGATTTCGTCCACAAAATCCTCAAAAGTATCTTGGGGACGTGAATAATATTATATATCGTAGTTCTTGGGAACTTAGATTCTTAAGGTGGTGTGACCAAAACACCAACATTCTCCAATATGGTTCCGAAGAGTTTTTTATCCCATATGTATCACCGGTCGATAATCGGGTACATCGTTATTTTCCAGATTTTATTATTAAAGTACAACATAAAGATGGGTCTGTAAAGAGATATGTTGTTGAGGTAAAACCAGAAAAACAAACAAAACCACCTAAACAAAGAAAGCGTGTAACCAAATCCTTCATCTATGAGTCAAAGACCTATGCTGTCAATCAAGCAAAATGGAAAGCAGCAGAGGAGTGGTGTAAGGATCGTAGATTAGAATTTAAGATTATAACAGAAAAACAACTAGGCGTTAAGTAATGGCATCACCTAAATTTGAACTCTTAGAGAAAGTTATTGACCGAGAGTTAGATCCTGATGACATTATGGCAGAGATTATGAATATTTACGACGATATCACCATAATCCCAGATGTTGGTAAGACATACACATTCATATATCGAGCAAAGTCACCAAATATCATTTACGACGAGTTTCCTCTAGTTGCTGTAACTAGCATTGAAAAATGGGGATTTAAAGGATTAAATTATCATTGGGGTGGTTGGCGACAATACACTTGGGTGGAAATGATGAGTCAATGTCACTACATCACACAAGAAGATGTTGGTGAGTTAAATGCTGTTCCATATAGGAACTTTAAAGTTTCGACATAAATAAACAAAAGTCTCCAGATAATGGCAGTTCAATATACAAACATACCATTGCAGTCGGGAACGGGTCGCGACCAACAATTGGTTAGAGTTCAAGTACAGATTGACCCAAATGATCCCCAAAGACCACCGACAATCTTTGACAAGGATACTGGCGACATTATTGGTCAATGGGACAATAATTCTGGTGCTTTTGTAGGTCTTGGAGAGAGTACTGTAGGAAATAATCAGCACGTTGATTCCTTTATTGCTCAAAACCAGAGTCAACTAAAACAAGCAACCACAAACACTATAAATGACTTAAATCCTTCTCAGAGGAATGGATTTGCCAACGGAGGAGTATACTCTATAGGTGTGCAAGGTAGTTCAGCAACTCCAGCAGGCGATGGAACTGCAACAGCAAACCCAAAATCTATACAAGCTGGCAGTCAATCACCATCGGTAAATCTTATTAGAGAATCTGGTCAAGGTTCAAGTCTTAGGTATCCATCAACAATCTCTGGAGACTTTGTTTTATTTCAAATTTTTGAATATATTGGTTCCGGCGTAAGTGCCTCATCAAACTTTGGATTAACAACTGTAAGAGCTGATGTTAATGGCAAGTCAGTAGCAGCCATTGCATTACCAATTCAAGCACAGATTGTTGATAGCAACACAGTTGATTGGAAGGAAGATACTCTTAATGCATTAAAAGGAAGTCTTGGAGCTGTTGCACTAGGAATGCTTGGGGCAAAAGGACAAGAGGATGCTCTAGGCCAATTGCTTAAATCAGCAACAGAAGCAGCAAAAGAACCGACAGAAGGAGGGAAAGGGGGTGATTTAGCAAAGGCAATTCAATTTGCTGCAGCATCACAAGCAGTTGGGTCGCAGCTCCGATCACGTTTCTCTGGTGAGGTAATGAATCCAAACCTTGAACTGTTATTCAATGGTCCTCGTCTGAGAAACTTTAACTTTGCATTTTTTATGTCAGCAAGAGATGAGGGAGAAGCAACGATGATTAAACAGATTATCAGAACGTTTAAACAAAAAATGGCAGTTCGTGATGGTCCTGGATCTCTGTTTCTAAAAGCACCTCACATATTTAAAATAACTTATAAAACTGCTACGGGTGCAACACATCCATCAATCAATCAAATCAAACTTTCTGCATTGACATCACTTAACGTAAATTATACCCCAGCTGGAACTTACAGCACTTTTAATGATTCAGATCTTACAATGACCGCATATCAAATGACTATGCAATTTTCTGAACTTGATCCTATATATGAATCTGATTATGCTTTAGTCGGTCCAAACGAGATAGGTTTCTAAAATGGCAAATTACTTCAGTTACGTTCCAGAGATTGATTACGTTAATCGTTTTCCTAATGCAAAAATTGGTGAGTATAATCGTGCCAAGAATTTATTCACACGAGCAAAGATTCGTGATGATATCTTCCAAGACCTATCTAACTTTACCAAGTATAGCATCGTAGGTGATGAGAGACCTGATAACGTCTCATACGCATATTATGGAGATGCTACTTATGATTGGTTAGTCCTGCTCGCAAATAATGTAGTTGACGTTTATAGCGAATGGCCTATGACTCAACAATCGTTTGACACATTTTTACTTAACAAGTATGGCACATATGGCGAGATTGATGGCGTTCATCACTACGAGTCTATTAAGGTAACGAACTCTAGGGGCATCAAAGTCTTAGATGCTGGTCTCACTGTTCCATCAAACTTTTCAGTAACTTATTTTGACAGTGGACTGGGAACAGAGGTGATTAAAACAAATATAACCAGAGAGATTACAAATAGAGTATTTGAAGATAAACTTGAAGATAAAAAGAGAAACATCTATCTCCTGAAAAAAGAGTATCTCAATATGATTACTCAGGATGTTAAAAATGTCCTTAAATACAAAGAAGGTTCCACTCAGTATGTGAGCAGAACCTTAAAGCGTGTCGATAATATCAGACTATATCAGTAATCAACTATCAGCAAGACGTTGGAAGTATGAGAGGGTGTCGTCATCTTCGCCACCATCATTGGATGATGAGGAGTTGGACAACTCATTCAGTTTCTCAAGGAACTCCGGCCGGAGTTCGGACTCAGTTTCTTGAGGACGACTAAACTCGGGTTTGAATGAACCACGAGTCGCCTCAAATGCTTGCTCTTCCTCTTGAGTCTCACGGTCCTGCCTCTTAGCACTGGGGCGATCGCCCAACACATAGTCAAGACGCTTTTGGAGATCCTCATAGGACTTGAACTGATCTGCTGCAACCATTGCCTCAAGAGAATACTCTTTCTTCCAGAGTGTCTCAAGAGCATCATCGTCATCCAGCAGTGCGCTAGGACGATCAAACTCACTGGAGTCATAGTTCCAGTAACCTGCAACCTTCTTGAGTTTCAGTTTGAAGTTTGCACCCTGCCAAAAGTCAAAAGGATTGATAGGAGTCTCATCCTCAAACTCAGGTTGCATTGCTTCCATAATCTTGTCAAAGATCTTCTTACCAAACTTGTAAAGGAAGACTTGACCCTCATTCTGGGGGTTTGCTTTGTCCTGCACAACATAGATGTTGGCATAGTAGGACAGTTTACGCTTTTGCTTACGTGCAATTTCTTTATCTGAATCACTTCCACTGTTCCAGAGTTCACGGTTATACTCGGACACAGGATCTCTGCCACCATTAGTGGTCAAAGAGTTTTCAATATACCAACCGCCTGGTCCTTGGAAGGCGTGACTGTACAGTTTTGCCCAAGGGAGATCTTCTCCATCAGAGGCGGGGAGGAAGCGGATAACGGCATAACCATTGCCTGTCTTATCCATTTCTGGTTTCCACAGGCGCTCATCAGCGCCACCAGATGTTTTGTTCATCTTCTCTACTTCTTTAACCAGTTTGTTGGTCAGGTTGCCAAGAGAAGACTGCTTCTTAAGTGCGGAAAAGGACATTCAGATTAACCTCGGATTTGTTAGGATTTGGTCTTTTGGGGACCACGTTATTATAGCAAGGATTGGGGTCGGGTGTCAAGATCAGATTTGATTTCTCATCATGACAATGATTTTCTGCATATTTGAGAAAATCACATCCATACTCATAGTTGATGAGAGACCCATCACTCTAGCAGATTCAAGAATCTGCTGTTTCATTTGTAGTGCCTCAGAATCATCAGATAGACTCAAACGAGTGTACATGATCCTTTGCTTTTCTAAAAGTTCTTCAAGAATATCAATGTGTTTTGATTTTTCATCATCTGACATGGCGGAGAATGTGAAAACGTCGGTATAGACTTTTTCTTGAAGTTCTTGGATTTCGGTAAGTTCAGCACGAACTACCTCCGAATCAAAAAAACTCATTTTCCTCCTAATACTGAATCTTTTAATATTTGCATATAACGTGATGCATCTATATTTATAAAGGATTTGTACTTCTTCATTTTCCTCGAAATTGATGACCATACGGGATCATCTAGTATCTTATCATACTCTTTAGAGAAGTGAAGTATCTCATCATAGACCATTAGTGTTTCTAATGATACTGATGATTTTAGATATTCTTTTACAATCTGAGGATGTCTCTTATTTTCAATCAAAAACGTCTTATCAAAGTTTTTGATATCTAAGATCTTCTCTGACTCCTCTACAAACGTATAAGAAAGTGACTGTGTTCGCTTTCTCCACGAGACATAGTTTGATTCACCATTTTTGATAATCTCTCCGATCCACATTCTATCGGGATCATCACACGAAACAAAATTCGCGACAAAGTAATCAAGAATCTCTCGATCTGACTTTTGCCGCGATAGTTTTTCAAACCAATATCGATCCTTTCTATTATAAAAGGATTGTAGCGATGCACGACTCTTTCCACAGTATTTGTGGTAATCGTAGGTTTCCTTGCAAAAGTGCTGTTTTAATGCAAGGTATGTCTTGTAACAATCAAAGGGTGCCATTATAAAAAAGTAATAGGAGCGATTTTTTCCCGGGATTTTTTTTCCGACTTTTCTAGAATCAAATCGGCAATTTTGCCCTGGATGTTCGCTTCAGATAGTTTAACTTAGTTGCTTCAGCACGAATTTTTTCTTTGAGTGGTTTTGATATCAACTTGGGGATTGACTCAACATCCAAACTGTTTTTATCGCAGAAAAAGACGATAGCATCAATATAAGACATATCTTTTTCCTCTTTTACGATTTTTTCAATCTCTTGAGCAAATCGGGCAGTGCAGAAAAACTTTTTCTCTAGTGCCTTTTCAAGATCTTTTTCCATAGGACTCCAATTTGTGTTCCACAAAGTCTCTAATGTACTTTGAGAGTAACTTGATGTATTTGCCTTTATTATACTCTTCATAAACTTCAACATCTCCATTTTCGCATGACATAAGAATAACGAACTTCTTGACTGTAATACCAGTCAGTTCATAAAGCATACAAGCATATGCCGCACACTGTACAAAGTAGTGGTCAATCCACTCTCTTGGTTTTGGTTTGGCGCTTGTTTTAAAATCAATGACTGCTAGTTCGCCGTTATATTCAGCGATACAATCAACCGTACCTGCTACACCTAGTTGCTGACTGTATAGAGATTGCTCAAGACAGTGGATGTTGTCAATCTTATCCAGTTCATCTTTGGCCATCAAGAATAAGTATTCAGAGAGTGGTTGTACTACACCATTCTTAAACTCTTTATTCAGTAGATGATTCTCCGTGAGTGTATGGAAATCAGTACCACGACTAGTTGCTTTCCTAGTAATGTTATTTGCTTTCTGTTCACCAACCCTCTTACGCCATTTGGCAAAGATCTCCTTGTTGTAGTGACTGATCACAGATGTGATGGATACTAATTTAAATACTTCAGAAGTATCTGAGTCTGGAATTTTGTAATACCGAACACCATCGATAGTTTCCCTATCAAGGTTAGGGACATCACATTCTACATAATTAAAAGTCATAGTTGTAAGTCATCTTTAGCAATGATGTACTCTTTTACGAGTCCAGATCTCACGATATCATTGATATCAAATTCAATTATATCAAAGGATGGCATATTACGCAATATTTTAAGGAAATCAACAATACCATTCCGTTCATTTGTCTTTACCAAATCAGTCTGAGTGCCATCACCACAGAACATAATCTTACTATTCTCGCCAACACGAGTGATGATAGAGTCTAGTTCGTGGAAGTTAAGGTTTTGAAACTCATCAACAATGATAATAGCATTGTCAAAAGTTGTGCCTCGGATAAAAGAAGTACTCCAAAACTTGATAGTCTCCTGAGTCTTAAGACTACTGTAGAGCATCTCAAAATCTGCGTCAGATGACATCTTAAACATAAACTTTACCATATTCTTATAAGGAATCTGATAAAGAGATGACTTATCCTCATGGTCACCAGGTAAGAAACCTATCTCACGAGTCGTTACAAGAGACCTTACGAGGCAAACGTGCTCGTATGGTAGATTCTCATTTAAAACGTCTTTGAGAGCGTTGTAGAGCATAATAAAGGTCTTACCTGTACCTGCACAACCATACGTAACGATGTTTTGACCCTCACTGTACTTATTAAACAGAATTTTTTGATTCTCTGTAAGTGGTTCAACGTCAATCAAAAGATTGGTGTTGATTGGTTTTCTCTTCTTTAACTGTCGAGCAGTTAATCCAACCCCAATGATAATATCATCGGAGGAACTACGCTTTTTCCTTGGCATATTTCTAGGTAATAGGTTTTACATTAGATCCTGGTGCTGTACCCGCCTTACGAAGGACATCATTCCACCCTGGATTTCTTGCAATCAGTTTGTCTTTCCATTCTCCAACTTCTCCGACTCCAGGACAGGTACTTGGGTCCGAAAAATCTCTGTGCCACTCTGGATTATCAATCTTCCACTGATCCCATGCATGGACGCTCATTATAACGTCTTTTGTTTCACCAGTTGTGGTGTTTTTTACCGGATAGGTTGCCATTGTATTAAATAATATGTAAATATTTATTGAACCCAGTCAAGTGCTTTTGAAACACTTGGAAACTGATTGACAAAGAGTTTTTTACACTCAAGAGCGATCTCCATGTGCTCCTTCTGAGTACCGTTTGCAGACCTCAAATCGATATAATGAATCCACGACCTACATGATCCGGTCATGTAAATTTTTGTGGGCACACAGAGTGGGAGCACCATTCTTGCACATTCCTTCGCAATACCACGATCAAGCATCTGTTGATACAATGCCAATGATGAATCAAACAGTGTCTCCATCTGCTTGTTAATGAGTTCAACATCTTTTGGATCAAGATCATCAATACTATTCTGACGATTCTTATCATCCTGACGACGCAACTCAGGCAAAGGAATCTTCTCACCAAAACCTAGGAGAGATGAGTCAGCATATCGTTGAGAAAATTCTTGATATGTAAAACTGCGGTGCCTCAGGATTTGAGCCGCGATTGCTCTGGTAGTATAGATTTCCAGTGTCATATATGCTTGCTCAAACACAGACCAATGCCGATGCTTGACGCAATACTTTAAGAGACCTTCAAAACTAGGATTTTCCTGGTTGTTGGGATTCGACACTCTGGCAATATATGCCATATTCTCCTCAGGATCAGGAGTACACTGTATAAACCTAACTGTCATTATTATCTTTGTGTTTGAAGTGTTGTTTGTTTTCTAAAGACTTTTTAGCAACCCTTTTCATCATCCTAATATACATCAATTCTTCCTCTGTGTAAAGATTAGGATTCCTCTTCGCCTTTTTTTGTGCTTTCTTGGCAAGCTTTATAGTATCCTTGAAGCGCATTGTCTTCAATAAGGTAATTTTTAAAGTATTTATCAATGTTTGTTACATCTCTGTTACCTTGACCTACCCAATAGTCACAAAACTCATAGACCTGACGACAATAATCATTTAGATAATGATTAAGAGAACGGAATATGCTTGCTCTGAGTTCCATTCTTTCGTCAGAGTATCTCCAGTCATTTTCATTCGCAGTTGAACTCATAAGTCCTCTTTTGTTAATAGTCATTAGTCTGGATTCCCATCATCATCGTCAGTATCTTCATATCCCATAGGTTGTTTGAGGCATCCATCAGATTTCCAAACTTCATATGCGTGAGGATCAGAGTATACTTCAGATTCTAACACATCAACAATCTTTTTCAACTGTTGAACTATATCCTTTAAGGATTGTTTATCCATAAAAACTTAAACAGTTAGACTAGTTATACTTCTTATTTCCCCAAGTTCCTGTCTGACTGTGACAGTTTTAGGGAAGTGTACCTTTACACAGCACAGAGTGCCACTTTTCACACGGAAGGACTTACATTATAACATAAAAAAAGAGAGGTATTACTACCTCTCTGTTAAGTAAGTTTAACTAATCACTTAGTGTAAAGTTTACCACGATAGCAGAATGTACCGTGATTCTCATTCAGTCCTACACAACTAGCATCATATTTAACACCACGATATGTGGTAGCATGAATTTGAGCGTCGTGTAGTGCAGATGCTTTATTGATCTGCTTCTTGATCAGATTAAGTGTGTTCATGATTTACTCCTAAAGTAGTTGGATTTTTAGCCCCGTTCCTTTAGTCGTTTGCGTCCTTTGTTCCAACTCTAAAGCAAACCGGATCGGTTCCTTTAATAAACAGAGAAATAAATTCCAACTTCTCAGAAGAACTAAGAAGTTCTGACTTATAAACTCCTTTTGCCAACCAGTCATAGTCTTGACAAGACAGTTGTGGTTGTGCTGCGAACAGCATCAAAGGTAGTAACATAGGATCAACGCTCCGTTGCGCGACTTACTTGCGTCCAGTGGTGTCTTTCTAAGCTATGTGCCTATCGACTGCCACTCGGATGAACGACAGGTCTATTATAGACCATTGTATTTATTTAGTCAAGTGCCCCATATTCCTCACCCTCTTCGATGAGTTTGGACACATAGTCCTCTGTCCCATCCAAGGTCTTGACAACAAAGAGGTTGGACTTCTGATACTTCTTAACCTTTTTATATTTTTTTACCAGGGCCTGGACTTGTTCTTGTCCCATGTCTATGCCGTCTAGTTCAACATCAAATCCGTTACTCATGACTTCCTCTTCTTCTCAACTTTTCTCTCAATACTATACAGTTTAGGATTGGCCCTTCCCTGTGCTTGGGACATGTTCTTAAAGTCACCACGATAGTTATCCCAGTAGTGATCAAAGATGTCAACCATCTTATAAGAAGTAACGATGTCAAACTTTGTCGTACCATCCTGCAGATACTCTACTAGGAATGCACTGGTAGGAAGCTTCTTATCTTCAGCAGCTGTGGGATCACAGTCCCTAAAAAGAAAGTTGATTTTATCACTCATGATCTACCTCCCCACTTAATATCAGGGAAAGCTTCTTCAACAAGATCACGATTCAATTTGTAGACAGTATGGAGTTGCTTGTCTTTCACTAGACACAGGATATCTGCCTCGGTAGGATGAAGACCTTCAAGGACTTGAATGAACATACTCTCTCTACGTGTCTTGGAGAGACCATCATTCCCACCCTTCACAAAGTGGTAAAGGTTTCTATATTCCTTACGGAGAGATGTATGGTCAGTCCCTACAGGTACTTCATTCTTCTCATAGGGAACTACACCTTCAGGAAGCATAGAGATCACAGTGTCATCGAAGTTCCAAATCAACAGGGACTTCAGAGCATCACATTTATATTCTTTCAGAGCCTCTACTTTCTTTGCCTTTGATCGTTGTTTTGAGACGTACTCAAGGATCTCATGCATGAAAGGGTTTGGGGGCAATTTAGTTGACGTAGGCATGGTTGTAATGATTTTGTTTCAGTATAGTGGATATTGGGTGGAGTGTCAATCCTCAGACTCAAAGTCTTCAATTTTATTTTCAAATCTGACAGCTAGGACATCATCGGGGAGAATATTACCATTTTGATCAAACATCTCTGGATGCATGGGAACAAATGTAGAGTTTCTTTCAATCACATACTCTTTAAGTAGATATCCAATCGTTCCTCCTACAAATAAAAATAATATAGAAATGATAACCGAAAATGTAAGTGTGACTGCTAACATGTTAACCCTCCCCTTTTCTTATGTCAAATTGGATGTCTAAGAAAAAATGGAGTTCTCTTGAAAGAAAGGATACCATCTTCTCAAACTTAAATTGAAAAGTCTTTGGTTTCCTCCTTTTTTTATTTCTAATTAAAAGTTCAAATCCCCTATTCATAGTAGGGGTGTCTGACTTTTGATTATTTAGTGGCTCTTTTTCTTCTTCCAGGTCTCTTGTCATTCTTATACCTCTCTGCATCATTTAAAATTTTCTCAAGATAATTCTTGATCTTACGAGCCTCGGGTTTACCTAGATGACCGTAACCCTCCCTGAGTTGTTTATGAATATCATCATGACCACCCGCTAAGTATCCCTCAAGGTCCAACACAAGGGATTTAATCTCTGCGGCAGTACAACTCATCAAGAAGTGTTCTATGATTGATCTAGACACCTTACCGGCACGAAGGTACTGATACATATCAAGAAGATATTTTCCACGAAATACATGATCTATAGCGTGTTCAACTATATCATATAATTCTTCTTCCATTAAACCAAGTCATTTTCTTTGAGGTATTTAACAGTTTCTGCACATCCCCCCAGTTTATTACCATCAACTTGAATCTGTGGGAAGGTTGCTCCAGATCCAAATTCATTAAAGAATTCGTCTTTCCCAAAGTCTCTTCCCAGTTTATACTCAACATATCTCTGTTCAGCTAACTGTAAAGCTCCTGTCACCCTTTCACAATAAGGACAACCGATCTTGGTATAAACTGTGAAGTTATTCATAAGATTATTAGAAATGGAATTAAAATAGTTTTTGTAGCTAATAGAAATCCCCCTAATTATTGAATCAGGAGGAGAATATTGTAATCATTCATCGACAGAACTGTTCCATTCTTTAAATGATGATTGACAATCGGGAGGTTCAGGATCTTTATATCCCCTGATCTTCTTCCACTTTTGTTTTAATGCCATGAGATGCCATGATGAGGAAAGACTATCAGGACCATTTTCTAATAACTCAAGTTCCCTTTTGCTACTAGTAAATGATTTGTATTCTTCTCTCCAGTTGGAATCATCGTATGTCATCTTGAATATTTATTGTAGTTTGTGTAGCACCACTCTCAATCTTTTCCAAGATGTGTGTGAAATAATTGTAGCGATCACTACTTGGTGAGATGTGGTGATTCTGAAAATGCTTTACCGCATACATTACATCTCGCCTTTCCTCAACAGTGAGGGACATTAGATTTCTCCATAATAGTGAGATACATTATATTTTATATTCTCAGCGCCCTTTCGTCAAGTGCTTCATTGATAATTTTCTTCAATTCAACACGTTCCTCTGGTGTAAAGATTGTACGCTTAGGTACGATGAGTGGAGGATATTCTTTCTTACTATTAATATTAGTACTACCCCTAGAAGGGGCACTCATACCTTGTGTGTCAATTTTATCCATCATGTTTTATTTCATGTGTAATTATATATTTAAAAAAAAAGACCCCTAGAAGGGGTCTTTGGGTGTTCCGACTTTTGTAGAGACCACACGAAAGGAGTCTCAGTCGTATTTATTAACCAACTACGGACATAAAAAAGGGGGATTAGTCAATACCAATTTAGCATCAAATCTTTCAATCAATATCTCTTTCAACACATCTTTTAACTCATCAAGTGGCACACCTTTCTTATATTCTTCTCCTACCTGTAAGTGTGAACCACCTACTGTAATATTATATCCCAAACCACCTTTAACTTTAGTACCAGTAAGTCCTATACCACCCATATATGCCTGACCACAA
>Ga0080013_1000894_pt1 | contig 40878 bp, 42 predicted proteins | sample ETNvirenome_6_85_FD_69236 | JGI IMG/M metagenome (GOLD analysis project Ga0080013, IMG submission 69236) | Marine viral communities from the Pacific Ocean - ETNP_6_85 (SPADES assembly) (version 2) | ecosystem: Environmental > Aquatic > Marine > Oceanic | place: Pacific Ocean | collected 2013-06-19 | reverse complement strand
GCGATATAGGGAGGATAGGAAGCGATGAAATAAAAGTTTTCTATGATTCTAAAACTAAAAAATTTCCACATATGTATAACACGCTTAAAAAAATGAAAATACCTGATAGGTTATTAACAGGTATTAATCCGATAACAAAATTCAAAGTTCCTCCAAAAGGTACAACAGAGCTATTATCTTTTCCAGCTAATTTAAAAAATTTAAAAAATTTCGATAAAGGTATTTATTGGAGGAGTATTAAAATGGGAATGATGATTGTGAAAGGTGTTTTAAAAAAAATAATAAATTAAAAATATCAAGAATAACTATATGATAAATAATATTACAGTACTGCTCATAATTGTTAGTATTTTGATTTTAATATTATGTGTTTTTAAAAATAATCGTATCGAAAAATTTGAACAAGTAGCACCACATTCTAAACATACTAGACTTAGAAATTTATTTTATGGAAAAACTTCACCAAAACCTTCACCAAAAACTTCACCAAAACCTTCACCAAAAACCCAAAATATTTTTGACAAAGTTAAATCTAAAATAACAAATTTTAAATCAAATGTTCAATCAAATACTAGATCATCAGGTATTTATGTTAAAGATGGCAATGAATGTGATATTAATAATACTGGTAGTGGATCATGTGTAGTATCAGATAAGAAAGATGATGTAGTTAATTTAAAATCTTTAATTAAACAATCTAGGAAAAGTTGTAAACATATTAAAACATTGGAGAAAAAATTAGAGAAAGCACAGCATCAAAAATTTCTTCATGATACTGGTATTTGTTCTAAAACTGTAAATGGTAAAACAAAATGGGGTCAAATTAATCAAACTTTATACGGACCAACTTGTGTAACAACAAAAGAAGTTAAAAAAGTTGTAAAAAAACCAATAAAAAAGAAAGTAATTTCTAAAAAAGTTGAACCATGTATTACAGATTGGAAAACATATTGTCCAAAAACATATGGTCCAAATTATATAATTGATCAAAAAGTAAAATGTGATGGTGGATATCGAATTAAATGTAAAAAAATACAATATAAATTAGAAAGAAATGAATTTATCACACCATGTGTACCAGAAACATATGATTTTGATTATTTGTGTGCTAACCAAGGATGGTTAAAAAAACATGATAAAAATTATGGTTATAAAGAAATTATAAAAGGTGGTTTATGCCGAAATGATGCATTAGCCAAAGCAAAATGTTCTAAATTTTATAGGGGTGGTTATAATATTTTTGGTAATTATGAAAAAATATCATCTTGTTTACCAGAGAATAGTAATTTTGAAGATTATTGTTATAAATATGGACTGCATTCCGATGTTGTTGATTCGTTTGATTGTCCACCAGGGAAAAAAAGAACAACTTGTAATAAAAAAAAACATATTAGCAAACCACGTTTTGGTGATACCAAACAAAGATCATGTGGTTATTATTGTAATAAAAATCAATAAAATTTATATTTTTATATAATATAAATGACATTTTTAACACCTGTGATTTCACCATCTTTTTATAAATTTTTAAATAAATATTTTGAAAAAATATCATTAATGTATCATATTATTTTTATTACATTTTTAGTATATTTAATTGAATATAGGAAAAAAGGTACAAAAATTTCATATACTTTGATAAGATTACTTGGTATTTATGTTATTTCATATGGTTTAATTATTTTATTTGTTGGACCACGTCTTATTAAATAAGATTTATGTAGTTGTCACTGGTGTAACTGATTTTGTTGGAAATAAAATTACTTCTTTGATGCTATTAATATTATCTGTTAATAACATACACAAACGATCTATTCCCATACCCCAACCTGCGGTTGGTGGAAGACCATATTCTAACGCTTTGATAAATTCCATATCTATACCATGAGCTTCGTCATCACCCATATCTTTGTCTTTTTGTTGATTCATAAATCGTTGAAGTTGAATAAATGGATCATTTAACTCTGTATAAGCATTACATATTTCCATACCAGCTATATATAATTCAAATCGTTCTGTTAATAATGGATTATCTCTATGTGTTTTAGCAAGAGGTGACATTATAGTAGGATGATGAATAATAAATGTAGGATCCCAGCAATCAGGTTCAATATAATGTTCTACTAATTTATCAATTAATTTAGCAGTTGTTAATGATGCTGGCAATGATATACTATTTGATACAAAATATTTTTGTAAACTTAAATTAAATGAATACGAATCCATATCATCAGAAAATATGATACCTGTTTTTTCTGATAAAAAAGGGAGCATATCAATTACTTGAAAAGGTGGATTAAAATTAATTGTTTTTTTCGTTTTACCAACTGTTATTTCAACCATATAATTATTAAAAATTTTATGAACGAGTGAAGATAAAAGTTCTTGTGTTAAATCAATTAAATAACGATAATCATTGTAAGCACAATAAAGTTCAATAGATGTAAATTCTGGATTATGTGTTCCATCAATACCTTCATTTCTAAATTGTTTACCAATTTCATAAACTTTATTTAAACCACCAACAACAAGTTCTTTTAATTTAAGTTCAGGGGCAATTCTTAAAAACATTTCTTGTTTCAAATCATTATGATATGTAGTAAATGGTTTTGCAGTTGCGCCTCCGTGTTTAATATCTAAAATGGGTGTTTCAATTTCCATAAAATCACGATCGTCTAAAAATCGTCTAATATAAGATATAATTTTAGAACGAGTTCTAAAAGTATTTCTAGTTTTTTTATTAAGAATGAGATCCAGATACCTTTGATTTGTTCTAATATCTATATCAACCAACCCATAATGTTCTTTGGGTAACATATGAAAACACGGTGCAAGTATTACGATATTATTTGCAAATATGCTTAATTCACCACGTTTACTTTTACCCATAAAACCCATAATACCTATGATGTCGCCTCGACGAATAATAGTATGTAAATTTTTAAAAGTTAATTTATCATTCGTATATAATCTTTTATCAGACATAATTTGGATTGAAATATCATCAGATTCTATAGTATAAAATAATAATTTTTTACCAGCCCATCTTTTTAGTGTAACACGACCTACTGTCGATACTTGTATTTCCGTTAATCTATCACCTGGATGAATTGAATCATTATAGTGAATAAGTGATTTAATTGGATTTTCATTAGGGAAATAGTGTGGATAAGGATTAATTCCAACTTGTTCTAATTCTTTTAATTGACTAATACGCGATATTTTATATTCGCGTTGAGTTATTGTAAGATCTTCTTTTGTTAATATATCTTTTTTTGACATTATTTGTTAATTATTAAATATTAAATTATTTTTAATCAATTTTTATAATAGTTTTTATTAATAATCTATTAAAGTGATCTGCTTACGATGGTTTGTTTTATTTTATTAAATTATTATTAACAATTTGATAAAATTTGATTAATGTATTTATATAAAGGAATTAAACTATTTAAAGATAATATGGAACCAACAATAAATCCCATAATTAGTTATAATGTAACTGATAACTTTAATAGATTGTTAAAAAAACTATTAAGAAGTAAGCTAACCAGTTTAGATATTAAAGTTATTAAATTTTTAAAGTATTTAAATGAAAATGTTAAAGAATGTCCACAACCGAGTGAATTAAAGATGATTACACGATCAACTGCTGCTAAAATACAGATAGGAAATAATTCTGATAAAATTTTTCAAGAGATTTATACATTAGCAAATCTTTTATATGATGATCTTGTTCAAAAAAAAAAAGATGATTTATTAGATAATATAATTGGATTACAATACAAAGATTTAGAATATAATTATTCAAAAAAAAAAACACAAGTGAAAAAAAATCAATTTTATAATTGTTTTTCAATTAAAATGAATGCATTAGAAGATTCCACTGTTAATATGAAATTTTTTAATAATGGAAGTATAACAATGACAGGGTGTAAAATTGATGGTAGTGCCCAACATGTATTAGAAATTATGGTGAAATATATATACAAAAATATTAATAAATTTGCAAACAAAAATTTAAAAAAATTAAAAATAAATAATTTACGAACAACTATGATAAATTATAACTTCAAACTAAATTTTAATATAAATCGTGATAAATTATATAATTTATTAAAAAATAATCATGATATTTTTGTATCATATGAACCAGAAAAATATCAAGCTGTTAAAATAAGTTTTATGTATAATGATAATAATAAATATAATGATGGTGTTTGTTATTGTAAAAAAAGATGTTCAATCAAACATAAAGGATGGGGAAATGGGGATGGTGATTGTAAAAAAATAACAATCGCCATATTTCAATCTGGTAATACAGGAATCAATGGAAGTAGATCATATAAACAAGTTTTATGTGTATATAAATTTATTACTGAAATTATCAAAGATTATTATAGAGATATTGTTAGATATTCTATTTTAGAGATAGATAATTATGAGTTAAAACGTACAAAAAAAATAAAATTAAAAAATATTTAAACAAAAATATTATCAATTAATTCATTTGAACAAGTATAATTTAAAGGTGTATTGTAATAATATTTACAATAAATATCAAATAATTTTTTGTCCTTTTTAAATGATTCAGCTAACATTCCAAAATTTTTTCCATCTAATTTATCTAAATTATATGTTTCTTTTAAATTGTATGATAAACTAACATTCAATTTATTATGAATAATTGTATTTGTGAGATTAACCACATAATGATAATAATTTAAAACTTCATATGAAGTTGGATCATATTCATAAATTCTAAAAGATGGATAACGATGGTCTGACATTAAACTTGGATTACCAAAACCAAATCCTACATTGTCTTTTTTGTCTTTATATACTATAAATAAATCTTTATGTGTATGACCCCAAAATTGATGGATTAGGGTATTATTATATTTTTTCATAATATTTGTAATAGAATTTCTAAAAAATTCATTTGCTTCACCTGATGTAGGAGGAATATGACCGATTAACCATACTTTCTCATTATTTTCTACCGCAAACGTTAATATGGTATCTAACCATAAAAATTGATTTGCTACATCAGTGTTATTATCAATTAGAATATTATAATTATCATAGTATAAACTATTAATTGCTACTAATCTAAATTTATTATTAATTAATGTTGTATAATATCCACCATATTTAACTGTTTTTAATGCATTACTGTCTAACCATTCATTCCACTCATCAGTTATAAAACCCATGATAAAATGATTAAACAATGATGGTGGTGCCAGTTGATCGAGTGGACAAGTATCATGATTTCCAAGACATGGATAAACTTTTGTATCTTTAAAATTAGATTTAATTAAATCATAAAATTGTTTCATAGTATTTAAATTTCTATCAGGTGTTTCAGAAAAAAAATGATGATCTACTATATCGCCTGTAAAAAATATAAAATCTAGATCTAGATTCATATTAGAAATATAATTTAAGGTTTCATTTGCTAATTTAAGTGAATCATCACAATTGTAATCACCCCAAATACTAGCATTTTTATAAGGTTTTTTAGGTAAGTCATCTTTTCGACAACATCCTATTCCCATATTACCTAGTATACAATTATTAGGAGAATTAGGAGAATATAATAAATCTAAATGAACATCTGTAATTTGAATAAAATAATTAGCATTTACATAAGAAAATAAAAGAAAGAATAATATATTCATTATTTCATAATATTAGTTATTTATTTTTAAATGTGTTTGTTTAAAGAATATATTTTATTTATTAATAATAAAATATGGATAGTTTACTTTTTCAATTTAAAACAGTTCAGTCTAATGTTTTCAAAACATTAGGTGAAGCATTAAAAGAAATTTTAACTGATGCCAATATTATTTTTACTAAAACGGGTTTAAAAATATGTGCAATGGACGCATCACAAACAGTTCTTGTTCACCTTAAATTAGAAGCTGATAATTTTGAAGAATATTATTGTAAACATCAAGTTATTATTGGTGTTAATATGCAAAATCTATTTAAATTATTAAAAACAATGACAAACAACGATACCTTAGTATGGAAGATATATGCTGAGGATATTAATAATATTATTATTCAAATATTTAATAATGATAAAAATATAAGTCATACTTATAAACTACCATTAATGGATTTAGATTATGAAGACATTACTGTACCACCAGCTGAATTCGAATCAATTATTACATTACCATCATCTGATTTTCAAAAAATATGTCGTGATATGCATAACATATCAGATACCATTGAAATTCGAAGTGCAGGTGGTTATTTATATTTTAAATGTGATGGAAGTATTGCTTCACAAGAAACTATTATGGGTGGAAATGATAATAATAATGGACTTCAATTTATTAAAAACAATACTAATTCAATTATTCAGGGATTTTATAATTTAAAATATTTAGTTATGTTTACTAAGTGTACAAATTTATGTAACATTATTGAATTATATATGAAAAATGATTTCCCCATTGTAATTAAATTTAAGGTAGGTAGTCTTGGAACACTTAAATTAGCAATTTCACCCAAAATTATGAATGATTAAAAATTATAAAAAGTTTTTATAAAATTTAACATCTCTAACTAAATTATTATCATTTTTTCTTGAATTATAACCTTCAACTTTATTTTCAATTCGTAATAAATGTTGGTCAATCTCACTCATAGAGTTTAAATTATCATTTAATCTCTTGTTAATAATATCATTATTTACTCTTAAATATTTAATTCCAATATTTGTTTTTTTAATAGCTAATATAAAATGCCCAAATAAAATTCCTATATTTCTTAATAGAGTCGAATCAGTTAAATCTCTTTGTAATCTAGATTTTAATAATTCTCTAGACATAAATTCACACCACATAGTACATATTTTAAAATTACCTTCTGCATTTTCAAATTCAATTGGATTTACTTTATGAGGCATAATAGAGGATCCAACATGTTCTTTTGGTTTTTCAAGATATAATTCTTCAAAACTACAATATAACCATATATCTACACAAAAATCAACCAATGTTGAACTAATCCGTTTAATACAATCAAAATATTCACTATAATTATTATAATTATGTATTTGAGTAGTACATTTTTCTCTTTCTAAATTATAATTATTTTTTATAAAAATTTCAAGTAATTTATTCCAATCATTATTAATTAGTAAACGATGGCTAGTTAAATTACCAACCGTGCCACCAAATTTAGTTGAAAATTTAAAATTTTTTAACATATTAATATCTTTTTTTAATCTTGTAATAAAAACATTAATTTCTTTTCCTAATTTTGTCCAAGTTGCATATTGACCATGAGTTCTACCTATAATAATAAAATCTTTCCATTGTTTTTTTAAAAAATTTAAACTATTTGTTATATTATCTATTTCTTTTAATAAAATATTTTTATGAAAGTTTTTAAGATTAATAGAATATGCAGTAGTAGTAATATCTTGACTAGTCAAGCCAAAATGTAATAGATTAACATATTGTTTAAAATTATTTTCTTTTAATTTATTTGCTAAAAAATATTCAACAGCTTTAACATCGTGATTTATTTTTTGTTCAATTATTTTAATTTCATTTATATATTCAGTTTGTTTATTTAAATTTTTAAATGATAATATAAAAGTTTCAACCGATTGTAAATATAGAAAACTTGGTGTATTCAATCTTAATAAAAAAATAAAATAATCTACTTCAATATTTAATCGTTCTCTTATTAAAGATTTTTCACTAAAATAATCTTTTAATTGTTCAACATATTTTACGTATCGTCCATCTAGTGGTGATAAACTATTCATTTAATAATAATTAATAGTTTATTTTTAAATAGTATATGGGCTTGATGAATAGATAATATCGTTAATATTTGTTTCTTTGTGTAAAGATGTATCTATAAAATTTTTCATTTCACAAATTGTTGTAAAACTTAGTTTAATATTATTATAAAATAAATGAAATTCGTTTAATTTTTCAATGATATCACATTTATTTATAATTAAAATATTTACACTATTTATATGAATTGCTTTAATTAAATTGTCTAAGGATAGCCAATTACATTGTCTAGGTCTTCCGGTGGTAGCACCATATTCATTTCCAAATTTTTGTAATTTTTTAAATATTGATATATTAGGTTGAAATTGTTTGGAACCAACATAAGTATCATATAATTTAGAAATACCATAAACAATTGGTTTAATATGTAAAGGAATACCATTCAAATAGATGGCACCCGCAATACAACTTGAACTGGTAACATAAGGATAATCACCATAATCAATATCCAACATAAATCCTTGTGCTCCTTCCATTAAAATATATTTAAATTGTTGTAGAAAAATAAATGGATCAACAATAGTTAAATCAATTAAACTATTACAAACTCTTTTACCTACACGTAACATTTTAGATGAATATGTTGGTCCAATACCTGAACATGTTGTTCCTATTTTATTATTATTAATATCATCATCAATATATTTTTGAAGAATTAAATGTACATTATATGCTAGATGTAATAAATTTTTTACATTGGGTACATATTTTTCAACGATTTTAATTTCTTTTTTTAATTTTTCATAATCAATAACACATCCACTTGAAATAAGACATGGTTTTTTTCTAAAAATACCACATGGTATTTGGTGTAAAACAATTTTATCATCATTTATATATATTGTATGTCCAGCGTTGGGACCACCATTAAATCTTACATAACAATCATAATCTTTTTCATCAGACAACCATTTTGATACCTTTCCTTTTCCTTCATCACCATGTTGTAAACCAACTACTACATTAACATTCATTGTTTCATTAACATTCATTGTTTCATTAACATTTATTGTTTCATTAACATTCATTGTTTCATTAACATTCATTGTTTCATTAACGTTCATTATTTATAATAATAGAATTTAATATTTAAATATATTAACATAATATAATGTCTAAAAATAGAATTATCTATTATTATCAAACATTTACAGGTTTAAAACCAATTTTAGAACAAGATCCTATTAAAGTTACACATATTCATTTAGCTGCGTTTCATTTTGGATTGGATGAAAATAATAAAGAATATATTCATCTAAATAATTATCCTCCTGATAATCCAAAATTTAAAAGTGTGTGGCAAGACATTAAAAGTGCATATGAAAAAGGAATAAAAATAATATATATGATTGGTGGTGCTGGGGGTGCATATGATGCATTATTTTCAAATTTTGAAACTTATTATAAATTATTACAAAATACATTAAAAAATTTTCCATACGCAGCAGGTGTAGATTTGGATGTTGAACAATATGTTGGGATGAAAAATATTAAAAAATTAATTAATCGAATAAATGAAGATTATGGAACTGAATTTATTATATCTATAGCACCAGTTGCTTATTCATTAACCACAGACATTAATGGTATGGGAGGTTTTATTTACAAGGAGTTGTATGAGAGTGAAGAAGGTAAATGTATAAATTATTTTAATGGACAATTTTATGGATGTTATGACAAAGAAACGTATGATGATGTGATTAAAAATGGTTATCCATCTTCACAAGTGGTATTTGGAATGGTTTCTTCTGATTTTTCAAAATCAACTTTTAATAATGCATGTGATATTATTGAAAGTATTAAAAACCAATATGATAATTTTGGTGGTGTTTTTGTTTGGGAATATTTTGATTGTCCTCCTGGTAGTCCAACCAATTCAGAAGAATGGTCAAATATTATTTATAAAATATTAAATCCTTCTAATTCTTGTTTTAGTTGTTTTTGTTAATTTATTTTTTATTTTTTCTGTAATAAACAGCATCTAAATCCAAACCATCAAGTGGGTTTAAATATTTTTTAGCAACAGATTTGCTAACATCATTATTCCATACTTTTATAATACAATTACTTATTTTCGGACTGATTGATATACCATTAATAAAATTCATATTTTCTGAATTAATAGTAAAACTATTACCACATAGTGCTGCCATTAAATAATTCCAAATTTTATTTGCTCGTCGTTTGGTAATTTTAAATGTCCACATACCACCATTTATGTTATCTTTATTTTCCCAAATAGGTTCAATGTTTTCTTTCATAAAAAAAAACATACCTGAATTAAATGTGGGTATGGTATTTATCATTTCACATAAATCCTTAATTGTATTGATTTCACATAATTTTGTATAACTTTTAATACTATAATCGGAATCTTCAACTTTATGAAACCATAATGTCCATTTATTATCAAATGTTTTATCTTCTAGGATTTCCGTCATAATATTTTTTAATATATTTATATCTTTATATATTGTGAAAAATATTCAAGAAATCTTTCTCATATGTTTTTTTTATTTTTAAACTTGGATTTGTTTTATTTGTTGGTGTTCGACACAATGGACATATAGGTTTATTACATGATAAATGTAACCATTTATAATAACACTGTTTGTGAAAAATATGATTACATTTGAATAAAATTAAATCGTTGAAATCTTTTATATTTTCACAACATACACAACATTCTTGTTTACCTGTATAATTGTATGGTTTATGACATTTACAAAAATAATTTTCTCTAATTCTACTTCGACATTTTTTACCAGTTTTAGTGTAACCTAAACATCTTTTTGACATAACATTTTATAAATAGTAAATATTATTTAAGTATATTAAAAATTGATTATAAAAGTTTAATATATAATAATAATATAGTAAATGGATGATAAAACATCATTAAACACCCATGATTATGATACACATTTAAGTAAGGTAATGATGACTAAAAGACATATTACAACTGCGGAGAATGAATTATTTTTAAAGTGTATTTTAGAGATATGTATTGAAAGAAATAAATATGTAACCGATCAACTAATGATGGAAAATGTAAGAAAATCACTTATTTTACTAGTTCATGATAGTTCAAATAATTATGATGATAAAAATAAGATAAGGGTTGAGTTACTCCTACCAAGGGTATGGGAAAAAGTGAAGAAAGGAGATGAATCATTACATTATCTTTTTTATGAACAGATTAGTGATATTATTACAGCAGGACCGTGTTCCCAAGGAAGAACCACAAGGATAATCCAATTTTTAAATATTTAATAAAATTGAATTTAAAATTATAAAAATATATTATATAGTATATATGAATACAACAAAATTAATTAATTTTTTAACTAAATATCCATATAGATGTTGTAGAGATGGAATTTTATGTGGAAGAACAAGTCCTTTTCAATCCTGTCAAAAAGTAATAGGTGAACAACACAAGATTAAAATAGTAAAAAAGACAAAAAAACTAAAAAAAACAAAAAAACTAAAAAATATATATTATGTTAATGATATATTTTTATTGTAAAATTTTTATATTATATTATAAAAAAAAACGGATGTAGAGCCTGTTTTTTCCTATGGAAAAACGGACGCGATAATCAAATGATTATCACGACCCCCGTTTTTTTATTTTTCTACGAAAAATAAAAAAACGGACACTCAAAATATTAAAAAATTTATATTTAATAACATGTCTTTTTCTAAAGACAATTTGAAAACAGATACAAATCGAATGGATTTGTGTCAACTACCACCGGAAATCCTATTGATGATTATTGAGAAATTGGATATTAACGATATTTTGCCTTTGGTCGTAGCATTTCCGTCTTTAAAACATCTTGTTTGTGTTATGTTATCAAAAGAGACGAATGTAAATTTTAATTTTTGTGATCACATTACTGATACATTTGTGATTTCCATTGTGAAGAACTGCCAAAGCTTGACATCTGTTGATCTAAGTTGCACCAATATTACTGACTTGTCTTTGTTTGCTCTTGCGGAACATTGCCCTAAGTTAGTTTCGATTGATTTTTGGCATTGTGGAAACATCACAGAGTCTGGTGTGAAAGCTCTTCGAGATAATTGTCTAGGATTGGCAAGGATTTCAATTAGGGATGTTCTTGATGAAGAAGAATATGATGATGATTATGGATTAACTAAGTCTGATCTTATTGATCAAGATATATATTTTGCGGAAAAACTATTTTAAATTAGTTGATGATCATTTAGATTATAATATAAACGTGACACTTAAAAATAATGACAATTCATTTAATGTAAGAAAATAAAAAACGGATGTAGAGCCCGTTTTTTTATTTTTCTACAAAAAAACGGACGCGATAATCGAATGATTATTACGACCCCCGTTTTTTTATTTTTCGTAGAAAAATAAAAAAACGGACACTCAAAATTCATAAAATTTATCTATATAATTATGTCGGGTAGACTTAATAATGATACTGGCAGTGTTTTAGACGATAGTCCGATCACACCCCCCCCCTCCCCAGGAACCAAATCATCAAGAAAAGCGCAATCTGATGAGAATGATGATGTTGCTGGTGATAATGCTAATGTAGTTAATGATCGTGTTGTTCCTGTTGTTCCTGTTGTTCCTGTTGTTCCTGTTGTTCCTGTTGTTCCTGTTGTTCCTGTTGTTCCTGAAGATGCTGCCGCTGCTGGTGGCGTTTCTATCGGTGGTGACGGGACAAGAGAGGAATTAGCGCATTGTTTCAGATTACTTGTAAAAGATTCCGAATACTATCCGTCGCAAGGGAAGTTTCCATGTTGTGGGGATGTCGGGAACTTTGTGAAATTGGATGTAATTACTCGTAATCAACTAGGGCGTAATGATACCGGCTTTACGTTGAAGTGTACGAAATGTGAAAAAGAACATGCGTGGTGTTAAATGTATTAATAGCGATTGTAGACTGATGTGGCTGGTCCATATTAGTTTTACTCATAGTTTAGACTTTGTACATAGGTAGTTTAGTGGTAGGTTATAATATTAAAAATAAAAAAATGGACACTCAAAAATATCTGAAATTATATTGTATAAATACTCTCGAATCATGGCTTTACCAACGCGCTTTGTCCTCGGTGACCTAAATATTACGGACAGAGATGTGGAGGCTATGATAAAGATGTTTCCATCGGTGTCGGAGGTTTGTTTGAATGGTTGCTCCCAGATTACGGATGCTGGTGTGTTTGCTCTTATAGAATATTGCAAAAGATGGACGCGGATTGACTTGGGTGGTTGTACCAAGATTACCGATGCTGGTGTGATTGCTCTGGCAGAACATTGCCCAAGATTGACGTGGATTGGGTTGGCTTTTTGCTCCAAGATTACCGACACCAGTGTGACGGCTCTGGCGGAACACTGCCCAAGATTGACACAGATTGACTTGAAGTATTGCTCCAAGATTACGGATGTTGGCTTGAATGCTCTGGTAGAAGGTTGCGATGGATTGACGAGTATTAACTTTTGTGGTCTCCCCATGATTACGAAAACTGGTGTGATTGCTCTTGCAAAACACTACCGTAGATTGAGGGAGAATCACGATGTGACTGTTCATATTAGTCCTGATGATCATACCGATATTATTCGTATGAAAGGATGGATTGTAATGAAGCCATATAGGACACGCGGAACCTCTTTCAATGATAAGGAAATATTAGACTACCTAAATTTAGTGGTGAAACACTTGTGGGATGCTTACCTGAAATACATGATTGTTCACGGGATTATCGAATACAAGGATTTTTGTTTGTTACACCGCTATTGTTATAGTTTAGACTTGTCATACAGTGAGATAACAGACGAGACGCTCGTATGGATATCTCAGTCATACTGTCTTAGATACTGTATTAGATCATTTGGTATTAATTTGGATGGATGCGTTGGAATCACTGACGAAGGTGTCTGTGCTCTGGTGAAAGGTTGCCCTTTGAAAGAAATTTCCTTGGTTGGATGCAATATCACTGATGCCAGTGTCATTGCTCTGGTAGTAAATTGCGAAGGATTGACGCGGATTAACTTGGGGAGTTGTCCCAACATTACCGACGCCAGTGTGATTGCTCTTGCAGACAACTGCCCAGGATTGAGGGCGATTGGTTTGTATGGTTGCACCCTCATTACCGATGCCAGTGTGATGGCTCTTGCGGAACATTGCCACGGATTGACGACGATTTTATTGAGTGGTTGTTCACGAATCACGGACGGATCTATCAAGAATCTCGCGACATCCTGTAAGAGATTGGTAAGTATTGGATTTGTTGGATGTTTGAAGATCACCGATGAGAGCATCACTGAGATCATTCGTCTGTGTAAGTGCGTCAGGGAGATTTATTGTCAAGACACTGCCGTAACCAAAAAAGGACGCCTTATGGTTCTCGAACACGATATGAGAATACAATACAAGAAAATAGAGGAGTAGACTGATGTGGCTGGTCTATATTAGTTTTACCCCATAGTTTAGATTTTGTACATAGGTAGGTTATAATATTAAAATAATATATATAGAATTGGATATATAATAGTATAAATGGGAAAAAAGAAAAAAGAAATTGTAAAAAACACTATTGTAAAATACACTATTGTAAAATACACTATGAAAGAAAAACTTGATCAATTAATTGTGTTGAAAACAAAATTAAATGAGTTGGGATTAGATATTTATAAAGATGAGATGAAAGATTTAGGTAAAATTATGAATGAATATTTAAAAAATGATGTTGAATATTATGGTAAAATACCTTTACCTGGTTCTAAAAGAGTAATGTGTATAGAATTTAATAATAATAAAAAGAGTAAAATTTCTATTACTTTAAAATATGACAAATATGTTTAATCTTCTTTACAACCACTATCTTTTAATTTATCTTGTAATTTATCAATTAAATCTGATGAACTAGTTTCATATAGATTAGGTAAAATAGCATAGATTGCTGCTTTGATACTACCTTTAAATAAATTATATGAAATTGACATAGAAAATAATAAATGTTCACAATAGGTCATACATATACCTGTAATGGGTGATCAAACATCATTATATATTATAACTATTTTATTTTTATGCTTATTTTTTTAATCTTTTTCATTGGTTGTTCTTCCACATTATGATGAAGAGAAACACCAAATTCAAAATCATCATCAATTATATCATCAGTCATATCAAAATCATCGTCTAATTGTTTTTCAAGTGATTCCATGTCATCCATACTGATTTCAATTTCTTCTCCATCATCAAATTCATTATTTATAATTTTCTCTTCATCTAGAAGTATTTCAAAATTATTGGTTCCACATTTAGCAAATTGTCCCATCATAATATTTGCAGAAACACCAGTACAATTATCTCTTTCAGCAAATATAGCGGCGTTCATTAAAACATCACTAATCTCTTCAAAAGACGCTTTGGCGATTGGTCCTTTATCTTCAGATTTATTAATACCATGTCTGTCAATAGGCATAATAATACCACGATATGTCATTGTATCCGCAAGAATTTCAATATGTCTTGAACTAATATTATACTCACTATAAACACTATTAAATTCATTTATGTATTTGTTTCGAACGCCTTCAATCCCAAATATTTCATAAATTTCATTAATATTATTGGTAACACTTCTGGTTGTATCAATATTATCATAACTCATCAAATCAATCAGGTTAGAACCATCTGTACTTAGTTCCCATTCTTTATTATTTTCTGCCACACCATCAGGATAGTATTTAACATAATTAAATTGACCCATATGAACATATGTAACATTTTTAATACCCCTTAATGTCATAGTCATCAATTTTTTCTCTATATCCATAAAGAATTGTATGTTATCATTTGTTTCTTCGAAATCTGTTATTTTTAATTTTAATACTAAAATACCTGAATTATCATCTGAAAATCGTGTTGTAATATAATCTTCGGAACTAGCATTACACAAAATTGCTTCTTGAACATCACTCATAGTAATATTTCTATTCATCATAACTTCTTTATTAAATACTAGTTTTAATGTCCAATTAGACATTTTTTTTGCTTCTTCTACCTTCAAAATTTGATTAAACATATCAAATGTTTTAATAAATTCGTCTTCCTCATCATCTGCATTAATATCATAGATTAACTCTGTTTTTTCTATAATATCTTTCATTGTGGTATATTGTAATTGATTTTTGATATTATCCGCTTTATTTTGATCAAAACGAACATCATCTTTTAAATATATTGTCATTGATGGCGTTTTGATATTTTTACTCTTATTTAATAATTCGTTCAAACGAGGTACACCTTGTGTCACAACTGCTGATTTAGACGCAACACCAGAGTAGTGAAATGTATTAAGTGTATTATGTATAATTAATCCATAATCATTCATAAATGTTTCATTTCCAGGTACAGTAAAATCATATACATACTCATTGGGATCATCTAAATATTCAATTTCAACAATTTCATCCCAAATAACATCACTATTACACGCTTGTCTAAGAATTCTTAATTCATTTTCAATCAAATGAGCATTTGAATGATTTTCAAAATCATTAATATATTTTTTTAATGTTAATCTACCTATACTTTCCTTATTTGTCCATCTACCATATGTACGACTTTGTCCTTTAATTTTTAATTCTTTTCCACATTTAGCAATAATTTCACCTAAGTTAGGAATCTTATCAATATATTCACCGACAAATTTACCATTATCAATCTTATTTTTAGTATAATCAACTAATTTAATTAATTCGGTCTTTTTATGTTCGACATTTGAATCAACCATCTCCATATACTTTATTGAAAATTTGGATAAGATGTTTAATTCATATAATTTCTTACTATTTTTAGTATCATGTCGAATTGATGCAAATATTCCTAAATAATTTAATAATAAAGAAATATCTTTTATCAATTCTAAACTTCTTGAATGAACTCTAATACAGCGATGATTTTTATCACATTTAAAATTACCGTCGCCATCGAAATAACCTTGAATTAAACCACCGATAAATTCTTTTGGTGCGTTATACGCAAATCCAGGTACTCTTTTAACAAATGAACCTGTTTTACAATATTTTAATAGGAATTCTGACAAACGTTTTGAACTAATTATAGTAGAAATACTTGGACCAAATTCACCATTATATTCTCTAATAGAACAAGGTTCATTTAATCTTTCTGCAAAGTTTTTGGTATTGGATTGGAAATATGGTTGAATACTAGAAATGTTAATACTATTTCCATTTACACAACCTTCTGCTAAATAAGCACCAATAAACCAACCAGTTAAATGATCAAGTTCAATTTTTTGGTCTCCAATCATAATTGTTTTATTAATATGTTCTGAATTAATATTTTTTAAAACTGGAACACGCATACCTAATTTTAAATCACTACCTTTAATTGGAACAACTTTATCAACTGTTCTTGTTAAATGACTATGACTTAATGTGGTTGTAACAGAACGCCCGCTTCTTGTGACAATTTTAATCATACCACCATTGGCTAAATGACGACTTATATGACTAATTTTATTCCATTTACATTTTTCATGTTCATTCACCCCTATGATATAATAATTGAAGGGGCATTTATTTAGTAATGTTTCAACACTAAATCGATGACCTGTTCCGTATGTTGAATCTTTATAATTTAATATAATATCATCGCAAAATTCTCCAATTTTTACAAAATTTGTGGTTATATTTTTTGTAATTTTATGTTCCATTTTAACTTGAACTTCCATATCATATAAGCAGCACATTTGCGTGCTCGGCTCACCCAGTGATTGCGCAGCAACAATTCCGACATTTTCACCAGGACTAATAAATGCTGAGATTGTTTTTAATTCAAATTGTTTAATAATATAATCAAATGCAACTTTATTTAATTTATGATAGACAATTACCTGTTTCGTTGATAGCAATGATCTGAGGAGAATATTAATCAATTGTAAATTATATTCTGCTTTAAAATATTTAGAAATATTTTGATGTAATTGATCTAATGATTCAATAATATATTCTGGTGGTATATCTGAAACTTTACCAGCTTTAAATTTCTTAATAGCAGTATTTATTAATCTAAATAAATTAACTGGAACCATAATCGAAACAGAATCAATAATATCTAAATTTTTATAAATTTTATGACGAAGTATATATCTCATATTCATTAAATCATCAAATTCTCTGTCTAAAAGTTCTTTTAAATTTTTATTTTTGTTAACCTTCTTCGCAGCACGTTTCGATAATAATACATTCCAATCGATATTTTCTGGAAATTTAAAGTAATCGCCCATTTGAGCATTGCTGTATTCAATTAATTTAAGAGATTGATGTTCTAATTTACTAGCATCAAAACCATCATTTCCATACAACATTTGAACAATATTATTTTTAGCATTACGAACAGTATAATCATAGTTAATTTTAAGATTTTCAAGTCCTTTAATTAATCTTCTGGAAATATAACCGGATTCTGCTGTTTTAATAGCGGTATCTATTAATCCTGTTCGACCACCCATAGCATGAAAGAAATTTTCAATAGGCGTTAAACCTTCAATAAATGAGTTTTTAACAAAACCTCTACTTCCAGGTGATTGATCAAATTTTGGAAAATGTGGTAAAGTTCTATCTGTAAAACCATAACTAATTCTTTTTCCCCAAATATCTTGTTGACCAACAATCGCCATTACTTGGGCAATATTAATATTATTACCTTTGGCGCCTGATTTTACGGTCGCTAATAATCCATTTTTGGGATCATGTTCTTCAATGTAATTAATCATTAATGATGTAGCATCTTCGGTACCTTCACCAAGTATTTTTCCGATTTCACCTTCAAAATTAAATTTACGTAATTCTTCACTAACATTTTCATAATAATCACCTTTATCAACTTTTTTAATTAATTCATAGACATTATTGATAGCATTATCAATTGTATCTCTAACTTTATTTCGAATAATTTTAGATGGAATAGTATCACCAAATCCAATACTAAAACTTCTAGTAGTTAACCATCTTGTTATTAAATATTGGATAGAATCTAAAAATACTTGACAATCCTTATTACCGTACATATTTTGAATAGTTCTAATTAAATCATTATTAATAATTTTTTTATCCAATATTCCATTAATCATTCTACCATTTACAATTTCAAATTTACCATTACCACTTTTACCTTTTATAGATATATCAGGTAATATTTTTGAAAATATTTGTTGTCCATTTTTATATTTTTGAGAATGTTTACTTTTATTATCAAATAATTGATTAAACATCATTAAATTATTAAATTCATATTTATCTATTTTAACGTCATTTTTAGTAAATAAATAAGAACCTAATAATGTATCTTGAACAATAACAATAATTGGATTAGATGTAGCTGGACTGATAATTTGTGTTGGAACCAATGTTAACTTTTCCAATTCTACTCGTGTTTGAATACTATTTGGTACGTGCATATTCATTTCATCACCATCGAAATCAGCGTTATACGGTTTAGTAACAGTAACATTTAAACGAAAGGTATTATTTTTTGTAATTTTGATCCTATGTGCCATCATACTCATTCTATGTAATGACGGTTGTCGGTTAAAAAGCGCGATATCATTATCTTGTAAATGTCTATTAACAATATCACCTTCATGTAAAATTATAGTATTAGGATCTACATATTTTAAAGAAATTTCACATGGTGATGGTATACCATTACAATCATTATTCATTTTTTTAACAGATTTAGCACCTGGATATTTATTTGGTCCATTACGGATTAATTTATACATTTCTTTAATATTATACTTAGTCACAATATCAGGATAAGTAATATTCATTGCAATTTTTAAAGGTACTCCAAATTGATCAATACTAATATTAGGATCAACAGAAATAACAGTACGCGCAGAACGATCACATCTTTTACCCATAATATTATACCTCATTCGACCTTCTTTTGTTTTCAATCGTGCTTTAAGTGTTTTGTATGGTTTACCTGAACGATGTTGAATTTGCTGCATTTTAGGAATATTATTATCAATATAGGTTGCCACGGTCATTTGTAAACATCCTTCATAATCAGCAATAATTTTTTTATCCGCATTATTTTCTATTTTTTGACGTAATTGATTATTTTGTTTAATAATAGTTATTAATGAGTGAGTTAAATCATCTTCGGCTCTCATATTATTATCTTGACGAACAGATGGTCTAACAAAAGGAGGACATACAGGTAATACTTTACAAATCATCCATTCAGGACGACTATATTTATTAGAAAAACCAAGTAAATCACAGTCTTCTTCGGTAATATTTTTAAAAATTCTATGACATAATTCAGGTGTAAATATTTGTTGTAAATTAATATCACTACTTTTTAAACTATGTTGATTAAATTCACCAATAATTTTAATAATATTATTTTTTTCTTTAATTTTATCTGCTGTAAGTTTAATATATTTATTTGGTTGATCAGCAAAGCATCCATCATTATATTTACATTTTTTTGTTTTAATAGCAAGTTTCGAGTATACATAATTAAATCTAATTTTACCATATTTATTTAAAATATTTTTCATAATTTTAGGATCAGATTTATCAATTAAAATACTTGAACATCTAAAACAAACACATCTTAAAAGTTTAATAACTATTGGTATAAATTGATAATGAAAAACTGGTCTAGCTAAATTTATATGTCCAAAATAACCAGGACACATTTCATTATCATTATCATCCTCTGGACATAGTCTACCAAAGTCTAATACTCCCATTCTTGGATCAAATAATCCATTTATTTTTGGTTCAATTCCATCATATGTTTCAGGTAATGTTACTTCACAAACTGATGCTTCTTTAATTTGTTCAGAACTAAGAATACCAAACTGTACATAGTCTACTGTTTCTACATTTTCAACTTGTTGAAGTTCATGTATAAGTTTAGACATTATAATACTATATGTTATTTTTTTTATATAAAAAATTTATCAAATTTTTTGTAATTTATATTAAATATGTTATAAAAATATATTAATATGATATATTTAAAATGTCTGATAATGATGACGACGACAACACTGGGATCATAACCAGAAGTAAACGAAAACGATTAAAAGAAAAGGAACAAGAGAAAAAAAAAAGAAAACTTAAAAATGATGAACAAAATATAAAAATAATTATTAATAAAAAATCAACAAAAGAAGATGAAATAGATTTATTAGATACTGAAAGTGATTCTGATTATGATCCTGAAAATGAAGAAGATTATGATGATATAGATGGATTTATTGTACCTGATGATGAAGATGATTATAATGGTTTTCTTAGAATTTTAGGTAAAAAAATTTTTAATAATATTAATAAAAGATTAGAAGAAGAAGAACAAAAAAATGTTAATAATAATTTATTTTTGGATGAAATTGAAAAAAAATATTTTGAAAATTTATCAGAACAAGAACAAGAAATAATTAAAAATAAAAATAAAGAAGTGTTGAATTATAATAAAGTTGATATTCCTTTAAAAATAAAAATACTAAAATCACATATTCCTATTTCAACTAAATCATTTATTTTAAAAAAATTTAACAATTTTAATGAAATGATGGGATCGGAATCTGAATATAATAAAATGAAAAAATATATTGAAGGATTGGAAAGAATACCATTTGGTAAAAATATAGAAATGCCTATAAAAAAAACAGATAGTTATAAAACAATTAATAATTTTATAAAAAAATCATACACATATTTAGAAGATTCTATTTATGGTCAAAAAGAAACTAAAATTAAAATTTTACAAATTTTAGCTAAATGGATTTCTAATCCAGAATCAAAAGGTTCAGTTATTGCATTACAAGGACCACCTGGTGTTGGAAAAACTACTATTTTAAAACAGGGTTTGGCAAAAGCATTGGGTCGACCATTTTCATTTATTGCCTTAGGTGGTGCGACGGATTCTTCTTTTTTAGAAGGACACAGTTATACATATGAAGGATCTATGTGTGGTCGAATTGTTAGTATTTTGATGGAAACCCAATGTATGAATCCTATTATATTTTTTGACGAATTAGATAAAGTTAGTGAAACTAAACATGGTGAAGAAATTATTGGAATTCTTACACATTTAACAGATCCCAGTCAAAATACAAACTTTCATGATAAATATTATAGTGGAATTGATTTTGATTTATCTAAATCATTGATATTCTTTTCATACAATGATCCTAGTAAAATTAACCCTATTCTTAAAGATAGAATATTAACAATTAATGTTAAAGGTTTTAAAATAGATGATAAAGTTAAAATTGCTAGACAATATTTAATAAAAGAAATATGTCTTAATGTCGGACTAGATCATAATAATATTATTATTTCTGATGAAATTATAAAACATATAATTAATAATTTTACAAATGAAGAAGGAGTAAGAGAATTAAAGAGAAAATTAGAAACAATTATTCTTAAAATTAATTTAATGAGATTTACAGATATAGATTTAGATTATCGAATCAAAGATTTTAAATTTCCAATTACCCTGTCTTTACAAAATGTTGAAAATTTATTAGGAAAAAACAATAAGCCAAATGATAATTGGACAAGAATGTATATATGAATCCATAAAAACTGAATTTAAAAATATTAAAATCATTTAATAATGATTATATGAATGATATAAAAATAACGAATGAAAATTTTAGAAAACGGATAACAGCAGTTATTCTTTTTCGAGATGATAAACATACTGTTTTTAAAAATAATGTTTATATAAGTTCTTTATATAAAGATTGTATAAATGTTGATGATAGTGTTACCTTATATGAGGTATTAAATAGCGTATTTAGAGGTAATCTTAAAATGTATCAAAAACATTATGATAAAGTTTTAAATATTAAAGGTGCGCATAAAGATGCAACGATATTTCAAATAATTGATTACTTTAAAAACTTCCGTTAGGATAGTTTTTATTGTTACCTCTGTTTTGACCAATCATATCCCTCTGTTGTTTTGTAGTACATACACATCCTGTACTGGTAGAGTAAGTAGCGGAACAACATGCAGGTGATGCAACATTTTTATCCCAAACAAACATTGAATTTTTTGGTAAATCCATAAATTGCATTTCATGTTTTAAAGGTAATGGTGTACCCTGAGGTACAAAAAATTTACCTTCTTTTAGAGGTACATTAGATGGTGGTTTTCTCCATGAACTACCACCTTTGGGTCGTAATACAAGTCCATCATATGATCCAGGAACACCATTTCCCATATTATAACTTATATTTGCTGGTTGATTAATACTTTCAAAATATTTACCGTTAATATTGTTATTCATTATAACTATATATTATATTTTATTTTACCATTAATTATTAATTTTTAAAAAATTACCCATATAATATTCTTTAATATTGTTATCTAAACATGATAAAGTATTATTAGTAATATATTTTGTTGGTATTTCTAAATTAATATCCTCATAAAAATTATTTTTAGGACCTAATAACATATTTATTCTCTCTGTTTCATCTTTATCACTCGTACATGTTAAATATAAATATTTATATCCCTCTTTAATGGCTAAATTTTCTGAATAAGGTGGAAATGAAAAGTTTTTATTATATATAATTTTAAACCTTTTACCTAAGTAAGTGTATTGAATTTCAATATATTCTAAATTTTGATTATTATTTTTAAGTTCATCGAAATTATCATCTGGTAAATATTTTAAATTATTTATAAGTTTGTTATTGTCATCATATAAGGTAAATTTTTCCACTTCATATTTATTATGTCGTTCAATTTTATTATATGATGCATACATAAATAATAATTTATCTACAATTGTTTTACGATATATGTAACCTACTATACCAATGGAAGAAAAAATTAAAAAATACATAAAAATTGATATTTATATTATTATATAAGATAACTTTATATCAAATTATTATGAATATAATTAAAAATTTTCCTATTTTATATCGAACTACTAAAAATACATATCAATGGCAGATTACAGTTTTAACAGATAATAATTTAAAAGTTTTTATCAAAACCGAACATGGTGTTGTTAATGGAAAAAGTGTTCCTCATTTGAAAGAAATAAAAAGAGCAAAAAGTAAAAAATCAAAAGAAGAACAAGCTATTTTTGAAGCAACATCTAAATGGCAGTCTAAAATTGATAAAGAAGGTTATAGTGAAGATGTTAATAAAAAAACATTAATTATTAGACCAATGTTAGCTCATACATTAGATTTAAAAAAAGTAAATAAAAAAGGACGTTTCGTAAATATTATGTTACCGTGCTATTGTCAACGTAAATATGACGGAATTAGATGTCTAACTACGATTCATAATAATAAAGTATCATTAATTTCTAGAAAAGGTAAAGAATTTTGTTTTCTTGAACATATTAAAAAAGAATGTATGCATCTTCTTAATAAACTTCCAAAATCTTTCTATTTAGATGGTGAATTATATACCAATAATTTAACTTTTCAAGAAATAACAGGTTTATGTCGTTTATCTAAAAGTATAAATGAAGAACGTCAACAAAAAATGATGTTAATTGAATTTCACATTTATGATTGTTTTGATTTAAATAATTTAGATCAATCTTTTAATGATAGAATGAATTTACTTCAAAAATATATTCAAAAATATCATTATTTAGTATCTGTACCAACAGAAATTATTAAAGTTGATTCAGATATTAAAACAAAACATCAACAATATGTTTCAGAAGGATTTGAAGGATTAATGTTACGAAATATTTCTTCTAAATATGAGTTGAACAAAAGAAGTAAACATCTTCAAAAATACAAAGAGTTTATGGATGAAGAATTCAAAATAATTGACTATAAGGAAGGAGTTGGTGGTGCAAAAGGAACTGTTATTTGGGTATGTGAAACAAAGAAACATCAACCTTTTTCAGTAAGACCAGTTGGAACAACTGAACATAAAAGAAAATTATTTGAAAATGGGGATCAATATCTTGGTAAATTATTAACCGTGGTATTCCAAGAGTATACCAATGATGGGTTACCTAGATTTCCTGTTGGTAAAGCAATTCGTAATCCAAATTGTTAAATAATATATTATAAAATTATATATGAAAGGATTTTATATTAATTTACATCATCGTGTTGATAGATTAATGTTAATAACAAAAATTAAAAGAAAATATCCATTTTTTAATCAGGTTAAACGATTTAAAGCAATATATCATAAAAATGGTCGATTAGGATGTGCATTATCACATTGTCTTGCTCTACAAAGAATTAAAAAAGAATATCCTAATGAAAAGTATTATCTGATTATGGAAGATGATATCATTGTTTTTCAAAATCATTTTAATCAATTTAAAAATGCATTTGCTAAAATAGAAAATTCGGATGATTGGGATGTTATTTTATTAGCTACACGTGGTCATAAAGCGAATGGTACTAAATTAATGGAAGAAAATGGTTTTCACAAATATATAAATTATATGACAACCACGGGATATATTGTTAAAAAAGAGATGGTTGATGTTTTAATTAAAAATTTTAAAGAATGTATTAAAATATTAGCAAATGGCAATCGAGAGGTAGCATTAGATGTTCATTGGCATCATCTACAAAATTCACATAATTTTTATTATTATCATAAAAAGTTTGCTTCACAAATGCCAGGATTTTCAGATATTGAAAAACGTTATCATAATTATATGTATCGGGTTTAAATTTTAAAAAATGATTTATTATTAATAATATTTACATAAATACTATTAAAATGAGTAGAATATTTAAAAATGTGAATCTATTTAGAATGTATATGAATGAAGAATTTAATTTTATTAATATGATGAGAAAATCATACAGTTACTACTGTCAATACTCATCGAGAAGCAATAAAAAGGTTAAAGTCATTCATAATTGGATTAAAAATATATTAGAACATAAATTAGGTGATAATTATTTAGTTTTCACAGATAAAAATATACCTGCACTAAATGCGTCAGGTAGGAAAAATACAGATATTGTTGTTTTTAATAAAAAGACACAAACATATGATTTAGCTATCTGTGTTAAGTTTGTGTGTAGTAACTATAAACAAAATAAAAATAATTATTTAGAAAATATAATAGGGGAAACATGTACAATAAAAGCAATGAATCCAAATATTAAAGTAGTATCATTTAATATTTTTCCATCCAAATGTCCATATTTTAAGAAAAATGGTGATATAAAAAAAATAGAAGATATTAACTATGAAAAAGATTTGGCTGTGTATCATAAACATTCAAATAAATATTATTATGATTTAGCGATTATGTATTTGTTAGATATTGATTATTCAAATAATAATGTAATTAAGTTGCACAAGGATACACCTTATATACCATTTGATTATATTTTAACAAATTTTAATCTTCTTTAAGGTATTACTACTAATATTAAACCAATCATTTGCTCTTTTTGATGATCTTTTGTAAATAAATTCTCTATTATTATCTATTTTTTGATAAACATTATCCAAATTATAATTATTATCTGTAATATCGACTGATAATCCAGATATATGTAATATAGGTTCTTTTTTATAAATAGGAAATTTCATACATCCCATAGTAGGGACATATAATACCTTTTCTTTTTTAGAAATATTCAAACCTTGTTTTCTTCCAAAGGCGTACCATTTTTCATATTGTTTATTTCCTTTATCTCTTTTAGCTAGTTCATCTTTATTTGATAACAAATATTGATATGTTAAGGGATTATCTTCTTTAAACTTGTCTTCATTTATAATTTTATTATCATCATATGGATATATGATCCATAAAATTATATTTTTACTCACTTTAAAAATTTTTTTCCAACACGGTTCATCGTATAGTTTATGATGGTGAATATAAATTTTATCTCTTAATGTAGCAATTCCATTACTAATTTTAACAATTGATCCTAAATTTGGTTCATTATTTTCCTCATAAAAATCTGTTTTTAATTTGTTATAATAAATTATTTTATTATCAAAATATAAAAATTCTTTTGGTTTTTTGGTAAATATTGTAATACAACAATACACCGATATTTTAGGAAATACTTTTTTCGATTTGAAATCAATTATTCTATCTATTAATCTATTATTGATTAAATATGTTCTAAATTTTTTAGCTGATCTATTTATTAAATATGAATTAGGTGTAATTGACACCATGATACCATCGTCATCTAATAAATCTATACATTTTAATAAAAATGCCATATAAATATCAATATTTCCCTTATTTAAATTTTTAAATTTATTTTTAATAAATAATCTATAATCTTCATCTAATTCTTGAATTCTGATATAAGGTGGATTTAAAATAATATTTTTGTATTTTTTACTAATATCTGTTTTTAGAAAATCTACACAATATTTATTAACTGGTTTTTCAATTTTATCAAGATAAGATTGTTCAATATCATAAATATCTATATCTTGATGCTCAACATATTTTAAAAGTGCACCATCGCCAACTGCTGGTTCTAATAAATTACCATCTTTATTTAAAAAAGATGCCATTTGAAAAGAAATTTCATCTGGTGTAAAAACATCACATTTTTTATGAATCATATTATTTATTTATTTATTAATAATATTATTTAGAAGTCAATTTTTATATAATTTATTTATTTAACAATAATATTATTTAGAAGTCAAAATTTATATAAATATATTATATGAAAATTATTTTACTTCGACACGGTGATCGTTTTAATTCACCATTATTTGAAACACCATTAACTCAAAAAGGGTTCGAACAAGCAGATAAAATTGCGACTGATCTCAGTAGTTTAAATATAACTGAAATATATTGTTCTCCGTTTTTAAGAACAATTCAAACAATATATCCATATTGTTTCAAAAATAAAATGGAAATAAATATTGAGAATGCATTATATGAATGTACATTAGGTTCTGATTTTAATGAAAGTAATATAAGACATCATTATTCAGAACATTTAAAAAATTTCTCAATGTTTAAAGATATAATTAATAAAAATTATATAAGTTTTTGTAATATAAATGAAATAAATAAAAAAAATACATTGAGTTCAATTAAAAGTAGAGTATTTGAATTTTTAAAAAAGATTGTTAATAGAGATAAAAATGTGGGAGAAGTATTTTATAAAGATCAAAATATATTATTAGTTACTCATCAATATATTTGCAATTTTATTAAACAAATTTTTAACTTAAATGTTAAACATGACAATCATTTTCCAATGGGCTCTTTTGAAATTTTTGAAATTAATTAATTAAATTTTTATTAAACAAATATGTTATAAATACAATAGTAAAAATACCAAGAATTATTTTAAAAATATTATTGTTATCTTGATGTTCTTTATTTAAAAAATAAACAGTAGTTATAATATTAATTATTGTTACAAGTAAAATAGTCATATTAATATCCATTTTTATTAAAAATAATATTAAAACAATTAATTGAAGAACTATTTGAGAATAAAAACTTTTCAATCCTATATAATATTTTTTTTTACTTGCTACATTAAGTGAATATAAATGAGATAAAGGATCTGTTAATAAAACAGCTAAAATAGCTGCAATATATGTGTTTCTGGGTGAGTTAACAGCATATAAACTGTATATAATCGACAACATAACAATATTACCAGCGATAATACCTAAGATTTGTTCATTGTATAATGTATTTTCTTCCATCTATAAATTATGATAACAAATTTTTATAAGGTGTGGAGATTAGATCCGCTCTTTCCATCCAATATCATCAAAGAGTTTATTAATCCACCACGAGGGCACGGGGTCGTTCAACGGGTCAATGGTTTTTGACGGGGTTTCCTCAGGGATCTCCAGAGGGATCTCCAGAGGGGTCACCGCCAGAGGGCGCGGTGCCTGTCCAATAAACCCAAAACAGGACACTGTTTCGTATAACACATAGATGTCGTACGCACCCATAAAAATCCGGTATACGTTTTCGAGATCAGTTGAAAACATACCCAGACTCGGGTCGTATGCAACGTAGCGCTCTTGCGAAACAACAAAAGCCAGCTTTTGCAATGACTTTTGTTTTGATGACATCTCCTCCACTGCCAATAGTCGATCAGGAAGAGTATAATCATAAGGAGATAGCTTTATGATTACCTCTGTCAGTTTATCAATCAATTTTTGTGTTGACTGACCGTTCCGATAGTAAAAGAGTATCCACTCTTTACCGAGGAGTTCAAGAAGTCGTTTGAAGACAACGACTGCTATGAACCCTATTAGAGGTATACTTCTGTTTTTGTTTTTGAGAGGTAAGGACTTCTTCCTCTTCTTCCTCTTATTTTGGGAGTGTGTCGAGCGTGTCGAGCGTGTCGAGCGTGTCGAGCGTGTCGAGTGTGTCGAGCGTGTCGAGCGTTTCGAGCGTGTTCTCACCATAATATTAAGAGATAATATTATGTTAAAAATAGATAATTTCGAGTGTCAGTTTTTTTCCGTATTCATAATTAATATATGTTTTTTTTTATAAACTATAGATTTATCTATATATCAATAAGTACTTACTTCCGTAAATACATTTTGTACTTACTTTCATAAATACAAAAAATACTTACTTCCGTAAATAAATTTTGTACTTACTTTCATAAATACTTTTTGTACTTACTTTCGTAAATACTTATTGATATATAGATAAATCTATATGATCGCCTAAACACGTGGTTAAACCAAGTGAACCTTTTATTGACCCCATTCAGGGTTTGTGTCTCAGAAAAATCTAAGACACACGTGTATTGTTCACTATCGGGAGATTTCACCAAAAGAGGATCAATCTCCATTTAGTAGTATTAAATTTATCGAAGTTTGAGTGTCAATTTTTTTTTTCTTCGAAAAATAAAAATTGGTTTCGCGAGTATTGCCATTAATGGCAACACTCGCGAAGATTCTCCTCAAAACAGGACTGACGAGTGGGATCGAACACGGGAGTAGGCGGTTGGTGCCAGCCGACGGATGGCATCAGTCGATGTCCCCGTGGGCACTGATCAACCGGACCAAAGTGACCAATGGAGGTGGTTACAACTCTGTGACATCCACGGTATACTATGTCTGGATGTTAAAATTTCAGAAACTGTTTTTGAAAGAGGACCAAGAACAGGAAAACACAGTCCTTGGCACCATGTGGTTTAATTCGTGCCGCTGGAATAATACCTGTGTCCCACATGAAGTCAAAGTACCCAATATGGATATGATGACGTCTGAACAACAAAAATGTTACCACGAGATCTTAGCGTTTTACAAAAAACATGGGTATATGAATGTTTTTATCCACGGAAAACCAGGTTGTGGAAAAAGTACGATGGCAGTGTAGATAGCAGACGCTATTGGTGCAAGAATAACTAACTTTGTACCTGGCCCGAATACGGAAATGGACAAGAAATCGTCTACGAGTCTTGAAGACCCGAGGGTCTTCTATTGGGATGAAATTGACGCTATATGGAAGTCTCACTTGGACCCGACGGGAGATAAAAACGAACTGTACGGGAACAACAAGTGGGCCACGTGTATGGATCGGCTTTTCAAACAGCCGGGAACGATAATTGTGTGTACGTCAAACTTGTCCGAACCGCAGATGATTGAGGAGATAGGTCCGGAGATAGAAGCACGACTTCAACCAGGTCGGTTTCACTTGAAGGTAAAGTTCGAGGAATGCATTGTGAAAATGTCTTTTTGATTTTCTACTGTGATTTCTTTCTTCACATTCAAAACAAGAATATAAAAAATTATAAAAATAAAAAAATGAAGCAGAGCCCGTTTTTCCTACGGAAAAAACTGACGCGGAGCCCATTTTTCCTACGGAAAAAACTGACGCGTAGCTATGTTTTTTTTTCTTTCAGAAAAAAAAAATGACACTCAAATTCATCTGTTTTATACTATATAAATATTCTGAAATCATGGTACATGCAAAACCAAATCATGAACGTGGACGTAAACGTAGACGTGAACGTAGACGTGGACGTGAACGTAGACGTAAACGTAGACTTGAACGTGAACGTGGACGTAAACGTGGACGTGAACATGGAAGTAAAAGAAGTCGGAAAAGAACGGGCGCCAACCAAATTGGGATTCTGTTAAGCCAGCTACGGGATCTACTCGGGGTAGAGAAAATGCAACCCAAGGAGACGATAGAACGCACACTAGCGGAGATCATACGTCTCGCTTTTTGGGAGAATTACGAGCCTTCTCCGGGGGTGTTATGCCCTGGGTTGAATGGTCACCAGTTGTCATACCAACGGCTGGCGTACGCTGCATCACATGTGATACAACTCCCATTTGATAATGTGAACAAGATGTTCATAAGTGAGCCGCCTATTGTCATTAGTGTCCTGAAATGGGCATACAGCAAACTGGAAGTTCTCCAGATAGTATATAGTCTTTCGTGTATCCATGAACTACCTGAACTATTGGTGGAATCCGCCCGGGTTTTGGTTGACCCTGGAGCAGTGGCTGCTGAACCAGATGCTGCTGAACCAGCTGCTCCTCTTGTGGAGACAGTTTACGATAAATACTGGGAAGAGACGGGGTTCGATCCCCAACGAGATCCAATTTCACCGGAACACATGGCTCAATTAGTTCAGTATGTTGATCCATGTCTAGGGGAACCATGAGTGGAATCGTATGGAAAACGATTTAAAAAAAAATTTATTATAATTGAAAAAAATGGACGCGGACGCGGAGCTATTTTTTATTTTTATACGAAAAATAAAAAATGACACTCAAATTTATCTAATATTATTTATAGATATAATCTTCTGAAATGGATCAATGTCTGGGGAAGCGGAAGCGGGATCCAAAAGAACCAATGTTACCAAATGAGAAGCGTCGGAAGCAACGGAATAAGGCGTCCAGAAGATCACGGGAAAGGCTGCGTTTGGCGTTGGAAGAACTCGCGGGATGGTTGGGTTTCCCTCCTGGGAAATCCATCAATTTTATCCTGGATGAGGTTATCGCCAGGTATACCGGGAATCCGGGTGTGACCGGTGATGCGGATGAAACCAGTGGTCAACAACCACGGCTAAAACGGCGCTTTGTACAACAGACGCTGAAAGAGCGGCTCAGGTTGAGACAAAGAAAATTTCGAATGTTGCGACATGAGAGATATAGGATAATCCGCATTTGGCTTGGGTTGCCGGAAAAAACAACTAATGTACAAATCATACAAGCTATTATTACCTGGATAATTATGAATGTTACCGCTCTTGTTTGCGCTCCTGTTAGTGCTCCTGTTGCCGCTCCTGTTTGTCCGGTGGATAATAGAAGTGTTGCTGATTTCAACAGCAATTCGGGTGTCCTGCGTGACGACAAAGATCATTTACCGTTGGACTATGGAAATGCGACTGAGTGCCCTGCGGTCCCCCCTTTTGTGATTGTGGTTGACTTGGATTATTTGAAGTGAAAATTTTTACCAACTTCTTCAATACTATCAACTACATAGTTAACATCTTTTTCATTAATACACATTGGTGGTTGAATTCGAAATACATTACCAGCGGCGGATCCTCTACCGATAACTACACCATATTTTAATAGTTGTCGATGTAGTTCAAAAGCATTTTTCCCACTTTCTTCTACTGTTTTACCATTTATTTCTAATCCTTGGAATAAACCACTTCCTCTGACCTCTTTATAAACACTTGGTATCTCTTCACATAGCTTATTTAACCGTTGATTGAATAATTTTCCTTGATTATAACAATTATTTACTAAATCTTCTTCTTTCATTACTTGTAAAACAGCACGAGCAGCAGCTGATGCCACAGGGTTACACGCGTATGTATTAAAAAACATTTTACTGGTAAAAGCTTCGGCAATAGGTCTTCGACAGATAACAGCACCAATAATTCCTACACCATTACCCATTCCTTTGGCAATCGTGATCATATCTGGTATAACATTGTTGTTTTTTGTCTGAAATCCCCAAAAACTCTCACCACATCGTCCATATCCAGTTTGAACTTCATCTGCGATGGTAATACCGCCCTTACTTTTAACTAATTCAAATGCATTTTTCATATAACCATCATCTAGTGGAAAAATACCACCATAACCTTGTAATGGTTCGATTATCATACCAGCAATATTCTCACCAACGGAAAAAGTAAGATGTTTATCTAATTGTTCTAAATTATTCGCTTCAACGTGCGAAATAGATGTAAACATAGATGAATATGCAGGTTGTGTAGATTTACCAATAGCAGTTAAACCAGCAGCATACCCTTGAAGACCATGATATGCTTTTTGTAAACTTATCATTTCTTGCCTTCCAGTATAAACCCTAGCCATTTGAATAGCTAAATCAACAGCCTCAGAACCATCGTTGACAAAATGAACAACCCAATCATCACCAGAAGGATGATCTGGTAACATTTCAATAATCTCTTTTCCAAGTAAGGCAGGTTCCTCATGATAATACATAGTTGTACAATGAGCTAAATTTTTCATCTGTTCAATAGCTGCATTAACAACTTTATCATGACAATGACCAACACTAATACAAAGGTTTTGTCCAAGTAAGTCAATGTATTTATTATCATCAACATCCCATATATGATGTTTGTACCCTTTTTTTAAAACGACTGGATCATCATATGCTTCAAATGTTTTCAACGACGGGGCTAAAAATTGTTGTCTTAGTTTTATAATACTTTGTCTTGTTAATAATCGTATCATATATTTATTATAGAGTTTATATTTTTATATATTTATTCATATAACTAGTGTAAGCCTATTTCAAAAAAAAATTTGACGTGATTTATTAATAACAAAGTTATTCATAAAAGCTTCGCATTGCCATTAATGGCAATACTCGCGAAACTAATTTTTATTTTTCGTAGAAAAAAAATTGACGTGATTTAAAAATCACGTAACCCGTTTTTTCATAGAAAAAACTGACACTCAAACTTCTCTGAAGTTAATACTACTAAATGGACGAAGTCGTTCAGAAATATAGTTTCGTGATTTTTTGTCCTACATATCACGGTAACGAGCGCCTATCTGTGTACGTGGCTGGTGTACGGGTTGAGTTGATGTCTCAAACGATGATATCGAGTTTAACCCATCGACCCTACGTGTATAAGAGACGGCAAAATGTTAATATTTTGAACCTGGGTGGTGTGTTGTTGAACAACTACCCTACAAACAGTCTGATCACCTGCACTGACTTCCTTTTTCCAAAAAAAACAAATGAGCCACGGTGAAACCCGTAAGAGTCATATTTGATCTTCCGTTGAGAGGCGTGTGTCCGACATTCTGTCGTGACACCTTGCTTGAATGGTTTTGAAGACGATGGCTATAGGTAAACGCCAATACGAAGCGCCATATGGTTGGATGCTACGTAGGTTTAATTGTTTTGTAAGTCTGACTACACATGGTTGTGGTCATAAAGGGCTTAATTCGTGTGCGCTGGCGCATATGAGTTGATTTATTGAGTCGCGCACATGGTTGTGTGGCTTAACGAAATTTTACATTGGATGAAGGGTTGGTGTTAGTGTTCAGATTGTTATGGTGTTTTTGCAGTACTTTATTGTATTTGTGAAGAATAATCCTGACTTTATAATAAAAAAATGAAATTCATTGTATTCTGAAGTTATTTTGTATATATTAAAATGACTGATATGTTAAAAAAATTATTGATAGTGATGCTGGTCACATTCCCACTGTTGTGGAATGATGAGGCTACGTCACACCCCGAAGAAGGAAACTACACAACTGTGCCAGTGGTGTCAAGTGTGAACGCAACTTCCCCGACTGAACCAAGCAAGTATGCTGAGTTAATGTTGTGGAGTGTGGTTACAACCCTGGTATCGACGGGAATTGGGTATGTTAGCACTGTTTTGACTCTATTTATTAATCTCTTCCTCATACGGAAAGAGGTGTATGAGATTCCAATAGATGTTGCTAAAATTACGAAAATGATTAGGAATAAAGGATGGATATGTGGGAGCAGATTTGGTTCACGGCGAGAAGAACTGGTTGATGGATTACATCTGATGCTTAATCCGTTATCCTTGGTTAAACGCACTACTATGAGTACAGGTGGATACCGATCAACAGTGAGTCACGTATTTCACGTTTGGTTGTTCAGATGGCAGAAATCGTTTTTGAAATTAGATATGACAAAAAGGACGATTCAATATAAGGTGGTTACGGCATTGAACCATTGGGATACTGAATGTATTCCTACTACTAAAACGTTACCACCTAATAAGATGTCAGATGAACAACGCAATTGTTTGAAAAAATCGTTTGCATTTTATCGCAAACACGGGTGGGTTCGGATATTTATATCCGGACCACCAGGATGTGGTAAAACAATGATGTCACGTTACTTTGCAACGCGTTCCATAGAAAATCCGGAAAAAATATCTGAATCGTTTGCTAGTATGACAAATTTCAAACCAGGTCCAAATATGTCGATGAGTTTGAAAGATACAACTCGTCTCGATAATCCAATAGTTTATGTATGGAATGAGATAGGTGAAACCTTTCGAAATCATCTTCAAACAACTGGACATGGAGATGATAAAAAGGATAAGTTTGATAATGACAGCTGGAATGATTTCTATGATGATTTCTTTGGTGAAAAGCCAGGGACGATAGTTGTGATGACCTCAAATGAAACAAAAGAGGAGATCATTGCAAAAAACAAATCATTGGAATCTCGTTTTAGAACAAAACGGATTGACCTTTTTTTCAAATTCAACAACTTGTTCTGAATGTTATTGTAATTTCTTTCTTCGCATTCAAATAAGAATGTAAAAAATTATAATAAAATTTAACATGATTAATTTGTTAAAAAAATTGATACTCATCGTATCATATATTTTTAACAATATAGTGTATGTCTTTTGAGCGTATTAAAAGTACAGACAGTGATGTTCCATCTGGTACACCACACCCCCCTCGTCATTCGGGCAGATTGCTAAAACCGGGACGTCGATATATATCCGGATCGAATGATGATAACCCTGATGAACAATTACTGCAACCAACGCAACCGCGACGACTGCGACAACCGCGACGACCGCGACGGAAATCGCCAGATCAACGGCGGATACGGGCTCAGCAGAGTAGAGAAATGCGGCGGACATTACGTAAGCAACTCGACAGGATCGCATCTATGCTAGGATTGTCACATGATTTTACTCGCTTCGAAATCCAACTCGCGGTCATTGAGCGTTTAAGGCGCAATGATGATGGTGTTGCGGATACTGGTAATGCTGCTGCTCCTGCTCCTGCTACTCCTGTTATGGTTGATGCGGCGGATGCTGCGGCTGGTACAGCTGATGGTGTTGATTTGAGTGATGTTGGTTATATTTTCGATGGTCCACTGAAATTACTTGAAGATATAACACCTACAGCACCTACGGCACTTAACACACCTGTTGATTTGAGTGTGTTAGATGATGCACCCGATTTATTGGGAAATTCAAATTTTCAGGATTTTTAGTGATCTCAACAATTATAATTATTTTATTAATCTTTCATAAAATCTAAAAAGATAGCCCAACTATTTATTTTATTATATGACCATTTTGATTTTATTCTGACATATTTTGTCAAAAAGTTAATAAATCCATCCTTGTCTCGTCGGTAAACTTTTAATAAATTATTTAAGGTATCCATTCTACTTCTTTTTAACATATTAGTAACAGTTTTATTTAAATCAAGTAAACAAATAGATTGTAGAAAAAATTCATCGTTTGTTATATTTACTCTCATAAAACCATCATTTTTTAGCAATAATCGTTGATAATCTTCTTCTGAAAGTTTTTTTGCTACCAAATATATATAAAGTTTGTAAAGAGCTTTGATGTCACCAATCGCAGTATGCTGATTTTCAAAATCTGTGTTAAATGCATATTTATACATATTTCCTTGTGAATGACTTTTCAAATTTGGATAAAGATATCTTAACTGGGATAAACTATCAATATAATACCAATCAGATGGCATTGTTAAACCTTCTTTTTTGAATAATACTTCCAAAAATTTAAAATCAAATTGAAAATTATTATGTGCTAATAAAAAAACACCATTTTCTTCACTTTTTGCGTTTTCTACAAAATCTATAAACAATTCTAAAATTTCTTGTCTTGTTAATGTAACGTTTTTCATTAAAAAATTATTATTAATCCCATGTATATGTTCATTTTCTATAACTAATTCTGTATCTACATAATGATGGAAAATATCTTTACATCTAGATGAGAAAGTAGATGCTGCTATTTCAATAATATCATCATTAACAGAACAGAAACCAGTTGTTTCAAAATCATATATTACAATAGGATAATTATGTATATATTTATATGACATACTATATTATTAATATTTAGTTATCTTTATAATAAAAATATCAATTATTATTATAATGACTTCAACAAAATTAGACAATATTATTGTTAAAATTGAATCTAACAGGTCACTTATAGAATATGTTGTAATTTTTAGTGTTTTAACCGCTATTTATCATCACGTTTATGTTAAAAAAAATTTTGTATTAAATGATGTTCAACAATTAAACTTTATTTTAAACATATTATTAATAATTGGATTTATGGTATATACATCAACAAAAAATGATCCTAAATATAAGGACGCTAATAAACAAGCATTAATAGCTCTTTTTATTGCTTGGTTATCTCATCTTGATTTAGTATTTACAGCATTTTGGTTTATCTGGTTTTTAGCGTATTATATTAATTAAAAAATATATAATTTATTATATATATGAGTGGATATGCTTCTTATACCGAAAATTATTTGTTAGATAATGTAAAGAAATATACCGTACCTATTATAAAAGCAACACCAGAAAATTTTAAAGAATATGGACATTTTGTACATAATTATTTTTCAGAAAAAGTAATCATAAAACAATGGCCACGTGTTGGTTGGAGAAAAATAGCAGATGGAACAGGATATGGTGGTGGCACAGTAGAAGGTAATTTTTCATATACATTAGATGGTAATTATATGAAAGCTATGAATGAAGCTATTGGTAAATCTTATGTTACAGGAATATTAAAAAAAAAATATATATTAACAAGAGAAGCAAATTACCATCCCGATGGCGGTCAAATTTTTTATCCATTTAAATCAGGACCTTTCATATTATTATTGGCATTACCAGGTGATGATATTAAAATTAATAATTTTGTTGGTTTTTATTTTGATGGTTCAGTTGGTGTTCAGATATTACCAGGAATATGGCATCAACCTGTTTTTCCAATAAATGGTGAAGCACTATTTGTAACTAAACAAAGTGCAGTTCACGCATGCGTAGTTGTTGATACAATTAAAGAATTTAATAGTTGGTTAGAAATTCCGTTGGAAACGGTAAAAAATAATAGTTAAAATAATAGAAATAACAAATAATAATAATACAAATGTATTACTATTTTTAATTGCAAAAATTCCTTTACTTAGAGAAGGTGATCCCATGCTTCTAAAATTCATACCATAATAACCAGTAATTAAAGTTAATGGTAAAAAGATTGTATTTAACAATGTTAATTTATCGATAGAATCTTGTTGGTCTTTACTTGTTAATTGGGTATTATAATTATCAATTAATTCAATATTATCATCTATAAATTTTAATTTATTTTTTAAATCTTTCATTGCAGGTAAATGATATTTGTGTTGATATATTTGTAATTTATGAATTATAATTCCAAGTAAAAGTCTTTCTTTTTTAATATTGATTAATCTTTTCTCTATTATTCGATGGTCATACGGTTTTTTTGAGATTAAACTATCTAAATTTTTAATATTATCTTCTAATTTATCGTATTTTTTATTAATTATATTAATTTGATTTTTATTATGATTCATTATATAATATTATTATATTTTATTAAATTTACAATTTCATATAATACTTTACAATCTACTTCATTATAATAAATAATATCTTTTGTATACGTATCATTATTTTCTGTTAATTCTAACCATCCATATAAAGAAGCTGTTAATCCATTAATACTATTATCTGCCCAATCAGTATTTATTAATCCTAATTTATAAAGTGATTTAGCAATTGTTTTTAAACTATAATTAAATACTCCCTTAATTACAATCCTGTTTTTAATAAAATATTTATATAAATCAAAAAAATTTAATGATAGATTTCTAATTCTGTTTCTTTTTGCTGCTCTTTTCAAAAAAATTTTTTCAGCGTCTGTCCAATGGTATATTATATATTCTTCATTAAAACTATTCATAAAATTTATCCACTGAGTTATAATTCGTTTCTCTTCACTAATATTAAAACTTGTAATCTTAAATGTTTTAAATTTCCATTCATTGTTTTTAATGTAACCACATCCAATAATATAAATAATTGAATTATTATAATTACTATCATCTGGTACAGACAAATTATTCACTATTTCAAAATCAACAAAGAAAATTCTGTCTATATCAGGTAATTTGTCAACCATATTATTAATAATATCAGTTCTTGATTTATTGATTTTAATAATTTCATAAATGTTTTCTGATACATGTTCTTCACAAATATGTTTCCACTTAAATATTCCATTTCTATGTAACATTTTTCTTTTTTTAATCCCTATTCTCCAAACTTTGGTTATTTCTTCATTCAATTCTGTTAAATGTTTTTTTACTTTGTGCCAAGGATGATCATTTTTATTACACATATTTGGATATAATTCCCATCTGATTGGATTGGTTATATTCCAATCTTTCCCATTATTTATTAACTCTAATAACCACTCAATACCTCTTTTTGTTTTATTTATTAATTTTTCATTACTATTAACATCTATAACACCTAATATGCCTTTTTTATGTGTTATTTTATTTTTTGTATACGCTCTACCTAATATATATACATTATTTTGTTTAGTATTTTGAATATGGTTTAATATATAGTTTTGCCAATAAGAAATACCCATGGTATCTTTCGAAATATTTTTAATAATATTTTCATCATCAATGTGTAATGTTTTAAACTTAATATTAACGATTGAATATTTATTATCAATTATATCTGGTTCAAATCCAAATATGTTATGAATGCAATTATTTTTAACAATCATATCAGGTATAACATATTGTTTGTCAAATATTAATAATGGACGAATAATAACTGGAACACCTTCTGAAATAAATGTTTTTGTTATTTCAAATAATTCATAACTCTTATATTGTTTTGTTTTACAAACAATAACACTATATGAAATTTTATTAAATATATTATTTTTAAATTTTTCAAGTGATTTTTTAATATAATTATAAAAATGATTTTCATTGTCTTTCTCATAAATACTACCATATAATTCTAGATAATCAAGTAAAGGATCATTGTTAATATAATTAGAAATATTTTCAATATTAATATATTTTGACCAATCGATATAAGTATCATATCGTTTTCTTTTTCTATTAATTTTATTATGTTTTAAACTATACATTAAATCATTATGAAATATTTTTAATTTATGAATAATTTTATTAAACCAAACTTTATTTCTGAAAATAGTATTAAGTGAACTATTAACCAAAATATTATTTTCAAACTTACACTGAAAAAAATCACACATTTCTTTATCACAAACTTCTAATTGAATTTGAACTTGAATATAATAATAAAAAGGAATATTTTTAACACTTCTTGTACAAACGCATTTAATTTCGAGTAATTTATCATCTTCTTCAATATATCCATCTGGACTAGCACCCAACCATCTATAATTATTATGAATTATTAATCCAACATCAGTTACTTTTTTTTTTGTTCTTTTTTCATATTCTTTAGGAGCCAGTCTCTCCTTTCATAATAGTCCATACCATAAAAGAAATCTAATACAATTTTCTTTACTTGGGAATTGCTTATATTGGCCTCAATGGAGATCTCCTTTTGTGCTGTTCTATTATAGTCTGTTTCTATTTTAATTTTCATTTAACTATGCTTTAATGCAATATCACTAATATATTTTTCAAACACCC
>Ga0080013_1000893_pt1 | contig 40902 bp, 45 predicted proteins | sample ETNvirenome_6_85_FD_69236 | JGI IMG/M metagenome (GOLD analysis project Ga0080013, IMG submission 69236) | Marine viral communities from the Pacific Ocean - ETNP_6_85 (SPADES assembly) (version 2) | ecosystem: Environmental > Aquatic > Marine > Oceanic | place: Pacific Ocean | collected 2013-06-19 | reverse complement strand
GGACAAACCATTTCTGTATTTGGTAGGTCTATTAGATACAAATTTAAAGATGGTAAATTCCCACTACTCACAACAAAGAAAATGTATTTCAAAGGTATTGTAACTGAATTATTGTGGTTTTTAAAAGGAGATACAAACATTAAATACCTTGTTGATAATGATTGTCATATTTGGGATGGTGATTGTTATCAAGCATATTTAAAAAACAGAGATTCACAATACATTGGACCTTATTATACAAAAGAAGAATTTATTGATAGAATAAAAAATGATAAAGAATTTAGCGATAGATTTGGAAATTTAGGTCCAATCTACGGTAAAATTTGGAGAGACTGGGATGAAGATACTGGTGTAAAAATAGACCAAATATCTGAATTGATTAAACAATTAAAAGATAATCCAGATTCACGTAGGCTACTAGTATCAGCTTGGAACCCATCGTATCTTCCACATATGACGCTTCCACCTTGCCATTATGGATTTCAAGTTTATACAAGAGAGTTAAGCTTTCATGAGAGGTGGTCTTTATATTCCGATAAACCATATGATGGTAACGGTTTAGGTATGATAAATACTTTAGACTTTTTAGATGATAATGAAATACCTAAAAGAGCAATCTCTTTAATGTGGAATCAACGTTCAGTAGATACACCATTAGGTCTTCCGTTTAATATTGCATCATACGCTTTATTATTAGAAATCATAGGTAAGATGGTTAATATGGTACCTGATGGGTTAATTGGTAGTATGGGTGACTGTCACATTTACAAAAATCAAATTGATGGTGTTAACGAACAATTGACAAGAGAGCCTTATCCATTACCTAAATTAGAGATTAGTAATAACATTAACTTTGATGGCACGATTGATGATTTTGTGAATAGTTGTTCAAAGTCTGATTTCCAAATCAGAGAATATGAAACTCACCCAACAATAAAAATGCCACTATCTAATTAATGGGTAACTCAACTGTTCAATAAAAATTAGAGGAAATTGGAAAATAATATATATATTTGACAACTTTTTATAAACTTTAGACTATTTATACATGAAGACTAAACTAAACGACTTAATAACTAAGATGGAAAAGACGCAACATAAAGTTGTTAGAGTGACCAAAACCGAGTTCGAATTGGGGAATGGTGATGTATATCCACATACCTTTGAACTGGATGAGGACATTACGATTGGTGAATTCCAAAAACTGTTGGATTCTTCCAAAGAATTGGTATTGGCACAGATAAAAATAATTGAAGAGGGAGAATGAATAACCTATTGACAATATCACAGGCTGCCAAGTATCTATCAGTCTCTACAAGAACACTTAGAGATTGGGATAAGACTGGTAAGTTGAAGTGTTATAAGACTGATGGAGGTCATAGACGTTACCGAAAAGATGAACTGGATAAGTTCATGGGTATTCTGGTTGAAGAAACCGATGATGTTGAACTACCAGTCGCCACTTACGCCAGAGTGAGTTCTCACGAACAGAAACAGAAGGGTGACCTTGATAGACAATCACAACGATTAAGTGAGTATTGTGCCAAAAAGAAATTGGTTGTCACCGAGATAGTAAAGGATGTTGGTAGTGGTCTGTCGGATAATAGAAGTGGTTTTCTCAAACTTACTAAATTGGTCATTGAGAAGAAGATTTCCAAGATAATAATTGAACATAAGGATAGACTGACCAGATTTCAATTTGGATTTATCGAACGAATGTTCAATAGTTATGGTGTTGAGATTGTCTGTGTTGAGAAAATGGATGTAAGTGAAGAGGAAGAACTGGTAAATGACATTATGATGTTAATGGCTTCCTTCTCAGGTAAATTATATGGCAAACGAAGTGCCAAAAGAAGAAAAGAGAAAAAGATTTTGAAAAACGAAAATTAATACGTATATTTGCATAAACTAAATTATTAACAAAAAACCAAATAAAGAAATGAGTACAATTGAAATTTACAATTCTAAGAAAGCAGATAGCACTAAAACCTGGTTACTATTCCTATTTCTAGGATGGTCTTATGGGTCACTTGGGTCTATCGGTAAACAAATTCTCTTCTATCTGACATTGGGTGGTTTTGGTATATGGACATTTATTCGTCTATTTACGTTGAATGGGTCAATCAAAAAGTATAATAAACAGGTCGCAAAAGAAGCTGGCATGAGTGCTGATGATATGTTGAAACTCGGAATTATCTAAGAAATCAAATACTAATAATAGAATCAGAAGAAAAATGAAAAAACTAATTTTAATGTTATTCGTAGGGTTATTCAGTTTAACTACTACCGCACAGAATCTCGGATATGATTCGTGGACATTGTTACCGTATGTTGATGAATTTGAACGAGCAACAGGTGATACCGCCAAAGTTGTTTTATGTAAAGGTAAATTCTCAAACTCTGCTACGGTGGATAATGAGCGATTTGCCGCTAAAATAACCATTGACCAAAAGAGTGAGACAATTTCGATTGGATTGTTCGAATACAATAGAATGCCTAGTGCAAGTATGGGGTATAAATCAACGTTCGGTACTGTGATAGCACTTGTTGGTAAAAATTCAGAAGCTGCAAAGACGTTCAGTAAAGTTTTTGCACCATCTAGCGGTGGCTTATATATCACTAAATCGGATAACCCAACTCTATATGATGCAATTTGTAATGAGTCATACATATATTTCTTGGTGAAGGGAAGTGAATTTGGTGGTAGGTCTAGTACAAGATACAATTTTACACTTAATCTGAAATGAAAATTGTACGTTCATCCAAATGTTCCTTGAAGTTCTCAACTGATTCTAAATTGGGTCAGTTGAGAACTGTCCTTTCCGAATACGGAAGGGTGGTCAATATCTTTATTGACCATTTCTGGACATTGGATGAACTACCTTCCAAACCCAAACTTCTCAAACCTATTGTAGATATACCAAGTGATACTTGGCTATCCGCAAGACTACGTAAAGTGGCTGCAAGAGAAGCGATTGATATGATACTTGCTTCACGTAGAAGATGGAAAGACGAAGCAAAGAAACCTCTACATAAAGGTAAAAGAATGAATGTCAGTTGTACAATTGCAGACCTCATACCTACCCAAAATGCTAAGGAGTTCGATGCTTGGTTACATCTTGCATCAATCGGTAACAAGACAATAATAGACCTACCAATAAAACTCCATAAACATTACTTCAAATGGAATAAACTAGGTAAGAGATTGAATGCCTATATCATAACTGATAAATATGTGCAATTCTCCTTTGAAGTGGAAACGGGTAAGAAACGCGAGGGTAAGAAGGTCATTGGTGTCGATACAGGTATAAACGCGCTTGCCAGTATAAATAACGGCAAACAATATGGTCTTGACATCAAAGACGGTATTGAAAGGGTTAAGAGGTGTAAACAAGGTTCTAACGGACAAAAACAAGCTAGACGTGCCTTGAAACAAAGAATAGATGAGATTGCCTTAGAGGTGGTCTCAAAGGAGAACCCAGATTTGATTGTTGTAGAACAATTGAAGAACATGGGTCATAAGGGTAAAGCCAAACGTCTGTTGGCTAAAAATATCAGGCGTTCTATCGGTATCTGGAATTGGAGGTACTGGTTAATGAGGATTGAACAACAGTGTGAGGCTAACCGTGTTAGCTTTCGTAGTGTGTCCCCATATTATACCAGCCAAACATGTCCAGACTGTAACCATATTGATAGGAAGAACCGAAACGGAGAGATATTTAAGTGTCTTAGTTGTGGTCACGAAGACAATGCAGATGTAAATGCTGCCTTGAATATCATGAATCGGTTCATCTTGGGAGCTTACGGTGCCCAATACAAACAGGATAACTTGAATATTAGCACATGTTAATTATTTCAAAGTTTGATTGAACGGTCGTAGAGTTGTGATGGATACCAGAGAACAAGTTTTTGACTACTCAAAGTCTCAAGACCAAGACCACCTTAAAACCTTCATGTCAAATGAGCTTAAGATGCCTCTGTGGGTACACGGTAGTGGTGAAACATGGTGTATTGGTGGTAAGAAGACCTATGAGAAGTATGCACATATGTTCACGGAGATTCATATCTCACATATTGATGATAATACAATTGGTGATACTATGTTCCCAGACCTATCTAAACTGAATGGCGAGTGTGCGGTCTATAACTACCATTTCTAATTTGGGAGATTTAGGCGTTTTTCGGTAATCGGATATATTTATTAGTGATAAAACTACTAAAACATGCCACTACGTTCTAAACTACCATCGATAGTACACTCAGCTAGTACTGTAACTGCTGCCGTTTTCTCGGCACACACGTATTATGAGGTATACGCAGGTGTTGGTGGAGGTGGTGCTATAATCAATGGTAGTTTTATTGATTTACCAGCAGGTAGTGACATCAGTATGGTTGTTAGAACCTTCGATGTTTCTAGTGCGACTGGAAACCTATTTTTGATGGGTGATAAGATAAACGTTTCTTATGGTTCAAACATAATTGGTGGTTCATTCACATCATAAGTAGCTAACAAAAAGTAACACGATGACAAAAAAGAGCAATATAATCAATCCAACTGGACTTAAAGGTAACGAGATTACTGAGAGACAAATAGAGTTAATGGGTAGAACCGTTATTAAAGAGGGTATCGGACGTTCAGTTTTAGAACTGACTAAGGTGGGACCTGATGACAAAGTATACGGTATTGTACGTGAAAACCGTAAATGGTATATCAAGTCAGCAGATAAAGGTGAGAAAGGATTAACAGTTGAGGACTTCCAGTACGCTGGTGGTTTACAAAACAAAACTTCACAAGCTTATCCATCATACGCTAAGGCGATTAAGAACCTTAATCTTAAGTTCATTTCATTGCACGAATCATTAGGTACATCAGCACCAATCAACGTATTCAGAAATGACCACGTATTGGCTGAATCTGAAGGTACTGTTGATGCAGATGAGTTTGTGACTGACAAGAAGGGTGAAGCACTTAAAGATACGGCTTCAGATAAAGCTGAAGAAGGTGTAACTGGTGATAACCTTGTTGGTAAGACGGGTAAGACGAAGGTAGAAGCGGATTGGGAGAAAGTGAAGATGTCTGAGACTGAAGAGAAAATCGATAAGATGCTTACTGGTGAAGAAGAAGTTGTTGAAGAGTCTATGTTAGGCGCTGCATCATTCTTCCAAGGTGATGACATTATTGTTAACGATACATTGAGCATTAGTCGTGGTGTTGATATCATGGCTGACGCAATTGATATTGCTACAGGTGAAAGAAAGATTCAGGAAATGGCTTCGGCAACTGAATTACTTAAGCACATGAGCAAAGAAGAAGTAATTTCCATTCTGGAAAACGTTACTGGTAAAAAAAAAAGCTAAACGAGACCAAGTATAAACTGAAGGTCGACAACCCTAATCCAGCACCTGCACCAGCAGTTGAACCTGATATGGGTTCAGAAAAACCATTTGATGACGAACCGTTTGACGCTGGTATAGATGCTGATGAAACGTCAGACCCTAAGAAGTTTATCCAACAACTAACAGGTAAGCTAGGACAATCAATTAGAAAGTATGAAAGTGAGATAGGTCAAGCAGACCTTGAGCTAGAGAAATTCGCAATTAACTCTGTGTTGTCGGCTACGAACACCGCAGAAATGGATTCTGAAGACCAAAAGGATATTATCGATAAGGTAAAGACCAGTGGGTTAGAGAATGACGTGGAACCAGAAGCAGCCCCAGAGATGGGTGACGAACCAATGGCAGAGCCAGAGGTTGATGCAGGTGCTGAGGAATTGGATGTTGAGGTTGCTGAATCACTATTAGAAGGTGGTGATGAAGAAGACATCAGACGAGATAGATCGATGGCACCAAAACAATTTGGAAGTAAGGATGATGTTGAACAACCAATAGGTGAAAAACCAGACTTGAAATCCTTAGAGGAAATCGGTAATTTTGTAGAATCACTAAAAGCTAAATTAGGAAACGATATGGAAACAAACCCAGTAGTAGAACCACAGATTAAACCTAAGCGAGAGGTTGAAAAGCCTAAGAGACTTAAAGAGAAAGCGGCACCGTTCAGACGACACAAGCCAACGCCTCAAAGACAACCTAAAGCTGAAGCATGAAATTAATCTACATTAGACGTATTGGTGAGTTGTGGGATGGTAAATTCTCCTACGAATTCATCTTTGCCAAAAGTGTAGAAGGTGTTGATGGTGAAGGTTGGGATGATTACCCTGCCAGTGGTGGTAACCCCGAACCACCTGAAAGTGGGTATATAGATAAAGTGGGTAGGATTGAAACAGATGCTTTCAATTTAACTCTAATACAAAATAGTGACACTTTTGCTGTGTGGGATGCAGTGGACGGTGTTGTAGGATTAGCTTGGGAAGATATTACAGAGTTGGAAACATACCCTGAAAATAGACTCAAGTTTTTCTACGGTGATGATATGCAATCGGTTGTCGACCAATTGTACGAAAAAGACATAATGATAGATTGGAAATACGATAGTAAAAATGAGCTTCAATACTAATATTTTAAACAGCCTAAGAGAAGGCACAAATGATGACACAATTGATGTGATAACAACCAAAGATGACTTCAAGGATACCGTCAAAACTGTATCTGATGCTAAGAATCAAGATTCAACCCTTGGTGACATCGATATTGCTTTACAAAAAGAAGGTGAAGAAGTTCACACAGCTAAGTTTGACCGTTGCGTTAAGGATGTTGAGAAAGAGGGTGGTGTTGATAACCCGTATGCTATTTGTCAAGCGTCAATAGGTGCTAGTGCGATAAAAAAGGACCATAGAACCAAGCCTGACGATGAGTATGATAGGACTGACCGAGCTGACGAGGGTATGGATAATCTTCAAGTACCTGATGACGTTGAGGCTGCTGAAGGTGAATACCTTGAAAAGGAGAAACTTAAGAACGATGTGGCTAAAGACGCTTCTAATACTAACGAAGGTATTGAACCATTAAGTGGTGTTGATATGAAGCAATATTACGATAAGAAGGTACAGCGTAAAACTGATGGTTTGGTTGGTGATGTCGTTAGATGGGGTGCTAGTAAACTTAAAGTTAAAATAACAGATGGTGAATACGCTGGTAGAACATTCGAAGCTCGTCCAGAGGAAGTTACTATAGTGGAAAACAACCAAACAGTTGGTAGAATGAGTAAGGGTAAGTTAGAGAAACTTGTTGAACAAAACAAGAAGATTGCTACAGCTTACAAGAAGATAATCAAAGTTGCTGATATAAAGATAAAAAATGGATAAGAAAAAGTTACTTAGAAAAGCCTTAGAAGCTGCTAGCGATAACAGAACCCTTCATGAAGGTTTCGGGTACCCAGAGGGTATGAAAGAGCGTATTGAAGGTGGTTTGGAAAAACGTATCATGGATAGAAAAACTGCTATCGGTGACCACCCTGCATTGCCTAAAGGTGGTGTTAGAGGTTTCGACCAGAAGCTACTTCTTGATAGATTCCTTGAGGTTGTTAACCGTTACAAGGATGCTTTCGACCTAACTGAGATTGATAACGCACAAGCTATCGAAACACAACCACAATTATTGATGGATGTTATGAAAACAGAACAACCACATGCTAAGGGTCTGGAAGAGTTGGCTGTACGTATGATTAGAGACGAATTTGACCTTGATGAGGATGACATGGATATTGAGGCTAAGATGGTCGAAAGTGTGTCTCTTGTGGAGAAAATCAAGAACATTAATTCTGATGAGGAATACCAAATGGAATTCGAAAACCATGACGCAATTGAGAACGCTGAACTTGAGGTTAATAACCGTAGGTTCATCAACTGTATGATTCAAGGTGCGGCAATGCGCTGTAACCACATGTTCAATATGAAGAATAAAGAACTAATGGAATTCGACCCACGACTACCAAGTAAGTATAAGAAGCTTATGGCTGGTGCTGACTACATGTATTTCATTATGCCAGACACGATAACTAAAAGCGCTGATGTTAAGAACACAGTTGGTGGTATGGTTGACGTTGATTATGATGAAGAAGACAAACCAAAGATTTTAGCTGAAGCTTTAACATTACCAGTACTGATTCATGAATTGGTGAAGGGTGTTATGGAAGTAATTTCAGCACATGGTTTCGGTGATGATGAAGTACTTAACGAATACGTTGTAAGTCAAGCTGACTTCTTAGCGGCTGAAGCTGACGATATGATTATGGGTCCTGCAATTATGGGTCGATTCATGGAAGCTATCGAACCTAAAGACAGTAACTATAAACATCACGTATTCTACCAACTTATTAAGAAACCTACTGAGGAATTCAACGAGTGTATGCGAGAGATACTTGCAGGTACTACACAAGGTAAAACAATGGTTGCTGAAATTATTGATAGCGTTAAGTCTCGTATTGAGGTTGACGAACTTACTGAGGATGAGGTTATTGAAGCTGAACAGGATTTTGGCGCTCACATCAATCGTAGTAAAGAAGAGATGGAAGACCTATATCGTAGGTTAAGTGATACTGAAGAAGACGAATTAAGGTCTCTATTCGGTGGTGGTGGAGGTGGCAGCCCTATGTAAGTACGAACTATAGCATCTTTCGGGTTATTGGGATATTTATAGCGGCATTTCAGTTATCGTATTATCCTTTAACATATTCTGATATACCAACCATTCTATATGCTTTGACACGTTACTGTGTTGTTCTAATAGTTTTTTGGCTAGGATTGGGTTTATAGTAATCGTCAATTTGTTTACTGTGAACTACCCACCCACGCTAAAGCGATGGGTTGGTAGTTCACCATACTAATTGACGTTTAACCCTTATGACCTATTTATATTATAGATAACAACTCAAAGTAAATGATTATATTTTGTTGACAGCAAGTGAAATACTGGAGGAATACACGAAATGTCTATTAGACGATGTACATCCTATTCAGACTTACTTCAAAACATACGACCTTACACAAAAAGGGTTCGTACCGTTCAATCTATTCCCTAAACAGAAAGAGATTGTCGCTGATTACAGAAAACATCGACACAACTTAGTAGCAAAGCCTAGACAGGCTGGTATTTCTACGCTTACTCAAGCGTGGGCTGCTGTACAAGTTGGCTTCGCTGACCCAGATAACCCACAAACCATTGTAGTTGTAGCTAACAAATTGAAGTTGGCTAAGAAATTCACAAAGGGTATTAGATTCTTTGTGGATCAATTACCTAGATGGGTGTGGGGTGAAGATTATTACGGTACGGAAGAAAAGGAAGATTTAGACATCTTTTTAACTGATTCCCAAGAAGAGATGGAATTAGTCAACGGAAGTAAGATAATCGCTGTAGCGACATCTGAGGATGCTCTACGTGGATATACACCGACTTGTCTAATCATGGATGAAGCCGCTTTCATTGAAAACGGTAAAAACCTCTTTGCTGCTGCAAACGCATCATTGGGTACTGGTGGTAAGGCAATCCTTATTTCAACACCAAACGGGCAAGACGAATTATATTACGAAACATACAACCAATCGTTATTAGGTAAGAACGACTTTAACATCATCCAAATGCGATGGTACCAAGATTTACGCTATAATAAAGACCTTACATGGTATAAATGGTTAGATAAAGGGGAAACTAAGAAAGACACGATACCCGAACTAGAATTCAATTTCGAATCATATGAGAAGAAGATAAAAGATGGTTACAAACCTACGTCTACTTGGTACAGGGATATGTGTAGACTTCTTAACAACGACAAGCGTAAGATTTCTCAAGAGCTTGACGTATCATTCCTTGGTTCTGGTGGTAACGTTATCGATGGTAAGTATATCTCACATCATGAAAACGTAAACGTATGTGAACCTAAGTGGAAAGCTGGTCTAGGTAATAAGATTTGGATTTGGGAAGAGCCAGTGGTCGGTCATGAGTATATATTATCTTCGGACGTATCCAGAGGTGACGGTGACGACTCATCAACCTTTGTTGTTATTGACATAACCACAATGGATATGGTGGTAGAATTCATTGATAAGGTACCACCTGACAAGTTAGCTACCATACTATACGAATATGGTACGCTATATAACGCACTTATTGTGGTCGATATGACTGGTGGTATGGGTAGTACAACAACTTTGAAACTAAAAGAGATGAAATACCCCAACCTTTACTATGAGGAACGTGGTAAGATACTTAAAAAACGAAAAGATGAACACAAATACAACCGTAAGTTAGAAACTCCTGGTTATCAGGTTGGTAATGATAGAGTTGCATTGGTATCAAACCTTGAGAAAATGGTTCGATTCAACCTTGAAGAAGGTATTGATAAGGGTATTAAGATACGTTCGACTCGAATGATTGCAGAGATGCACACGTTCGTATATCGTAATGGTCGTGCTGACCACCAAGACGGTAAGCATGATGACCTGTTGATGGCGTTAGGTATCGGACTGTACATTCTAGAGTTCTCATTCAAGAAATTGAAGTCCCTTAAGGATAAAACAAAGAGTATGCTTGGAAGCTGGGTTATTAACATCGGTGAAGAAGTAGAACCACACGTTGAACATGGCAGCGCCTTCGTAGCAAAACGAGATAAAGGTAAGAAAGCTCAACCTAAACCTAAATTTAACCAATTGACCGCTGGAAATGTGCAAGACCCTACTGGGCAATATTTATGGCTGTTCAGTGGGACTAAGTAATATTTACAATAAACGTTAATCATGGCAAGACAAGAAAAAACATTTGTAAGAAGGAACTACGGAACATTGTACAAATGGTCTGTAAGGTCAGGATCCCAAGGTAAGAAGAAGAAGACAAAGGGTGGTGGTAACATTGGCTGTACTGCTGTACAAGGTAGTCAAGGTCAAGATTGGACTAACGGTTATGTGTACGAACAAGTGGTGATTGATGGTCAAATTGAGCGTCTTGGTTACGTAGCTTGTGGTTATGTGGCTTAAAAGGTTTAGTTTTAAACTAATAGATGTATAATTATAGAAAAAGAAGATAAATGGCTAACGAACAACAACCCAAAACGGTTTTCCAAAAACTTAATAGGTTATTCACACCAAATGGTGTTAACCTTAATGCTGCAATGGGTAATAGCAACAAATACTCCATGGACAATGGCGTATTACTTAAAACTACCAATAAAGCTGAGTATGACCAAAAGGCGTTACAGGCAAAACAAGATAAGTATTTAGGTAACATGTGGGGTAAGGTTGAGGACAACCTATTCCAACAATCGATTCAGTATGAAATGACCAGAATTGGAGCCTACTCCGATTTTGAGAATATGGAATTCTTCCCAGAACTTGCGGCAACGCTTGATATCCTGATGGAAGAGTCAACAACAGTGAACGATAAGGGTAGAGTTTTGAATATCTATTCAGATAGCCCACGTATTAGAGGTGTTCTGGAGGACTTATTCTTCAACAGACTAGATATACACACAGTATTACCTATGTGGGTGCGTAATACGCCAATAAGGGAGGACAGCGTTATACCATTATTAGATGGGTCTGAAGTCACAATTAAGGAACTTTCGGAGATGGTTAAGGGTGATAATGACGTTTGGACGTATTCAATACAATCCGAGACTAATAAATTACTACCAGGTAAAGTTGTTTGGTGTGATTTAACTAGAAAGGATAGTAAATTAGTCAGGGTTACTTTAGATAATGATACCCATGTAGATACCACCCCAGACCATGAATATATGTTAAGGGATGGTTCTTATTGTAGAGCCGATGAGTTACAGTCTGGGGTAAGTCTAATGCCCTTTTATACAAAGGTAAGTGTAGAGCGTAATGGTACCTTGAGGGGGTACGAAAAGGCTTATAACCCACAATCTAATAGGTATGGTTACACACATAGACTCGTTGCGAATGATTGTGTGACAGATTATAACTATGAAAGGGGTATTAATGAGCATTTCGTTACCCATCATGCTGATTTTAATAAGAAAAATAACCACCCTATCAACCTAAAGAGGATGACATTCTCCGACCATGCCGATTTACACAATAAACATGGTAAGATACTAAAAGAATATAGAAACAGACCAGATGTCGTCAAAAAAAGACTCGCGGGTATTGATAGATATTTGAGGTCGGATGAAAGGAAAGAAATGTTATCTCAAAAGATGTGTGGTACCTACCCCAAATATTTTGAGGAATATAATAATAGTGACTTACATAGTGAACATAACACTATTAGGTCTGAAGCTATGTCAAGTAAGTGGTCTACCGAAGAATATAAAGAATCCACCATTAATAAAATGACGTTAACTATGGATGATAGTAGCCTATCATTTATCAAAAACTTATTAATAGATAATGAAGACTTCATTGGGATAAATAAACTGAGTAATCTCTTGAGGGATGATTTAGAATTTATTAGTTTATTTACTAAAACTCACAAATTAAGAAAAGACCCTACTAAATCAATCAACCCCAGAAGTTTACCTAAGATGATTTTTAGGGAAACTAATATGGATTATTTTGAGTGGTATAAAACTATTAAACCAGAAATAAATGATAATAAGAATTTCATAACATCGCGCAAGATTAAACTTAGTAAGGATGGTAGTAAAATTTTAAATCATAAGGTTATTAAAGTGGAGACATTGGAGGAAACTTCTGACGTTTATTGTATGGAAGTACATGGTCCCAATGGTGAACGTGATAGACATAATTTTCCAGTATGCTCAAAAGATTCAAATGGTGTATATAATAGAGATGGGGTATTTCTCTCAAATTGTAAGTATGGTGATAACTTCGTGTACTTGAATACAAGCGACAAATACGGTATTATAGGTGCCAAACAAATGCCTAACTTCGAAATGGAACGTAAAGAAGGTGGTATATACGATGCAATTAGTTCTAGATTGAACAGTTCTGAGAAGGAAAGTAAGGATAGGGCAGAAGAAGGTAAGGAAGAACGTGTACGTTTCTTCTGGAGAGGTAGAGACTTGGAGTTTGAATCGTGGCAAATTGCCCACTTCAGATTACTTGGTGATGACAGACGATTACCATACGGTACGTGTTTGAAGTATAATACTAGGGTCGAAACTGTAAATGGTTATAAAGAAATTAAGGATATCACAACTAACGATGAAGTATATTCGTTTGATATTGATAGTCAGACTAAACGCCCATCTAAGGTTTTAGATACTATTATGTCTGGTATTAAACAAACTTATAAGTTGAGTACCCAACATAACTATATTGACGTGTCCGAAGAACATAAAATATTATATTACAATGTTGATGACAAAGAGTTTAAATATAAAAACGTTTTAGATTTTAATATTGGTGATTTATTAGTGGTTGACCCCACCAATAATAATGATAATGATATCACCATAAATAAAACTAAACCTAGTGATAATAAAAACGGTTACTGGAATAATATTGATTTGATTCCTGATGTTATTGATGTCGATTTTGCCAGATTATTTGGTTGTATGGTGGGTGACGGTTGGATTCATAATGATTCGGTTAGTTTAGCATTATCCGAACATAAAACACTAAATGATAAATATATAGATTATATAACTAAAATTACGGGTAGAGCAGTTAAATATAAGAACGATGGGCAACAAGCTATCTTTAACTCAAAAATGCTATCGACCATATTAACACGTATGGGGTTTGTTGGTGATGTTTATACTAAGAGAATACCATCATGGGTTTATAGTGCCAGTATAGAGGTAAGAAGAGCCTTCTTAGAGGGGTTAGTGGACGCAGATGGTTCATTACATATAGACAAGTGGGATTGCTTACGATATTCGATTGAATTAGCGAATGAGGAATTAATAAATGATATAAAGGTGTTAGTACAATCACTAGGGCTTAAGTCTGGTAAAATATCTAACAGACTAAGGGTTGACAATGGGATGGGTGATAGAAAATTTAAAACAACTAAGGAATCTTTCTATTTTTATTTCTTCGATTCAAAGGTAACGCAAAAAGTAAAATATGATTTAGATGGTAGATTGGGTGATGGGTTTATTTTAGAGCCTATCAAATCCATTGTCGAATCTGGTGAGCACGAAACCTATGATATATATGTAGAAGACAGTAACCATAATTTCTACTCTAATGGTATTGTTACCCATAATAGCGTTTTAGAGAAATCAAGAAGAATCTGGAAACAACTATTGTTATCTGAGGATGCTATGCTTGTGTACCGTGTTACTAGAGCGCCAGAACGTAGAGTATACAAGATTTATGTTGGTAACATTGATGACGAGGACGTACAACCATACGTAAACGAAATAGCCAACAGATTTAAGAGGGCTAGTGTTATTGACCCACAGACTGGTCAGGTAGACCTCAAGTACAACCAATTAGCGAATGACCAAGACTTTTTCATCCCAGTTAGAGATGAGAACGCACCTAACCCAATTGATACACTTCCAGGTGCTTGTATCGCACTGGATACCAGAATTCCACTACTGGATGGTAGAACATTGGAACTACAGGAAATCATCCAAGAATGGGATAACGGTAATAGAGACCTATGGGTGTACTCATGTGACCCTAATACTGGTGAACTAGCCGCAGGTATGATTACTTGGGCTGGGGAAACTAGACAAAATGCTGAAGTACTTAAAATCACATTGGATAATGGTGAAACTTTAACAACAACCCCAGACCATAAATGGGTACATAGAACAAAAGGCTTCACCGAAGCTAAAGACCTAGTGGTGGGTGATTCACTTATGCCGTTTTATTGGGATGAAAAGAAGATACGTTCCAACACCAATGAATACGAAAGAGTTTGGGACTCACATAAACAAGAGTGGGTATTCACACATAGAATGGTTATAGATTCTTTGAATGGTAAGGGATTAATTAAAGAATTCACCCATGACAACACATTTGATGGTAAACCTAAGTTAATCAGACACCATAAAGACCATAATAGGTTTAATAATAACCCAGACAATTTAGTTTGGATGAATGGTGGTGACCATATGAAATATCATCAAAGTGTTATTATGGATACCGTTTGGGGTAATCCAGAAGAGAATATCACTAAGATTACGGATGGGATGAATAACTTTATCGCAAACCAGACTGAAGAGGAAAGACTTATTAGAGCTGAACAATCTAAATCGAACTCAATCAACTCTAGAGATAAAGCTAATGAAACATTCGACAAAAATCCGAATAAAGAAAATATACTCAAATCTAGGGGTAATGCTATTAGTGAAGCTAAGTCAACTGAGGAATTCAAAGAAAAGTTCTCACCAATCGCTAAAGCTAACTGGGAATCTGATGAATATAGAGAAAAAGTATTCAGTAAGAAACAAACCATCACATTCACCGATGAGCTATATACCATGTACCTTGAGATGTTCAAACTGTACGGTAAAGCTGATTTAACCCTAGCAGAATTGAATAATTCTGAAGACTTTATTACTGAGTTCGCTAACTCAAATGAGGGTATTAGAAGCTCACTGACAAACCTGAACGAATTCACTAGAAATCATTTGGATAAAATGATTAAAAGTAGGGGATTTAAAAACTATCGAGAATGGTGTAAAGTGACCGCAGAAGAATTAGGTTATAAGAATGTTAGAGCTTGGAGATACTTTATCGACAAAAATAATAAACTAGAATTAGAGGCAAATTATAACCATAAAATAATCGCTATTGAATGGTTGGAAGATAAAATTGATACTGGTACTATCACCGTAGATGGTGATGAATTATACCATAATTATCACACATTCGCCTGTGAATCAGGGGTTTATGTTAAAAATTCTAACTTAGACCAGATTGCGGATATTGAGTATTTGCAACGTAAGTTATTCACTGCATTGAGAGTTCCTAAGTCTTTCCTAGGTTTTGACGACCAACAGGGTGATGGTAAGAACTTGGCATTGATGGATGTTAGATTTGCAAGAACTATTAACAGAATACAACAAGCGCTTTTACAAGAGCTTAACAAGATTGCTATCATTCACTTGTTCCTACTTGGATTCGAGGATGAATTGAATGGCTTCACTATTACCATGAATAACCCATCTACACAGGCAGAAATGCTACGTGTGGAACACCTACAGTCTAAATTCACAGCAATTCAAAGTGCTGTTGCAGATGCAGGTAACGGTTTCGGTATTATGTCTATGACTAGAGCTAAGAGAGACATCTTAGGTTGGGGTGATGAGGAAATCAAGCAAGACCTTCTTGAACAAAGAATGGAGAAAGCTGCTGCTTCTGAATTGGCTAACACAGCGAGTGTTATTAAGAATACTGGTCTATTCGATAAAGTCGACAAGATGCATGGTGATATGGATGCGGCAAGAGAAGGTGGTCAAAGTGCTGAAGAAGGTGATGATGCTGGTGGTGCGGCTGGCGGCGGCGGCTTCGGTGGCGGCGGCATGGGTGGTGACGACATTGATTTCGGAGATGAGGATTTGGAAGATACTGGAGATGAAGGTGGAGACTTCGGTGGTGCTGAAGATTTAGGTGCTGAAGATTTAGGTGGTGAAGAAGTTGACGTAGACGCTGAAGTTGATGCGCCTATGGGTGAGATGTTGAAGATAGGTAAACAGGTATTGGCTGAAGACCGAGTAATCTTAGCAGAGAAACATAAGAGGCGAAAAGAGAGAGGTAAAGACATTTACTACAATCGATTAATGGAGAGTCTTTCTGGAAACAACGAAACTGAAATGACAGTTAACGCCAACAGGGTTGGGTTAGCCGACAAAGCGTTTGGTATAAACCAAGGGGTTAATGAGATGTTGACCGATATTGAGAAAATAATCAAACCAGAGGAATAAATATTTTTCCACCATATGGTACTATTTACATTAAAAGGTTATCATGGAGAAAAATTTCGGTGAATTAAAGTATGTTCTAAAGAACATTATAGCAGATGGTATAGCAGAGAAAAAAGAGGTTAATAAGAAGGTCGTTAGACGTTTCATTACAGTCCTCAAAGAAAACGATATCTTAAGGGATGAGTTCTCCGTATACAACAACATCGAAAACTTTGCTACTGATTCACAAGAGCATATTTCTGAATATATTCAAGAAAACGTTAAAGCATTAAGTTCTTATACTAAGGCTCAAATTGGTGAGGCTAATGAGATACTTGTTAAAATGATTAACGAATTCGAAATCAAACCAATTGTTAACCCATTGTCTAAACTGCATGAGTCAATACACTCATTGATTATCACTAAGCCGACTGCTAAGAATATCGATTCAAGGTTATCAGCTAAGAGTGTAGTTTCAGAACATATAAAGAATAACACCCCAGTCGAAACAGAAGTTAGACCGTTGTTACCTAATAGCTTAGTTGCACCTATTTACGTGGGTACATTCAACAAGAAATATTCAACACTTGATGAGGCTACAAAAGCTACTATTAAGAAAGTACTGGCATCACCTATCACTGAACGTGAAGGTATATATGTCGGGTTGGTGAAGGAATGTGTGGGGTTAGTAAACAAGAACCTTAAAGAGTCAGAGACTGAAATTAAGGAAAAATTATTGTCGACTAAAGATAAACTACTTAATTTGAAGTACAATGGTGAAGATTTCACTAAAGATGTGGGACAGTTATTTGACCTAAAAAATGCTTTAAGTTAACAAACATGAATTCAAGTTTTAAAAGAGAGTACAATCAATTAGTTGAGGCAGTTAAAGTAACTAGCGAAGATTTAATCAAAGAAACCAGTTATGCCGTTTGGTGCAGCATGCCGACAGATGATACCCATGGTATTACATGTAAGCGAATCCTAACACCAGACGAGAATCACGGATTTCTATTGAGGTATGAAACGGGAGCCAGAACTGGTATGCATGTGAACACCGAAGAATACGAGTCATTAAACGTGAGACAAGGCAGCATTACCAACATTATTACTAACCAAACCTACACTGAAGGTGATACAGTTGTGTTTGATAAGGATGAAATTCATGAGATAGAATGCGGTGAAGAAGCCTTTGTTTACTACGTTATGTCTAAGAGTAAGAGCAAGTTAGGTTAACTTATCTAAAGCGTTTGACTAAGTCCTAATTTTTACGTATATTGGTATCATAGATACGAATATCATGAAGAAGAAGGGCAAACGAATTATAAATGACAGCTACGAAGGTTTCTCGACCACCTACGGAACCGTAGACTACACAACAAATAAATCAGTATACGTTGATATTTCATCATGGATTGAACCATTGGTGGATGACGAACCTAAGCAACTAACAAGTCTTCTCAAGAAGACCATAAAGAATGCTGTATACGAAACAATACCAAACTCACCATTTTTACCTCACTATATAGTGGATTTAGATTTAAGAGAATCTGGGATGAAGATGGATAAAAAGAGTTTCATGTCATGCGACATAACATTGTATACCAGCGTAGACCTACCACATGTCACAGATGACATTCAAATAGTTGTAGATAGTGTCATAGAAGCAGTAAGAGACCGATTTAAGGACATTTTCGACTTTAATCGGAGGAAGAAACCTTAACTTTGATACCTACCAACATATTTATAGAAAAAACTAAGTATGTTGGAGTTGAAAACGTTACGGGCTGGTGAAATCGGTATGGGGTGTCTTATTGAACAAGATGCTGGTTATATCTCACCAAAGGATGAAAGAAATATTCCGTTCATCACTGAGGTAAAGAAACTAGAAAGTGGTTCTAGAATCATAACAGAACCATTACGTGTAGTCGCAGTACTACAAAAATATGGTATAGAGAACCGTAATGGTAGGATATACCCAGAAGCAATTCTAAGAGCACAAGCAATCGAATACGATAAACTTGTCGCAGACAGACGGGCAGTCGGTGAACTAGACCACCCAGAATCATCAATCATTTCAGGTAAAGAGATTTCACACAATATCACTAAGATATGGTGGGAAGGTTCTACTCTTATGGGAGAGCTTGAAATCCTTATGAGTCCTGGTTATGTTAACTTTGGAATCATCTCATGTGAGGGTGATAAAGTGGCAAACCTATTAAGACTTGGTATTAAAATCGGTGTATCATCAAGAGGTGTTGGTTCCGTGGACGAGATTAATGGTATCCAATTAGTACAAAATGATTTCGAATTAATCTGTTGGGATGTGGTCACAAACCCATCAACTCCTGATTCTTGGATATTCAACAATAATAAGGAAGCAGGCGCTTTCAAAGAGAGTGTTGGAGAAAAGTTTCCAAATGTTTTAGGTTCGGGTCTAGACACATTCTTGTTAGGATAATAAGAACAAATATGTTCTTTTTTGTACTCGGTAGAAACTTTTGAAAAACTGCAACCTATTTAATAACAAGGGAATATACCACCTTTTTGAACTTTTACATTAGGGTGATATATTTATTTAGTAGAAAATAAGAAAATTTCTAAAATCCAGACATTAAAAATGGAAGAAAACGAAAATAAAGGACTTATGAGTGAAGCATTGCTTGACATTGATTTGGTGACCAATGCTTTAAACGAAAACACTACAGAAATACTTCGGGCAGTAGCCATTGAAGAAATTGACAGTGTTATTAAAGAAAACCTCAATGAGGATTTCGAAGAAGACGAGATTGACGATGATGGAGCAGAATCTTTACCAGTAGATGGTGATGGTGCTGTTGGAGAGCCAGAAGATGGCGACATTGCAGTTGATATCGAGGCTGACCCAGAAGGTGGTGAAGACCTAGGAATAGGTGGTGAACCAGAGGGTATAGATGGTGTAGATGCTTTGGCATCAGACATAGACAGCGAGGTGGATTTAACATCCGCATCAGACAACGAAGTTATCGCAGTATACAAGGAATTGTCAATGAGCGATGAGATTGAAGTTGTGGGAGATGAAGTACATTTGGACATCAGAGAACCAGGAAAGTACATTATTAAGCCAGAAGGTGGCGCACCAGAAATGGATGCACCAGAACTTGGACTTGGAGAACCAGAAATGGGACTGGAACCAGAAATGGGACTGGAACCAGAAGTCGGCGCACCAGAAGCAGCCCCAGAGATGGGTGACGAACCAATGGCAGAGCCAGAAGGTGAAGAAGATGAAGAAGAAGTGGCAGAAGAAGGTGTTGTGTATGAAATTTCAATTAACGAGAGCGAAGGTGCTCACCACGAACACATGAAAGAAACGACCCCACCTAATACAGGTGATATTGATTCACAAACGTCAAAAGAATTGCCAGCAGACCTAACAGGGGATAACCTTGAAGGTGGATTTGGTGAACAAGAGGCGAAGAATGGTTCAGGTGATGCTCACGCAGAACACGTTATGGGTGCAGAAGGAAAAACAGACCCAACAGCAAAAACTAACGCAACAGCGAAACCATCCGAAGAGAAAATCGAAGGTAATGGTGGAAGCTCTGAAGCAGCACACGGTGACCATGTAATGGAAGGCGAAGTTGTAGAAGGAGAAGTTGTAGAAGGCGAAGTAACCGAAGGTGAAATCGCTGAAGAAGAAGTGGTTGAAGGTGAAGCTTTGGAAGAAAAAATTTCTACCAATAGAGTTCGCACAAATCAAGCTGGTGGAGATGACCCAGACATTTATGGACCAGGTGGAAAACTTGGACGTGATGACCAAAAGGGTGGTACCGTAAAAGAATCTACAGAACACGGTAAATTGGTTGCAGAATCGAATAAACTTAAGGAACAAAACAAAATATTTGTGGAGAACGTGAAGGTTTATAAGAAGATGCTAGCTGAAACAGTCGTATTCAACTCAAACTTAACCCAAGTAGTTAAACTATTCTTGGAGAATTCTACCACTACAAGTGAGAAGAAAGCTATTATCAAGAGGTTTGATGACGAAGTTAAGTCATTAAAAGAATCGAAACAACTTTACAACAAGGTTAAGACAGAACTAGGTTCTCGTCAGCCATTGAGTGAAGGGGTGGGAAGTCTAGATAGACTTGCATCATCAGGTTCTGCTCAACTAAACGAGCAAAATGTTTATGTGGCTAACGAAAAAGACCGAACTATCCAATTGATGGAACGAGTTGATGAACTTAGAACACGAAAATAAGATAAAATTAATAACACGACAAATAAAAAAATAAAATTATGTCAAACTCAGCATTATTAAACTCAGGTACAGTCGGAAATATCGGACTAAACCACATGAGAGAAGTTAGAAAGCAAGTACAAACTAAATGGGATTCTACAGGATTCTTGGCAGGTTTGGAAGGACACATTAAAGAGAACATGGCTCAGTTGTACGAGAACCAAGCGTCAAGCTTGCTTACCGAATCATCAGGTGCAGCGAGCGCTGGTTCTTTCGAAACAGTTGTTTTCCCTATCGTAAGAAGGGTCTTCTCTAAACTATTAGCTAACGACATCGTTAGTGTGCAAGCGATGAACTTGCCAATCGGTAAATTATTCTTCTTCATTCCTCAGACTTCAAGTCGAGTTGATGCAGACGCTGCTGGAACCCCGGCTGGCAACCCTTACGCTCAAACAGCATCAAGCGATAGGTATGATGGTCACTACTCTGCTCACACAGGTATGAACCAATTGCCAGACTGTGCAGGTACAAACTGTATTGTTACCCCATACATGGCGAAGAACCTTTATGATATCTTCTACAACGATGGTCTATTTGATAACTCAAAAGGAACATTGACAATCGTAGCTACTTCGGGTTCAACTCAAGTTATGGACAGCAGTGGAGAGTTCTCTGCCGTAACTTCTGGCTTCCCAGCAGCGACTGACGGTACAATCCGTGAAATGATTCTTGCAGTATCAGGTTTCACAGGTGGTGCAGGTAGCGCGGAAGGTCATGGTCGATTGACTGGACCAGATGGTAATAACATGGACACAGAGTCATTCTTGGCATCTCTACACGTTGTCAACGTCAATGGCGCACCATTCCTTGACCCAGACGGCAACACAGTTATCGCTGATGATGGCGAAATACCGTTCAGAGTGGTAACTCAAAAGTATGGTAAAGGTATTGTTGATTATACTAGTGTCTGTGATGACGCTGGTGTTATTTACTTAGGTCTTGACCTTACACACCCAGTAGCTGCTAACGGAACTTCAACATTTGATGGTTACGTAGGTATCTCAGGTTCTACGGCTGGTGTAACTGCTGGTATAGAGGTTTCTGCTACAACCTTTGTGATAGCATGGGCTGAATACGCAAGTCTTGAGTTCGAAACTGAAATGGGTGAAGTTACCTTCACACTTGATGAAGTAGTAGTTTCTGTAGAAGAAAGAAAACTAAGAGCAACATGGTCTCCAGAATTGGCGCAAGACGTTAGTGCATTCCACAACATCGATGCTGAAGCTGAATTGACTGCATTGCTTTCAGAGCAAATTGCTTCTGAAATTGACCGTGAGATCCTTAGAGACTTGAGAAAGTTAGGTGCATGGCAATCACGTTGGGATTACAGTGGATGGAGAAAGGCTAGCCTTGCTGCAAACGCTTACACTCAAAAGGACTGGAACCAAACTTTGATTACGAAAGTAAACCAAATCTCGGCTCAAATCCACAAGTCAACTCTTAGGGGTGGAGCAAACTTCATCGTAGTATCTTCCGAGATATCTGCAATCTTTGATGACTTGGAGTACTTCCACGTAAGTGACGCTTCTCCAGAGCAAGACCAATATAACATGGGTATCGAGCGAATCGGTTCTTTAGGTGGACGTTACCAAGTGTACCGTGACCCTTATGCACCAGCTTGGTCAATGATTGTAGGTCATAAAGGTAAATCATTGTTAGACACTGGTTACATCTACGCACCATACGTGCCAATGCAATTAACTCCTACAATGTACAACCCATTCAACTTTGCACCAGTAAAGGGTATAATGACCCGTTACGCTAAGAAAGGTGTAAACAACCGTTTCTACGGAGGCGTAAGAGTTGATGGTGTGCCAACATTCAACATTAACGAATTGAGATAATCTCTCATTCATATGATAAAAAAGCCTATCTTCGGATAGGCTTTTTTTGTCCTAATGGTCGATGACAACATATTTAATATAAACAGATATCATGGTAGAAAAAACAAAGTGGGAGAAATTTAAGGAATTACTAGATAAAACACCTAGACCGATAAAGTGGATGTTCACCAGAGTTGGTCGTATTATGACCTTGTCTGTGATTGCAGCTATATTCTTCTGGTGCTCACAAATACCTTCGATTAGTTACAGTGCTAACGCAGGGTTGTTCTATACAAGTATCGCAGTAGCCGCATATCCAATAATTGCAGGTCTATGGTACATATCCAACGGCTTGATACTTAACCCGTTCATAATGATAGTTGGTGAAGACCCTAAAAATAAAGTGTTGAACAAAATTGTCAAATTCATTAGAAAATGGCAACTTAAAATTCATTGAAATGAAACAATTAATAACAAAGTTACAATTTAAGATTGCGGGTTGGTTATATGATAATGATATCATAGCCCCACAAATTCTGAAGCATCGTTCAGTAATAGTATTACCAAACGATTATTCAGAAAAGGATTTATCATTCTATGCTGAAAAGCAACGGGAGATTAAAAATCATAAATGAACCTAATCATATTAGCATTATATCTTACTTACGCAGCCTTTGAAGGTTGGAGAGAAGGTATTTATTGGCACGTTAAAGGTGGTTCCAGATATTATGACTGGCAACCAAAGGTGGAAGAGCATGTTATTTTCACGATTCAGAGGGCAATAATCACTATTATGGGTAGTATACTCCTGTTTTTCACGGGAATGGCTTGGTACTGGTGTGTAGCCAGTGTAATTGGGTACGCATTAACATTTACCTTCATGCACAACGGTATAATGTACCTGACCAGAAATGAGATAGACCCAACGATTTATCACAAACGATTCTGGGCGCAGAGTACTTCAAGTGTGGCTAAAACCACAAAGTTCATGACACCAATATCTAGAACAATTCAATTTATAGTGGGTGTTCTCCTGAACGTGGGCGCTTTTATAGGGAATGGAGCGTAAAACCCATTCATCGCTTTAGCGTGGATGGGATGTAAGCGACCACTAACCTTGGGTTAAAATGTATTGACGTATTGTTGCTAAGTCTGTGTTTGTAACCATAATCTGCATTAGTTACCAGCTTTCGCACCTTTTACCCCAATTCTGGGTCATTAGGGTATTTCTCCATTAATTGTCTAATACTTCGCATATTGATGGTATGTTAATTCCTCCCGTTGCCATTACTTTCTTAAGTATGATTTGTGAATCTCTTCCCATTCCTCATCGGCATACGTAACGTATCGATAATTAGGTGTTTTCTTTGGTGCTCTGTACTTCCAGTCACAATAGTCCCAATCGTTACGAATCTCTTTAGGGTTTCTGAGGTACATGTCCTCATCCTCCCAGTCGATTCTAACTGTTCGTTTCCATTCCTGACGGATAGCTGACCAATATTCTTGGGTGGTCATTCCCCTGTCTTTAGAGACAGCGTGTTTTTTCTTGCTTCTGCTCATGTTGTTCTGAATTAAATTCAGAACATGGCAAGTTTTTTAAATCGTTTCATTTCTTTATTATAAATATCACCGTAATGGTAAGGGTGGTTACCCAGAGTTATTGGGTTGGTTGCATAGAACACCTCTGGATAACCGTCTTATACCGTAACTTCAGCTTCAGTAAGCTTCGCTATTAAATTCTCTCTCGCCTCTTCTCTTGTCGTACCAGTAGCCCATTCATTAGGGACACCGTTGAAATAGTCGACTAAACCAGCCTGTGTCATTGCACCAACTTTCTTAGCGTATGTGTTGTAGTGATAAGTGAGGTTATATTCTTCTACTCCCCAAACAATTCTGTCATGCTTCTTCATCTTTTAACACTTTAGAAAACAAAGGTACCAAAAAAATACCAGAAAAACAAATTACTGGCATTATTTTGATTAAACTTTACTGCCACAGTTAGGGCAGAACTTGAAATTAGCCTTACTTTTACTACCACAATTGTGACAGTATCGCCTCTTATTCAAGTCTGATGTAGTGATTTGTTTCACCGATTCTGGAAGTAATTTCAACTTCCTTGTACAGAATGGATGACTTTCGAAATACAAAGCAACATCGGTAAAGGATTGAGACGAGTGTGAACCAGCCTCAACTCTACCCGTTTCAATGGACTTAGATTTAGATTTTACTTTCCTACTTCTAAGTTTACCAGATGAAGCATTAATGCTACCAGTGACAATATCACCTGCGCTAGCTCCACCAGCACCACCTGCGAATGAACGCATTGAGTCCATCGAATCCATTGTTGCTGACCCATTCGAATCAAAAGCACTTGCCTTCATATTTTGAGGGTTGAAACTTAGAGTCTCTGAATTTTGACTATAGTAATTGCTTGCATTGGAAGTGTTAGTGTTTGGAAACGAATAAGGTGCAGTTGTGTTACCACCACAATTAATCGTCAAATCATCACCTGCCCAAGTACCATCATGGGAACTTGGTTGAAATATCGACCTATAATACGGTGTGGTATCAAAATACTTGTATCGATTTGGGTCGGATTCTTTGTAGAAATCTACTTCAATGCTCCCGTTATCTTCGATAGCTTTTTGCACTTCCTTACTGTTACTGACTTCGTAAGTATCGAATTTAAACTTCTGAGTAACATCAATATATCTATCCAAAAATATCCTAACTCCTGGTTTCAGAACCAGACCACGTTGGCTGATTCGTTTCCCATTGATTGAGATTCTTGCTGATATTACGTCAGAGGTCGGGTTGAATAATTCGATTTGAAATTCGGCACCTTTCTTAAGGTAATGGACGTTTTCTCCGTCCTTCGTGTAGGTTTTAAGTCTACTTTTGTTGATTGCTACGTTTACTGAGGGCGTAGCTACCCCATGAGTTGTTGTGTGTACCATTTTATTAAGTTTTTTAATACGTTGTTATTAATGTCCTAATCTAATCGACACCGCAAGGATGACTCAAACGCCAAAACTGACGCAAGACTAAGACTTAGCTTAACTCTGTTGTTAAATATAGAGCTAACTTGTTAAAAAGTCAGCTTTAATGAAAGTTTTTTTTGATTATTGGCTATCTCGAAGCTCACTTTGAGACACAATTGAGAAGTATAAAACTTCCTTCAAAGTGCTCACTTCTAAGTTCGAAGTTACCTTAATATCGATGAAATATTCGGATGGAATCAGGCTCTGAGTATCCACCAAAAAATATTTGTTATTTATTGACATTTCGACTGGTTGATAGTCCACAATTGTCAATTCGTTGATACCCTCTTTGGCATAAATACGGTACTGAACATCGCCCAATTTTTGCTCCTGATTCACGGTATAAGGTATCTTGGTTCTCACTATTACCTTCCTGATATCACCACGTTTAATCGTCTCACCCCTATCAATTCCAGCAGCAACGATGCCAACCTTTTTAGGTAGTGAATCTGCATCACCAACATTGTACCAATCCATAGAATCTTTAAGAGGTATATCTAAGGTAACCGCACTCAGGCTAACACCGTTAATTGTGATACCTGACCATACATCATTGAACATGACACAATCTACGGCTGTGGTGCTCGTATCTACCTTAATATCAATACTATAGACACCCTTTGTGACGTGCGTAACGGCACTTGAGGTATATGCTGAGTAAACACCACCATCTTGGTCTAAGACTTGAACAGTCGGAAGAGCATCGAGATTAGTGGGCGCACCCCCCAGACTAACGTATAGGTACAGCTTATTAGTCTTATCAAGGTAAAAATCGTGTCTATCATCTATTATGGTATCTGAGTAAGTGGTTTCAACATACGGTTCGTATATGCTTTGAGTATGTCTGGTAAAGAAACCGACATATTGATAACTGTTCGTTATCAATTGTTCATATTCTTGTTGAAACGCAAGTGCCAGACCATTATTGGTAGCCCCTGTTATTAGACTGTTTACATAGTTTGTTAAATCGATATCGATATTTTCATTCCCCAGTGGGAAATTTTGTGTGGCGATAGTGGTTGCGCTTGTCGCACCAGTAACAACACCAGATTCAACCCATTGACTTAACGTTGTCGCTGAGAACCAGTTAGATGGAACCGCACTGTAAGCTGGTTGACCAGCAGTGTAAGTACAGTTATCGTAGTCGTATCCAACACCTTCTACCCAGTTTTCAGTTATAGGGAATAATATAAGGTCGAATGACGATGCTCTGTCCTTACCATCACAGTTCTTTTCACCCAACATAGACTTATCCAAACACCCTGTATTAATCATACGTAATGTATGGGTCATCTTGGTTAAATCTGGGTAAGTACCACCTGAGTATAATGATTGTAATCTTGAAACATCAAAGTGCATTAAGAACCTAGTGAACTGTTGGGTTTTTGTGTCCCCAGTACCACCACCGTAATACAATTCAGCAACAGGATTCCGACCAGTATTGGTGTATGAATTCTGAATGATTGTATTATTTCTATCTAAGTAAGTTCTAACTACCATTTTCTTTATTAGTAAATAGGTGCCAAACCCGATTAATTTATCTTAATGTTCTTGGAAAGTATAGTTTCTGTAGGGAACTCTAAAAACTCTTTAATGAAGTTCTCCCCATCGACAGACATAGGTTTATGACCAGGAAACTTATGGATGTGATGCATAAACGCATTTTCAAACTTTTTAATGTACGTGAGCAGTGTATCACCAAACACCAATGGGTGTGCTTCTTCAATGATTTTAAGAAGTTCATCGTTAGTTATGTATACGTCTGGGGTTGATAAAGTATACCTTGGGCTACCTAACTTATGGGTCAATAGATTTATTTTATTCGCAACAACGTTTGTTACACTACCCAACTCATTTTCATTACCGTTCTCACCTTTTTTAATTGGTACGTTGAAGTTTAGTTGTACATAGGCTGGGTTACGTTTATTGAATACTTTATTGTTATTAAACTCGTGTTGTCCAGCACGTATTATCGCTTGGTTATCTTTGAATATTATATCTGAATTGTCACGACCTTGTACCGATACATCTTGGAAATTTGGGAAGACTCCTTGAGCAGCTTTAATCGTGTTCACATCTACGTTTGGTGATGTGGGTGATATGCTCAAACTAGCTAATGCCGTTTTGTCTATGGTATCTTCTTTAAGTTTTAATGGGCTGGAAATAATAGGACCTATGTAAAACCTATCCGCATATCTGGTGTCATCATCAAATGTGAATATGAATACAGCCTCACCAACCTTTGGTACCACATTTAAGTGACTAGGAATCAATGGAAAACAGTTCGGTAAATTATCAATTGCAACATCTTTATCCCAACTGGCGCCCTCAACCTTACATCTAATAATTGTTGGGTCTGCATTGAACCGTTCATCTGCACTACGCTGACTTTCGGTAGAGTTGTTGACGCTCACTCGACCCACAGATTTAACTACACCGATTTGTATCCCACTATCATTAGGGGCTACATCAAATGCGTTTTTTTGTCCGTATGTGTACTTACCGTTAAACATTACCTTCTCTACTTAGTAATACTTCGTTTATTTTCTGGAACTCACGCTCCAATTCTGTTAGCTTATCCAAGTCAGTTAATACCTTACTCTTGGTTGCTTTGTGTTCATGGTCAAGCTCTTTAGCTCTCATGACCAACTCACTGTTTGATTTATCGTTTAATTTATCCATAACTTTATTGTGCTACCCCACCACTACCTACCATAACCGGGTTTGTCCCAACGCTTGTAACTGGGAATCCAGCATACCCAACACCGTTGGTTTGAACTAAAATACTTCCAGGGTCTATGACTGATGTAATCTTCATTTCTGTCTGTATTGCATTCACAACTTCTTCCATTCTAATGACCTCTAATGCTGTCATCGCATTGTTACCTTCTTTGAATACTTCACCCCCAACCGCATCAGCTTCTGAAAATCTTGATATAACCCTAGCTGATATATCTCGTGCTGAAAGTCCTGGTCGCATCTTGTTACCAATCATCACTAATGGTGGTGGTAATGTTGTTGCTGGCGTTTTCATTAACGAGAACGCTGCGAGTAGTATCTTTAGGATGTTACTCATTGAACTTGGACTATCTCCTGATACCCCAGCTTTCTGTGTACTTCTACATTCGTCTGCCATGGTTATATTGGGCTATTTTCTCTTATCATTCTTATCACGTCTTGTGGTACTCCTGTTAAACTCAAGAGTATTGCAATTTGTGTGTTCGCTTTTTCTTTAAGCATTGAAACCGCATTTGCTGCAATTAGTTTCAGTATAAATTTAAGTACCTTATCCAACAATGCTTTGATTATTAAATCTCGGATACGTTTAACCAGATTCTCTAATAATGTCTTATTCTGTTCCAAAAAGTCAACGGGGTCAACGTATGAAGCGTTCTGACCGTATACAATCATGTAGTTAATTAAGAATACTGTAATGACCTTTGGGCTTAGTATTGCACTCACAATAGCTTTCATTATCTTGTCGAACATCAACCCAATGAAACTTAATTCTATTGCGTATTCATCTTCTGGTGCGTTATCACCTTGTTCGGCTGTAGATACAGCCATTGTGTTTATTGTGTTAGATATAATATCTCTACGTTCTTCTTGGTTGGAAGCGGCAGCTAACTCTTCCTTCATTTCGGTTAGGTGGTTAATGTCGACTTTAATGTCAACGTCACCACAGGTTTTGAGTTGTCTAATGCCTCTACGCCTATTCTGAGCATCTTCTTTAATGTTACGAATTTGTTTATTACTGAATTCGAAGAATGTGTTATCAACAACGTAATCATCATCAGCATTAATGATACAGGTAATGATGCTGTCAATCTTACCTTCCATCTCTAATTCTGAGTCTGACTTATTCACATTACCTTGAACTGCAATAGTACCAAATAATGAGTCTATGATATTGACTATCAGGTCTTCAGACGCGAATAGTGTAAGACTGTCAACAAACTTGTTATTTAAGTCTGTAAGATTGGTGATAAGTGGTGCTGGTTTGAATATTAACGAATTGGGGTTCGTTAAGTTAGCTTGCCCAAATGTGGCATCCAAAATAGCTTCACCAGTATTCGGGTCTGACCAAGTTTCGTAAGTAGCTGGGGCACCATCTTCCTGTATCGTGTAGTATAGATATGTATTATAATCTGTTGATGTTAAACCACCTGCAACGTCACTAAAGATTAACCCACCTGCCTGCGTAACAGGGTCAATTTTCATGATATTAAGGAAGTCTAATTGTTTGACCTCTATCTCAATACCATCGTTAGTAAACCAAGTTGGTAGTGATGGGTCAACCCCACACGCCACAAGACCCTTTAATTCCACTTTTAAGGCATCCTTAACGAGTATTTCAGCCTCACTGGTAGCATACACCAGAATTTCGACCAAAGTGTCTCTAACCTCTTCATATCCAACAAGAGCTTTTAACAGGTCTACTAAGAAGTCCTGAGAATTACCCTGATTGTTGATTGAGGGAAATGAGTTATTAAGCTTTAGGTTTGGGAAGTCGTCAGTGAGTGTTCGTAACGCACCTATATTTCCAAATACCTTTTCTTTTTGGTCTAATACTGGCATTACTTATTATCTTCTTCTTTTGCTGGTGTATCTTCAAGCGCTTTATCCCTAATCATTTTTCTGATTTCTTTGAAGTGATTCGCGTTTACGGCACCATCGGCTTCCGCATTCATCATACCAGCGATATCACCTGTGTTCTTAACGCTATCGTTCTGTAACTTGGCTACTTCTAGTTTAACCTTAACGTTGTCGGTCTTGGTCTTTAGGAAATCTGTTTTGGCTTTCGCTATCTTTACGTGGTCATCAGTATCAGTTGGTTCAGCACTGGTGGTCAGTTCATTCATCCCAACCTGTGCAGACTTGATATTGACACACGCTTCATTATAGACTTCTTGTAGTACACCCTCTAGGCTTACTACATTATTAATTTTTACGGTTTGTTTTTTTCTTCTTGGCAAAATTTCTAAGTTTTATTTAATTCTTATTTTTATTTAGGTTACCTTCATAGAGGATACCATTAATTTCTCTTGTTGTTGCCCATAATGGTTGTAGATTACTCAACGCATTTACTACACAGATGGGAGATTCAGTTTCAAAACTATATAATGGTATGATATGGTCAATATGCCACTCGCAGTAGTTACTCCAAGACATACCATCCGTAAATAAATTCTCTAAATGTTTTTTAAGGTCAATCGCTGAGTAACCCAATAGGTCTATAGTATGACCCTCTTTAGGTTTATCAAGTCTGGTTAAAGTATTGGCTAAAAACGTTCTCCACCTAGCTATGTGAGAGGTTTTATTATACATATACCTATATTGCTTTCTAGCCTCAGTTTTTTCTATATCACGATAATATTGAATGTTGGTATCGTAGTAAGCTCTTTTCTTCTTTATAACTTCAGGCTTACGATTATATTCAGACATATACTCTCGTTGCTTATCGATGTTATCCAACCTATACTGTTTATTGTAGTTAGATATTTTCGTTATGTTACCCTTTTCGTATTTAATCATGTACTCTCTAGTACACGATTTACACGTTTTCCTAACACCATTAGAACACGGCTTACATTTAGTAAAATCGGTAACAGGTTTAGGTAAATGACATTTATTACAGGTTAATTCCATAAGATATTCATCAGTTTTATTACTTGTTATGTTAATAAATATCGAACTAAAGACCTTTTTAACTCAAACCTTCATCATATGTTTGTATTTTAAGTAAGGATTCTAATACTTTGAACCTTCTCATAGCTAATCTAATATCTTTAGTTGTCAACCCTGTGTGATTCCTCATTGTTTCGAGAACCGCAATCTTGTTGTACTTACTCCCATGACTTAGATGTTCAAACATGGTTTCCCAATTTTCCAGTATGTCAACCAAAGCATAACCAACTTTACATTCGTTCTCTGTTAGCCTCTTTTTAGTTGCTGTTGTCACTGGTACACCATCAATGTCGTCAATTTCCTTTTTGATTTCCTCAATGAGTTTCTTCATGAATTTATCAATCGTGAAGTCATCAGGGTTGGTAAGTTCGTATTGGTAATCGTCAGTTGTTTCTAAGTATGATGTCATACCATCGAAAGATGAATACTTTTTCATATTCTTGTCCTCTTTCTGCAATTCACCAATGATGAATCGCTTTATAATCGTTCCGTAATAAGAATACGCTTTCTTGTTTCTATCACCGTCAAATTTATCTGCCTTCATCATTACGTCTCCCAGCGCTTCCATGTGCTGTTGTTCGAATGTTAGACCTTTTCTATAGAGCTTGTATTTTCTTATGATTAATTCAACCATCTTATTCAGAGGCTCCCTGAGATGTGCATTATATATTCGGTTACGCTCGTGAGCGTCATCCGACTTAACATATAACCTAACTGCTTCTTCTTGTTCAGGACCGAAGTAAGGCTCTGTCGTCCTTTTTCGTCCCCTTTTAGCCATTAAACAGTGTCTTTAGTATATGTTATGGCTCTATCTTCAGACCAGTAATATTCCTTCTTGGCTTTCTGTAGCCACCACTTGGATTCAGTGCCATCCATGTCCTTTCGGTAATTAGCGAATAGTGAATTATCTCTGAGGTTAACGTGCATGTACCCAATCTTAGGGATAACCATGGTTCTAACACCGTTGCTGGTCATTCTAAGTAGGAATTCGTAAATGAATGTCAATTTAATTGCAGCTTTGAACCCACCGAATTCTTCAATATGTTCAGTCTTCATAACCATCCCATCAGTGTTAAAGTTCTGGAATCTCAATAAAGCTTCAGTATCCAAGATACCCATCTCATCTGAGAACATGTTAGCCCAAACAGCTTCGTTGGTACCACCTAAGTAACCACCTTTCTTGTCTACATCGGCAATCATTGGCATGAATAAACCTACCTCTGGGTACGCCTCTTGGTATTCTACTACGTTCTTGAACCAGATACTAGAATATTCGTCATCATATTCCAAGATTGAGAACCATTCTGTTTTAGTGTTTGCGATACCGAAGTTAACTTGACTACAGAAATCGGTTTCACCGTCATTCTCTAACACAGTAAATTTAAGTTTACCCTTTGGTAACATTCCACTAACCGTTTTAACGATATCACTACCTTTCGGTACCACGATTATTACCGCTTCTGGTTTTACCACTTGTAGGTTTATACTCTCAATAGCAACGCCTAATGATTTTTCAGTTCCTTCATCCAATTCGTGAACTGGGATTATAACTGTTATTTTACTTTTATTGTTTTCCATTTTATTCATTTTTTTAACCCGTTTTTATTACCAAAATAACCCGATTTGGGTCTTATTATTTTCTTTTCCACCTTACCACTCTTTCGTAACCACACAAAACCCTTTGCCGTTTTACTTGGGTCGTCTAACACAAGGTGTATATGTCTGTCACCAATACCGTAATAATTTTTAACTTCAAGTACTGATGACCATAGTTTTATAAAGTTACCACCCTTATCATATTGTACCACACCAATAGCTCTATTATCGACATGTTTGGGTAATTTAGTCACGTATTCGTAAGACCAAACGTACCCTTTATATGTTAGCGAATTACCCTTACATGCTTTAGTTATACCACTAACATCATAACCCAAACACCGATTAACTTCCGATGCCGATTCCCAATCTTTAACGAAGCTACCATCTTTATTATATTGGTAAATTGATAATGTTGTTCTAGTTTTACCACCAGTATCACCGTCTGCTATATTATATCCAACAGTCGTGGCAGATAACTCACATATCCAATACACCTCTCTATCATTTAAAGTACGTCTATCTTTACAAATTTCAAGTATTTCTTTTTTAAAATTAACTTTACCGTGTTTAATAATTGCTAATTTTAGAACTTTGCCAGAACCCAAATATTTCGGGTTATTCTTCTCATCTTTACCAACATAGAATTTACCATTTATTAAATTTGTTGTTTTATATATTACCATATAACTGATTTACATATAAATACAACGTAACTAACTAAACTGGAATGATAACCGTTATATTTGCTTTTTTTGTGCTCATTTCTTAATATTCTTTTGTTGTTTCATTATTTTCATCAGTCGGTGCTGCAACAGCCGCAACCGCAGCTTCATTAGCTTCGACAGCTAACCTTTGTTGTTCAACAATGGTTTCAATCTCTTCGATTCTGTTATCCACCAATTGACCATATACAGCTTCAATCTTATCTCGCTGTGCGGTCTCAGTGTAATAACCTTTAGAACTTTCCATACCGTTTAATATGTCAGCAGGTACGTTGTCTTCTAACCAGTACTTGATGAAGTATGCAATCAATTCTGGGATGTTGTGTGGGGTGTTAGTCCAAACACCGTTATTCTTGATTGTCATGTTACCATCTTCATCTGCCGTTTCCATCCACTCTGGAATGAAGTTTGGCATCTTACCAATTACTGGTGTATCACACTCCATCGCTTCAAGTGGGAACGTTCCAAACCCAGCCATATCATCAATCCAAACCGCCAACGCAGAGTTACCTAATTCGGCAGCGAAGTCTTTACGTGGCAAACCTCTAAGTTCCTTGAACGAAACCCATTTAAAGTGTGGGTATTGTAGGTAGAATGCTTTAGCCATTTTAGCGGCATCACCTGGATTTCTAGTGACAATAGATATCATAGGAATCTTAGGTTTTTCGCTAGCCTTGAAGTATTCTGGGATACTTACTGGCACAATGTGTGTGCTGATTGTTGGGAACAATCTCTTAACATAATCGGCTTGCTTTTGACTTGTTGTGATTACATCGTTAAAACCATAATCAGTTGTCCATCGTCTACCGATATCCAATAGCTCCAATAAGTATTCTGGGCTTTGACTAAAAACAATCTTCTTACATGGGAAACCTTTAACCTGTTCCATCACGTTTGCAAAAATCTCTGGGATGATGATAAAGTCACTTGGTTTAATACCAAGAGTTTGACTTTGGATTGAAACATGGCTCAATTTACCATATTCCTCACCTAACCAATCTACCAGACCCATACTACCATCTTTAGGGTCTCTTTCCAACTTGTAGTCGTTGTGTTCGTGCAGAATGTGAGCTTTGTAACCCAATTCGGTTAACACCTTAACGTGCTCATATATATTAGCGATACCAGCAGTTGGGTTACCCTTCGTATCCAAAGTGAAGAAGAACAGATTAACGTCCTTATTCTTCAAGTTAGTGATGATTTCTTCTAATTTTAAACCTTTGTCTTTCTCTTCCATTTTTACTTAATCTTCAATGTATCTTATTATCCCACGTTCTTCTAATGTTTCGAACGCTAATCTATAACCAAACGTGCTATTATCAAGCATGTTTTCAACGTTAGCAGTGTTGTTCACGTCTGATATTAATATCAGTTCTAATAGTTTGTTGAATATCTCGAATTTAGCACCATCTAATTCTCGCTGTTTCGGGTATTCTCTAACGATTGTCGTTTCACCATCACTATTCGTTATTGTTTCTGTTTCTGTTTCTACTGAAACTTTGCCATCTATTGGCATCTTCACCAAGTCTGCAAATCTATTGAAATCAATTACGTAACTCATACAGTCTCTACCTTATTAAAAACCGATTCGTGTATCTCAGTCGCATTAATGAAATCCATTAATGTTTTGAAGTTAAAATCGGTTGTTACTTCTTTGTTATATGAAGCGTCAATCTTGACACATACCTTACCTTCTGGTTTGGATTCTATTGCAATCGGGTTGGCTGTCACCAACACATCTACGTGATTCCACATGTCTTCGTATTCGTTTACAAACTTAATTTCTGAAATCTCACAATCTAGTTTGGATAAGAAGAATAATGTACCACCTTTGGCTCTACTTACCGCACGTTCAATAATAATAATTTCAACACCCTCTTCTTCATCAATCATATCCAGATTGAAGATGTTAAGTTTACTCATGATGTTATCGTGCATTTGGTCGGGCATACCGAATGTTTCCAACGCACCTTCTTCGTAGAACAGTTTATACATGTCCTCTTTATCTTCGAATTCGAAATATTTGACTAAATCGTATTCGGTAATATCTTCTTCTGTTAATTCAATATCCTTTTCACGGTACTTACTAAGTACGTAACTAAGGTGTCCGTTGAAGTCTCTGATGACCTCATCTAGGGTAATACCTAGAATTAGACCAGTTTTATTTCTTTTTTCTCTATGCATGATGGTAATATACTCACTCAAATAAAAAAAATAAACATTAATTAAAAATTTTTTTAGTAATCGGCATATTTATAATAGTAAAAAGAGACTTATGTGGACAACTAGTGAAATTAGTGAACTACCCAACCACTAAAGATGGGTGGGTTTTACGCTCCGTTATATAAAAGTTACCAAGTGAATTTTTCCGAAAAAAAGTTATTTACCCTCTCTAATAGGGGTAATTTTACTTTTGCTGGGGTAATTTTAGTTTTTGAGCTACCTTCTGGTATAACTCTAGTCTGAGGTCTAACAGGGGTACTTGGAGTCTCATCTTCCTTAATGTTGGATAGGTCAGGTAGCTCCTGTTTAGGGTAGTTAGCCAATAGTTTAGTTATTATCGGATTTCTCACGATGTCACCCAGACCGAATTCATAGAAACCAACGTCAGCTACGTTATGATGTTTTGCAAATAAATCGTATAGACCACTTTGTTTAACATCTTTGTATCTATCTGATTGGTCTAGGTCTCCAGAAATAATTAATTTACTCCCATACCCGATTCTGGTTAGAATCGCTTTACACTGGTCTTTCGATAAGTTCTGAGCTTCTTCAATAATGATGATAGCGTTGTCGAATGTTTTACCTCTAATGAAACCAAGTGGTTGTATCATTACCATATCTTGTGATTCGAGCTTAAGCCTGTTAACCTTACCAACAATCTTGTCTACGATATCAAGTGATGAAGCTAAATGGGGTTCCATTTTCTCCCTTACAGTACCAGGAATAAATCCGATTTTTTCTTCTGATTCTACTGCTGGTTTGGATATTATTACTTTCTTGTATGGGTTCGATACATTTTGGAGTAATTCGATTGCTCTGGCAATCATTACATAACTCTTACCAGTTCCAGCAGGACCTGCTGCAATCACAATTTGTTTTTCGGTTATTAGGTTTGAAAATTCCTTTTGGGCTTCGTTCTTACATTTTAGCCTAAACCTTTTTCCTAACACCTTTTGTAATGTCGGTTCAAATATTTCTTCGTAATCGTAATCGTAATCTTCTGCTCTTGTGTTCCTTCCTTGCCGTTTCGCCATTAATAACTTTTAAGTAAATATGGTTGTAGGTGTGGAAATCACCATATAACACGCATTAAAGGTTTACGTGGTTTTCTTCGATTTGCCAATGTATTTACCATGTTTATGTATGGTAGACGTTGCTCATAAACGTAATCTGAATTGCCACTGGCTACGTTAACAATCTCACTCACAAATCGATACCTATCAAATGTCGCCAGTTCTATCATATCGTACATGTAAAATATCTCAGCAGCAATACTCCAATAGTCACCATCTGGGTCTTTAAGTGTTGATTGTTCCATATTTCTCCATAGGAAGGTTTTCCACGTCCTTAACCCAGTCATAGGGTATTCACCCTTGCGAAGTAGAGATATGTCCTCTACGGGCTTTAAATCAGGTGTCACACCCTTTGCTGGCTTTGTCGAACCGTTGGTTATCCATGCACCATCCTCATATGCGTTAACGATGTGCTGAAACGCCTTTCTATTGGCTAACCAATCGTCACCATCCATTTCAACGATAATATCTTCGTCATTGATATCTGGGCGTATTATTATACTGTCTAAATTACCAGCAACATATTTCCGATTAGTATTCTTGATTATCTCAAACCTACCATCGTCTTCCTCATCCATTAAGAATTCTTCGATTAACTCCATTGAAGCGTCACTCGAATTGTCGTCAACTATGAAACATTTGTAGTTCCGATATGATTGGGACATTATCGACCCAAGGCACCTTTCAATCGTGTCATTAGAATTGTAAAGTGACAGTATTATCACCAGTTTGTTCTCGTTCTTCATTATTTTCGTATTTTTCATCTAAGTCAGTCATACGGTATTGCTCAACCAAACTCTCCCCGTCAGTTACAACCGTAGCTCTCATTTTTATCACGTAATGTCCATCAAAATCAATGGTCTTGTCGTACTTAAGGTTGTCATACTTAAAGAGTAAGTTATTGCTGACCCCTGAGTCGTTATATGTTGCAAACGATACACTATCAAAATCGATAATACTTGAACGTCTTGGATTCTCGTCAATCTTCAACACGTTCTTTATGAAAACACCAGTTCGTCTATCATATTCGTCAGGGTATTTGCTGACATAGAATTCTAATAGTTTGGTGTCATGGTTAATGATACGTATATTCAATTTCTTGGTGTACTGTTCTAACTTGAATTTGGGTGGGTGTGTTCTACCTATCTTCACTTTAATCTCAGACTTAATCATTGAATAGAATTCGTCTGAAGATATCTCACCTAAGATTTTGGTTTCGTCACCATCTTCAATTTCGTTTGACCGTTTATCGGTTTCCCCAATTATATCACCGTTAAAAGCTTCATGACTTTCCTTTGGTTTTGGTTTGTTGTCAATGACCATTTCTAATGGGAAATCATCAAAGTCATCAACTTTTATTTTCTTCACCTCTTTGCTCCTGTCAACCTTTGTTGTTTTATATACAATCTCACCATCGGTATTGACCGTGTGTGTGGTCTTAATATCACTTGCAGCAGCCAGAACCTTGTATATTCGCCATCTCAGGTTCATAACCTCTACGGTAACCCTACCATTAATCAAGTCGTCCAGCATGGTACCCTGATTAACCTTTTGTTCATGCCCAACATCTGCACCCATGTCCGTACTTCTCTGATTCAATGATGACTGCTCTGTGTTATACAGGGCAATCATTAAATTAGTCATGAACCTTCTAAACAACCTTCTCATAATATACTATTTCCTAACCTTCTCATAATTACCCACAAACCAATCAATAGTCTCTTTCAACCCCTCCCTCAATGGGGTGAACCGAAAATCTGGTAAATATTTCTTTATCTTACTATTATCAGTTGGTTTGCGGTATTGCCCATCTGGGTTATCAGTTTTCCATATTATCTCACCATCAAACCCCATCAACTCTACAATCATCATAACCACATCCATTATCGACACCTCTTCTGATGTTGATAGGATTATTGGTTCCTCGCCTTCGTAGTTATCCAATACCCACTCAGTTAATTTAGCCACATCCTTGTTGTATATGAACTCACGTAACGGTTTACCAGAACCCCACACCTCAAATGGTGTATTATCTCGTTTGGCTAAGTAACACTTATGTATCAAAGCTGGAACCACATGAGAACTCTCTAAGTTGAAGTTATCATTGATTCCGTATACGTTGGTAGGTATAACACATTTATAGTTCAACCCGTATTGCTCCCTGTACGCACGTACCTGTACCTCTGCCATTCTCTTAGCGTATGCGTATGCATCGTTGGAGTAATGTGGAGGACCTAAATGAATCTTATCCTCAGTAAGTGGGTATTCCACGTCATCTGGGAATATACACGTTGATAGGAATACCACCATGTTCTTAATCCCATGTATCCTTCCCGCTTCAATGATGTTGGTGTTAATCATGATATTATCGTAGAAGAATTCACCCTTGTGGGTCATATTGTAACCCAGACCGCCAACCTTGGCAGCGCAATGAATTATTCGGTCTATTGGTTCACCACCACACCCCTTTTCATTTATGGTATAGGCATAGACCAAAACATCAGCCATTCTCTTATCCCTTAAATCACATTTAGATGTCCCCTTTATTATGTTATCACCTTCGAATTGTGACCCGATTAGTCCGTTAGACCCTGTTACTAATATCTTACCCATAATAGTCTATCCAATAATCAATCATCTCATCCAACATACTTTCAAAGTCGTATTCGTGTAGCCAACCCAATTTTTCCTTGGCTTTAATGCAATCACCTTTAAGGTGAGTTAATTCCTCTGGTCGTAAGAATTTGGGGTCGCATTCTAAGTAGTCGTTATAATCCAAGCCCAACTTTTCGAATACGTATACCACAAGGTCTAATACCGAATGGGATATACCCGTAGCGCATACAAAATCATCTGGCTCATCCTGTTGTAACATTAACCACATTGCCTTAACATAATCCTTTGCATGCCCCCAGTCTCTGGTAGCTTCTAGATTACCTAATGTTAATCTGTCAGTCATACCCAGACTGATTTCAACCGCAACCTTAACCACTTTGTTGGTTACGAAATTAACACCTCTTCTTGGTGATTCATGGTTGAATAGGATACCATTCGAAATAAACATCCCGTATGAGTTTCTGTAGTTTCTACAGATGTTGTATGCGTACACCTTAGCGCACCCGTAAGGGCTTACTGGGCTAAGTGGCGTTGTCTCCCTCTGGAAACCGTCAACATCTATGTTATTACCGAACATCTCACTTGATGAGGCTTGGTACGTCTTAGCGTCAGGGCAAGCTATCCTGATAGCCTCTAAGAGGTTCAGAACCCCTATTCCCGTGGCTTGTGCCGTATATACTGGTTGGTCAAAACTTATCCTCACATGTGATTGCGCAGCTAAGTTATAAATTTCATCGGGTTTGGCTTTGGTTAATACCTTGATTAGTGACGCCATGTCAGTCATGTCACCATATTCCAAGTGTAACTTATCCATAATATGGTCAATCCTGCTTGTTTGATTCTCAGATACCGAATTTCGCTTAACGATTCCCCATACTTGATAATCCTTTTCCAATAGGAATTCAGCCAGATAACTTCCGTCCTGACCATTTATTCCAGTCACCAGGGCGACCTTACGATTTTCTAATTCAACTCCCATTTGTATTCATATTGTTTATGTACCCCACTAACTGGGGTTATCCATTTTAAAAAAGAGGTCGAACTCTTTTTGTAAAACCTAATTCTATCATGTGATGTTATCGAACATCTAAAACCAT